>Ga0079224_100005581_pt1 | contig 16544 bp, 12 predicted proteins | sample Stecom2015_FD_80414 | JGI IMG/M metagenome (GOLD analysis project Ga0079224, IMG submission 80414) | Agricultural soil microbial communities from Utah to study Nitrogen management - Steer compost 2015 | ecosystem: Environmental > Terrestrial > Soil > Agricultural land | place: USA: Utah... | reverse complement strand
TGGGGGAAGGTTCGGCGTGCCGGGGGACGGCGCGCTGCGTCAGCCCCCGTGGCAGGTGCCACCTCCGCTATACAGACCCATGGTCACGACCGCGTCCGGTGCGAAGGGGGATGCGCACCCGGCTGTCGGCTGGAGGAAGCAGATGGCTCCAACCCTCTGGAATCATTGGGCGCACCCGCGAATGCTGGGACTGGCACGCCGGTTGTAGTGTCTCACCGGCGAACGGAGGAACTGTTTCTTGAAGACGGACAAGCAGAGCACCAAGACCCTGGCCCGGGAGTTCTTCGAGCAATTGCGCTCGGACGGCTACACGCAGAACCAGGTCATCGGCCTCGCCGGCGAGTTGCTCGATCTCGTGCGCGAGGACCTGGCGGCGCACCGTGCGGAGGCGGCCCAGGCCGCGGCCCGCGAGAGCCGACGCCCCACCGTCTGAGTCGCTCGAGGGCAAGGACCCCGAGCCGCTTCCTTTGAACCCCATCACCGCGCGGGCGGCCTCTCCAGGTTGGAGGGGCCGCTCGATGGCGTGCGGGCGCTCCCGGTCAGGGTGGGGGAAGGGGTGGCTTCGGCGTCCGGGCGTCACGACCGGCCGGGGGGGAAGGCGCGCGGCGGCGCACCCGGGCCGCATCGGCGGCGATCACCACCACCCCGAAGGTCATGGCGCTGAACACCGTGCTCGCGGTGTCCCGGAACTGGATGATGAGGAGGAGGGTGGCGAGCGCGAAGAGCAGGAGGTCGACTGCCAACGACGGGCGCCGTGGCCACACCAGCCCCGCGACGCAGGCGGCGACCGGCAGCCCCAACGCGAGCTGCCGCCAGATCCGTTCCTGAGAGGCCACCACCACCGGCCAGTTGTGGACCACCAGCGCCGCGAACACCACCACCGTGCCCAACGCCAGCACCAGCACGCCCGCGGCGGCCGTGTCCTTGGTGACCCGGGCGCGGTCATGGAGCTGCTCGGTGGCCAGGTCGACCAGCGCCTCCAGGGCGCTGTTGAGGATCTCGGCGAAGAGGACGAGCAGCACGCAGAAGATGAGGGTGACCTTCTCGGCAAGTCCCAGTGGGATGCCACTGCCCACGAAGCCCACCAGGGTCGCCGCCACCAGGTGCACCCGCATGTTGCGCTGGTGCACGACGGTGTGGATGAGGCCCCGCCAGGCATGGACGAAGGAGCGGCAGGCGGCACGAAGAGCGGTCAACACGAGGCCTGTCAGCCTAAGCCTCCCGCGGCGCCGGGTCCCAGTTCCGGACGGACACCGTCGGCCCCGTCCTTCCTAAAGCGGACGTCGGAAGGGGCGCCAGCCCGTATGGGTCGCTGGTCAGCGTTGACTCATGATCTGCCCGCTCTTACGGTCCGCCCGTTTCCTGAATGGTTCCCCGTTTTTCCGACGGGGACGCCATCCACACTGACATGGCTCGACGGCGAGCGAGGGGTCCATCATGGCGATGAAGATTGCAATCAACGGCTTCGGGCGAATCGGTCGCTGCGTGCTGCGCGCGCTCGTCGAGCGGAACGAGGATCTGGAGGTCGTGGCGATCAACGACCTCGACAAGCCCGCCACCCTGGCGCACCTGCTCAAGTACGACTCGGTGCATGGCACCTTCAAGGGTGACATCTCCTCGAGCGAGGACAGCATCACCGTCAACGGCCGCACCATCCGCATCAGTGCGGAGAAGGATCCTGAGCAGCTCCCCTGGGGGAAGCTCGGCGTGGACGTGGTGCTCGAGTGCACGGGTCGCTTCACGGCGCGAGAGGGTGCGCAGAAGCACCTGAACGCGGGGGCCAAGAAGGTCCTCATCTCGGCGCCCGGCAAGAACTCGGACTACACGATGTGCTACGGGATCAACTCTGACGGGTACGACCCCAAGGCGCACGCGATCATCTCCAACGCGTCCTGCACCACCAACGCCCTCTCGCCGGTCGCCAAGGTCCTCCACGAGGCCTTCGGCATCGAGAAGGGGCTGATGACCACCATCCACAGCTACACCAACGACCAGCGCATCCTGGACCTGCCGCACTCCGACCTGCGCCGGGCCCGCGCGGCTGCACTGTCGATGATCCCCTCGAGCACCGGCGCGGCGAAGGCCATCGGCCTCGTGCTCCCCGAGCTGGACGGCAAGCTGAACGGTGCGGCCATCCGCGTGCCCACCCCGAACGTCTCGCTGGTCGACCTGACCGTGAACGTGAAGCGCGACGTCACCGTGGAGGAGATCAACCAGGCGTTCAAGGCCGCCGCCGAGGGCCCGCTCAAGGGCGTGCTCGAGTACAGCGAGGCCCTCACGGTCAGCATCGACTACAACGGCAACCCGCACAGCTCGATCTTCGATGCGACCAGCACCTCGGTCATCGGCGGGAACCTGGTGAAGGTCATGTCCTGGTACGACAACGAGTGGGGCTTCTCCAACCGCATGGTCGACCTCGCCAAGCTGGTGCAGAGCAAGGGCGTCTGAGCCGCGGTTGCCGAAGTCGGCAGCACCCACGGGGCGCGGACGGAGACCTGCCACCGGTCACGCCGCGCCCCACCGCATCACCCGGCATTTCCGGGAGGGGACATGATCCACTTCATCGATGAACTCGAGCTGCGGGGGAAGCGCGTCTTCATCCGCGTCGACTTCAACGTTCCGCTGGACGATCAGCAGCGCGTCACCGACGACACCCGCATCCGGGAGGCGCTTCCGACGATCCGCCGGGCCCTCGAAGGGGGCGCGAAGGTGTTGCTGGCCAGCCACCTCGGCCGGCCCAAGGGCAAGGTCGTGCCGGCCCTCTCCCTGGAGCCTGCGGCGCAGCGGCTGAGCGAGCTGCTCGGCGGCAAGCATGAGGTCCTCCTCGCCGATGACTGCGTGGGCGATGGCGTCCGCAAGCTGGTCAAGGAGCTGCGCGAGGGACAGGTTCTCATGCTCGAGAACCTGCGCTTTCACGCCGAAGAGGAAGGCAACGATCCGGCCTTCTCCAAGGACCTGGCCGCGCTCGCCGACGTGTACGTGAACGACGCGTTCGGTACCGCGCACCGTGCCCACGCCTCGACCGCGGGGATGGTGCCCTTCGTGAAGGAGAAGGCCGCCGGCTTCCTGATGAAGAAGGAGCTCGAGTTCCTCGGACGCGCCATCAGGAACCCCGAGCGTCCCTACGTGGCGATCCTCGGAGGCGCCAAGGTCTCGGACAAGATCAAGGTCATCGAGAGCCTGCTCACCCGCGTGGACGCGCTGCTGATCGGCGGCGCCATGGCCTACACGTTCCTCAAGGCGCAGGGGGTGGAGGTGGGCAAGAGCCGTGTCGAAGAGGACAAGGTGGGCCTTGCCCGCAAGCTCCTCGAGACCGCGGAGCGGATGAAGGTCGGCATCCTGCTGCCCTTCGACCACGTCGTCGGCACCTGGCCTCCCGAGCCATCCGAGGCCATCGACGTGGACGACCGCAACATCCCCGCGGACAAGCTGGGCCTGGACATCGGCCGCAGGACCCGCGCGCTGTATCGCGAGCGCATCCTGGGGGCGCGGACCGTGGTGTGGAATGGCCCGATGGGCCTCTTCGAGGTTCCGGCCTTCGCCGCGGGCACCCGGGAGGTCGCCGACGCCATGGCCCACGCCAAGGACGCCATCACCGTCGTGGGGGGCGGGGACAGCGCGGCCGCGGTGGTGCAGATGGGCTACGCGGACCGGGTCAGCCACGTTTCCACCGGAGGTGGCGCGTCGCTGGAGTTCCTGGAGGGGCGCGAGCTCCCGGGCGTGAAGGCCCTCGAGGTCCCCCGCAGCTGAACGTCTTTCCGCATCGGCCGGTGCGACGCGCGCTGACGCGTTCAGACTCCGGTCACGATCCCACCGCCTCCGGGCCCTCGGGGCTTCGGAGGTGGTGCTGATTCCTGAGTTTGTACCTTCACCTCATCTTGGACCCTTCAAAGGAGGGGACATGTCCACCGCCTCGCGCCGACCCTTCATCGCCGGGAACTGGAAGCTCAACAACGACCTCGCCGCGACGCGCAGCCTCATCCGGGCGCTGCGCGAAGGCCTCGCCGGGAGTGCCCCGGTCGCCGACATCGCGGTGGCCCCGGTCTTCACCGCGCTGCACGTCGCGGCCGAGGAACTGGATGGAAGCCTGGTGGGGCTCTCTGCGCAGGACTGCTTCTGGGAGACCGATGGCGCCTTCACCGGCGAGGTCAGCGCGAAGATGCTCGCCGACGTGGGCTGCCGCTACGTGATCCTGGGACACTCCGAGCGGCGCCAGCACTTCGGCGAAACCGACGCCACGGTGAATCGCAAGGTGCGCGCGGCCCTGGCCGCCGGGCTCACCCCCATCGTCTGCGTGGGTGAGACCCTCACCGATCGCGAGGGTGGCAAGACCCTGCAGGTGGTCGAGCGCCAGGTCCGCGGGGCCCTCGAAGGCCTGGAGACAGAAGAGGTGGGCCGCCTGGTGCTCGCCTACGAGCCGGTGTGGGCCATCGGCACCGGAAAGGTCGCCAGCACCGAGCAGGTGCAGGAGGTCCACGGTGCCATCCGCGCGCTGCTCTCCGACCGGGCAGGGGAGGAGGTCGCCGAGCGCGTCCGCATCCAGTACGGCGGCTCGGTGAAGCCCGACAACGCCGCCGAGCTCCTCAAGCTCCCCGACGTGGACGGCGCCCTGGTGGGCGGCGCGAGCCTCAAGGCCGCCGACTTCATCGCCATCATCCGCGCCGCGGGCTGACGCCGGTTCCCCGGAGCATTCCCATCCCGGCGCTCGCGTGCCGGGACGCGACGCTCCTTCTCACCGGGGCCTCCAGCATCCTGACGTCCCGTGACCTGCAACCCCGGGATGCGATGGGGTGCGCAGGAGTGTTGAACTGGCCTGCGCGCTGTGGGTAGGGTGCGCCCCCTTTCATTGGTCCCGGCACCGACCGGACGAGGTCACGATGTCGTCGTTTGCGCTCACCTTCGTCACCATCATCCACGTGCTGCTGTGCGTGTTCATGGTCTTCGTCATCCTCCTGCAGCCCGGGAAGGAGGCCGGAATGGGCGCGGCCCTCGGCGGCGGGGCCTCCAGCAGCGCCTTCGGTGGCCGCGGCGCGGTCACGTTCCTGAGCAAGGTGACCGGCGTCTGCGCCGCGCTCTTCTTCCTCACCTCGTTGGCGCTGTCCTTCGAGGGGCTGAAGGTCTCCGTGGCCGATCAGTTCCAGGCGCCCGCCGCGCAGCAGTCGGCTCCGGCCGCCGGTGGCACCGACGCGATGGAGAGCGCGCCCGCCGCTCCCGCGCCGGCAGCCCCGATCGAGGCCACCGAGGAAGCTCCGGCCGAGGTTCCTGCAGAGGAGTGACGGAAGTTGTTGCACGGCCGCGACGTTTGGTGTTTAAGGCGCGGCCGCAGCAGAGAGCCCAGGTGGTGGAACTGGTAGACACACCATCTTGAGGGGGTGGCGCCGCGAGGTGTGCGGGTTCGAATCCCGCCCTGGGCACTCAGAAGAATGGCCCCCGGATCGAAAGGTCCGGGGGCCTTTTTCGTGGCGCGGTTTCACGCCGGGCCAGTCGGGTCTCCCGCGACCTTTCGGCCTCTTCAGGCGGACCGTGAGCGTCCGCCCTGTCAGGCAGCTGCGAGGCCTGCTCGCGCGCTTCACGGCGGACCGCGACGTGTCGCTGTTTCAGGAGGGTTGCGGGGCCGGTTCGTGCACTTTCGGCCGGCGTCGACACCGTCCGCCGCTTCAGGCGGGCTGCGAGGCCGGCTCGCGCGCTTTCGGCCGGCGTCGAAACCGTCGGCCGCTTCAAGCGGGCTGTGAGGGCTGCTCGCGCGCTTCAACGGGCGTCGACACCGTCCGCCGCTTCAGGCGGGCTGCGAGGTCTGCTCGCGCGCTGCGCCCGGCGTCGACACGTCGTCGCGCTTGGCGACGGGAAGGTCCGGCAGCGCACCGGTGCGACAGATGTCGGCGTAGAGGTGCGCGCTCTGCTTGGGCGTGCGCTCCCCGGTCCGTCGGTCCACGTGGATGAGGCCGAAGGGCGTATGCCATCCCTCGGCCCACTCGAAGTTGTCGACGAGAGACCAGTGGAAGTAGCCGCGGACGTCGGCGCCGCGGTCCATCGCCCGCTTCACCGCATGCAGGTGATCGACGAGAAAGCCCGGCCGCTGGCTGTCGTCGGCGTCGTAGATCCCGTTCTCGGTCACGAAGACCGGCACCTCGAGCTGCTGGTGGGCCCGGATCAGGGCCTCCTCGAGGCCCCGCGGATCCGCCTGTCCCCAGTCCGACTCCTCATCCAGCGCGGTCGTGGGCGTCTGCACGTGACGTCCCATCACCAGGCGGGAGCTCGGGTCGAACTTCACCTCGTAGCGCCCGTAATAATTGACCCCGAAGAAGTCGATCGACTCCCTGAGCCCGGGAATCTCGCGTCCGGTGATGGAGAAGGGGAAGCCCACCCGGCCGCTGGAGAGGGTGTCGAGGATGGCCTCGTTCCACGCGAACTCCCGCACCCAGGTCACCGCGCGATCGAAGGGATTGCCGCCGCGATGCGCTTCGAAGAGGGGGAAGTTGTGGACCAGGCCCACCGGGATGTCCGGACGGACCGACCGCAGCGCCTGACTGCCCAGGGCGTGGGCCTGCATGAGGTGCAGGAAGGCCTTGGCGCCGGGGACCAGGCTCGAGCTTGCCGGCGGCCACTTGTCGCCGAGGTAGGACATCAGGACGAGCACGGTCGGCTCGTTGATGGTCATCCAGCTGTCCACCAGATCCCCCAGCCGTCGGGCGACCTCGGCGCAGTAGCGCGCGAACATCTCCGGCAGATCGGGATCCAGCCAGCTGCCACGCCTGGCGACCCACTGCGGCAGGGTGAAGTGGTTGAGGGTGACGAAGGGGCGCAGGCCGATGTCCCGCATGTGCCCGAGGATCTCACGATAGCGGGTGAAGGCCGCATCGTCGAAGACGCCGGGCTGCGGCTCCAGGCGGCTCCACTCCAGGCTGAGCCGGTGGGCGTTCTGGTGAAAGGAGCGGGCGAGGCTCAGGTCCTCCTCGGCACGGCCGCCCCACCAGCCCAGGGCCTTTCCGGAGGTGTGGCCGCTGCGGATCTTCCCCTGGGTCTCCCAGTCCCACCAGTCGCTGCGGGTGTTGTCGCCCTCCACCTGATGGGACGAGCTGGCGGTGCCCCAGGTGAAGGACTCGGGGAAGGCGGAGGAGGCGGGCGAGGTGCGGTCGCTCAACGAGGCATCCTTGAGAAGCGTGGACTCGGCGGGAGAGGGGGGACTGGAACACGCCGGACCTGACCGGAGCCGGTGCGTGCACATCCGGAACGGGGGAAAACCCCGGGAGCCTAACCGCAGGCGGCCGCGTGCGCAGTGAGGATGTGGGGACCGGCGGCCCGGTGGCGAGACGTCGGGGGAGCGGGGAGGCGCCGGGACACCCGCCGCAGGTCATCGTCCCGGACGCCCACTCCCCAAGCCCCGGTTGCCCGGGCGGGGCGCCAGGGGGCGTGCTTCAGCGCCTGCGCCCGCCGCCTGCCCCAGCCCGCGAGGGTCAATGGCTTCAGCACCCGCGCCCGCTGCCTGCTTCAGGACGCCGTGGCCTCAGCCACCGTCCCCCGCCGGAGTGCCGGCACCGGCGCTGCCCGAGGCGAAGACCGGGGTTCCACCCGGCGCCGAGGGATCGTGCGGGAGGCTCCCCCGCGGCGAACGCAGGTACACGAAGGGGGTGGCGTAGAGGAAGTTGGAGACCCGCGAGGTGTAGATGTCCGCGTAGCGCTCCATCTGCCGCGCCAGGTGGCTCTTGTCGTTCCCGGTGCGGGTGAGCAGCCCCCAGGTGGGGTTGGAGAGCTCCGAGGCGCTCCTGGCCAGGGGCGCGAGGATCGCGTCCAGCTCGTCCAGCCGCGTCCGCAGCACCTGCATGCGCTCGACGATGGCGTCTTCGGGGACGTCCGTCCGGGGCCCATAGTCCAGGCGCCGGCGCTGCTGCTCGAGACGGAGCTGACAGCTCTCGGCTTCCAGCGCCTCCTTCTCCTGCATGTGGATGGCGATCTGTGCCTCGGTCTCGCGGAACTCGGCGATCGCCGCGACGTCCTCCTCGAGCTCGCGGACGATCAGGGCGGTGCGCCAGCGCAGGACGTTCTTGGTCACGTGCACGTCGCCGAACATGTGATCGCCCACGTAAAGGATCTGATCCCCGTTGAGCTTGAGGTCCTGCTCCAGGGCCGACGCGCTCCCACCGAGGTAGGCCTTGCCCGGAATCAGCGGGCCCTGGTGGGGACGCAGAAGCCCGTCTTCGCTGGCGACCTCGAAGAGGGGAGAGCGCGTGGTGAAGAAGTCAGGCTTGCGCGCGCTGACGATGATCACGTCGAACAGCTCCCGCCACGTCATCCCCTTCGGTAGGAAGGGGTCGATGGCGTAGGTCATCATCGGCACCGTGTAGGACCACTCGCTGTTGGTGATGAGCAGCAGCTTCTTGCCGGCCTGCTTCTGATCGACCAGCGCGAGCGCGGTCTCCGGATCCTGCTCCACGTAGCTCTCCGGAGAGGCCACGATGTCGGCCTTGAGCTTCCCCTGCATGTGCGCGAGATCCAGCTGCTTGCGCACCACCTGGTAGAGGTCGCCATAGCCCATGGGCTTGGGCAGCCGGTCCTGATCGAGCAGGTCGACCAGCTGCGCGTAGAGACAGGCCTCCGACAGGCTGAAGAGCGTATTGAGGAAGGCCCAGCGGGGCTCGGAGAGATCGACCACGGTGCGCGCGTAGGCCCCGCGGGTCTCCTCGAAGCTGAGCGCACGCGTGCCGTGGAGCGCCTGGCGCACGTAACCGAAGCGGTTGGCCTTCACCAGGTTGCCCAGCTCGGTGTCGATGATGAGTCCCCGGATCGCGAGGGTGGGGTCGAACTCGATGTCCTCGACCGGCCAGCCCAGCCCCAGCAGGCTCTGCTTCAGATAGTCGTAGGCCCGCCGCTCCCACGCTTCCACACGGTAGTGGATGAGCGTGTAGTCCATGTCGTAGCCAATGGCCTTGATGGCGCGCAGGTTCAGCGTCCGGTTGCAGAAGATGCCGCGCTCGGCGGGGGGCAGATGAGAGGTCAGGTGCATGGCCACTTCGTGCCCACAAACCGCTCGAAAGTCGACCGCTCAGCAGGGTGAGCAGGAACGGAAGCGTCGACCGGCCACCGAAGCCACGACCTCCACCCCTTGCTGATGGCAGCGGGCCGACCGAGCGTACCGCGGCGCCAACCGGGTGTTGCCCCCCAGCCGCGAGGCAGCCTCGCGGTCTCGTTTTCCCCACCGGCCTCCGGCGCCGCGCGCGTGATGCGGTCGGGGTGGGCCTGACGGGACGTCGGTGGGGGCGGGGCCGGAGTGGGTGGGCGTCGACACGATGCACGTGTCGGCGAGCGGGAGGGACGATGGGGTTGAGGGTTGGGGCATGGAGGATCGCGTGGGTGCTGGTCGCGCTGCTGGCGGGTGCCTGCACCGACGGCACGCGCGCCAACACCGCCGACGGCATCCCGGGAGTGGATCCGGGCACCATCGACTTCGGCCGGCGTCCACTCTTCGAAGGGGAGGCGCGGGAGATCCGCGTGACCAACGTCGGTCGCGCCTCGCTCGAGATCCAGAGGTTGGAGGTGGTCGACGAGGGCCGCACCTATGAGGCGGAGCTGCTCGATCCCGGCCCGGTGATGTTGCTGCCCGGTGAGGCGCGGGGGGCGAGGGTGCGCTTCCTGCCGCGCGCCTCCGGGCCCCTGAATGGCGTTCTGCGCATCCACACCGACAGCATCATCGAGCCGATCCTCGAGGTGCCCCTGACCGGAGAGGGCGTGGACGTGCGGGCGACGTTCACGCCCGAGCGCCTGGATTTCGGTCGCATCGAGGTCGACTCGAGCACCACCCGCGAGCTCACCCTCGAGAATCCGGGGGATCTCACCACCGAGGTGCAGCTGCGCCTGGTGGGTGCCGACGCCGCCGAGTTCTCCGTGGAGCAGACCCTCGCCCTCGGACCCCGGGAGCAGCGCACGCTCACCCTGAACTGGGCCCCCAAGATGGTCGGCAAAAAGCAGGTGGCCCTCGCCGTCACCCGATGCCGGGGCTGCGCCGACGAGGCGGTGGTGCTCACCGCTGAAGCGCTGGAGCGCGCGGTGATCGTGGAGCCCAACCCGCTCGACTTCGGGCCCACCCCCATGGACCACGACGGCATGCGGACCGTGCGCCTGGTCAATCTCTCGACCGAGCCGCAGGAGGTCCGCTCCATGGCCCTGAGCGGGGACACCAATCCCGGCTTCACCCACAGCGATCCCGGGCTGCCGGTCACCCTCGCGCCCGGCGCCCATCACGAGGTCACCTTCCGCTTCAGCCCGGGCCACCTCGGGGCGGCACAGGGACGCGCGGACTTCGTTCCGGTCAGCCCGCGGCACGACACGCTGCCCCTGACGCTTCGGGGCTTCGGCGGCGCGCCCGAGCTGTGCGTGGGGCCCTACGAGCTGGACTTCGGGGAACAGCCGGTGGGCCACAAGCCGACCCTCACCGTGAACCTCAAGAACTGCGGCACCCAGAACGCCGATCCGATCACCGTCACCAGCGCCGTGGTGACCGGGATGTCGGGCGGTTCGCCGGAGCCCTTCGGCCTCATCGCCACCCCGCTGCCGGTCACCCTGGCCGCGGGGGAGGAGGTGAACCTCACCGTCTTCTATGAGCCCACCTCCATCGGAGCGCACAGCGGCACGCTCACCCTCACCTCCGATGCGGAGAGCGCGGCTGAGGTCTACGTGGCCCTCCGGGGCAGCGCACGCGCCACCGCCCCCTGTTCGCTCCAGGTGCGGCCGGAGGCGCTGGACTTCGGGACCGTGCTGCCGGGATGGGGGGCTGCGCTGGTGGTCCGTTTCCACAACGAAGGCGCGGACGTGTGCCCGGTCAAGAACCTCGCGCTCACCGACGATGGTGACGGCAACTTCATCCTGCCCGGAGGCCCGCTGGCCGGCATCCTGATGGGCCCGGGCGAGAGCTTCTCGGTCATGGTGGCCTTCCGCGCGCCGGAGTCCGGGGGTGACTTCACCGGTGCGCTGGGCTTCGAGATCGTGCACCCGGACGCGCCGGCGCGGACCGTGCCCCTCACGGCACACGCCGAGGAGAGCTGCCTGGTCGCGGCGCCGAACTTCCTCGACTTCGGGGTGACCCGCCCCGACTGCCCGGTGCCGCCGCGCTCGGTCTCCTTCGCCAACCAGTGCACCTCCCCCATCCAGGTGACCGACGCCACCATCGGCCCGGGCACCTCGGATGACTTCAGCCTCACCGTGCCGCTCCCGGGGCCGACCACCCTCGCGCCCGGCGACACCCTCACCCTCGAGGCCGCCTACGCCGGTCAGCTCCCCGGCCTCCAGGGCTCTCCGCTCTTCGTCGCGAGCGACGCGCTCACCGTTCCCCTTCTGGTCCCGCTGCTCGGTGAATCCACCACCCGCTCCGAGGTGGTCGACCGCTTCGTCCAGACCGACGGCGCCAAGGTCGACGTCCTCTTCGTGGTCGACAACACCGGCTCCATGGTCGAGGAGCAGCCCCGACTGGCGGCCGCCATGCCCGCCTTCGCCTCCGCGGCGCTCTCGCGGGGGACGGACCTGCGGGTGGGGGTGACCACCTCGGGGATCGATCCGGTCTCCGATGCCTGTCCCGGCGGGGCCCAGGGAGGGGAGGGGGGGCGACTGTTCCCGGTCGACGGCAGCGGTCCGCGGCTGATGACCTCGGCCACGCCCGACCTCGGCGCGGCGCTCGCCAACAACGTCCGGGTCGGGCTGTGCGCCACCGTCGAGCAGAGCTTCGAGGCTGCGCGCCGGGCCCTCTCGCGTCCGCTGATCACCCAGGCGGACGATCCCCGCACGCCGATCCCCAACGACGGCAACCTCGGGCTGCTGCGCGAGGAGGCGTCGCTGGCGCTGGTCTTCGTCGGTGACGAGGACGATCACTCGCCGGACGGCGTGGAGACCTACGTCCAGTTCTTCCAGTCGCTGAAGGGCAGCGGGCAGCCGGGGCGGGTGCAGATCCACGCCATCGCCCCCGAGGAGGGCGGGTGTGAGACCGCCGGAGGGACCGGTGCGCGCTACGCCGCCGCCGCGGCGATGACGGGGGGATCGCTGCTGAGCGTCTGTGCCGAGGACTACGCGCCGCTGCTCTCGGCCATCGCCGCCTCGTCCATGGGGCCCCAGTCCCGATTCCCCCTGAGCGCCCAACCGGATCCCGCGACGCTGGTGGTCACCCTGGACGGTGCGCCGGTCACCGCAGGATGGCACTGGGACGTCGCCGGCAACGCGGTGGTCTTCGACGTCGAGCCGCCCCCGGGCGCGCGCATCGAGCTCACCTACACCCGGGTGTGTGGGTGAGCCGCCCGGGCCTCCGATCCGGGGGAAAACTTGAGCCCGCGCCGGGGTGATCAATAGTCGCACCAAGTCGCACATTGTGCGCTGGAGGGCGACATGGACACCGAACAGGAGCTCCCCGCGGGCCGGACGAAGCGTCCGGCGCTCCGGGTCATCGAAGGCGGCGGGGTGCGGCGGGAAGAGCGGCTCGATTCGCGCGACGCGGTGGCCCGGCTGCTGCTGGCCTCGGGCGTGGACCTGCTGCTGCGCCGCATCACCCCCGCCCGGGCCGAGGCCATGGAGCGGGAGGTGAACGAGGTGCTCGACCTCTTCGATCACGTGGAGCGGCTCCCGGCCCTCCAGCCCCTGCTCGATCAGCGCCTGGATGCGCTCGAGGCGCTGGCCCGGGAAGGGAAGGAGCGGCGCGTCCCCCGCGGTCGGCTGCGCGCGGTTCCCCAGGGGGGCTGAAGGCGTTTCCGGGGATCGGTGGGGCTCGAAGAAGTGGCCGGGGGCGGTCGCGGCTCCCGCCCGGCGGGATGTCGCTGGCCGGATGCCGCCTGCCTCCCGGACGACCGAAGGTGTTCTGTTGTTTGACCCCCCTCGGGGGTCCGCCTACGCTCAACGTCGGTGGCCAGACTGGAAGCCCCAGGCGTGGACCGAGGGTCCCCGCCCCGCGACAGCCGGCTGCTTCGTTTGCGTGAGCCCTCGAGACCTTTGAGCACCGAAACCTTCGGTCGTTACCAGCTGATCCGCAAACTCGCCATGGGCGGGATGGCCGAGATCTATCTGGCCAAGCAGAAGGGGATCGAAGGCTTCGAGAAGACGCTGGTGGTCAAGCGGATCCTCCCGCACCTCTCGGAGAACGAGGACTTCGTCCGCATGTTCCGGCAGGAGGCGCGCACGGCGGCGCGGCTCAACCACGCGAACATCGCGCAGATTTTCGACCTCGGAAAAGAGGAGGAGACCGGCGCCGAGTACATCGCCATGGAGTTCATCCACGGCGAGGACGTGCGGCGGATCTCCAAACAGGCCGAGGCCCTGGGCCGTGAGATCCCGCTGGGGCTGGTCATGCGCATCGTCGCCGATGCCTGCGCCGGCCTGGACTATGCCCACAAGCACTCCGACGAGAACGGGCGGCCGCTGGACATCGTCCACCGGGACGTCTCCCCGCAGAACATCCTGGTCTCGTTCGACGGGAGCGTGAAGGTCGTCGACTTCGGCATCGCCAAGGCCGCCGATCAGGCCACCGTCACGCAGTCCGGGGTGCTCAAGGGCAAGTACTCGTACATGTCCCCCGAGCAGGCCGCAGGGCAGCGGGTGGACTGCCGCACCGACGTCTTCGCGATCGGCGTGGTGCTCTGGGAGCTGCTCACCGGCGCGCGCCTCTTCAAGCGCGCCAGCGACGTGGCCACCCTCAACGCGGTGGCCGAGTGCCGCGTCGATCCCCCCTCCAGCGTCAATCCCTCGCTCCCTCCGGACGTGGACGATCTGGTGATGCGGGCGCTCGCGCGGGATCTCAACGAGCGCTACCAGGAGGCGCTGCAGCTTCAGGTCGCCATCGAGGACTGGCTGGTGCGCAACCAGCAGGCGGCGAGCTCCGCGCACCTCGCGGCGTTCATGCAGGACCTCTACGCCGAGCGCCTCGCCGAGGAGTCCCGCCTCTCGGAGTCCGGCGTGGGGCGCTCCAAGCTCTCCCGCTCCCTGCAGCAGCTGCGCGAGGACGAGAACCTCAAGCGCCCGAGCGGTCCCAAGGCGCGGCTGGTGAGCCGACAGGAGGAGGGGGTCAGCTCCAAGGAGGCGACCTCCGCGGTCCGCCCCTCGCGCATCCGCTCCGGCTTCACCCCCAGTCTGCGGACCGCCACCCCCTCCAAGCGCGAGGCCCCCCGACAGACCACGGAGCTGCGCCGGCCGCAGCCGCGGTTCGAGGACGACGACGAGCTCGATCTTCCCACCAATCCCATGGACGCGGCCGAGGTCGCCGCGGTCACCCGCTCCCACGACCCGCTGCGGGCGGAGCGGACCGTCTCGGCCTCGGGGACCGAGGAGCCCCGTCGGACGCCCGGCCGCGCGGTCCGGCCGTCCCGCGGCCATCCCCGTCCGACGTCCGGGAGCGTCCCTGCCGCCGCGGTCAACCGCCCCTCGCGGCCCTCCCAGCCCCGGCCGGTTCCGGTGCCGGCGCCCGAGCCGGAGGCCGCGCCCGCACGTCCCAGAAAGACGCCCTGGGTGGTGGCCAGCCTCCTGTTGTTGGTGGTCGCCGGGGTCCTGGGCGCGATGCTCTTCATGAACGGGGAGAGCGCGCCTCCGACGGTGCAGCTGGTGACCGATCCGCCCGGTGCCCAGGTCTGGTTCGGGGATCGGCAGCTCTGCGCCGCCACCCCGTGTGTGCTGAGCGGCCTGACGCCCCCCAACGTCACGCTCACCATCAGCCGCGAGGGCTTCCAGAAGAAGGACGTGGTGGTGGGGGTCCCGGCCGAGGGTGAGCGCTCCAGCCGTGTACAGCTCGAGCCCATCAGCCCGAAGGCCGAGGACGCGGCGCCCGTCGCGCCCCCGGTGGAGCCCAAGGCCCCGCCGGCGGTGCTGATCGTCCACGCGGAGCCCGAGGCCACGGTGTTCCTCGACGGCAAGAACGTGGGTGAGACCCCCATCTCCCTGCACCTGCAGGAGGCCGGCCGTCGCTCCCTGAAGCTGACCGCCGATGGACATCGCACCCACGAGGAGACGGTGGTCCTGGAGGCGGGCGTCGAGGTCAGCCGGAAGATCCAGCTCTCGAAGATCCAGCCCACCCCGCGCCGCGACCCCCGGCCCCGTCCGCCGCCGGAGCGCGCTGCCACCGGGACGGTGAGCTTCTTCGTCCGTCCCTGGGCCGAGGTGCGCTGCGGCAAGCAGAACTTCGGAACCACCCCGTTCCCCGCCCAGACCCTGTCGGTCGGGCGCCACACCTGCGTCTTCACCAACCCCCAGTTCGACCCGGTCACCCGCACCATCCAGGTGAAGGAGGGGAACAACCCGGTGGTTCGCGTGGACTTCCAGTAGCCGGCTCGGCTGCCCGCCTGCCCTCCGGCGCACCTTTTCGCCAGACGGCGCCCTCAGGGCGATCCGTTTCGTCTACACTGGCGCCCGTTTCGCACCGGACCCGTGCGGAGGGGTGATGACCCGAGTGAATGCGGAGGCCGCGGCGGCCTCCCTCGAAAATGGTGAACCGGACAAGGACGAGCGCAAGCGCTCGAAAACCATGTCCCGCAAGGAGATGGCGCGGGATCTGCGCCGTCGTCGGCTCTCCGGTGAGGTGGACCCGGAGGAGGCCGAGATTCTGGCAACCATGGACCAGATGCGTCCGCGGACCCGCGCCGACTGCGTGGCCGCCGCGCGCCCCTGCCTCTTCGTCTCCTGCAAGCACAACCTCTACCTGGACGTGAACCCGGAGACGGGGTCCATCAAGCTCAACTTCCCGGACAAGGACATCTGGGAGCTCGAGCACACCTGCGCCCTGGACGTGGCGGAGAAGGGGGGGATCACGCTCGAGGAGGTGGGGGAGATCATGAACCTCACCCGTGAGCGCATCCGCCAGGTGGAGACCCGGGGGCTGGGCAAGCTCCGCGAGGCGACGGACGACGACATCTAGCCACCTGCTCGTCACCTTCCACCCATTGCAGATGGGGTAGGCAGTGCGGACCTCGCCATCATCGGGGGGCGTCCCGCTCTGAAAGGCCATGTGGCCGGGGCCGTCCCGTAACCGGCACCGACCACGGGTCCGTCAGAGGCCCAGGAGAGAACCTGTGCACGCCCTCCTCAGCGTTTCCGACAAGCAGGGGCTGGTCCCCTTCGCGCAGTCCCTGGTGGAGCTCGGCTTCACCCTGCTGTCCACCGGCGGCACCCAGGCGACCCTGGAGAAGGCCGGGGTTCCGGTCACCGCGGTTTCCGAGCACACCCGCAGCCCCGAGTTCCTGGGCGGACGGGTCAAGACCCTCCACCCGCGCATCCATGGAGGGATCCTCGCGCGCCGGGACAACGAGGCGGATCTCGCCGAGCTGAAGCAGCAGGACATCCCCACCATCGACCTGGTGGCGGTCAATCTGTACCCCTTCCGCCAGACGGTGGCCTCCGGCGCCCCCTTCGCGGACGTCGTGGAGCAGATCGACATCGGCGGCCCCTCGATGGTGCGCGCGGCCGCGAAGAACGCGGCGAACGTCACGGTGGTGGTCGACCCCGCGGATTACGGCCGTGTGGTGGATGTGCTGCGTGAAGGCGGGGCGGAAGGTCTCGCGGCCCTGCGACGTGAGCTGATGGTCAAGGCCTTC
>Ga0079224_100005580_pt1 | contig 16544 bp, 10 predicted proteins | sample Stecom2015_FD_80414 | JGI IMG/M metagenome (GOLD analysis project Ga0079224, IMG submission 80414) | Agricultural soil microbial communities from Utah to study Nitrogen management - Steer compost 2015 | ecosystem: Environmental > Terrestrial > Soil > Agricultural land | place: USA: Utah... | reverse complement strand
CTGTCTTCCATTACTTTGGCCATAGGAACTACAGTGGTCTATGGAAAGGTTATTCCAGTGGGTTATACACCTATAGCCATGCAGGAGCCAGATCCTTTCAAGCTTTTTAATATTTCTGAACAAATGAATGTTTTAAATGATCGCCCATGGAATATAGAATCCAAGGCTCATTTATTAAACGATATGGTGACTCCGAATAAGTATATGTTCATTAGGAATAATGGTATTATGCCAGAGGATATAAATGTAGATACTTGGAAGTTAAAGGTTGAAGGAGAATCCGCCTTGAGTTCTAAAGAATATACCTTGTCAGATCTAAAACAAAAATTTAAACATTATACATATCAATTAACTCTTGAATGCGGTGGTAATGGACGAAAAGAATTTAATCCACCAGCTAAGGGAAATCAATGGGGTGTTGGAGCGGTTCATTGTTCAAATTGGACGGGAGTTCGGCTTAAGGATGTGTTAGATGATGTAGGGTTGAAGCCAAATGCTGTATATGTAGCTTATTATGCTGCTGATCTGCACTTGAGTAGAAATCCTGAAAAAGAACCCATCTCAAGAGGAGTACCATTGTCAAAGGCATTAGAAGATGAGACCCTGATTGCTTTTCAGCTCAATGGGGAAGATATCCCTATTGCACATGGCCATCCACTTCGATTGGTAGCAGGGGGGTGGCCTGCTTCGGTTTCGGGAAAATGGCTTACCAGGATTCGGATTCGCGATGTGGTTCATGATGGTGCTAAAATGACAGGACAATCGTATAGAGTTCCAAAGAACCCTGTAGCCCCAGGAGAAATTGTGGATGACAAAGATATGGTCATCATAGAATCAATGCCTGTGAAATCCCTGATCACCTCTCCCAAAACAGGAGCGGTACTTACTAAAAATCGCAGTTTGAAAATTAAAGGTCATGCCTGGGCAGGAGATCTAAAGGTAAATAAAATGGAATATTCCATTGATTTTGGCAGCACTTGGAAGCCTTGTTCCTTAAGCGATCCCATAAATAGATTGGCATGGCAGCATTTTGAAGCTAAAGTAGATTTTCCAGAAAACGGTTATTATGAAATTTGGGCAAGAGCAACAGATTCTAATGGAAAGAGTCAGCCCATGATTATACCAGGATGGAACCCTAAAGGATACCTAAATAATGCCTGCCACCGAATTGCAATAAAAGTAGAAGTTTAATGCAGCCAGATCAGTTTAATAAACAGCTCAAACTTTTGCGCAATGGACTATGTCTTTTTGTTATCGCGCTTATGAGCCTAGGTGGCTTTGTAGTGCTATATACATTTTACCCAGAGAGTTCCTTGTTTACGGTAAAAGAAGCGAATCAGAAACAATTCGAAACTTCGGATTCACTCTCTGTACCTTTAGTAAATAGCCAAGAAGGTGAATATGATTTGGAAACTGGTTTTATCGAAGATGTTGGAATGAGTGCGGTGGTTAATAATTGTACAAATTGTCATTCTGCGAGGCTAGTTACTCAAAACAGAATGAGCAGAGAAGCTTGGAAAGCGACCATCAAATGGATGCAGGAAACTCAAAATCTTTGGGATCTCGGTGAGAAGGAGCCTATAATTTTAGATTATCTAGCGAAAAATTACGCCCCTGAATCTAAAGGAAGAAGACAAAACTTAACAATTGATAAGTGGTATGTGCTAGAGCAGTAAACTAACTTATCTTAAATTCAATATTTGTAAATATTTAGTAATACCTAACTATGCTTAAAAAGAATGTTCTCTGTAGTTTAATATTGATTTGTTGCTGTGTAGTAAAAAATGGCTTTGCACAACAAATCCATCAAATCGATATCATTGAAGCTGATGTAAATGTAGCCCTAATTCCTTCAAAAAAGAAAATACACGGAGAGGTCTCCTTTGCCTTTAAGGTATTGCGGTCAACAGATTCCCTAGTGATAGATGCAAGGGATATGGAGATCCATGAAGTGAGGCTTGATAAGAACCCTATTGATTTCAGTTACCAGGATAATTTAAAACTAAAAATTTACAATCGTTTTCATAAAGGCGATGATCATCTCGTGGAGGTACATTATCAGGCTAAACCCAAAAAGGCGATGTATTTTATAGATGATCCAAATGGTCAGGTAAAACAAATTTGGACCCAAGGACAGGGAAAGTATAGTTCCTATTGGCTTCCAAGTTTTGATGATATGAATGAAAAGATCATATTTGATCTCACTATTAAAGCCCCAGAGGCCTTCACTGTTCTTGCCAATGGTAAATTAAAACAAAAACACAAGATCGCGGACCAAATACTTTGGGAGTACGATATGAAAAATCCCATGAGTAGTTATTTATTAGCAATTGCCATGGGGAACTTTGATTTTGTACAAACACAAAGTAAATCAGGGGTGAAGATCAAAAATTATTTCAACTCCCAAGATAAAGCCAAAGTAGAGCCTACTTATAGGTATACCACGCAGATAATGAATTTGTATGAAGACGAAATAGGGGTAAGGTACCCTTGGCAGGAATATAAACAAGTGGGTGTTCAGGATTTTTTGTATGCTGGAATGGAAAACACCACATTAACTATATTTTCGGATTCCTATATGGTGGATTCTATAGCGCAAAAAGATCAGTCTTACTTTAATGTTAATGCCCATGAATTAGCACATCATTGGTTTGGTAACATGGTTACAGAAACAGAGTCAACCCATCATTGGCTTCAAGAAGGATTTGCCACCTATTACGCACTTTTGGCTGCAAAGGAAATTATTGGGGACGACCACTTCTATTTAGAATTATATAAATCCGCTATGGATTTAGAGGCACAAGCTCCAGAGTCTTTACTTAATCCCAAGGCTAGTAGCTTAACCTTTTATCAGCGAGGAGCCTGGGTTCTAGTAGCCTTAAGAGAAACCATTGGAGATCGTAGCTTTAAAAAGACTATAAAAACTTTTTTAAAAGAACATGCTTATAAAAATGTAGATACGCATGATTTTTTTAATGTAGCGATGGCAAAAAGTCAACTGGACCTGGATAGCTTTATTGATCGTTGGCTGGTGCAAAAAGAATTCCCAATTCAACGTGCCAAAGAGATTCTAAGAAAAAATGAATTAACCGCTCAATTGTTAGACTTAAAGCAGATGGATGATGCTGCTTTTGAAAGTTTTGTGATTGAAAACCCTGAGATTTATAATAAAAACAATAAAACTGCAGTTGTGAGCTATATTGTTCAAAGGGCAAGCACTCTGGGTGAAGATTTAATGGTTAAGGTTTATAAAAGAGCTTTGCAGTCATCCATAAATGAGAATAAACAAAGTGTAGCGGTTCACATAGTACAGATCCCCGAGGTTTTAAAAAATGATTTTGAAGCGTTATTAACCTCCGCTAGTTATAAAACTATTGAACTAGCCCTATTAAAACTTTCTATAAACTTCCCAGGGTCACTACCCGTATATTTAGACCAAACCAAAGGAATTGACGGTTTTAAAAATAAGAATATTAAAACACTGTGGCTAGCACTTGCTCTTATTTCTCCAGATTATCACAAGGATAAAAAGTATGTGTATTACAACACTCTACTTACCTACACTAATACTTACCAACCCTATGAACTTCGATGGAGTGCTTTTCGTTACCTCGGGCAATTGGAAGGTTTTAATGAACCAGCTATTAAAAATTTGATACAGGCCTGTTTACATCCTGTTTGGCAGTTCTCTAAATTTTCAAGGGAACTGTTAGATAGTCTCCTATCCCAGCCTGCTTATCATGGGATTATAACGGGATTAAAAAAAGATTTAAATAAACAAGAGCAAAGGTTTTTAAATGATCGATTAGATCAGTAGATTTAACACTAAATTAGTTACAATGAGAGCATTGGTGATTTCTGGAGGGGGAAGCAAAGGAGCCTTCGCCGGTGGAGTTGCACAGTATTTAATACAAGATTTAAATAGAGATTACAGCATGTTCTTGGGCGCTTCCACTGGAAGTTTATTAGTAAACCATTTGGCCTTAGGTGACATTGAGAAAATTAAAAACATATATACCTCTGTTACAAATGAGGATATCTTTGATAGTTGTCCTTTTCTTATAAAATACAAGCACGGCTCTCAACATATCAGTATCAATCACCTGAATGTAGTACGCAATTTCATCAGGGGAAGTAAAACTTTTGGAGAGAGTAATAATCTGAGACGTCTTATTGAACGTACATTTACTAAGGAGGAATTCAGCGCACTTAGAAAACTAAAAAAGGATGTAGTAGTCACAGTGAGTAATTTATCTTTGAATCAGGTGGAATATAAATCGATTATGGATTTTGAATATGAGGAATTTTGTGATTGGATATGGATCTCAGGCAATTATACACCATTTATGAGTTTGGTTAAAGTTGATGGATGTGAGTATGCCGATGGAGGACTAGGAACTATGGTTCCTATCGAGGAGGCTATTCGAAGAGGTGCCACGGAGGTTGATGCAGTGATTTTACATACGGAAATAACTCAGTTCAATAGAATGCCTTCGAGGAATCCGTTCTCACTACTAACAACCATGTTTAGCTTTATGCTAGACCGTATCACCTATCAAAATATTAGGATAGGTAAATTTGTCGCCTCTCATAATAACGCCATCATTAACTTTTATTACACCCCAACTGTGCTGACTACTAATTCCTTAATTTTTGATAAACAAAGAATGAAAAGCTGGTGGCAGAGCGGTTATGAATTTGCAAAAATTAAAAATTCAAATACTAACCAATTGAACGTTGATAAACAATAAAACAAAATAGTATGAGAGCATTGGTGATTTCTGGAGGCGGGAGTAAAGGAGCTTTTGCTGGAGGAGTAGCTCAGTATCTTATTGAACATGAGAAACGTGAGTACGATATGTATTTAGGAACATCCACAGGGAGTCTATTGATTCCGCTACTGGCCAACAATAGAGTTGAAAAGGCATATGAGATGTATACCAATGTTACTCAGCGAAAAATATTCAGCAACAATCCATTTATTGTTCGAAAAAAAGGGGATAAGGAGTATGTAGCGATCAACTATATGAATGTACTTTGGCAACTTCTAAAACGAAAGAGGACCTTTGGTGAGAGTAAAAACTTACGAAAGCAAATTCGAAAACACTTTCTAGAAGAAGATTTCGATTTAATTAGAGCCACAGGAAAGGAGGTAGTAGTAACAGTTTCCAATCTTTCTAAAAATAGGGTTGAATACAAGTCAATTATGGATTTTGACTATGAAGACTTCTGCGATTGGATCTGGATGTCGTGTAATTATGTTCCTTTTATGTCATTGGCTAAAAAGGATGATTTCGAGTATGCTGATGGAGGACTAGGTTGTGTTATCCCAATTCGTGAAGCTATTAAACGTGGTGCTTCAACAGTGGATGCTATTATTTTGGAGACTGAAAATATGGAGCACAACAAGGTGGTAGGAAAAAATCCGTTTTCCTTGATGGTCAACTTGTACAGTTTTGTCTTAGACCAATTAGAGTCTCGTGATGTAATCGAAGGAAAATTGGCCGCTATGAATAAAAATGTAAAATTAAATACTTATTTCACCCCGACCAGGCTTACGGAAAATTCACTCTATTTCAATAAAGATTTAATGCGTCAATGGTGGGCACAAGGTAAAACTTATGCCCAAGATCGCGTAAAGATTGAGCAGGACCCAAAACGCGTTGGAATAGCGGGTTAAATTTTCTACCCTAATAATAAGCGCACTTCTTTTTTGATGTACCCAAGAGCAGTATCTGAAGGCGCTTGTTTATCTATCAATTGATTAAGGATATCTTCACGGAGTTTCTGGGTGTTATCCGTCTGTTGGGAAGATTTTCGAATTAATTGTATGGTCGCGTTTTTGGAGGTTTTAATTACATTCCAACATTCTTCAGTTATATAGATTTGTTGACTGAGATTGTGTTCGAATTCTCCCTCAATCGATCCGACTAATTCGAGCTCATAAGCTTGTTTATCCATATTCTCTGGATGAATTCGTAGGACTAATTTTGAAGGATGGATACGTTCTAAATATAATGCCATTCGCTCATAGGCTTGTAATTGTAATGGTAGGGCCGATTTTTGGGTTTCTTTATGTAATAAAAATCGTCTTCGACCTTCTTCATTTTTAGTATGAGTTGAGAAAAAATAATAAGCCACAAGACCCGTAACCACTGCGGGTAAAAGATAAAATAGCAGTTCGATAATTTTCGTTTGTTCCATAGAATTTAGATTGGGGAATAATTAATATCGTACTTGTTTGTCTTTGAATTTAGCCAAGGCTCCTTTAGTGGTATATTGTCCGCCTAGGTGTGGACATTTTAAGGCTGTTTCCACCCCATCAAATGGCACAATTACCTTATTGTATCCATATACATTGGCTAAAGGTTGTGTAAGCATTTTATCACCTAAATTGATATCTACATCTTCCATAGTAAGCTGAGCAGGATGTTCATATCCACAGGCATGTGTGATTTCAATGAGCTCTTTCTTGAAGTTTTTAAAATAATAACTCACGCGTTCAGCCTTGTCTTCTATATTAATCCCATTCTGAAGCCATTTCTTTTGAGTGGCTACACCACTTGGACAATTATTGGTATGACATATCTTAGCTTGGATACAGCCAATACTCATCATAGCTTCTCTAGCCACGTTTATTAAATCTGCGCCCATAGCAAACGCCATAGCTGCTTTTGATGGGAAACCTAACTTACCACTCCCAATAAAGACGATACGCTCTGTAAGTCCTTCGTCTTTAAAGATGCGATAGACATCACTATAGGAATAAATCCAAGGTAGTGATACGTGATCGGCAAAACTTGGTGGTGCAGCTCCAGTACCTCCTTCACCACCATCAATTGTTATAAAGTCAGGACCTTTATTTGTGGACTTCATAATGCTTGCCAGTTCTTTCCATTGATCGAGCTTACCTATTGCCGCTTTAATTCCGACAGGTAACCCAGTTTTATCCGCAATGCGCTCCACTAAATCAACCAATTCATCCAAGGTTTTAAATGCCGTGTGGTAGGCAGGTGACAACACATCTTTGCCAATAGGGACGTGCCTGATTTCTGCAATCTCCTTGGTAATCTTAGAACCTGGTAATACTCCGCCTTTTCCAGGTTTTGCACCCTGAGAAAGTTTGATCTCAATAGCGCGTATCTGAGGGTTCTGATGAACTAAGCTTATTAACTTATCAATTTCAAATTCGCCATCGTCATTTCTTACACCGAAATATCCTGTCCCAATATGAAAAACGATATCTGCTCCTTTTTTATGATAAGGTGATAAACCACCTTCCCCAGTGTTGTGATAAGCATGCGAGAGGGAACACCCGATGTTTAAAGATTCGATCGCTCGAGCCGATAATGACCCAAAACTCATTGCAGAAACATTAATTATAGATGCAGGCCTGTAAGGTCTTTTACGCTTATTGTAAGCACCCATTACTTTAGCACATGGCAAAAAGTAAGGATCTAGCATATTGGGATGATCTCCTTTTATGCGGTATGGAATCATTGCATTATTAATAAAAACATAGTGAGCCTGATGAATATCTCTATCGGTTCCAAAACCTTCGTAGTTGTTTTGATTCTTAGCAGAGGCGTAAATCCATCCTCTTTCTATACGGTTAAAAGGAAGTTCTTCTCTGTTATTGGCTACGATATACTGACGTAATTCAGGACCAATACTTTCTAATAAATACCTTAAGTGCCCCACTACTGGGAAGTTGTGCATAATGGTATGAGTCCGATTAAAGAAAATATCTCTTATGGCAATAAGAGCAAGGACGATTAGTATCCAGGCCCACCAAGGAATTGTACTTAAGAATTCTAATATTGATTCCATATTTATCAAACTATAGTTTACTTATTTCTTTTAGATGACCACTGTAAATTTACTTTATTAACCATGCAGTTTGAGATGTTTATAAACCCTAATTTCTATGCAGCAGACCGCTTTTTCCGAATTTAATGGTTTTCCTTTCAAAAAGAAATTGAATCGGTATATATTTTTTGGGAGGAAGAAAAAATTCGGTGTCTTTGCCTTAATTTGAGTTTTGTATAACGGGTATCAAACAGCATAAAAAGTGAATTAATTACGGGATAAAATTAGTAATTAATTTGATGGTATTCCAATTATAACCGTCAATTATTTTATATGAAATAACTTCTTGAAATGCAGTGTCTTGTATAGGTTTAAAGATTAAAAAAGATTCAGAGGTGGATTTAAGAGCTCATTACAATTCAAGAAGCGGTTCATTGAAAATTGACAAATTCAAAAGTTAGCTGTATTTTTGAAATGACTTTTAAGCATTAAGGTCAAATACTAAAACTCACAGATCGATTGGAAAATTATTTAGCAGAATTGAATGATGCGCAGCGAGCGCCAGTATTGCATAAGGATGGAGCGTTAATGGTAATTGCGGGAGCTGGTTCGGGAAAGACACGAGTGCTTACCTATAGAATTGCTTATCTCATGCATAAAGGAGTAGATCCTTTTAATATTCTTGCCTTGACCTTTACTAACAAAGCGGCTCGTGAGATGAAGACTAGAATCGCAAGTATCGTAGGAAGTAGTGAGGCAAAGAATCTCTGGATGGGAACCTTTCACTCTGTCTTTGCAAAAATTTTGCGATTTGAAGCAGACAAATTGGGTTATCCTAATAATTTTACCATATATGATACTCAAGATTCGCAACGTCTTATCAATGCCATTATTAAAGAAATGGGGTTGGATAAAGACGTCTATAAATACAAACAGGTACAGAGTAGAATTTCCTCTTATAAGAATAGTTTGATTACCGTCAAAGCATATTTCAACAATCCAGAATTAATGGAAGCAGATGCGATGGCAAAAAAGCCTCGCTTAGGAGAGATTTATAATGAGTACTGTGAACGTTGTTTTAAAGCTGGGGCTATGGATTTTGATGATCTTTTGCTTAAAACCAATGAACTTTTAAATCGATTTCCTGAGGTATTAATGAAGTACCAAGAACGATTTAAATATATATTAGTGGATGAGTACCAGGATACCAACCATTCACAGTATTTGATCGTTAAAGCGTTATCGGATAGATATCAAAATATTTGTGTAGTTGGAGATGATGCTCAGAGCATCTACGCCTTTAGGGGAGCAAATATTAATAACATTCTCAATTTTCAAAAGGATTATGACGATGTGGCGATGTACCGACTAGAACAGAACTATCGGTCTACCCGTAATATTGTTCATGCAGCAAACTCTGTAATTGAAAAAAACAAAAGCCGTCTAGAGAAAGTCGTTTGGACAGACAATGAGGATGGAAATCTAATTAAAGTACACCGCTCTCCAACTGATGGTGAAGAGGGTCGATTTGTGGCTTCAACTATTTTTGAGACCAAAATGCAGCATCAAATCCACGAAGGAGAGTTTGCCGTATTGTACAGGACAAACTCTCAATCAAGGGCTATTGAGGACGCACTTAGACGTAAAGATATTCCATATAGAATTTACGGCGGTTTATCCTTTTATCAACGTAAAGAAATTAAAGATGTACTGGCGTATTTAAGGCTGATACTCAACCCTAAAGACGAAGAAGCTTTAATACGTGTAATTAATTTTCCTTCTCGCGGAATTGGTCAAACCACTGTGGAGAAGCTAACTGTAGCTGCGAATCATTATAAACGTTCCATTTTTGAGGTAATGGAAAACCTCGATAAAATTGATTTAAAAATCAACTCAGGCACCAAAAGGCGATTGGATGATTTTATTACCATGATCAAAAGTTTTCAAGCAACTTCAGGATCTTTGGATGCCTTCGAGTTAACTGCTCAGGTGATTAAAAATACCGGGTTATTTCAATTATTCAAAAAGGACGGGACACCTGAGGGCGTTACCCGTATGGAAAATGTGGAAGAGCTTCTCAATGGTATCCAAGATTTTGTTGACGGTCAAAAAGAACTCGCAGATGCCACGGGTTCTATTTCAGAATTTATGGAAGATGTGGCCTTAGTGACAGATCTCGATAAGGACACAGGGGATGATGATCGTGTAGCACTTATGACCATACATTTGGCTAAGGGATTAGAGTTTCCTTATGTATTTATCGTTGGATTAGAGGAGGATCTGTTCCCATCTGCCATGAGTATGAATACCAGAAGTGAATTGGAGGAGGAGCGAAGATTGTTTTATGTAGCCTTAACTCGCGCAGAAAAACAAGCTTACCTAACCTATGCTGAAAGCAGGTATCGATGGGGGAAGCTTATTGATGCGGAGCCCAGTAGGTTTATAGAAGAAATAGATGATAAATATTTAGAATACTTAACGCCTCCAGTAGATGGTAGTTATCGCTACAAACCTTTAATGGATACAGATATTTTTGGAGATGTGGATAAGAGTAAACTACGTCTTAATAAACCTGTTGCTTCAACACCACCATCACATCATAAACCCTCAGAGGAGAAGCTTCGGAAGCTTCGTAAGCTTAAACCAGACCTAGGAGAACCTTCCTCATTATCTAATTTATTTGATTCCGATATGAATGTTGGAACCATAGTTTCACATACACGTTTTGGTAGAGGTGAGGTATTAAAAATCGAAGGGGCTGGAAATGATAAGAAAGCTGAAATAAGGTTTGAAAAAGGTGGGATAAAGAAATTGCTGTTGCGTTTCGCAAAGCTGGATATCATAAGTTAGATGAAAAAGGGTGACAATACCTTTTAGTTGTTAAAAGACTTTTTAACACGATCAAGGTTTCGTTTGTTATCCCGATCTTTGATCGTTTCTCTTTTGTCGTATAACTTTTTACCTTTTGCCAAGGCAATTTCCATTTTAGCTAAACCACGGTCATTGACATAAAGTCTTAGAGGTACAATTGTTAGACCAGAGACCTTTACTTCTTTATGCCACTTTTTGAGCTCTCGTTTGTTGAGTAGTAATTTGCGTTCGCTTTTTGGACGATGATTAAAATGAGTTGCATGGGAGTATTCTTCCACTGTCATATTGATAACAAATAGTTCACCTTTATCATTAAATTCACAGAAACTCTCTGCAATAGATGCACGTCCTAAACGAATAGATTTTATTTCCGTTCCAGAGAGTACGATCCCAGCCTTATAGGTATCGAGAATTTCGTATTCAAAGCGAGCTCTTTTGTTCTTTATGTTGATATGCTGATTCATCGGGGACAAATGTAAAAAAAGTTTTACGATTCTAATGACCAACATTGATGAATTAAATTGGAATATGGTCTGTGTTCTTAATTGTGTTAGAATTAAGTTATCAATTGCAAAATAAATCAAGCTAAGGATGTGCTTGACTGTATTATTTTTAATGATCAAAATTATGGGTTGTCATCCTTGATTAATTGTGAACCAGGTAATGGATAAATCAGATGATAGTGTAAGGTGAAAGTGTGATACATTGGTGCGAAAATAAGTTTAAACCCATATATTCTACTTGGAAAATGATATGGTTTTATTTATAATGAATCCCGTGGTGATGTCATCTATTGGCTGTTTTTAATTAGTTTCTCTATGTTTAGCAACACAACAGGCTCCCCTTTAAGGATTCTTCTTCGGTTTTACCCCGGCGTAAACTCTAGATAAAGGAATCAGAATCTTTATCGTAGTTACTTCAATACTTTTCACCTTTTATGCTAATTCAATTATGCTGATTTGAGAGATATTCAAATCTAAAACTTTACTTGCATCGTTGTGAGTAGCCTAACTTGCCTACAATCAACTTATTGCGTCTGTTTTACATGCTATGCGTTGTGTTTTACTGGAATAAACTTCCAGACGAGATTTGCATTTCATCGAAAATATTGGTTTTTAAACGAGTATTATTTTTTTATTTATATATTTGATATACGAAAAATCAATAAATTTTATTGGTTTTGATTGTTAGAGTAACATTTTTAAGAAGTCCCATTTTTAAATTAACTACTTATGAAAACCATATCTACACTTTTGAATGTTTTGTTTCTGTTTGTTGTTGCAATTAGCTCCTCTCAGAGATTGGATGCACCAGAATTAGGTTTTGAGTATGCCTGTGTCTCAGAGGGGTATAATAGTTTTCAAGCTACTATTTCTTTTGATGAGAAACCATTTAAGGCTGATAATGTGTTTTATGTAGAGTTATCGGATCAATTTGGTTTATTTAATGACCCTACCGTGCTTGAGGTTGTAAAGGATCAAAACTTTTCGTTTGAGTTTCAAAGCACCTTTGCTTTTCCAAACTCAGTAGCAGGTGAAGGTTATAAAATTAGAGTAAGAAGTACTTCTCCAAAGATGGTAAGCGAGGGTTCAGCAGTATTCGATGCCTATTTAATTAATAATCAAGAATTAATTCTTAATAATTATAAAGATGTAAATCTTTGTGGTTCTGGGACAACCACAATTGCATTAAACGTTGATATAGCGCAGGAATATGTTTGGTTTAAGGATGGTGAACTATTCAAGTTAACTCAAGAAAATACCCTTGCAATTTCAGAGCCAGGAGAATATTATGTTGAGCCATACTATGGTAATTGTACAGGAAGTAATTATTCCAATCTAGTTGTAGCTAAAACAGCAGAGGAATTCACAGTAGCTATTACTTCTGAAAAAGATGCACAAGACTGTAGTGCTACAAAGGTGACCTTGAGGGCTTCGGTAGATAATGAGAATTACAACTATTCCTGGTTTAAAAACGATACTAAAATAGAAGGTTTAACTGGTTATTTCCCTTCCATTGTGCTGGATTATAACAACCACAATATCGGTGCTTACCATGTAGTTGTAACCAAACAAGGAGGATGTGAAGCCGTTTCTAATTCTTATAGTTTTAATCAAAATAAAGGAGCTGTGGTAGAGGTTACCTCTCCTCTTAATGCAGTGATTATAGGAGATCACCTTGCTACTTTATCTATAAAAACGGATTCAAATGCAGGAGAAATCACCTGGTATAAAGACGGGCAGCTATTAAAAGACGGCTACAATAGCAATACCTTAGAGGTGGCTGATCAGGGTGATTACTATGCTATGGTTAGTGATGTGAATCAGTGTGGTGGGGCAACCAAATCTCAAACATTTAAAATATACGAACCAATATCTTATAATATTCAAATTGAAGCTTCAAAAGACTATGAGCCTTGTTTGACAACAGAGGCTAGATTGTCATTAAAATCCGTAAAAGGGTTATTGAGTAATGGGGATGTCATTACTGTGGCTAAGGAATTTTACCCTAATTTTCAATTTAAGTGGACTAAAGACGAATCACTTGTTTCTAATGGTGCTGAGTTAAATATTGATTACACTGATAACGGAAACTATACGCTTGCATTAGATTATAAAGGCAAAGTTTATAATTCCAATACTCTTGAGATGATAATGGGCTTGCCTTCAATGGTGTTAAGTGTAGAAAAGGAATTTTCATGCCAATCCTCTAAAGGGATTTTAAGTGTTGATACCGATCTTAAAGGAGCCGTGTATAATTGGTATAAGAATGGAAAATTAATTGCTAGTAATGATATTAATAGCTTATCTGTTACAAAGGATGGCGAATATAAAGTAGAGGTGAGTTATGCTGGATGTAGTCTTACAACTGCTTCGGTTTCTTTAAAAAGAGATACCACAGATTTGATAGCTATTTATCCTGGAGAATCTGCAACGATTGGTCCTGAGGGAATAATTCAGGCTAATGCGACAGGTGGTAATTCTTATACATGGTTTTCGGATCAAGGAGAGGTTTTGAGCGATGTGTCTACTTTGAATATCACCCAGACTGGAGTGTACACCCTAATTGCTATAACTGGATCATGTACTGTTGAAAAAACCATAACTGTTGATGCTAACATGGTTGAAAATATCCCTAATGTTGTAAGCCCTAATAACGATACCGTTAATGATAAATGGACCTTGCCACAAAAATTTATCAACGATCCAGAGACTGAAGTAGTTATATGTGATGCTTATGGTGCAACAGTTTTAAAAACAACTTCTTACGATAATAGTTGGCCGAGTTCTACTTCTCAGTTTACCTCGCAAACACCGGTTTACTACTACTTTATTAACAAAAATGGTAAGAATCTGAAAAAAGGTTCCATTACTTTAGTAAATTAATTTGATTATATTAGCAGCAATGATAACTGTGACGTTCGTTGTTGTCATAGGACGGACACAGTGCTATGTATTAAAATACGCAAGGACTATAAGGAGTTTTTGCGTATTTTGAACTTAAACCCAAATGAGTTCAATTTATGAAAAGATACCTACTAAATGTAGCCATGCTATTGGTTTGCTATGCTGCTATTTCTCAAGTCGAAAACAAAAGCACTATTGTTGATTGGCGACAGCACAACTTGACCCAATACAATAAATTTCTTGTAAACCCCACCTATAGCACCGTTCGAAATAATCACAGGGCTGTAAGTTTTTGGAGTAGAATTCAGTGGACAGGTGTGGAGAATTCACCACAAACATATATGTTGAGTTATGCTGGTAAAGTTGGTGAGAACTCGGGTGCTGGTTTGGGGCTATATCAACAGAGTCTCGGGCTTTTAGTGGATTCAGGACTTTTGGTCAACTACTCCTATAATGTACAGATAGCCCAAGAAGTATCTTTAGCCTTTGGGGTTAATACAACATTATTTAGACGGGGTCTTGATAAAAACACCGCAAATGCTGCTGACCCTGATCCGGCTGTTCTTGACAACAAGGATGACTTCTTACTTGTTTTTATGCCAGGATTAAATGTATCGATAAAGAACTTTGATATAGGGGTCTATGCAGAAAATCTTTTTGATTACAATTTTAATGACTCCAATACTCTGACCGATTTCTCGAAGAAAATTTTTTCAGGACAGTTGGGCTATACCAAAGAGTTAGAATATGCCAATGGTATGTTTTTGGATGCGAGGTGGCGCACAATGGTCTATGGTAAATCCTTACCGAGTGAAGACTTTCAGTATGGGCTTAATACCATGATTGATCTACCTTATACAGGTTGGATGCAGGTTGGTTATAATAATGCATTTGGAATCTCTGGAGGTATTGGTGTAAAGGTAGGAGAGGGTATTAGTATAGGTATCGTTTATGAAAATGGAACCTCGAAAACTAACAAAGCCTTTGGAAGCACCTATGAGGCTATCGCTACTATTGAATTAGGGCCTCGAGAGCGACGCAAGTACATAATAGATACCGATGGACGCGCAACGGTATCAAAAAATGTTGATCAGTCAAACTTTGTAAGCTCTGAAGATATCAGCCGAAGCAGAGTGAATACTGTAAATGAAGAAACCCAAGAAGATGAACAGCAAAGCACTTTAACAGACTTTGATCCACAGGAGGATCAAACCAATAAATATGCAGTTTATGCCTCTAAGGACCAAGACAAAGAATCAACTCAAGCATCTGAAAAATCAACTATTAAAGAAGATCAAACGAGCTCTTATGCCTTAATTGGTCCTGATCAAAGTGAAAACAAAAGTAATAAAGAAGAGAAAAACCAAAACACTAACCTAGGTTCTGAGGATAAAAAATCGGAGATTGCTGCAGTAGATAAAACTGCAATAACTAATACTGACGAGGATATTCAGGCAGAAAATCAGGCCAGTTTGCAAAAGGGATCTGAGGATATTAGCACCGATCAATTAGCAAAAGTTACTGAACAAACTGGAAACCCTCAAGAAATCAGCGCAAATGAAATGGCTGAAATTGAGGCCGCTTACCAGGAGTTCTTAAAGAAAAGCGATTCTATAGCTGCTGGATATTCTCCTAGAGAAATTGATAGCACAGCGGTAACTGCTGAAATTTTTGGAACCCAGAGTAGTTATAAAACCTTAAAAGCCGTGCACGGCGTGGATAAGGGTTTTTATTTAGTCCTTAATGTATTTTCAGTGAAGCATTATTTTGAAAAATTTACAGCTGATCTTAGAGAGAGAGGGTTTGAACCGAAATTCTTTATAAATCCAGAGAACAATTATTACTATGTTTATTTATATAAAGCAGATCGTTATATCGCCATTAAGAATCTTCAGCGAAATAATGTGAATAACACCTATTTTGAAGACAAATGGGTGTTGTGGGTTAAGTAGGTTGTAATATAAAAATCTAGTGGATGGTCTAGCAAAATATCATTTTTTTAGTGTGCTATTGTAGGTAAACATCCAAAAATTTCAGATTGAAAAAGTGGAAGTAATCATGCAATTATATTCATTAAACAGCAAAGAAGTTCATGATTGAAATGTTAATTGATCACTGTGCTATGAATATAAAACGTTATCTAAACAAATAAAAGGCTTTATAGTGGTACTTTTGATTACAAAATATAACTTTATACCTTAAATTCGATATATTTATTTTTTTTAGAAAAAAACTCGAAATAATATTTGGATTCCAGTTTTTTATTGACTTAAATTTGTAGTGTTAAACAAAACGACATGAAGCTTTATAATGTACATCATCATTTTTACACTGGCACTCAGGCGAGGTAAAGATGTTATGTATATTATTCAACATATGTTAACCCGCTTGAGTCAATTCAAGCGGGTTTTTTTATGCAGTAACCAATACTAATTTTCGAAGGTTTTATAAACTATG
>Ga0079224_100005578_pt1 | contig 16550 bp, 16 predicted proteins | sample Stecom2015_FD_80414 | JGI IMG/M metagenome (GOLD analysis project Ga0079224, IMG submission 80414) | Agricultural soil microbial communities from Utah to study Nitrogen management - Steer compost 2015 | ecosystem: Environmental > Terrestrial > Soil > Agricultural land | place: USA: Utah... | reverse complement strand
ATTTTATGTTTCGCAGTAGGATTTTTATCCTTATCAGGTTTTGCTCAAAAACCTAGTCCAGAGTTACTAACTCCAACCAATCATGCATTGGTAATGATCGACCACGAAGGTCAAATGGCTTTTGCAACAAATAGCATTTCGATGGAATTGCTCAGAAATAATGTGGGCTTGGTTGTTGGCGCTTCTAAGATATTCAACATACCGACAGTAATTACAACTGTAGCTGAGGAGTCCTTTAGCGGTCCAGTATTTCCTGAGATTTCGGAAGTTTATTCCGATAAAACAACATATATCGACCGTACTTCGATGAATACTTGGGAAGATATAAATGCTCATAAAGCTATTACTGACAAAGGAAAACAGAAAATCGTTATGAGTGGTCTGTGGACCAGCGTTTGCATCGTTTTTCCTGTGTTATCTGCTATAAATGAAGGCTATGAGGTGTATGTAATCACTGACGCATCAGGAGATGTCTCAAAAGAAATTCACGATCATGCAATAGATCGAATAGTTCAAGCAGGTGCAAAACCGATTACTTCACTACAGTACCTATTAGAGTTACAAAGAGATTGGGGAAGACAAGAAACTTATAAACCAGTGAATGACTTGGTTGTAAAGTATGGTGGATCTTATGGCATAGGTGTCCAATATGCTAGAGCGATGCTTAAACATTAATTCTAAAAACATAAAAGGTGACCTATTAATTAGGTCGCCTTTTGAATCAAATGCATTATGAAGCAATTTATAGTATTACTAATGATGTTATCTCTGCTAATATCCTGTAAGCAGGAAAATCAGGCAGATAAAGAAATTGCAGACTTAATTCTCACCGACGCTAAGATTGCTGTTATGGATGGTAATAATACCAAAATGGAAGCAATGGCGGTGAAGGATGGTAAAGTTTTAGCAACTGGAACCAATCAAGATATACTGAAGCTGAAAAGTCCGCAGACAAAAGTGATCGATGCAAAAGGGAAAACAGTGATTCCGGGACTAAATGATTCTCATTTACACCTCACAAGAGGAGGGCGGTTTTTCAATGCTGAACTTCGCTGGGATGGTGTAAAATCTTTAAAAACTGCTTTGGAACTTTTAAAAAAGCAAGCAGAAATAACTCCTAAGGGCCAATGGGTACGAGTTATTGGTGGTTGGAGCCCATTTCAGTTTGAAGAAAAGCGTTTTCCAACTGTTGAGGAAATTAATCAGGCCACAGGAGATGTGCCGACATTTGTTTTGTACTTATACTCTCGGGGTTGGTTAAACAAAGCGGGTTTAAAAGCACTGAATATTGACGAGCATACGGTGGCTCCACAGGGAAGTAGCTATGAAAAAGGGGCAGATGGAAAGCCTACTGGAGTTCTGTTGGCTGAGCCTAGTCCATCGATATTATATCAAACAATTGCTGAATTACCCTCCTTAACAGAGCAACAAATGATTAACTCCACTAGACAATTTTATAGAGAATTGAACAGTTTTGGAATTACAAGTGGTATTGATGCTGGAGGCGGTGGACATAAGTACCCTAAAGATTTTATCAGCACTAAAAGACTAGCCGAAGCCGGTGAGATGCCTATACGTTTGTCCTATTATTTGTTTCCTCAAAATAAAGGAGAAGAGTATGCTGAATTCCAACAATGGATGCAAAATAATGAAGTTGGCCATAATGGTGAGATACATTTAGAACACGGGTATGAACTCGAGGGAGGAGGCGAATTTTTGGCTTGGAGCGCAGGGGATTTTGAGAACTTTTTGGCGCCTCAACCATTTTTAGAAGATCGGCCTACTTGGCGGGAAGACTTAAAAAAGATAATCCGGCTACATGTCGATAATGGGTGGCCATTTAGAATACACGCTACTTATGGGGAAACCATTTCTTATATGCTAGATGTTATCGAAGAGGTGAATGAAGAAACAAATGGCAAGTTAGCTTCAAAGCGATGGCTGTTTGATCACGCTGAAACTATAAAAGAACGTGAGCTCAAACGAATTAAGGATTTAAACGGGGGAGTAGCGATACAATCACGTTTAGCTTATGCAGGAGAGTTTTTTGTCGAACGTTACGGTGCTGAAAAGGCAAAACAAGCACCACCTGTTCGCAAAATGTTAGATCTTGGTTTGCCAGTAGGTGCAGGAACTGATGGTACGCGAGTGGCAAGTTACAACCCATGGCCAGCCTTGTATTGGCTAATTACTGGTAGAACTGTTGGTGAGTTTCAGTTAGCCGAAGATTCCAATCAATTGACAAGAGAAGAAGCACTGTATTTATATACCAAAGGCAGCGCCTGGATCTCTGATGAAGAAACCGTAAAAGGAACCCTTGAAAAGGGAATGTATGCTGACTTCGCGATTTTATCGGATGATTATTTTACAATTCCAGTGCAGGAGATTAAAGAGCTTAAATCAGTTTTGACTGTAGTGGGTGGAAAAGTTGTTTTTGCAGATGATCAATTCAAGGAACTGAATCCAGAGTTGCCAGAGGTAATACCTGTCTGGTCTCCCGTAAAACATTTTGGCGGATATCAAAATAAGTAAACCATAATTTAAAACATAGTTTATGAACACATCAACTAAAACAAATTGGCAAATTGATCCAATGCATTCGGAAATCAGCTTTAAAATAAAGCATATGATGATTTCTACTCTGCGCGGTCACTTTGAGGATTATACTGCTACAATTAAAACGGACAATGATGATTTTATAAATGCAGATTTTAGCTTCACTGCTAAAACAGATTCAATAAATACCAATAACAAGGATAGGGATCATCATTTAAAGTCAGATGACTTTTTTAATGCCTCTGTATTTCCAGAAATAGTTTTCAAATCTAAGAGCTTTGACGGAAACACTTTAATAGGAGATTTAACTATAAGAGAAATCACCAAAGAAATTGTGCTAGCTGTAGATTTCAATGGCATTGTAATAGATCCTTATGGAAATACGAAAGCTGGTTTTGAGATATTGGGCAGTATAAATCGTAAAGATTTTGATCTTAACTGGAGTGCTATCACAGAAGCAGGTAAGGTTGTTGTAGGTAATACGGTTAAATTAATTGCAGACCTTCAGTTTACCAAACAATAAATTATATAATACAGAGAAAGAGAAATTAAAGGTTGGAATCCTAGCCCGGGTGACAAGTGTATTGTATAGGATCTTAATAATAGAGGTATTTAAAAATTCTCACATACACTTGCTCCAGGTTGTGGCTTTTTCTTTAGGAATTTAAGGGGTTACAATAGTTATAAATCCTTTTTTACTTTGATTAAATAGTTGCCAATATTTAAGTGATTCCCTCTTGAGGTACCTTAGCGCATTTACTTCCCCCCCATAGAAGATATATACAAAACAAATACCCGCTGTAAAATTGGGTTGGAGGTATATATAATTTCGAACCATCAAAATTTTTAAATGAAGTATTATGGAATTGAAAAAAATAATATTTGCCCAGCATACTCAAAAGGATATAGGGCTACTTTGGTTTCGGGTTTTAGCCAGTTTATCTATTATGAAAGCCCATGGTATTCCTAAGATAATGGCATTTAGTGAAACCGTAGAACATATTGCGGATCCTTTAGGCCTAGGCGGTACATTCTCAGCATTTTTTGCGGTTTTTGCTAATGTGATATGTGCGGGGTTAGTTGCAATAGGGTTAGCTACAAGATGGGCTGCTCTTACTATAATGACCCTTACACTTAATGGCCTGTTGTTGATTCACTTTAGAGATTCTGCAGCCATTCAAGACGTCCCTCTTATCTATACGATCGTGTTTGGGTTTATAAGTTTTGTGGGGGCTGGAAAGTACAGTTTGGACCATAAATTATTTAACAACTAGAGTGGTATGTATGAGGGTTTAGCAAGGTGTCTTAAAATTCAACTTCTGTTGTTGTTTATTGCTTCTGCAACAATTTACGGCCAGGAGTTCAATTTATTACGTCAAAAGGACGATCTCTCTACCATGGATTCAATAGAATTTAAGAATTTATATCAAAGGTTAAAAACGACCAACCTTTCTCAACAAACAAAACTTTCCTTTGGTGGAAGCTGGAGATTTCAGGCAGAATCATTTATTAATTCCGAGTTTAACAGCCAGGGTAATCAAGATAATATATGGTACTTAAATCGGTTTATGGTCCATTCTCATTTTACAACTTCTGTAGGTTTTGAAATATTTGCGGAATTAGCAGTAAGTGTAGTTGGAGGTAAGGATGATCTGAGTCCAGTAGACAGAAATCAGTTGTATGTCAATCAGTTTTTTGGTAGCTATAAATTTGATCAAAGATGGAGTGTGTCGGTAGGTAGGCAGAATATGCGACATGGATCAGGGAGGTTAGTTGATCTACGGGAAGGACCGAATGTGAGAAGATCATTAGATATACTATCGTTAAATTACCGTGGCTCTGGTTTTAATGCATTTGGGTTTTTCTCGGTTCCTGTTCTGCCTCAGCCTGGCATTTTTGACGACGACTTCTTAGAATTCAATGAAACTTTTTCAGGAGTTTATACCACCACCAGGATTTCAGAAAGTTCTACCATGGATGCTTATATTTATTACCAGAAGGATGACAATACTACTTATAATATTGGAACGCAAAATGAGCGTAGATCTTCCGTTGGGATTAGACACTTTGGTAGTTTTAATAAATTCATTTTTAATAATGAAGCAGTCTATCAGTTTGGACGTTTCGGTAGTCATGATATCTCAGCCTGGACACTTTCTTTTCATTTAGAAAGAAAATTAACAATGTTAGGTAGAGATTTTGGTTTGGGTATTAAAACCGAAGCGATAAGTGGTGATAGGGATGCAGCCGATAACCAGCTCAATACCTTTGATGCCCTATACCCAAGGGGAGCCTATTTTGGTCGTGTAGCACGGTTTGGTCCTTCAAATTTACTCGACATTCATCCCTACCTAAACTTGGAGATAAACAAATGGCATGCGGAGGTCGATTATAATGCCTTTTGGCGTTATTCCACCCAAGATGGCGTGTATGGCCCCTCAATGACCTTGGATTATCCAAGTAATAATAATGAACGATTTATAGCTCATCAAATAGGCACGAATCTTTCTTATCAGCTAAATAACCATATCAATATTCAGTTAGAATCCAATATAATATTTCCAGGTGAATTTTTAATACAAAGTGATAAAGGAGATTTACTTTATCATTTTGTATTAACCACTGAGTTTAGATTTTAAACAAAGCGAAGTAAGCCTGAAAATACCTGTGATGCGCATCTTTGTGTACTCGGGCTTCTTATATTACAAAGGAGGTAACCCGACTGACCAATCCATCCTTAAAGTTCCATATGTCACAATAAGAACTCTTTTTTGAAACACCATTGAATTTGAATGTAATTTGTCCAAGTTCCACTAGTTCATTTTTTGCTTCAATGGTTTTTTCTGTAGTAAACATCAGTCCTTTATAAGTAGAACTTACATACCTGAAAAGCTCCTGCTTTCCATAAAATGTTTCTTCTCCTACACTTTCCCATTTGATGTCTTCAGTACAATAGGAGATAAATTTGTCATAGTTTCCGTTGGCCAATGCTTGGTTGGCCTCTAAAAAGATGTCTAGATTTTTCATATAACTTTTCTTTAATGGTTTTATGTGGTAATAATTAATTTTCCGACTGTTCTGCCAGTTTCTTGTTGCAAATGGGCTTGTTTAATCTGATTAAACTCATAGGTTTTGAAAATTTGTGGTTTTATAACGCCACTTTCTAATAGGGTTGCAATTTTAGCCATATCAACTCCACTAGATTCTACTAAAATAAAATAGGCTTTTACCCCTTGACTTGCTGCCTTTTGGGTGATCTGTTCATTTAATCCTGTAGGGATACTAATGATACTTCCTCCTTTTTTTGTGACCTTCAAAGAGTGTTCTATGTTCTCTCCTCCAATGGTATCGAGAACAACATCAAATTCCTTTGGGTGATCTGTCCAGTTGTAATTATGGTAATTAATATGTTGGTCAGCGCCCATTTTTAATACAAAATCTTTATTCTTCTCAGAAGATGTTCCAACTACTGTTGCCCCCAAGTGTTTAGCAATTTGAACCGCGATATGCCCAACCCCTCCTGAGGCTGCATGAATAAGAACTTTTTGGTTCTTTTGAATCTTGGCATTGGTTACTAGTGCTTGCCAAGCTGTCAAAGCAACTAGAGTTGCCGCTGCAGCATTTTGGTGGGAAATATTTGCTGGTTTTTTCACTAGTTGTGACCCATCAGCAGCTACATATTCAGCATATGCCTTGCCATGGCCAGGGAAGTTTACCATCCCAAATACTTGGTCACCAACTTTAAAATTATCGTGTAGGCTTTCAACTACAATACCTGAGATATCCCATCCCAATACAAGTGGCTGCTCATCCTTTATTCTACCGTAAATTCCTTCTCCATTTCGGGTCTTTATATCGACTGGATTTATACTCAAGGCTTCAACCTTAATTAAGAGCTCTCCTGGCTTTATGGACGGCCTCTTTATATCTTGTATTACTAAGTTTTCTACTCCACCTGGTTGTGTTAAAACAATTGCTTGCATATGATCTGATTTTTTAATGGATTTAAATTATTTTTGTACAACGATTCAATTTAGAGGTTGATTTGTTGTTTAATTATACTTCAACAAAGTTTCCTTGTTCGTTTTTTAACTCCTGTTTTATTTTTTGAGTATTCCCAACAATCCATAGGATGTCATTTGCTAAGATAACTTCTGTAGAAACTGGTATAAAGATCTGCTCACCTTTCCTTTCAATCCCCACCACATGACTTTGTAAATCTTTTCGTATTCTAGAATCTTTGATGGTATTTCCGCTGTATGAGCTGTTTTTAGAAATTTGTAATTTTAGCAGTTGGACATCATTAATATCCACATCTTCTTCTTTATTTGTTTCTTGGCTTTGTTGATCAAAAAAATATTTTAACGCTGTTATTTGTTCCTCTGTTCCTAATATGCCTAGTTTATCAAATGGCAATATGCGTTGTGTGCCATTTGGAAGATGTATAGCTTTATCCTTCCTTTTTATATAGACAATATGGACACCAAAACGTACCTTCCAATTTAACTCATAGAGGGTCATTCCTGCAAAGGAAATGTTTTCTCCAGCTTCAAATTCAGTAATATAAGCATTCCATTGTTGTAATTTCTTTTGAGTTTCTTCGTTTTTTTGATGTAATTCTATATTCGTTTTATTCTTGATATACTCTAGTCGTTCTCGTTCATTGAGATTGGAAATGAACTGCTTTTCAATACCTTGATAAATTTTCTGAACCTTGTCTGAGAAAATCCATAACAATATAACTATTACAGGTACCCCAATTAAAAGGGCGTAAGTAGTGGTGGTAATCTGATCGATAAAGAATCCTATCAAAAATATACCTAACAGATAACGAATAGCATTGAGGGAAATTCCAGCAACAGAATAATTAAGTTGGTAAGAATTTACACGGTTATTTTCTCCTTCCAAATGTATTTTCTTTATTAGAATTGCCCATAAAAATGGAGAAGCCAATAGTGCAGCACTGCTTGTTAGGATCACATTGCGCCAAAGTACACTTTCGATCCGAATATTAAGCACTGGTATGACCGCATATTTAAAAATTAGCGCTATTGCCACAAGCATGATGCTATTTACTAAAAGGGTTCTATTGTATTGTCTTAGCATTCTTCTCCAAAGTGGATTGTCTTTGATTTTCTGTGATTCGGAAGTATATACTTCTATTTTTTCAATCCACTTATTAGGTAAAATCTTAACAACCCAATGATACAACGGATCTGACAATCTAATGAAGTATGGTGTAGTAAAAGTGGTTATCGCAGATACCCCGACTGCAATCGGGAAAAGGAATTCTGAAATTACTCCCAGAGATAACCCCAAAGCCGCGACAATAAATGCAAATTCCCCAATTTGCGCCATACTACTTCCTACCTTTATTGACTGCTTTAACGGTTGTCCAGAGGCTAAGGCTCCTAATCCACTGAAGAAAAATTTACCTACAATAGTAAATAAAGTAATAAAGAAGATGGGCACGGCATAAGTAATCATTGCTTGCGGATCTATCATCATCCCAACGGAAACAAAAAAGATGGTTCCGAAAAGTTGTTTTATAGGCAATGTAAGATGTTCGATCTTCTCTGCTAGAACGGTTTCAGCGATCAAGGAACCCATCACAAAAGCTCCCAACTCTGCAGAAAACCCGACTTGGGTGGCTAAAAGTACCATTGCAAAACATAATCCAATTGAAAGTATCAGTACCGTTTCGTCATCCATCCACTTTTTAGTATTCTTTATAAATAAGGGAAGTAAATAGATTCCAACCAAAAACCATAGCACCAAAAAGAATCCAAGCTTGAGCACCGTAAAGAGAATCTCAAGACCTTGAAAATTTTGGGCTATGGCTACCGTAGAAAGTAATACCATCAGTAGAATTACGATAATATCTTCAACTACTAAAACCCCGAAAACGATCTTGGCAAATTGTTTGGTCTTTAGTCCAAGTTCATCGAAAGCTCGTAAAATTATGGTAGTAGAGGAGCTAGCTAACATACCGGAAAGAAATAGACTGTCCATCTGATTCCATCCCAACAGATACCCGGTAAGGTAACCCCCTAATCCTACAAAAATTATTTCAGTCACTGCCGTAACAGAGGCAGGACCTCCAACTTTTAGTAGTTTTTTAAAACTAAATTCCAATCCCAGACTAAACAAAAGCATAATGACCCCAATCTCAGCAAAAGTGTCAATGTTTTCATGATCCACAATTGTGGGCAAAAGATTAAAATGTGGCCCAACTAAAAACCCAGCTATTATATAACCCAAAACCAGCGGTTGGCGAATTCTTTTAAATAAGATGGTCACCAATGCTCCCACTAGGAGAATTAGGGCTATATCTTGGATTAGTTCTGGTAAATGTGCCATGACTTTATTTCTTTTTAAAAATGAATTAATAATTACTAATATCTGATTCTATGACAATTAGTTCTTTTGTGAAACTTTTTGCTTTAGCCTGCGGGATGATTCGCAATAGGTCTAATTTTCAATTAGGTTGGATTCCACTATTACCTCTGCTGTAATCATTTTTTCTATTGGACATTTTGAGCCCATTTCTAATAATCTTAGTCTTTGAGTATCATCTAGATTTCCTACTAATTGGATGTCTTTATTAAAGGTAATTCTCCCTGATGTTATGTTTCTTTTATAGCGCACCTGCACTATTACTTCTTCCAAATCCCAGCCTTTTCTGTCGGCATACATTCTAATTGTCATTGTGCTACACGAGGCCAATGATGCTTCAAGTAATTCAGTAGGGGTAAACCCTAAATCTTTGCCCCCAACGGCAAGCGGCTCGTCAGCCATGATAATATGGTTTCTGGCCTGTATTTCGGATTTGAATTTTTGTTTTCCAATCCTGGCTGTTGTTGTCTTCATTCAGATATTTTTAAATTTTACTTTTCACTTTTTAAATTAAGCTCTTATCTCAACCCATATAATTTCACTTAAGGTAAAACCCAACTAGGGTGTAAATGAAAGGGCAAATGGCTGACCTTAATTCGAGAATTTTAGTTTCTTCAGCATTTGATCGGTAATGTCATTGGAATAAATGCTAAAAGAATTAATCAGTGTTCCTTTTAATCCATATTTCTTAGAGGAAATGGTATATAAAATAGCAGCGCTATCGGGACTCGAATCCTGGTCGTCAAATCTAAAATAGTTGTCAATTTCAAATTCATTGTGAAATATTATATATGCACCATTTCTACATTCAAGACAGTTCTGCTTTAGATTAAAATCTTCCTCATAACCTGCTTTCTTAAGGTCGTTTAGCGCTTCAATTAAATTATCGTATGATCTCATATTTGAAAAGTGTATGATTACAGTTGGTCATAGCCTTTAAATTTTTTACTAACAATTCGTTTCCAGTCTTGGTGCCTTTTGATGTAGGCAAAAACAAATGGACAAAATGGCAATAGCAACCTGTTGTTTTGCTCGAGATACCCTAAGGTCTTTTCCACTAAAGCACTGGCGGCTCCCTGCCCAGCTAATTCTGCTTCAGTCTCGGTATGAACTAATGCTATTTGATTACCAAACTCACCATAGTTGGTAAATGCATAATGCCCTTGGATCTGGATTTCAAAACGTCGTTTCTCCTCATTTTTTATCAAAGGGATATCCTCATATATTGCTTTCATTTTTTTAAATTTTTAATTCTAAAATATTATATCCTGAATTCAGTACCATTTGGATTGCTATGGAAGACACCAGCTGGTGTAGTTTTGAAGTTTCCAGCTGTTGCAAAAGTGTCTTTCTTGAACATCAAGTGATAAATCTTTCCTTTTTTCAAAGTATTTTCAAAAGGATAAAAAAATATTTAATGTACGATCTCTATTCCTATTTTACCATAGAAGTTCTCATCTCCTTTTCTGGTTTCCAATAACAGATGGGCTTTACCAATTTCAGACAATGGAAACACCTTATTTAATATTGGTTTTAGTTTTTTATTCTCTACTAGCTGTGTTAATTCATCTAGTTTATTTCTATTCTGTCGGGTAAAGACAAAGTGATAAGTAGCATTTTTACCCCAAGCTTCAATTAGGTTCTGTGGTTTCTCTATATCAACTAGTGTTACAACCTGTCCTAATTGATTCAAGACCTTTCCGCTATCAGAAAGGGTAGTGCCACCTATGGTGTCGATCACTACATCAACTCCTTTATTGTTTGTGAGCTGCGCAATAGAATCAATGTAATTTTCATTTTCATAGTCAATTACATAATCAGCGCCCAATTCTAATAGGAACTTATGATGTACTTTTTTGGCCGTTGTAAACACTACTGCTCCCATGGACTTGGCGATTTGGATGGTTGGAATTCCAACTCCTCCAGCACCGCCGTGAATTAAAATGGACTGGTTGATTTTGAGTTGCGCTCTGGTAACCAACATTTCCCATGCAGTACCCGCAGCCAAAGGAAGGGTGGCAGCCTCTAAATGGCTAATGTTTTTTGGTTTTAGCCCTATGATTGACTCATGAGCACAGTGGTATTGAGCATAGCTTCCGTGCCCATTGAATATCTCAGGAGTATAATATACCTGATCACCTATTTTAAAATTCTCTACTCCTGAGCCAAGTTCTACGATCTCACCTGAGACATCGTGGCCAGTTATAACTGGCAGTTCCAATTCATTTTTATAATCCCCACGACGTACTTGGTAATCCAATGGATTAATTGAAGTTGCAAGCACCTTTACCAAAACTTCTTTGGATTTAGGTTTAGGTGTAGGTATTTCTGCAATTTCAAAATTTTCAACAGGGCCGAATTCCTTTAATATTGCTGCTTTCATAATGATCTATTTTAAATGTTTAATTAAAAGGTTTAAATTTTCTATTAATACGTTGTTTCTATGTATTGATAATGGGTTATATAATAAGCTGGATAGCACATCGGTCCTCTAGTTCAGTGGTCTTTTAAGGTTATCCTTGTAGCACCAAGCAAATTTTGACCAAGGTTTGGGTAAAATGGAAGTGACCACCGGATGTCCAGTTTCTTCAAAATGCTTCTGAGCATGTTGATTTTCTGATGAATTACAACACAGCACCTTTCCGCAAGTTTGGCAAAGTCGCAGGTGATTCCATTTACCCCCTACTTTGATACATTCTTCACATACCTTTACTTTAGTTGTTTTAAATTCTTCAAGCTTTAGATGCTTACAGTATTTATTTGAGCTTTCCATAAATCCTTTTACTTAAATAGTTGTTTTTAATTCAGCTAAATAGTGATGGATTTGACTAACTGCCATTGAACCTTCTCCAACCGCTGATGCGACCCTTTTAACGGATCCTTTTCTTAGGTCACCAACTGCGAAAAAACCGGGTATACTAGCCTCTAAAGACTGGGGTTTCCTATTATCATATATAGAGCCTTGAGAAATGGATGTTTTGAGAACATCTCTTCCTGTATATACAAATCCTTTCTGATCAGTTGCTACGATTTTATGTAACCAATCGGCACAGGGTTTTGCTCCTATGAATGTAAATAGGTTAGTTATACCAATAGTCTGGGTTTCTCCCTCTGTATCTAGGATTAAAGATTCTAGATGGTGTTCTCCATTGAGCTGGATTACATTACTGTTTTTGTGTACTACAATATTGGCAGTGGCATGTATCCTTTGAACTAAATAATCACTCATTTTTAATCCCAAATCAGAACCGCGGATTATCACGTGAACTTCCAGAGCGTGATCTGCAATAAATAGGGCGGCCTGACCTGCTGAGTTACCACCTCCAACTATCCCTACTAACTCATTTTTGCAAGCGGAAGCATTCATTCCCGTTGCCGAGTAATAAACACCACTTCCTTCAAAATTTTTTATGTTCTCTACGGGCAAACGTCTATAATTAGCGCCAGTTGCGGCAATTATTGATCTTGCATTTATGTTTTTACCTCTTGATGTGGATAGGGTGAAATAATTACCGTTGTATATTACATTTTTTGCTTTATGAGGTATGGAAATGGTACACCCAAATTTTTGTGCTTGAATGTAAGCCTTATTAGCTAGGTCATTCCCAGAAATACCCGTTGGAAACCCTAAGTAGTTTTCTATCTTTGAACTTTTACCTGCTTGTCCTCCAGGAGCACTAGCGTCAATTGTTACTACTTTTAATCCTTCTGATGCTGCATAAACACTTGCGGCTAGACCAGAGGGACCAGCACCAACCACTAATACATCAAAAATCTCATCATCGAATTCAGACAAAACTCCGGTTAGTTTAGCAAGCTGAGTAACTGTTGGTTTTTTAAACATCTCCCCTGTGATGTCGAAGAGAATCGGTAAATCCTCATTTGTTAATTTAAAGCTTTCCAATAGTAATTGAGCGTCTTGTGATACATCAGTATTTAGGTAACTATGCCAAATATGGTTTTTCTCCAAAAAATCGCGTAACTCATAGGTCTGCTTTGAATTCTCCGAGCCTATTACTTTTATACCACCACTAAATTCCCTTAACATGGTTTCTTGTCGTTGTATAAAGGCGCTTAGAATTACATCACTTATATCACTGTGTTTTGAAATTATATCTTTAAGTATATTCGGTTTTATTCTTAATAGAGTAGTTCCTTTTGCTGTGGTTGCACTAAATGGTATACTTCTATTGGACAGCATACTATTATCCCCAGAAAATTCATTAATACCATGTGTTACGATAATAAAATCTTCATTAAGTGGATCTTTTATACAAATTTCACCCTGAAGAACTACATAAAAATCATATTCACGATCACCTACTTTAACAATTACGGTTTCACTTTCAAAAGTGATTTGCGAACCGAATTTTTTAAGGGTTGTGATTTGCTTTTGTGTCAGAATTGGAAATCTTGGATCTGTCATGGTAGTGTGTTGATTTAATGGTGATGAATAATGATTTTTTAAAAACCTATTTAAGAACCATTTTAGGTTCTATTTTTAAATTGATCGGGTCACTCTATAACTGTTGTAGGTTTTGACCCAAAGTCCGATACATTGATTTAGGACTCCTTATAATTCAATGCTCCGGAAGGACAATTGCTAATTTGACTTTTCAATTCTTCTATTGATGCTTCTTCGGGAGTTATCCACGGCTTGGATTTTGGATCATATACACTTGGTAAAGTTTTTACACATACACCGGCATGTATGCACTTTTTTGGGTTCCAAATTATGGTCAAATTATCCTTCTGATATTCTTTAGTTGTTTTCATTTTTTAATTGTTTTATGATTTTATGACGTCTTTTATATCCTCTAATTTTTGGAACATTGTAGAGGCAAATGGACATAAGGGAATTATTTTTATATTTTTATTTCTAGCCATTTCTACGATACTGTAAAGTAGCTGTTTACCTATTCCTTTACCTTTGAAATCCGGATCCACATAAGTGGAGTCTATAATAATTAGTTCCTTTCCAGCAATAGAATAGGTCATGGTTCCTATGTTTCTACCATCCTTATGAGCTGTTACATAACCTTTTGACTCAGTTTCTTGTAGTTTTATTTCCATTGTTGTATGTGTTATTTTTTAGTTCGTAACTCGACTTTCATTACTATGTTTTTAAATTTATATGGAGCTTTAATCGCTGGTTTGATATCAAATAGGCTATTTTCGCGCCAAAACTGTAAACAGCTAATAATCAGTATTTTGAATGTATAAAATACGGTAATGTTGTTCTTATTATTCATCTTTTTCTAATATTTTAGAATTTCTTGACCTTTCTAGGATGTTCCTATAATGGATTCCTTCGAGTAGGTTGATAAGAGGGGGTATGTTCTACGTTTACTAATTAGGATTAATAAAAATCACAACCTCTTTAATGAGTGCTTACCTACTTGGTAAGAATTGAGTATTTTTATTTTATTTTAAATTTTATTGCGTTATGAATAATATTAATGACTTGGAAATTAAAGGGTGGCTGATGGATCGATTACCCTATGAGGTGGTCTGGTTAAATGAGAGTGGTCAAATCATTAATGCTAATATTAAGTTTTGTAAAACAATTGGCTACAATAAGAAGGAATGTGCCAAATTATCAATTCCTGATATTAATATTACGGTTACACCTGAGAGCTGGAAGAGACATTGGGAAGAAGTTCATGAGAATACTAATGTTCGATTCAATACAACACATCGAACTAAAGATGGTAAATTCTATGATGTGGAAGTCAACGCTCAAAGTTTCTTATATAATGGAAAAAAGTATATATGTGCCATTTTACATGAACGTGCAAAAACCAGTTTTTACAAAAATTTAATTGATAATACACAATCAATAGCAAATGTCGGAGGATGGGAACTAAATTTATCTGATGGTTCTATTTTGGCAACCCCATTCGCCATGAGAATTTTCCAAACCGAAACTCCACAAGATCTCACTCCCCCAAAAATTATCCATAAGTTTAAAGATAGCCAAAGGTTAAAAACACTATTGAGTAAAGTAATAAAAAATGGGGCCTCTTTTGATGAATTACTGGAAACTAATGAAAGACCACCACGTTATATCAGAGCCGCGGCAAAACCTATTTTAAAGGGCGATAAAGTTTATAAAATAATAGGAATCTATCAAGATATTTCTGAAGTCACACAGAAGGAAAATGATTTAGCCCTCTATAAAACTGTTATTGATAATGTCCAAGATTTGATCTATGTGTATAATGGTAAGGGAGACTTAATTCATTACAGCCAGTCAATTATTGATAGGTTGGGGTATAGCCGTAAGGAATTGGATAGGATGAGTATGTTTGAGTTGGATAAACTAGTGACCACTGATTTCTATAATGCTCATTTTGAAATGTTGAAAACAAAAGGAACTCACAGGTTTGAATGGGCTATTGAGAAAAAAGACGGTTCTTCATTTCCAGTAGAAATTATTTCAAATTACTTGACTTATCAGGGGGAAGATTTTTGCTGCTCTGTGGTTCGTGATATGACCCTTATTAAAAATCAAGAACGCGAATTAAAAATTGCCTTGGAAGAAATTAGTTCCCTAAAAGATCGACTAGAAAACGAAAATGAATATTTACAAGAGGAAATCGGGAGAAAAATTAATTTCAATAATATAATATGCAAAAGCGATGCTTATAAAGAAGTACTTCATCAGGTCAATCAGGTTGCACCCACCGAAACAACTGTACTAGTTACAGGAGAATCCGGAACAGGAAAAGAGTTACTCGCTAGTGCCATCCATAATAATAGTACCAGAAAAGATCGACCTCTCATTAAAGTGAACTGTGCAACACTTCCTAAGGACCTAATTGAAAGTGAGTTGTTTGGTCATAGGAAGGGAGCTTTTACTGGAGCGATTGCAAATAAGGTAGGTAAATTTACCCTAGCTGATGGAGGTACTATATTTCTTGACGAAATAGGTGAATTACCACTAGAACTTCAACCTAAACTTCTTAGAGCGATCCAAGAGGGTGAAATTGATGAATTGGGTGGGACAAAAACGATCAAAGTGGATGTTCGGATTATTGCGGCGACCAATAGGGATTTAAAGGAGATGATCCGTGAGGGAAAGTTTCGGGAAGATCTTTATTATCGTCTAAATGTGTTTCCGATTGATAATATACCTCTTAGAGCTCGCAAAGACGATATACCTTTGTTAGCCCAATTTTTCTTGAAAAAATATACTGTAAAAGCAGGGAAAGCATTTAAGCGCATATCAAAGGATACTATCAATGTTCTCTTGAATTATGACTTTCCAGGTAATATTAGAGAATTGGAAAATTTAATTGAAAGGGCGGTAATAGTTGAAAGTGGAACAACTCTAAAACCAGGAAGATGGTTACCAGAAAGAGATAATGTGATTGCAACAAATGAATTCACATCATTTGAGTCAAAACAACGGGAATATATTGTTGAGGTGCTCAATCATACAAATTGGCGCGTTAGTGGACCAAATGGCGCCGCTGTAATTCTAAAGATGAAGGATAAAACTCTTTTTGCTAAAATGAAACGTTTGGGGATCGAGAAGAAGGTGAGCTTAAAGCCATAGAATGATAGATGAACTTACCCATCTACGCTAATGCGAT
>Ga0079224_100005577_pt1 | contig 16550 bp, 10 predicted proteins | sample Stecom2015_FD_80414 | JGI IMG/M metagenome (GOLD analysis project Ga0079224, IMG submission 80414) | Agricultural soil microbial communities from Utah to study Nitrogen management - Steer compost 2015 | ecosystem: Environmental > Terrestrial > Soil > Agricultural land | place: USA: Utah... | reverse complement strand
GTTCCATACTTTCCTGATGTATATCCTGATTTACTCGGCCTATCAATCATTGCCTGTGGGGAAAATCGCCATCCTGTCTTATGTCTACCCGGTCGTTGCCGTGATTGCCGATTATTTTGCGTTTGGGCATGAAGTGGGCGGCTGGCAATGGCTGGGCATTGTCATGATTATTGTCGCCGGCGTGGCCAATGCACGCCATTCGGGCGCACGGGTGCAACCGCCGGGCCGCCCGCAAAAAAAACGCGCCGCGCAGGGCGGGCCTGCCGGCGATGAAGGCAGGAATTGTCCGGTGCGAACACAGTCGCAATAAGCTGGGCTGGCATAGCAGGATTGCCCGATCGCCGTGACGGCTGCACACCGGCGACAGGCAGACCTGCCGCGTGGGGCAGCGCGCTGTCCTGGTCAGTGCCGGCAACGAGCATCAGCCACGAATGTGCAGGTTCGGACGCTGCCGTTATCTGCGCCAGGTGCTGTCGGTTCACACCCCCGATGTCGCCGGTCATGGCCAGCACGCGCGTGCTGGCGCTTGGCCGCGTGTCCGGGTTATCGATCAGAAAAACCGGGAGACTGGGTATGGTGCTGAGTCTGGTATGCAGCGGCTTCCTGCAGCAGCCATTGGCGAAACTTTTGTGCCCCCTTGGACAGGCCGGCCAGTGATGGCCCCAGCAGAAAATAACCAAGTTCGGAGCGCAATGTCAGAGGATCCAGCGCGACCAGTTTCTGTTCCCTGAGCAAGGGGTCCAGCAGCACCAGCCGTCCCAGCAGCATGCCCTGGTGGGCAAGGGCGGCGTCGATCGACAGGCCCGAATCAGTATAAGTAATGCGATAGTCAGGTAATGCCGACTCAGGCGCTTTTGCATGCAGCCACTCCCGCCAGGTCACGTCCTGGTCATCGCCGCCCAGCATGCCCCGGTCGCCAATCAATGGCAGGCGCGCGAAATCGCCGGCGTCGATCAGTGGCGCCCATGCCGGATATTGTCGCGGTGTACAGACAGCCTGGTGGGCCTCTTTCATGAGGCTATCGCACAGTGGTGTTTCATAATGACCCTTGCCATACCGGATCGCCAGATCCAGGTCGTCAAAGGTGAAATCAATCAATTTGGGCGAACTGTCTATGTCCAGCCGAATGGTTGGGTGCTGGCGAAAGAACGCGGGCAGGCGTGGATTGAGCCAGAAACGCGCGAACGACGGCAATACGCTGATGCGCACCAGTAACGGATCGCGTGGATGGTGAAAGGAACCGGCCAGCAGGTCGAAGGCCTGGGATAGCTTGGGCAGCGCGTCGCGCCCATAAGCGGTCAGTACGATTCCGCTGCGCGATTGGGTAATGACGCGCTGGCCCAGATGGTGTTCCAGCTGCTTGATCTGCTGGCTCACCGCCGAGGGCGTGACGTGCAGTTCCTTGGCCGCCAGCGCCATGGATTTGAGGCGCGCAGTGGCTTCGAATGCCTTGAGGCTGTTCAGCGGAGGAAGCGGCTGGCGGGTTTTCAAGAAAGGCCTTGTAGATGCGAGTGCTCGGGTATGATCGATTGTAGGGCTTATCCTGTCATTTGCCGACAGGATTTGCGCAAATCACTGACTATGTTGTGTAAAGCGTACGTGTTGGATGGCTGTTTTAAAAAAAACGGCGCCCGATGTTGCTCGGGGTCGGCTTGTGTCTGAATGAGGCGCGGGCGCATTGCTTATGGTCGAACCAGCGGCGCCTGGCCTGTGCCGATGATGGCGCTGGCGCGCGATGGCAGGCCGAACGCCGCTTTGGCCGGTCGCTGAAACGAGGGTACAGTCACGCCAGCGTATAAATGGCCGGGTGCCGCTGCAAAAAGCAGAAAATCAACAGCAGATAAAGAAAAACGCTCCGGTCCTTGGGGGAAGGGAGCGTTTGATGGTTGCCTGCAGCGCTGGCCTGTATGGTCGGCTTTACCTGCTGGCTGTTTGCCGTTTACATCGCGTTTTTGAAGTCGCGATCTGCGCGGTCGAAGTTATCGACCACGGTTTGCGAAGGCGCTTCGGTCAACAGTGAAACGGCTACGATCACAATCATGCCGGCAATGAAACCAGGTACGATTTCATACAGGTCGCTGCCGCTGTACTGTTTCCACAATACCACCACCAGCGCGCCGGCTACCATGCCGGACAATGCGCCGGCTGCGTTCATGCGACGCCAGAAGACCGACAGGATAATGACCGGACCGAAAGCGGCGCCAAAGCCAGCCCAGGCGTATGCAACCAGGCCGAGAACCCTGCTTTCCGGATCAGATGCGATCCAGATGGAGATCAGAGCGATCATCAGGACCATCGCGCGGCCGATCCAGACCAGTTCTTTCTGGGCCGCATGCGGGCGGATGAAGCCCTTGTAGAAGTCCTCTGTAATGGCGCTGGAGCATACCAGTAACTGGCAACTGAGCGTACTCATGACCGCAGCCAGAATAGCTGACAGAATGACGCCTGCGATCCATGGGTTGAACAGGATCTGGGCCAGTTCAATAAAGATGCGTTCGCTGTTTGTCGTCACCTCGCCGGCTTGCTCAGGATGCAACTGGAACCACGCAATGCCAAAATAACCAACAGCGACTGCGCCGGCCAGACACAGGATCATCCACGTCATGCCGATGCGACGTGCGGACTTCAGGCTTTTGACCGAATCGGCTGCCATAAAGCGCGCCAGGATATGCGGCTGGCCGAAGTAACCCAGGCCCCATGCCGCAGCGCTTACGATGGCAATAAAGCTGGTGCCTGAAATCAGGCTGGAGTAATTCTTGCTGACCGCAGTGGCCGCCTGATCAATGGTTGCGGTGACAGCAGACAGATCGCCCAGCCCGAGCAGTACCATGATCGGCGTGAGGATGAGCGCAAAGAACATCAGCGACGCCTGGATCGTGTCGGTCCAGCTGACTGCCAGAAAACCGCCGATAAAGGTATAGATGATGGTGGCGCCGGCGCCCAGCCACATTGCGGTGACATAGTCCACGTGAAAAAGGCTTTCGAATAGTCGGGCGCCTGCCACAATCCCGGAGGCGCAGTAGATGGTAAAGAAAAACAGAATGATGGCTGCAGCAGCAATCTTGATGATGACGCTGCCGGCGCCAAAGCGGTGATGAAAATATTCGGGAAGCGTCAGCGCGTTGTTGTTGTATTCGGTGTGCATGCGCAGACGGCCGGACACCAGCAGCCAGTTGAAGTAGGCGCCGACGGTCAGGCCGATGGCGATCCAGGCTTCGGACAGGCCGGCCAGATAAATCGCGCCGGGCAACCCCATGAGCAGCCAGCCCGACATGTCGGAAGCCCCCGCCGAGAGCGCTGTCACAAAACTGCCCAGGCTGCGTCCGCCCAGGATATAGTCGTCAAAATTACGTGTTGAAAAGTAGGCGATAAACCCGACTGCCAGTACGACAATCAGATATATGGCGAACGTGATGATCATTGGATTTATGCCACTCATTCCTCGTTCCCTGTGTCTGTCTGTTGAAAGTGTTGGATTTTACGGAAAACTAAAACAGATGAATATAAGGGTTAACTCTTATAAATCAGGGTTAACTTTATGATTTGATGTGGATATTATTTTCCATTTTTCTGATTGGCGGCAAGGTTAACCTCTGTATTGCCGGATGCCTCAATGACCGGGTGGATCAATTGCCCGTTTGTTCAGCAACCGCTTATCCGATCCGCCGGTCGCTTGCCGGCGCTGCAGCGCGTTTGCCCGGCTGCGCAACAGCACGTTGGCGCATCGGGTTGCCGCGCCTCTTCCGCTTGCAGATTCCCGGGTCTTCGAATCGCATCATCCATCGCCGCGCCTGTGCCGCCGCGCCGGTGGTCTACGGCGGGTCGGGCGTCAGCAAAGCAAGAGCTTTCTATAGCTTTTCGCGCAATTCGTAGTCAATAACGACATCGCGCGCGTCGCCGGCGCTCTCGGGTCGCAACCCCATCCAGGTGCCCAGTCCCAGCGGCGAGGCTTGGCCCAGACGAATTCCTTTGACGTCGTCTTTTTTCAGCACGACCTCGACGTCCCAGTTCAGTTCGATGCCCACATAATGCCGCAACCAGTGTATCAGTTGCTTTGCCTTGCGCGTGCCTGGCATGAATTGCTCAAATTCGGATCGGGTAAGGGGGCCGAGCGACAGGCGGAATTTGTGCTGCGCATCGCGCACGGCGCTGCCCAGAATCGTATCCTGACCCAGCCCCATGTTGCCGTTAAGGCCCAACTGCTGCGACGGATGCAGGTCGATCCATTGCGGCACGAACTCTTTTAAGCTGACGTCGATATTGAAGAACGTTTTCAATATCTGGATAATGCCTTCGGGATTGCGCGTCTGGCGCACCAGGTGGCCGGCAAAAAAATACTTGGCGTGATCCATGATGGAGTCACGCTGTTTCATCGATTCCTGCCCCTGGTTGATCAGGCTGGCAACATGACGGCTGAAGTTTTCTTCGGGGCGATCCAGGCTGACCGTGCTTTGCGCGTCTGCCCAGGCCCGGTAAAACAGGGCAATCAGGCGATGATGAAAAATGTCGGCAAAGGCTGAAAGGGTATGATCCCGATGGTGCACGATCCGCTCGCGCACGTATTCGGTCAGATGCAAGGGCAACGGCCCGTTGGGGCCGAACAGGCCATAACTCAGGATGGAGACAATGGGCGGGCCGTCTTGAGCGCGGTCCACATCGCAAATCGTCGATGGCGCAAACGCCATGGAGGGTTCCTGGCGCAGTCGCACCGGTTCGCGCGAAGGCAGCGAATCACGCCCCAGCGGCTTGCGTGTGCCGCTGCGTGCGTCCAGCCAGCGCAGCACATGATACAGACCGAAACGATAGGGGTCCGCTTCAAGCTTTTGCCAGAAGTCTGGCGGCAGCGTATTGGCCGGGGTCACAGGATCCGAAGGTGTATCCATGCGGTTGTCGTAGCTGTCAAAAGGTGTTTAAGATATCGTGCTGGGATGACATGGCGGTTGCGGTCAGTGTACCCGAAAGCTTCATTGTTGTGTAAGGCGGCCGCCCCGATGATATCAGATACGAAGAACAGAACCCGATCTGCAGCGTCGGCAGATGTATACTATCGCGCGGGCGGCGGGGTGTGCACGCCGCACGATTGGCCGTGCCTATTGCCGCGTGTTGTTGTGTTGCTCTGATGCGACCGCTTTAATACAATTGCTTGGCTGGCCCCTGTTCTTGCGGTTGTTCCGTTGGGCTGATCCGGTTGTTCGCATTGGCCGGGTCTGCGCCGGGTTGCTGTAGCGGGTCCGGCGTCTGGCAGGGTCGGCAGCGCGGCTGGGCAGGCCGGACGGCAAGCGCGCATCAGCGTTGCGCTCCAATACGTTTGAGGAATAAATGGCACAAAATATTTACGACGATCCTGAGTTTTTCGCCGGTTATATTCAGTTGCCCAGGCAGGTTCTTGGTCTGGAGGGGGCGCCGGAATGGCCCGCGATCCGGGCGCTGCTGCCCGATCCGACCGGCAAACAGGTGGTCGATCTGGGCTGCGGCTTTGGTTGGACCTCGCGCTGGTTTCGCCAGCAGGGCGCAAGCGCGGTGCTGGGGCTGGATCTGTCGCAGAACATGATTCAGCGTGCCAGGGCAGACACCGCAGATACGGCTATCGAATACCGGATCGCCGATCTGGATTCGCTGACGCTTGCCCCGGCCAGCTTCGATATCGCCTATAGCGCATTATCCTTTCACTATGTCCAGGATTTTGATCGCCTTGTGCGCGTTATCCATCAGTGCCTGCTGCCGGGCGGGCATCTGGTTTTTTCAATTGAGCATCCGATCTTCATGGCCGCGGCCGCCCCTCACTGGATCAGTGACGAGCAGGGCCGCAAAACGTGGCCGGTCAACGGATACGCTCGGGAAGGGGAGCGCCGCACGGACTGGTTTGCGACCGGCGTGCTGAAATATCACCGGACGATCGGCACAACATTGAACGCCCTGATTGCCGCGGGCTTTCAAATTCAGGCGGTGCAGGAGTTTGCGCCCACCGCTGAGCAGATTCAGCAGTTGCCGCAACTGGCAGAGGAACTGGAGCGTCCCATGATGTTGATTGTGTCGGCGACAGCGTAGCGGCCGGCGCTCGGCAGCACCGGGTTATGCTGTTGCAGGCCGGGTGCGAAGGCTGGATCGGCGCGCTTACATTTGGCAAAACTTTAAGGTTCGAAAACCTTTCGGGATACACGTAACATACAGAACATCATTTTCACAGGCAGGTCATATCTTTCGGCTACGCTTTTCTATTTACTTTACAAATGACAGCAAGCAAAACAAACAACTATGTCTGAAATCAATCGCAGCGATCTCTTTGGAAAACTTGACACCCTGCTGTACCGCGCTCTGGAAGGCGCCACGGCATTTTGCAAACTTCGCGGGAACCCGCATGTGGAGCTGGTGCACTGGCTGCATCAGATCATGCATGAGCATGACAGTGATCTGCAGAAAATCATTCGTTACTTCGAGCTCAATCCCGACCAGCTGGAACGCGGCATCATTGCCACCCTGGACGAGCTGCCGCGCGGCGCCTCGTCTGTTTCCGATCTGTCTGAGCATCTGGATAATGCAACCGAGCGCGCCTGGGTATATGGCTCGCTCAAGTATGGGGAAGCGCGTATCCGCGGTGCGCATCTGATTCTGGGCATTCTCAAGACCCATTCGCTGCGCAATGTGCTCTACGGAATTTCATCGGAGTTCAAGAAGATCACACCGGATGTGCTGGCCGATCATCTGCCGGCCATTGTCAAGGATTCGGTCGAACAGCAGGACAGCGCTGCTTTGTCCGAGAGCGGCACAGCGGTGCCGGCTGGCGGGGCCAGCGGCAAGTCTGCGCTGGCGCAGTATGCGGTAGACATGACCGCCCGGGCGCGTAACAATGAAATTGATCCGGTATCTGGTCGCGACGAAGAAATTCGGCAGATTGTCGATATTCTGATGCGCCGTCGCCAGAATAACCCATTGCTCACCGGCGAGGCCGGTGTCGGCAAAACAGCGGTCGTCGAAGGGCTGGCGCTGCGACTGGCCAGTGGCGATGTGCCGCCGTCGCTGCGAGAGGTGTCGCTGTATTTGCTGGATATCGGGCTGTTGTCCGCCGGCGCGAGCATGAAAGGCGAATTTGAATCGCGCCTGCGCCAGGTCATCGACGAAGTGCAGGCCAGTGAAAAGCCGATTGTATTGTTTATAGATGAAATCCATACCTTGATTGGCGCAGGCGGTGCTGCCGGAACAGGCGACGCGGCCAACCTGCTCAAGCCCGCGCTGGCGCGTGGTCAGTTGCGCACGATTGGCGCTACGACCTGGGCCGAATATAAGAAGTATATAGAAAAAGATCCGGCCCTCACGCGTCGCTTTCAGGTGGTGCAGGTGCATGAGCCGGCCGAAGCCCGCGCGCTGATCATGTTGCGCGGCCTGGCCGGCAGGCTGGAGTCGCATCATCAGGTGCTGCTTCTGGATGAAGCGATTGATGCGGCTGTGCGCCTGTCTCACCGCTATATTCCCGCGCGCCAGCTTCCCGACAAGGCGGTGGCGCTTCTGGATACCGCTTGCGCCCGCGTGGCGGTAAGCCAGCACGCCCAGCCGCCGGCCGTCGAGGATTGCCGGCGGCGCATAGAGCATTTGCAGATCGAGCGCGATATTGCACAGCGGGAATTGCAGGTGGGTGTCGGCAGCGAGACTCGCATCGTCAACATCGACAGCGACCTGCAGGCCGCACGTGACAAACTGGATCAGTTGGAAGAAAACTGGCGGACCGAGCAGGAACTGGCGGCCAAGTTGTTTGAGTTACGCCAGGTATTGCGCGCTGAAGATACCGATGAGCAGCTGCGCAGCGACACCCTGGTCGCGCTCAGGCAAGTGCAGCAGCAACTGGAAGCCCAGCAGGGTGAAGCGCCCCTGATTTTCCCCTCGGTCGATGCTAACGCGGTTGCCGCGGTTGTGGCGGACTGGACAGGAATTCCTGTCGGTCGTATGGTCAAGGATGAGGCCAGTTCGGTGTTGCAGTTGTCCGATGCTCTGGAAAAGCGCGTGATTGGGCAGCGCGATGGGCTGGATGCCATTACCCGCCGTATTCAGACCTCCCGCGCCCGCCTCACGGATCCGAACAAGCCGGTAGGGGTGTTCCTGCTTTGCGGCCCCAGCGGCGTGGGCAAGACCGAGACGGCGCTGGCGCTGGCCGAAACGCTTTACGGTGGGGAACAGAATCTGATCTCCATTAATATGAGCGAATTCCAGGAGGCGCACACTGTTTCCACGCTCAAAGGCGCGCCACCCGGGTATGTTGGCTATGGCGAGGGCGGTGTGCTCACCGAAGCCGTGCGGCGACGCCCCTACAGCGTTGTGTTGCTCGATGAAGTAGAAAAGGCGCATGCCGATGTGCACGAGATCTTCTTTCAAGTCTTCGACAAGGGCTGGATGGAAGACGGGGAAGGGCGTTATATCGATTTTAAAAACACCGTGATTATTCTTACCTCCAATGTGGGTACGGATCGCATCGTGGATCTGTGCAAGGATCCAGACTTGATGCCCGATGCTGAGGGGCTGGCCGGCGCCTTGCGTGAACCATTGCTGAGCGTGTTTCCTGCCGCCCTGCTGGGGCGGCTGGTCGTGGTCCCTTATTTGCCGCTGTCCGATGAGATGCTGGCGAGCATCGTGCGCCTGCAACTGGATCGCATCAAGGTGCGCTTGCAGCAAAATCACAATATCGAGTTTGACGTCACCGACGCTGCTGTGGCGCAGATCGTCGGACGCTGTACCGAAGTGGAGTCTGGCGGGCGGATGGTGGATGCAATCCTGACCAATACGGTATTGCCTAAAGTGAGTCAGGAAATTTTGCTGAGCACCATTGAGGGCCGCAGTCTGGCCCGGCTGTCCTTGGATGCGCAGGGCGGCGAGTTCGTCTATCAATACAGCTGAAAATCCGGCCAGCGATAAGCACGATCAAAGCAATGCCCGCTAGTGCAGCGGGCATTTTTCCGAATGGCTCATGATGGGCGCGGTGGGCACGGTGGGTGTCGCATCGGCCGCTGGCGCGCCTGGTCAAACGCCTTATTTCTTGTCCGGGTCTTTGTCTTTGTAACCGGAATACGCTGCGCGCTGCAGCGTATCAAGGATGTTGTCCTGCTTGTGGCTGTCCAGGGCGTTGTCCTTGCTCAGGGTCGTCGGGCTGTCGTCGCTGAAAATAGTATAGCGATCTTTATCCGTGCCATCGGTAGGCAATGCATCCAGTGGGTCGCCATCAATGGTCGGATGATGCATGCCTTCCGGTTTGAGCAGTTCTACAGGATTGTGATGATTGCGATTGGTCGCCGACTCCATATCAAACGGATGTCGCTCGTCGGCTGCGGCGCCGCCAACGGGCAGTACGCCGGGGCCGCTGAGCAGGTCCTTGAAGATATCGTCAGGATTCTCTTCCGGCACAGGCGCGGCAGCAGGATTGTCTTGCGCATCGGCTGGCCGTGCTGCAGGGGCATTCTCCGGCGCCATCCGCGATCCTGTCGGGTCGCCGCCCATGGGCGCAACCGTGGTGTTGGGTACAGGCGCCGGGGGCGGCATCCTGTTAATTGGCGTGCCAAGCGGGTGTTCTTCAGGATAGGGATCCGGCTGCGCCGTATCGGCGCCTCGTGTGGCGGGTTGTTGATAGGCCGGATGCCACGTGGGCAGGGTCTCGTCATTGCCGGCAGCAGTTGCTGGGTTCGGGGCCGGGCGGCCGGCTGCCATGGTCCCGCCGGTTGCTGCAGCGGCGCCGACAAATGCTGCGGTATCGTACGGCGTCGCGCTCAGGGCGGGGTCGTCCAGGGCAGCGGGCTGGGCCGTTGCTGGCGCTGGCCCGTCAACGATAATCAGATAATCTCCTACAGTGATCCGGTCGCCGTTGTTGACGCTGGCTTCCTGGGAAAGTCCGAGCGGCGTATCGTTGACGGCGACGCGGCTCATGCTGCTCATATTGAGCACGGTGCCTGAGGCGCCGCCTTCCTGCATGCGGACAATAGCCTGCAGCGTGCTGAGTTCGCCCGATGGGTCGGGCAGGTTCAGATCATTCTGTTCGCCACGGCCAATCGTGCCGCCGGGCGGCTGCAACTGGCAGGTGAATGTGGTGGCGTCGTGCAGATGTTGTACGGTCAATTTCATGATAGGTTCTGCTCCTTGGCCGGAGACGGTTGTGACGTCTCCGTCGTGCCGCGCCCGCCTACTTTGTCAGAGGACGGATGGGCGTAATGCTGCCGCCGGCCTGTGTGTCCGTGCCTGCCGTTTTGTCGGGCTGGTGTTGCGCCTGTGTTCGCTCAAAAACGGGGCCCCAGGAAGGGTGCGATTTCTCGGCGGGAAGCAAGGTGAAATTGGGATCCAGTGTCAGAATTTGTTCAAAAGTGCTGGCGCAACTGCGCTTGGCTTCAGTCAGGCATTCGCTGAATGCCTTGTACTTGAGTGCGGTCGTGTGCAGTGGGACCGAACCGGCGCTCAGCGCCGGCGTGTTTGTTACCTGGGTAATGACTGCGTCATATTGCCCTGCCATAAAACTTTCACGTATCGGCCGGATCTGTACTTCTTCGGACGAGGATAATGCGGTTGAGCCGGCGCTGCTCCACAGAGAGCATGCCGACATCAGGACGCCGGCAGCAAGTACACCGGACAGCAGAACCACACGTGAAGCGTTCATTTTTTTGAAGTGAGACATGTTTGTGTAATAGAAATATTTAATAATGCTGTTTTGATATAGCCTGTTAATGCAAATAAAAATATGCCGTTTTTCCCGCCATTGGCAAATGCGAGCTCAGTCACGTTGCTGCCATTTTTGCGAAGGACGCGACCTTCATTGGGTGTGTTTAGACAGCCGGACTGCGTACAGAATATATTAATACTTGCAGATGACAATAACATGTTAATCCAGCAGCGTTGTGCTTAAGAAACGTAAATTGTGTAACATATAGGTAACTTTGGAAAAATACTGTTTAATTTAACTACATCTTAGTTAATTTCAGTAAGAGTATAGGTTTTTGTGCTTGATGTTTTGGTCTGTCACAAACACAATTGGAACTGACGAATTTGCCGGTCTTGCAGGCGCTGGCAAAGGACCTGCGAGTGCAAGCGCCCTGGCAAATACGTCTTCGTGGCAGTTAAGCAGTCAAGAGCAGACACATGCACGGTATTTGAATGAGGACTTGGCAAATGACATTTATTTATAACAAGATCATGAAGCTGGGAACGGTAGGCCTGATTGCTGCCGGTGTGCTGGCCGGATGCGCATCCACCGAATCCAAAATGGCTGTTCCCTATATTGTAGAGTTAAAAGCAGACAATCAGGTAAACCCGAATGCGTCGGGCAAGCCTTCTCCTATCAAGGTCACTGTCTACGAACTGAAGTCCACCAATGCCTTTGACACGGCAGACTATTTTGCCCTAATGAAGGACCCGCGCGCAGTGCTCGGTGACCAGATGCTTGAAGTCAATTCCCGTATCATCAAGCCAGGCTCGACCGAGGAGATCAAGGCATCGGGCAACACCCAGGCCAAGGCGCTGGGCATTGTCGCTTCGTACCGCGATCTGAACAACAGTCAGTGGCGCCTGGTCGTGGATCTGCCGGAAGCCGAGACGACCAATTTTTACAAATTCTGGCAGTTCTCTCCAGATGAAAAGCGTATTCGCATCGATGTGCAGAGAGCTGCCGTCAACGTTAACAAGACAGAATCAAAATAAATTGCAGATTGTTTTATGAGCATAAAAGACAAAGTAGTCTGGTCGGAGGGAATGTTTCTTCGCCCTCATCATTTTCAGCAGTTCGAACGATTTCTGGAACACAACCTGCGAGTACGCATTGAAAGTATCACCAGCGTGTTCTGGGGGTTTCAGGATCTGGATATTGATGTGGATGCCCTGGCGCTGGGCAAGATTGCGCTGAAAAAAGCCACGGGTCTGTTTCCCGATGGCACGCCGTTCAGCTTTGATGCAGAATCGGCGCCATTTGCCCTAGAGGTGCCGGCCGGCACGCTGGATAAACGGGTATACCTGGCCATACCGCGCGTACGCGAAGGCGCCGAGGACGTTGTGTTCGAAGAGACGCCCGATTCCCTGGCGCGGTATAGCGTCATAGAAGACGAGGTTGTCGATACCTGCGAGGTATCTCTTGGAACGGCGGTGGTCCAGGTCGGACGATTGCGTTTCCGGCTGATGCTCGAATCTGATTTCGGTGATGAGTGGATCGGCATGCCGCTGGCCTGGATTACCGAACGCAGCGCCGACAACAAGGTCGTCCTGGACTTCACTTATATTGCGCCGGTGCTGTCGAGCAATGTGAGTTTTGCGCTGACCGGCTTTATCCGCGAACTGTTCGGGCTGCTCAACGCCCGCAGCGAATTGCTGGCCGCGCGTCTGAATCAGCCGGGGCGCGGCGGTGTCGCCGAAGTCTCGGAGTTCCTGATACTGGAAACCATCAATCGCTACCGTGGCGCCTTATGGCATATGATCACGCTTGGCAATGTCCACCCGGAACGTATTTTCCATGACTTTCTGATGCTGGCCAGCGATCTGGCCACCTTTACCGGCGCTGGCAAACGCATGGAAACGTTCCCTGCTTATGTGCACGATAATTTACGACTTAGCTTTGAGCCGCTGATGCAAGTGCTGCGCCGGGCGCTGACCACCATTCTGGAAGAGCAGGCCATTCGCATACCATTGCACGACAAAGGACAGGGGCTGCGGGTAGGGCAGATCACCGACCCGCACCTGTTGCAGTCTGCCGAATTTATTATTGCCGTTCATGCCGATATGCCGGCCGAGCTCACGCGAACCCGCTTTCCGGCACAGGTTAAACTGGGACCGGTCGAACGTATCCGCGATCTGGTGCATTTGCAATTGCCGGGCGTTTCACTCAAGCCTGTGACGAATGTACCGCGCCAGTTGCCGTACAGCGCCGGACATATTTATTTTTCACTGGAAAAAACCGGCGACATGTGGACGCAACTGGAACGCACCGGCGCGCTGGCGCTGCATCTGGCCGGAGACTTTCCGGGGCTGACACTTGAGTTCTGGGCAGTCAGAGAGGATCGGGACAGATAAACATGGCAGAAAATTTCGCCGGGACGCCGATTGGTCCCTGGGCAAACTCCACCGCAATGCCCGACATTGGCAAATTGCGGCCCGATGACTATGTGATCAGTGGTTCCAATACGCTGGTGGCTGCGGCCAACCCGCTGCTGGTGCTGATTCCCCAAATTCGCAACACCCGTTCGCATCCGTCTCCCGCCCAGTTGCGCGAGCACCTGGTCGATGAAGTGCGCCAGTTTGAATTGCGCGCGCAGCATGCAGGCATACGCAACGAGACGATTCTTGGCGCGCGTTATTGTCTGTGCACGGCGCTGGATGAGGCGGCCGCGCTCACGCCCTGGGGCGGCGGCGGTATGTGGTCGGCCAATAGCCTGCTGGTCACCTTCCATAACGAGACGTGGGGTGGCGAGAAATTCTTCCAGCTGCTGGCCAAGCTATCGCAGAATCCGGCGCAGCATATTGACCTGCTGGAGCTGCTTTACTATTGCCTGGTGCTGGGCTTTGAAGGGCGCTATCGGGTCGTGGACAACGGTCGCTCGCAACTGGAAACGTTGCGCCAGCGTCTGCTGCTGATCCTGCGCAATGCCCGTGGCCAGTATGCCGCCGCATTGTCGCCGCACTGGCAGGATGCGCCGATTCTAAACAAGGTGCGGCGTCTGCCGATTCCCTTATGGGTATTTGCCGTGCTGGCTGCCGCGCTGGGCTTCCTGTCGTTTCTTGGCCTGCAGTGGAGCCTGGGCGACCGTTCGGACAAACTGTTCGCAGATGTCATTAAAATCAAGCCGCCAACGGTGCAGATCAGCGCGCCGCAAGTCAAGCGTGAACCCGTCAAAACTGACAGGATCGCGCCGTTTCTTGCGCCTGAAATACGTGAGAATTTGCTCACGGTTCGTGATGAGGCCGATCGCAGCGTGATTGTGCTGCGCGGCGACGGTCTGTTCGAGTCTGGCGCCGATGCCATCCGCTCGCAATATCTGCCGGTGCTCTCGCGCGTGGCCGATGCGCTCAATGCCGTACAGGGCAATATTCTGGTGACGGGCTACAGTGATAATGTTCCCATCAAGACCATTAAATATCCTTCCAACTGGGAGCTGTCCCAGGCCCGGGCCGACGCCGTCAAAAAACTGCTGGATGAACGCCTGACCAATAAATTACGCGTACGCGCGGAAGGCCGTGGCGAGGCCGATCCCGTGGCGCCAAACGATACGCCGGAGAACCGGGCGCGCAATCGCCGCGTGGAGATCACCTTGCTTGTTTCACCTGTTGCGCCGGGCTCATCGGCCCCGGCTGATCCGTCTGCCATGCCAGAACGGGGAGCGAACCGATGATCAGTCGCTTTTTCAGTTTTCTTTTCAGTCGCGGTCTGTGGGTCTTTCTCGGACTGCTGGTCATATCGTTCCTGATCTGGACCGTTGGCCCCAGCCTGTCGGTCAATAACTGGTACCTGCTCGATTCCCAGGAGGTGCGTCTTTGGGTGATCGGCGCGATCTGGGGCATCTGGCTGCTGCGCATTATCTGGCGCAAGTGGCGTGAAGGCCGGCTCAATGCACAACTGCTGGGCCAATTGCGCAAGCCCAAGCCCGAAGCCGAACTCAAGGCGATGCCCGAAGCCGAGCGCGCCGAAATCAAAGTCTTGTCCGAGCGATTTGACGAGGCCATTACGCTGCTGCGCAATTCACGTTTCGAGGCCGGCGAGAACAAGTCGCCGCTGGCGCGCTTTTCCAAGCAGTATCTGTATCAATTGCCGTGGTACGTATTTATTGGTGCACCGGGTTCCGGAAAAACCACCGCGCTGGTCAATTCAGGGCTCAATTTCCCGTTGGCGGACCGCTTCGGCAAAGTGGCGCTCAAAGGCATTGGCGGAACACGCAATTGTGATTGGTGGTTCACCGATGAGGCCGTGTTGCTTGATACGGCGGGTCGCTACACCACACATGAAAGCGATCCGACAGGGGATGAGCAGGAATGGAAAGGGTTTCTGAACCTGCTGACCAAGTATCGGGGACGTCAGCCGATCAATGGCGTAATGCTTACGGTGAGCGTGGCGGATCTGCTGAGCGCCACCGATACCGAACGGGTGGCGCATGCTGCGGTGTTGCGGCGGCGCTTGCAGGAGTTGCGCGAAGAGCTGGGGATTCAGTTCCCGGTCTATGTGCTGGTGACCAAAACCGATTTGCTGTCCGGGTTTGAAGAATATTTCGCGACCTTCAGCCGGCAGGAGCTGGATCAGATCTGGGGCTTTACGATTCCGTATGAGCAGGCGCAAAAGCCGGATTTCAAGCTGATGTCCGCCTACGATGCCGAGTACGAATTGTTGCAGAAGCGGCTTTACGAAGCGCTGCCGGATGTGCTGGCCGCGGAACCGGACGAAACGCGACGCGCCCTGGCGTATCTGCTGCCGCAACAGTTTGCTGGTCTGCGCCAGGTACTGGGGCATTTCCTGAGCGATGTATTTTCCAGTTCCAAGTTTGAATCGGTGGTGATTCCGCGCGGCATTTATTTCACCAGCGGCACGCAGGGTGGCCAGACGTTCGACCGGGTCACGGGTCAGCTCAGGAAATATCTGAAGATCGAGGGTATCCGGGATCAGGGATCCGGTATTCCGCTGGAAACCGGGAAAAGCTACTTCTTGCACAATCTGCTCAAGGACGTGGTGTTTCCCGAGTCCATGCTGGCCGGCCTGAATCTGAAATGGGAACGCCGTTACCGCACGATCCAGTGGGGCGGCTACGTATTGCTCACTGGCGTGCTTGCCATTTGTCTGCTGGTCTGGCTTAACAGTTACCGAAACAATCGCAACTATCTTGAGCATGTCGGCGATAAGCTGCCCGGCTTCAACCAGCTGAGCCGGGATATCAAGATTACCGAATCGGGCGATGTGCTGGGCCTGGTGCCATTTATGAATGCAACGACCGAACTGCCCAATGGCAAAGACTTCCCGGTCGAAAGCCCGCCTGTCTGGAATACGTTCGGTCTGTACCAGGGCAGCAAGATCGCTGCGGCGGCCAACAGCATTTACGACGAGACGATCAAGCAAGTTTTGTTGCCGCAGGTATCGCGGCGAATTGAAAACGCGCTGGAAAACGCGCCGCCCGACGATCTGGAATACTCATACGAGGCCTTGCGCGCCTATCTCATGATGTACGACGCCGAGCATTATGATCCGTCGTTTTTGCAATCGTGGGTGCTGTCCGATATGCAGAAAATTCTGCCTGCCGGCTACACCACGCAGGATTATGATCAACTCAGGCTGCATATCAACCGCTTATTCAATAACGGCGTGATGTCGTCGCCGTTCCCCAGGAATGATGCGCTGATTGAACGGGTGCGCGGCAATCTGGATCGTCACGCGCTGTCCGAACGGGTATATAGTCGCATGCTGCGCCTGTTGTCAGGTCAGAGCCTGACACAGAGCACGTTTATTACTTTGGGAGGCGCCGAAGCTTCTGCGGTTTTTTTTCGCAAAAGCGGCAAACCCCTCAATGAGGGGATTCCCGGGTTGTATACCTATAACGGCTACTGGAATGTCTTTAGCAAGAACG
>Ga0079224_100005576_pt1 | contig 16550 bp, 15 predicted proteins | sample Stecom2015_FD_80414 | JGI IMG/M metagenome (GOLD analysis project Ga0079224, IMG submission 80414) | Agricultural soil microbial communities from Utah to study Nitrogen management - Steer compost 2015 | ecosystem: Environmental > Terrestrial > Soil > Agricultural land | place: USA: Utah... | reverse complement strand
TCTACGCGGTCGGGATCCCCGTGCAGGCGCTGTCGGCGGGGCAGCCGCTCGCCCTCGCGGCGCTGCAGTCGATGGCCTTCCTGCCGGGCGACCTGATCAAGGCGGTCGTCGCGACGCTGCTCGCGGTGCTCCTGTTCCGCGCGTACCCGCCCGCGTTCCCGGATCGCGTCCGGGCGCGTCGGCCGGTCAGCGCCGCGTGATCCGCGCGGCCGGCCTCGGCGTCGACGCCGACGGCGTGGGGATCCTCGACGACGTCACGATCGAACTTCCGCAGCGCACGATCGCCGTCATCGGCGCGAACGGATCCGGCAAGTCGACGTTCGCGCGCACGCTCAACGGCCTCGTCCGGCCGACCCGCGGATCCGTGGAGGTCGCGGGCATCGACGTCGGATCCGATCCGCGGTCCGCGCGCGACGCCGTGGGTTTCCTCTTCTCGCAGCCCGACGCGCAGATCCTCATGCCGACGCCGGGGGAGGACATCGGCCTCTCACTGCGGGCCGCCGGGGTCGCGCGCCGCGATCTCCCGGAGCGGGCCCGCGAGGAGCTCGCCGCGTTCGGGCTCGGCGACCGCGCGGATCAGCCCGCCTACAGCCTGTCGGGCGGGCAGAAGCAGTTGCTCGCGCTCGCGGGCGTCCTCGTCCGCCGACCGCGCGTCGTCGTCGCCGACGAGCCGACGACGCTGCTCGACCTCGGCAACGCGCGGCGCATCGCCGACCTCCTGCTCACGGGCACGGGGGCCGAGCAGGTCGTGATCGTCACGCACGACCTCGAGCTCGCGGCGCGGTGCGACGTCGCGATCCGCTTCGACGACGGTCGCCTCGTCGATGAGGGGGATCCGCGCGACGTCGTCGCCTCGTACCGCACGGAGTTCGCGTGATCGCGCTCTATCGCCCCGGACGCAGCCTGCTGCACCGCCTGCCCGCAGGCGTGAAGCTCGCGGGCCTCGCCGTGCTCGCCGTCGTCACGACGCTCGTGGCGCGCACGCCGCTCTCTGCCGCGATTGCGCTCCTCGCGACCGTCGCGCTCTTCGCTCTCGGCGGGAGCGGGCCCGTCACCTGGGCGCGACAGGCGTGGCAGCTGCGGTGGATCATCCTGGTGCTCGGCGCGTCGCAGTGGATCTTCCTCGGGGGAGCGGCCGCCTGGACGAACACGGCGCGCGTCGTCGCGGTCGTCCTGCTCGCCTCGATCGTGACCCTCACGACGCGCATGGGCGACATGATCGACGCGCTCGTCGCCGCGCTCGCGCCGCTGCGGCGGGTGGGCGTGGATCCGTCGCGCGTGGCATTCACGCTCTCGCTCGCGATCTCGGCGGTGCCCGTGATCGCCGACCTCGCGCAGCGGATCCGCGACGCGCAGCGCGCCCGCGGCGTGCGCCTCGGGGTGCGCTCGGTCGTCACGCTGCTCGTGCTGTCGCTGCGCCACGCCGACGACATGGCCGATGCGCTCACCGCCCGCGGCCTCGCTTAGGCGGCGCGGGGGAAGAGCAGCCGCAGCGAGAACCAGCCGTCGTCGGAGGTGATCGACACCGAGCCGCCGTACTCTTCCACCGTGCGCTCGATGCTCGTGAGGCCGAACCCGTGGCCCGCCTCGGCCTTGCGGGTGAGGATGCGGCCGTTCTCGCGGCGCACGACGCCGTCGTAGCTGTTCTCGACGCGCAGCATCACGAACGACTCCTGCGCGAACAGCGCGAGCCGCACCGACCGCAGCTCGGGATCCTCGAGGCGCCCCGCGCTCTCGATCGCGTTGTCGAGCGCGTTGCCGACGATCGTCACGACGTCGAGCGGCTGCATGAACTCGAGCAGCGCGCCGTCGGCGACGCAGGCGATCTCGATGCCGTGCTCGCGGGCCGACAGCGCCTTCGCCTGCAGCACGGTGTCGAGCACCTGGCTGCCGGTGCGGAAGCGCGTGCCGGGCCCCTGGATCGACTGCTCGAGGTCGTCGACGAGCCGCGAGCGCAGCTCGGGATCGGCCTCCGCGCGGATCGCCTGGATCGCGTGCGTCATGTCGTGGTGCCGGCGCGCGACCTCGTCGATCGCGCGCTTCGTCGTGAGGTACTGGTCGCGCTGGCTGTCGAGCAGCGCCTGCATCGCGTGGCTCTCGGCGCGCGCCCGCACCTCTCGGCGCCACTCCTGCTGGGCGTACAGCGCGATGTAGCCGCACAGGTCGACGAGGGTGCGGATGTAGAAGATCTCGGGGCCGAGCCGCCCGCTGAAGGGCGTGTTCGCGTTCACGAAGCTCAGGTTCGACATCGCGAAGGTCGCGACCGTGATGGCGGTCGCGCCGACGACCTCGCGCCAGCCGACGTCGAGGATCCCGCCGCGCGGCATGTGCCGCGCCTCGACGAGCCACGCGGCGCCGAAGCCGGCCGCGTAGACACCGCCCGCGAAGAGCACGTGCGCGGCGGTCGACCATGCGTCGCCCGGCTCCTGCGGCGCGAAGAACACCTGCAGCTGCCAGTGCAGCGACGCGACGAGCTCGGCGAGGACGAACGCGCGCGCCGTGAGATACGCGGTCGCGGCAGGAGACCCCGCGAGCGTCGTGCGCAGCAGCAGGAACATGACAGCGACGGCGGCGAGCATGCCCGCCGTCCAGAACGGCAGCGGCAGCGTGCCGGCGAAGAGCTGCACGCCCACGAGCGCGGCGAGGAACCCCGCGAGCACCGCGACGAGCGGCACCCGCGAGAGGCGTCGCCGCATGATGAGGATGTACACGAGGCACGCGCCCCACTCGGCGACGGCCGTGTAGGCCCGCGGGATGTCGGGAAGGATCTGCTCGACCATGCGCCCGCTACGCCCGTCCCTGGCCGATGTGATCGGCGAGCGCCGCGAGGAACCCCTTGCGCTTGGGCCTCGAGATCTGCAGGCGGGCGCCGCCGCGGAGGATCGCCTCGTTCTGCTCGACGGCGGTCACGTGCGCGAGGTTCACGAGGTAACCGCTGTTGCAGCGCGCGAAGCCCGCGCCGTCGAGCTCCGCCTCGAGCGCCTTGAGCGACGAGACGACCGAGTGCGTCTCGGCGTGCGTGTGCACGAGCACGCGGTGCCCCGCGCTCTCGAGGTAGACGATGTCGGCGACGTCGACGCGGTGGTGCGCCCCGTCCGCCTGGAAGAGCAGCGTGCGGCGCTCGCGGCGGCGGCGCTGCGACAGCACCCTGTCGAGTTCCTGCGCGAACGCGGCGTACGACAGCGGCTTGAGCAGGTAGCTCAGCGCCTGCACCTCGTACCCGCTGATCGCGTACTGCGGCGCGGCGGTGATGAACACGATCGCGACCTCGTCGTCGACCGTTCGGATCCGGCGCGCGGCCGTCATACCGGACACGCGCTCCATCTCGATGTCGAGCAGGAGCACGTCGAAGTCCGAGCGGTACGCCGCGAGCAGGTCTGCGCCGTCCTCGAACGTCGCGATGTCGAGATCGACGCCTCGATCGGCGCGGTACCGTGCGAGGTGCGTGATGACGACGTCGCGGCTCAGCGGATCGTCTTCGACGACGCCGATGCGGATCATGATCGGCTCCTCACGGCGTCAGCTGAATCCCACGACGCGGCGCGCGACCGAGTACGTGATGTTCGTCATGCGGCGCCCGACGGGGCCCGGCAGGTTCGCGCTCGTGCCGATGATGCCGCGCCGCAGCCGTGCGTACGCCCAGGGGGTCTCGCGCTTGATGTCGGTCCACAGCGCGCGCCGCTCGGCGAGGTGCGCCTGCGTGCCGGCGCGGGCGAGGATCGCGCACGTGATGCCGCACAGCACCTCGACGTGGTGCATGAGGTACCCGTACAGCCCGTCTGGCACGGTGCCGGGATCCGGCAGCGCCCGCAGCACGAGCCGGTTCACGCGCACCTGCTGGTCGACCCGCCGCACCATGACGGCGTCGTTCACCGACTGGTCGACGCGGCCGATGAAGTAGCGGTACAGGTCGACGTCGATGTAGTGCAGCCGCCGCGTGAGCGCGAGGGGAACCGTGACGAAGAGGTTGTCGACGTAGAACGTGTGCTCTGGCAGGTCGAGGCCCGAGCGGCGCACGAGCGAGGTGCGATACACGATCGCGTGCATCATGAGGTACTGCCGCCGGCCGAAGCGCGCGACCTCGTCCCACCCGAAGGTGCGGCCGGCGGGCATGACCGAGCGGTACCGCGTGCGCTTCGTCTTGCGACCCGCGCGCTCGTGCACGTAGTTGGTGAGGATCGCGTCGACGCCGCCGGCCGGCTCGAGCCGCTCGATCGTCGACAGGAGCGTCGCGAGGGCGGCAGGGTCGAACCAGTCGTCTGCGTCGAGCACCTTGAGGTACAGGCCGCGGGCGTCGCCGAGGCCCGTCATGATCGCGCCGCCGTGGCCGCGGTTGGCCTGATGGATCACGCGGAACACGTCGGGGCGGCGCGCGGCGTACGCGTCGGCGATGGATCCCGTCGCATCACGGGATCCGTCGTCGACGACGATCACCTCGATGCGCGCGTCGAAGCGCGCGAGCGGGGCGAGGGCTCTGTCCAGGTAGTCGGCGGCGTCGTAGGCCGGCACGACGATCGACAACAGGGGGTTCACGCTCATAGATGCTGACGGATATCAGGCGCTCGCGCCCGTCGACACGTCGTCTCCCTCCTTCTCTTCAGCGTAGTCGGCGGGAACCTGGCGGAAGATGACCTTGAAGATCGGGTAGAACACCCAGAACGAGATGGCGGCGTTGATGATCATCGTGATGATGTCGGCCACCGTCTCGCCCGTCCCGCCCCAGCCCCATGTCGTGATGAGCAGCTCGTAGATGGGCGCCTTGTAGAAGCCCTGCGCGGCGGCCGCGACGAAGGTGATGACGACGTACGCGAGCGCGTACCAGCCCGCGGCGACCCACGGGTTCGTGTTCGACTTGAACGTGATGTTGCGCTGCGCGAAGAAGTTCAGCACCTGCGCGATCAGCAGCGTGATCTGCACGGCGAGGAAGTAGGCGAGACCGCCGCCCGTGCCGTCGCCGAGGATCGGGCCGGCGGCGTAGTCGAACATGAAGTACTGGCTGCCGTCGACGTTCGATCCGACGGGCAGCACCTGGAAGCCGACGTCCTCGAGGTTCGTCCACGCCTGGAACATCGCGCGCGCGATCGGCATGAGCGCGAGCTGCAGGATCGTCACGCCGTTCGACAGCACGAAGAACATGAGGAACTTGGACAGCTCGGGGTGGGAGGTCTGGAAGCGCCCCCACCATGTCGTGATCCGGGTGATCATGCACGGCCTCCGCTCGTGGTGGTGAAATGGCGGCGCGAGGCCTTCTCGGCCCTCCTGCCGCGGAAGAACGCCCGCACGACCTGGCCCAGCCCTCGGAAGGTGCGGCCGTTCGCGAGCGTCAGGACGCCGCGGACGAGCTCGTCGGTCGCGAGTCCGCCCGACATCTTCGCGATCGCGCGGAAGGGCATGTTGAGCAGGAAGAGCGCGTTGAGGTCGGCGGACCCCTTCTTCTCGGCAGCGGCCCGGCGGCCGTCGAGGATCCGGAAGAGCAGGCGCGCGAGGCGGCTCGGGGAGTGCTCGAGCCGCAGCACGGGGTCGTTCACTCGGATCTCGCGGGCGTCGTGCGCGGTCGGCAGCGGGCGGCCGAGCAGCGCGGCGAAGGCCTCGTCGGAGACGCCGCGCACGCGGGCCGTGCGATACGGCTCGAGCGCGGGCGGCAGGGTGCCCGCGGCGACGGTGCCGGCGAGCTCGACGGACGCAGCGAGGCGGATGTCGCGCACGCTCGCCCCGACGAGCACGTCGTACGCGCCCGCCTCGACCTGCCACGAGTCGGAGCGGACGTCGAAGAACCGGAAGGCGCGGCTGCCGAGGGGCACGGTGACGGTCGTGCGCTCGTCGGGGGCGAGCTCGACCTTCGTGAAGCCGGCGAGTTCGCGGGCCGGGCGGATCACTCGGCTGTCGCCGCGGCGCGCGACGTAGACCTGGGCGATCTCGGCCCCCGCGACGGAGCCGGTGTTCTCGATCGTGAACCGCGCCTCGTCCTCATCGACCACGAGGTCGGAGTAGGCGAACGTCGTGTAGCTGAGCCCGAACCCGAACTCGTAGCGCACGTCGACGCCCGCCGTCTCGGCGTAGCGGTAGCCGACGAACGGACCCTCTCGGTACTCGGCGGCGGCGCCGCGGGCGGGGAATGTCCCCGCCGTCGGCGTCTCGTGGACCGACATCGGCATCGTCTCGGCGAGCTTGCCCGAGGGCGTCACGGCGCCCGTGAGCACGTCGAGCATGCCCTCCGCGCCGGCCTGGCCGCCGAGGTAGCCGTGCACGATCGCGCGCACGTCGTCCGCCCAGGGCATCTCGATCGCGCCGCCCGCGCTCACCGTGACGACCACGCGGGGGTTCGCGGCGACGACGGCGCGCAGCAGCTCGATCTGGTTTGCGGGGAGCTCGAGCGTCGCGCGGTCGAGCCCCTCCGACTCGGCGTTCTCGGGCAGGCCGAGCGCGACGACGGCGACCTCGGCGTCTCGGGCCGCGCGGACGGCGGCGTCGCGGAGCGCGGCGTCGTCAGATCCGTCGCGCCGGAAGTCCTGCGCGTACGCGGCGAGCTCGAGCGGCGTCTCGGCGACCGCGCTCACGAGGTCGGTCACGCGCACGGCGTTGACGAGCGAGGATCCCGCGCCCTGGTACCGCGGGTTCTGCGCGAACTCGCCGATGAGCGCGACGCGCGTTCCGGGCGCGAGGGGGAGCAGGTCGTCCTCGTTGCGCAGCAGCACGGCGCTCTCGGCCGCGGCGCGGCGCGCGAGCGAGTGGTGCGCGGCGGGGTGCGCGGCGCTCGCGGATCCCGACGTCGTGCGCTCGATGAGCGTCAAGAGCTCGCCGACGCGCGCGTCGAGTTCGGCCTCGTCGAGGGATCCGTCGCGCACGGCGGCCGCGATCTGGCGCGCCGACGCGAAGCCGGGGGAGGGCATCTCGAGCGTGCCGCCGGCCGACACGGCCGCGACGGCGTCGTTCCCGCCACCCCAGTCGCTCACGACGGCGCCGTCGAAGCCCCACTCGTCGCGGAGGATGTCGGTGAGCAGGTGCGGGTTCTCGTGCGCGTACACGCCGCCGACGCGGTTGTACGACGACATGATCGCCCAGGGGCGCGCCTCGGTGACGACCGTCTCGAACGCCGACAGGTACAGCTCGCGCAGCGTGCGCTCGTCGACGACCGAATCGCTCGCCATGCGCCGCAGCTCCTGGCTGTTGACGGCGAAGTGCTTGGGCGTCGCCGCCACGCCCTGCGACTGGATCCCGCGCACGGCCGCGGCGGCGAGCGCGCCCGAGACGACGGGGTCCTCCGAGTAGTATTCGAAGCTGCGCCCGCCGAGCGGGCTGCGCTTGATGTTGAGGCCAGGGCCGAGCAGCACGTGCACGCCCTGCGCCGCGGCCTCCGAGCCGAGCGCCGCGCCGACCCGCTCGACGAGCGCCGTGTCCCACGAGTTCGCGAGCGTCGCCGCCGTCGGGAAGCACGTGGCGGGCTCGCTCGCGGCGATGCCGAGGTGATCCCCGGATCCCGTCTGCTTGCGCACGCCGTGCGGACCGTCAGACATCCAGATGCTCGGGATGCCGAGCCGGGGGATCGCGCGCGTCTGCCACGTGTTCTCGCCGCTCAGGAGCGCGGCCTTCTCCTCGAGGCTCAGCTGTGCGATGAGGTCTTCGCGGGTCATGGGATGCCTTCGGTGCGGGGTGGAGAGGGAACGCGGAGGGGAGAGCGCGGCACGGGCCGCGCCCTCCCGGATCCGTCAGTCGTCCTGCGCGTCGGACTCGACGACGGGGCGGCCTGCGTGCCGGCGCACGCGGATCACGACCCACACGACCCCCGCGACGACGAACAGCGCGAGCACGATGGTGCCGACGAGGACGCCGATCTCCCATCCGGCCATGTGATAGGTCATGCTGGCGCCGGGCGCCATGCCGTTCACGGCGTTGGAGTTCGCCACCGTGTAGAGCAGGTTGTGCATCGCCGTGCGCATGTTGTCGACGGCGTACGAGCTCGACTGATCCTCGGCCGGCTTCTGGAACGTGAGCATGAGGTCGGATCCGGCCGCGATGCCCTCGTCTGTCGACATGAAGTCGTACAGGTTGAAGTCGGTGATGACGAAGCCCTGGAAGCCCCATTCATCGCGCAGCACGCCTGTCTGCAGGGCCTCGGATCCGCCCGCCCACGTCGTGCCGAGCAGGTTGAACGCGCTCATCATGCCGCCCAGACCGATCTCGGCCGTGTGCTGCTCGCCGCTCTCGTCGAGGTAGGTGAGCTCGCCGCGCACGTCCTTCACGATGCCCTCGAACGGCTTGAGGTAGATCTCGCGCATCGCCTGCTCGGTCGCCCACGTGGCGAGGCCCTTGCCGTTGACGCGGTTCGTCTCCATGTCGTTCATCGCGAAGTGCTTCGTGAACGTGTAGACGCCGTAGTCGAGCGCGCCGTCGGCGACCTGCGTCGCGAGCTTCGCCGAGAGCAGCGGGTCCTCCGAGTAGTACTCGAAGTTGCGGCCCGCGAAGGGGGAACGGTGGATGTTGACGGCCGGCGCGTACCAGCCGTTGACGCCCATCGTGATCGCCTCGTTGCCGGCGGCCGTGCCCATCTCGCGCGCGAGATCGGCGTTCCACGTCATGGCGATGAGGAAGTTCGACGGGAACGCGGTGCCGGTCCACAGGTCGGGGTTGATGAACGAGCTGAAGCCGGCGGGGCCGTCGATGTCGTCCGTGCGCATCTTGCCGATCTCGGGGATCGCGGCGGTGTTGTAGGCGCCCGTGCTGAGGACGTTCATCATCTGGTCGACCGTGAGCGAGTCGAGCAGCTCGTCCCACGCGGGGTCGTCCTTCGGCAGGCCGCGCAGGTCGACGAGCTTGAGGTCGGTGTCGGCGCCCGTCGTGGGCATGGCGACATCGGCGTGCTCCTCGGCAGCGGCGGCGGGATCGTACGGCTCGAAGCCCTCGACGACCGCGTCGTCGGCCGTGAAGTCGTCGCCCTCGGGCGCCTGCGGGAACGTACCCGCGAAGTCGGCGCGCGAGAACTCGGTGAGCGCGCCCTCCTCGAAGGGCCGCGAGACGTCGTCGAAGCGGTTGGTCGCCGGCTCGACGTCGCTCGCGCGGCCGTCGTCGTACGTCACGGTCTCGTCGACCGTGTACGTGATCGGGTCGACGCCGTCTGCGACGGTGTGCGAGTCGGTCTGGATCCGGATCTCGTAGTCGCCCTCCTCGAGGACGTAGGCGCCGGCGCCGCGCCAGTCGTACGACGCCATGTCCTCGACCGCGAGCTGCAGGGTCACGGTCTCAGTGTCGCCCGGCTCGATGACGGGCGTCTTGGCGAAGTCGCCGAGCACGACGGCGGACTTCTCGATGCCGCCGGGCGTGTACGGGGCCGAGACGTAGAGCTGCACGACGTCCTTGCCCGCGATGTCGCCCGTGTTGGTGACGGCGACGTCGACCTCGATCGTGCCGTCGACATCGCCCAGGCGCTGGTCGGACACCGACCACGAGAATTCGGTGTAGCTCAGCCCGTAGCCGAACGGGTACACGACCGCCTCGTCGTAGTCGAGGAAGCCCTCGACCGCGGCGGTCTCGTAGTAGCGGTATCCGACGTAGATGCCCTCCTCGTAGTTCACGAAGTAGGCGTCGTCGATGTTCTCGTAGGCGTAGTCGCCGAAGTTCTGGAACGACGGATCCGCCGTGAAGTCGCGTGAGTAGATGTCGGTCGTGTGGCCCGAGGGGTTCACATCGCCGTTGAGCAGCGACCCGAGCGCCTCGAAGCCGTTGTTGCCGGGCGAGCCCACGAGCATGATCGAGTCGATGCCCTCGTCGTCCTGCAGCTCGCCGAGCTCCATCGAGGTCGATGCGTTCACGAGCACGACGACGGTGTCGAAGTGCTCCTTCGCGAGCGCAACCATGTCCTGCTCGTCCTGGTCGAGCTCGAGCTGGTGCTGGCCGTCTTCGGCGCGGTCGTCCCACGAGGTCATGTCGGTCGCGAGGTCGCCGCCCTCGCCGCCGCCGCGCCCGATCACGACGATCGCGGCGTCGTCGTACTCGGCGAAGCTGTCGATCGCCTCGTCCGTGTAGCCCGAAATCGGCATCTCGCCGATCTTGTAGTTCGAGTTCTCGGGCTCGTCCATGACGATGTTCGTGCGGCCGCCGTCCGCGGGCGCGTTGTCGGCCGCGAAGTCGGCGAGCAGGTCGTAGACGGTGTCGTTGACGGTGAAGCCGCCCGCCTCGATGCCGGCGCGGATGTCGACCGCGGTGCGCGTGTCGGCGCCGCCGGATCCGGATCCGCCGTAGATGGGGTCGGCAGCGCCGCGGCCGAGCAGCGTGACGGATCCGGCCGCGAGCGGCAGCGCGCCGTCGTTCTTGACGAGCGTCATGCCCTCCTCGGCCATGCGACGCACGGTCTCGGCCGAGTTCGCCTTCGCGTCATCGACGGTCGAGAACTCCGACGTGTTGTAGTCGGTGTCCCACCCCTCCGTCTCGGGCTCGTTGCTGATCTCCCACGTGCCCGTGCCCATGTAGGACTCGATCGCGGTGCGGAACTGCCCGATCGCGACGTTCGCGCCGATCGCGACGACCGTCACGAGGGCGAGGATCGGAACCCATATCCAGAGGAAGGTCCGATTCTTCATCGGCTTCCTTGCCGTACTGCTCATCACAGCTGCTCTCCTTGCAGGTGTTCGTCCTCCGGGCAGGCGGCGACGCCATGCCTGAGGCGGTTGCGTGGAACTGAACCGATTTCAACACCTGCAGGAATTCGGTGCGCGGATCCCGCACAATCTGTCGTTCTGGGCGCATAACCTGCGCGGGAACCGCCGTTCGGCACCACGGGGTCGGTCGGCTGTCAGTGGCTCCTCCCTATAATGGAAGGCTGCCCCGTTCGGGCCGAATCCCCACCACGACGAAGGAACAGGTGCACAGTGCTTGCCGTCAGCGACCTCGAGATCCGCGTGGGCGCGCGTCTGCTCATGAGCGACGTGAGCTTCCGCGTGGGGGACGGCGACAAGGTCGGGCTCGTGGGCCGCAACGGCGCAGGGAAGACGACCCTGACGAAGGTGCTCGCGGGCGACCTCGTGCCGTCCGACGGCACCGTGACGCTGTCGGGCGAGCTCGGCTACCTGCCGCAGGATCCGCGTTCCGGCGACCCCGAGGAGCTGGCGCGCACGCGGATCCTCAACGCCCGCGGCCTCGGCGACCTGCAGGCGGGCATCGCGCAGGCGACCGACGAGATGGGATCCGACGACCCCGCCGTCGCCGAGAAGGCGATGCGCCGCTTCGGCCGCCTCACGGAGCGCTTCGAGTCGATCGGCGGCTACGCGGCCGAGGCCGAGGCGGCGACGATCGCGAGCAACCTCTCGCTGCCCGACCGCATCCTCGACCAGCCGCTCAAGACGCTCTCGGGCGGCCAGCGCCGCCGCATCGAGCTCGCGCGGATCCTCTTCAGCGACGCCGACACGATGATCCTCGACGAGCCGACCAACCACCTCGACGCCGACAGCGTCGTGTGGCTGCGCGAGTTCCTCAAGGGCTACCGCGGCGGCCTCATCGTCATCAGCCACGACGTCGACCTCGTGGGCGAGACGGTCAACCGCGTGTTCTATCTCGACGCGAACCGCCAGGTCATCGACATCTACAACATGGGCTGGAAGCACTACCAGCGCCAGCGCGTCGCCGACGAGGAGCGCCGCAAGAAGGAGCGCCAGAACGCCGAGAAGAAGGCGAGCGCGCTGCGCCAGCAGGCCGCGAAGTTCGGCGCGAAGGCCACGAAGGCCGCCGCCGCGCACCAGATGGAGGCGCACGCCGAGAAGCTGCTGTCGGGCCTCGAGGAGGTGCGCCAGGAGGACCGCGTCGCGAACATCCGGTTCCCGAAGCCCGCGCCCTGCGGCAAGACGCCGCTCATGGCGTCGTCGCTGTCGAAGTCATACGGCGCGCTCGAGATCTTCGCGGGCGTCGACCTCGCGATCGACCGCGGCTCGAAGGTCGTCGTGCTCGGCCTCAACGGCGCCGGCAAGACGACGCTCCTGCGCATCCTCGCGGGCGTCGACGAGAGCGACACGGGCCAGATCGAGCCGGGCCACGGCCTGAAGATCGGCTACTACGCCCAGGAGCACGAGAACCTCGACGTGGGGCGCAGCGTGCTGCAGAACATGATCTCGGCGGCGCCGAACCTCAACGAGACCGAGGCGCGCAAGGTGCTCGGCTCGTTCCTGTTCACGGGCGACGACGTGCACAAGCCGGCGGGCGTGCTGTCGGGCGGCGAGAAGACCAGGCTGTCGCTCGCCACGCTCGTGGTCTCGAGCGCCAACGTGCTGCTGCTCGACGAGCCCACGAACAACCTCGACCCCGCGAGCCGCGACGAGATCCTCGGCGCCCTCGCGCACTACGAGGGCGCCGTGGTGCTCGTCTCGCACGACGAAGGCGCCGTCGAGGCGCTCAACCCCGAGCGCGTCCTGCTGCTGCCTGACGGCGTCGAGGACATCTGGAACAAGGACTACGCCGACCTCATCACGCTCGCCTGATTCAGCGGCGGGCGTCGAGGATCGCGTCCTCTTCCTCGGCGTCGAGGTCGCGGCGCTTCTTCCGCTGCGGCTTCGGCCGCTCGGGCAGGAAGCCCTCGAGGTCGTCCTCGTCATCTTCGTGCGGCTCGTCGTCGCGGGCCGCGTGGATCTCGGTGCGGATCATGTAGCCGATGAACGCGAAGCCCATGATCGCGAAGAGGATCCACTGGATCGCGTACGACAGGTGCGGCCCCGGATCCTGTTCGGGCGCGCTCAGCGCGTTCGGCGCCTGGGCCGGCGCGGGATCCTCCGACACCATGATCGCGTAGACGGGCGTGATCGTCTCCTCGCCGGTCTGCGCGGCGATCGACGGCACGTGGATCGTCGGCACCTGGCCGTCGGGGGCGCTGCGGCCCGAGGAGGGCAGCGCCTCGCTCGGCTTGAGCCGCGCGACGACGGTCGTCTCGCCCTCGGGCGGCGCGGGCACGTCCTCCGCGCCTCCGTCGTACGAGGGCGGCGCCCAGCCGCGGTCGATCACGAGGATCCGCCCGTCTTCGAGCCGGAACGGCACGAGGACCTCGTACGCGCTCGTGTTGCCCTGGGCGCGGTTGCGCGCGAGCACCTGCTCGCCCGCGAGGTACTCGCCCTCGACCACGACGGGCCGCCACTCGTCGCCCGCGTCGAAATCGTCGGTGCCCGAGATGAGGTCGTCGAGCGGCACGGGGTCGGCGTCGTAGTTGTCGGCGATGAGCGCGTTGGCGTGCTCACGCTGCTCGTTGCGGGTGAACTGCCAGTGCGACAGCACGCCGCAGATGATCGCGAAGGCGATCGCGACGGCGACGTACACGGCCCAGCGGCCGGCGCGGGGCCACGACTTCACGCGGTCTCCTCGGGAAGGTCGATGTCGGATCCGTCGACGACGCCTGCGACCGCGACGACGGGGAAGGCCCTCGAGGTGAGGAAGTCGCGCAGGTAGTCGACGTGGGCGTCGCACGCGAGCCACACCTTGCGGCGGTCGGGCGTGTGCAGCTTGGGGTTGCGCCAGACGACGCTCCACGCGGCCTCGTCGCGGCATCCAGCGCGCGAGCACTGCGCGACGTCGGCCTCGCCGAAGAGGATCACGGGGTGCGCCCGTCGTCGGAGCGAGACTCCTCGATGCGGATCACGTCGTCGCGCGCCTGCTCCTCTTCGCGGGCAGGGCCCTCGATCGCGATCTCGGGCCGCTCCGCGGGCGCGGCGCGCGTGGATCCGACCTGGTTGGCGAGCACGACCGCGAAGTACGGCAGGAAGATCGCGCCGACGCTGAGCACGGCCGTGTGCCAGCCCCACGGCTGGATCGCGAAGGCGAGGATCACGCAGATCGTGCGGATCGCCATCATGATGGCGTACTGCTTCATGCGGGCCGTCTCGTCATCGATCGGCGACGTCTCGAGCGACGTCGCCGACGGAGCGGACTGCCTGCGGATCCTCACCCGCCCAGTTTACGGCGGCGCGTCTGGGCCGCGGCCGCGCGCGGGTCAGGCCGCGGACACCAGCGCCGAGAACAGCACGCCGAGGAACAGCCCCGCGACCAGGAAGATGAGGATGCTGATGCCGAGCAGGATGTAGCCGATGATGAGGCCCGCGAGCGCCATGCCGCGGCCTGCCCCGCCGCGCTTCTTGATCTGCGACAGCGCGATGTGGCCGAACACGATCGCGAGGATCGCGGACAGCGGCGCGACGATCGTGAGGATCGCGCCGATCACGGGGATCCAAGCGAAGATCCACGAGGCGGGGGAGACGAGGCCGCACACGAGCGCCGTGATTGCCAGCGGGTTCGTCTGCTGCGGTGCCGCCCCGTAGGGCGGCTGGTAGGCGGGCTGCGGGTACGACATGCTCGTCACTCCTCGATAGGTGTTGGGCTTCCAGCGTAGTCGGTGAGGTCCCAGCGCGCGCGGGGGATGACCCGACGGGTGAGGCGGGCGAGCCCCCCGTAGGCTGGTGTGGCCCCCATCCGTCGTCCAGGAGCATCACCATGAGCGCAGACACCACCGCCGACCGCGTCGTCCTCGTCACGGGAGGAAACCGCGGCATCGGCCGCGCGATCGCCGAGCGCCTCGTGCGCGACGGGTACCGCGTCGCCGTCACAGCACGCAGCGGCGAGGGCCCTGAGGGCACCCTCACGGTGCGCGCGGACGTGAACGACGGCGCGTCGCTCGACGCGGCCGTGTCGCAGGTGGAGGCCGAGCTCGGCCCCGTCACGACCGTCGTCGCGAACGCGGGCATCACGAAGGACACGCTGCTCATGCGCATGTCCGACGACGACTTCTCGGCCGTCGTCGATACGAACCTCGGCGGGGCCTTCCGCACCGTCAAGCGCGCGATCAAGAGCATGATCCGCGCGCGCCGCGGGCGCATCATCCTCATCTCGAGCGTCTCGGGCCTCCTCGGGGTCGCGGGGCAGGCGAACTACTCGGCGTCGAAGGCCGGGCTCGTGGGCTTCGCCCGCGCGGTCACGCGCGAGCTCGGCGGGCGCGGCATCACGGCGAACGTCGTGGCTCCGGGGTTCATCGAGAGCGACATGACGGCCGAGCTCGACGAGAAGACGCAGGCCGAGTACAAGAAGCAGATCCCCGCGGGCCGCTACGGCACGGGCGAGGAAATCGCGGGTGTCGTGTCGTGGCTCGCGAGCGACGACGCGGCCTACGTCTCGGGCGCCGTGATCCCCGTCGACGGCGGCCTCGGCATGGGGCACTGAGCCCCGACCGTCAGGGCAGCAGCGGGATCAGCTGGGCGAGGTCGACGGGGCCGATCGCGATCGGCGCAGCGCGGCGCACGGTCGGCTTCGCGTTGAACGCGACGCCGAGGCCGGCGCGCTCGATCATGCGCAGATCGTTCGCGCCGTCGCCGATCGCGATCGTGCGGTGCGGCGCCACGCCGTGCTGCTCGGCCCACGCAGTGAGCTGATCGGCCTTCGCCTGCGCGTCGACGATGTCGCCCGCGACGCGGCCCGTGAGGATCCCGTCCGCCGCGTCGAGGCGGTTGGCGCGCCAGACGTCGACGCCGAGCGCGGGCGCGACGTCGTCGAGGATCTCGTGGAAGCCGCCGGAGACGACGCCGACGACGCCGCCTCGCTCGTGCACGGCCGTCGTGAGGTCCGTCACGCCCGGCGTCGGCTCGACCCGAGCCCGCACGCGCGCGAACGCCGAGAGCGGCACGCCCTCGAGGGCTGCCACGCGCGAGCGCAGGCTCGTCGCGAAGTCGACCTCGCCGCGCATCGCCTGCTCGGTCGCCGCGGCGACCTCGGCGCCGCGCCCCGCCTCGTCGGCGATGAGCTCGATGACCTCGTTGCGGATCAGAGTGGAGTCGGCGTCGAGAACGACCAGGAAGCGCGCAGTCACATACCGAGAGTAGCGGCGCGGGCGCATCGCGAGAAAACGCCCCCGCGCTGCGGGTCGCGGGGCGCGCGGGTCGGTAGGCTCGAGGCATGACCTCCGTGCTCGAGATGAACGACGTCGTGGTGCGGCGCAGCGGCCGCCACATCGTCGATCAGCTGTCCTGGACCGTGAACGACGACGAGCGGTGGGTCATCCTCGGGCCGAACGGGGCCGGGAAGACCACGCTGCTGCAGGTCGCCGACACGCTCCTGTACCCGACGTCGGGCACGGTCGACATCCTCGGCGAGCGCCTGGGCCGCACCGACGTGTTCGGCCTGCGCCCGCTCATCGGCTTCGCGTCGACGGCGCTGGCTCGCCAGATCCCCGCCGACGAGACGGTGCTGAACGTCGTGCTCACGGCCGCGTACTCGGTCATGGGTCGCTGGAACGAGCAGTACGAGGGCATCGACGAGCGCCGCGCGATGCGGGTGCTCGCCGAGTGGAGGCTCGACGGGCTCGCGGATCGCCTCTTCGGCACGCTGAGCGACGGCGAACGCAAGCGCGTGCAGGTGGCGCGCGCGGTCATGACCGACCCCGAGCTGCTGCTGCTCGATGAGCCGACCGCGAGCCTCGACCTCGGCGCGCGCGAAGAGCTGTTGCAGCTGCTCGGCGGCTACGCGCAGGCGCCCGGCACCCCCGCCATGATCATGGTCACGCACCACGTCGAGGAGATCCCGGTCGGCTTCACGCACGT
>Ga0079224_100005575_pt1 | contig 16550 bp, 13 predicted proteins | sample Stecom2015_FD_80414 | JGI IMG/M metagenome (GOLD analysis project Ga0079224, IMG submission 80414) | Agricultural soil microbial communities from Utah to study Nitrogen management - Steer compost 2015 | ecosystem: Environmental > Terrestrial > Soil > Agricultural land | place: USA: Utah... | reverse complement strand
GCGAAAGCGCTCGACGCGCTCGCAGCGGCCGGCGCGTTGCGGCCGCTCGCGAGCCATCGCCATCGGGCCCGCTGGGAAGTCGCCGGCATCGAAAAACGTCGGCCGCTGCTCGAAGCGACCCGGATCCCGGAAGGCGATCCGCTCCTGCGGCGCCCGCGGGAGGGCGAGGACATCGTCGCCGACTACAAACGGCTCGGCTTCACGCTGGGCCGCCATCCGCTCGCGCTGCTCCGCACGCGGCTCGACGCGCTGGGCGTCGTGCCGGCCGCGGGCGTGCACGCGCTCGAGGCCGGCACGCGCGTCCACTCGGCCGGGATCGTGATCACGCGGCAGCGTCCGTCGAGCGCATCGGGTGTCGTCTTTGTCACGCTCGAGGACGAAACCGGGTTTCTAAATCTGATCGTTTGGGCGAACGTCGCGGATCGCGAGCGCCGTGCGCTGCTCGGGGCGAGGCTCCTAGGAGTGACGGGACGAATTCAAAAAGAAGGGGAGGTGGTGCACCTTGTCGCCGAAAGGTTGCTCGACTACAGCGGGTTGATAGGCGATCTGGCGGCCGAAGCCAGAAACTTCAGATGACCGGCCGCCCGCAGATCCGTAGTTTCAAATCTCGTAGTCTTCGAAATCCTCGAGCTCCCTCTTTGCTCTCTTCTGCTCCATCAGTTCCTCGAGACGACGCCGGGTTTGCGCTTCCTTGTCGAGCCGACGTTGAATGCTCTGCATCTCGATCTCGTGAATCAACTCCTCGACGTTGATCTCGACCGATGCGTCCCCGACGTTGTCCGTGATGGCGTCGACGTCCTCGTCGTCTTCGTCTTCCGCCGTCGCGTCATCCGGAAGATCGTCGTCGACTTCCGGCTCGTCGTGTTTCATCGCTTCCTCCAAAAAATCAGAGTCGGCAACCCCTGCAATGCGGCGCTGTTATAAACCTAAGGTAAGACCTTGGCAATAGGGCTGCAAGACGTCCGCTCACCACCTTTTGAAGCCCGTCACAGTGCGCAAAAAGCGCGCGATGGGGAGGGTTGCTCGGCCCGTTACGGACCGCGATGAAGCGCGTCACATCGGGACGCTTTTCGCCGCCGCGGTCCGCGAAGAGGACCGCGCCGCGGCGCGGCGAAACGAGCGGCCGGAAGCCTCAGCCGATGAGCTGGTTGATCTGGAAGATCGGCAACAGGATCGCCATCACGATCGCGAGCACGATCAGGCCCATGACGACGATCAGGGCAGGCTCGAGCACGCTCAGCATCGTACCGAGCAGGCTGTCCATCTCGCTCTCCTGATGCGAAGCCGCGCGCTCGAGCATCTGATCGAGCTCGCCGCTCGCTTCGCCGCTGCCGATCAGATGGATCGTCATCGGCGGAAAGAGCTTCGACTGTCCGAGCGAGCGTCCGATCGCGCCGCCTTCGCTGACGCGGACGGCCGCGTCCTGAATCGCCTCTCGCATCGGCAGGTTCGCGACGACGGTCGCGCTGATGCGCAGCGCCTCGAGCACCGGAACGCCGCTCGACGTCAGGATGCTCAGCGTGCGCGTGAAGCGCGCGGTGTTGACGCCCCGGTTCACTCGCCCGACGACCGGCGCGCGCAGCAGCCAGCGGTGGACGTTGCGCCGGACGCTCTCGATCCGCAGCGTCCGCGCGGCGCCGACGACGGCCAGCACGATCGCCGCGATCACCGCGAACCACCAGGCCTGCAGGAAGTCCGAAAGCGCGATCAGCCCCTGCGTGAGCGCCGGCAGCTCCTGATTCGTGCTCTCGAACACGCTGACGACCCGCGGCACGACGTAGATCAGCATCATGACGATGATGCCGAGGGACAGCACGGTGAGCACGACCGGATAGATGAGCGCGTGGCTCACCTTCTGCCGGAGCGAGTGGCGCGACTCCGTGTAGTCCGCGAGCCGCTCGAGCACCGCGTCGAGCCGGCCGGCCTGCTCGCCAGCCGCGACGGTCGCGCGATAGACGTGCGGGAACGCGTGCGGGAAGTCGTCGAGACCCTTCGCGAGCGAATGCCCCTCGAGCACCTTGCCGCGCACGCCGAGCACGATGCTCTTGATGCGCGCCTTCTCGGTCTGCTCGCTGACGGCGAGCAGGGCCTCCTCGAGCGGCAGGCCCGCCCGCAGCAGCGTCGCGAGCTGCCGCGTGACGAGCGCGAGGTCGAGGCTCGACATTCCGCGGCGCACGGACCACGTGCGGCCGGTGCGGCGCTCGCGCGCCTCGACCTCGGACACGTCGACGGGCAGCAGCTTCCGCTCGCGAAGAAGCTGGCGAACGTGCCGCGGCGTATCGCCTTCGAGGACGCCCCTGTGCTCCTTGCCGCTCGCGTCGACGGCGACGTACTGATAGGCAGCCATCGCTCAGCGATTCGAGTCGTTCAGTCGCTGCGCGTCACGCGCAGCACTTCTTCCAGCGTCGTGATACCGGCCAGCACCTTGCGCAGCCCGTCCTCGCGAATGCTCGGGCCGCGCTCGCGGGCATACCGCTCGAGCTCGTGCTCGCCGGCGCCGTCGTGGATCATCGTGCGCATCCTGCTGTCGACGGTGATCAGCTCGTAGATGCCGGTCCGGCCCTGATAGCTCGTGCCGTCGCTCGGCCGGTACAGTGTCGGCGGATTGGCCGGATCGACCCCGAGCATCCGGCATTCGTATTCGGTTGCGCGGTAGGCCTCGCGGCGCGCGGGATCGATCACCCGCACGAGGCGCTGCGCGAGCACGCCGATCAGGCTCGACGACAGCAGGAACGGCTCGACCCCCATGTCGCGCAGGCGGGTGACGGCGCCGACCGCGGTGTTGGTGTGCAGCGTCGAGAGGACGAGGTGGCCCGTGAGGCTCGCCTGCACGGCAATCTCCGCCGTCTCGAGGTCGCGGATCTCGCCGACCATCACGACGTCCGGGTCCTGGCGCAGGATCGCGCGCAGGCCGCGCGCGAACGTCATGTCGACCTTGGTGTTCACCTGCGTCTGGCCGATGCCGTCGACGTGATACTCGATCGGGTCCTCGACCGTCAGAATGTTGCGGCTCGCGTCGTTGATCCGCTCGAGCGCGGCGTACAACGTCGTCGTCTTGCCGGAGCCGGTCGGTCCCGTGACGAGCAGGATGCCGTGCGGACGGTGGATCAGCTCGTCCATGTTGGCCTGGTCCTCGGCCGACATGCCGAGGCGCTCGAGCGTGAGGCGCCCGGCCTGCTTGTCGAGCAGGCGCATCACGACCCGCTCGCCGTGGCCCGACGGGATCGTCGACACGCGCACGTCGACCGCGCGGCCGGCGATACGCAGCGAGATGCGTCCGTCCTGAGGCAGGCGCTTCTCGGCGATGTCGAGCTTGGACATGACCTTGATGCGCGAGACGACGAGTGGGGCGACGGCGCGGCGCGTCGTGAGCGCCTCGCGCAGCACGCCGTCGATCCGAAAGCGCACGACGAGCCGGTTCTCGTACGGCTCGATGTGGATGTCGGACGCGTTGTCCTTGACCGCCTGAGTCAGCAGCGCGTTGATCAGCCGGATGATCGGCGCCTCGTCGTCGCTGTCGAGGAGGTCCGACGGCTCGGGCAGCTGCTGTGCGACCGCGAAGAGGTCCTCGTCGTCGTCGAAGCCCTCGACCATCGTCCGTGCGGCGCCGCTCTCGTACGCGGCCTGCAGGTGCTGATCGAACGTCTCGACATCGACCTCGACGAAGCGGATCGGCGCGCCCGCGAAGCGCCGCACCTCGGCGAGGCTCAGCAGCGACGCGCCCTTGCGGTAGATCGCCGTCATCGGGGTGCTTTCCGCGTCCTGGATCAGCACGCCGTTGCGTTTCGCGAACGCGAGCGGAAGCCTGCGGGAGGCGGTCGGCTCCTCGGGCAGCGCGGCGGCGACCGCCGCCGCCTCGAGGCCGGGATCGGGATTAGTCGCCATCGTTCGGATCGGACTCCTGTTCGCCCGACGAGTTCGGCGGCGCCGGCTGCGGCGCGGGGATCGTCTCGAGGTCCGGCAGCAGCGGCACCGTCTCCTCGCGCATGAGGCGGATCGGCCGCTCGGACTGCTCGAGCTGCAGCTGCCGGAAGTACTCGTACTTCTGCGTCGTCACGCCCCGGCGCTGCACGCTGTCGCGCAGGATCACCGGACGGATGAACATCATCATGTTCGTCCGCGAGCGCTCCGTGTTGCGCGCCCGGAACAGCCAGCCGAGGCCCGGAATCCGGCCGAGGCCGGGCACGCGCTGCTCGTTCTGCCTGAGCTGATCGTCGATCAGCCCGCCGAGCACGATGATCTCGCCGTCCTCGGCGAAGACCTCCGTCGTGATCCGGCGCGTGTTCGTGATGAGGTCAGCGGCACCCTGCGCGCCCGGCGCGATGCTCGACTGCTCCAGCTGGATCGACAGGATCATGCCGTTGCCCTCGTTGATCTGCGGCGTGATCGTGAGCGTCGTGCCGACGTCCTCGCGCTGGATCGTCGTGAACGGATTGATCGCGCCCGGCACCTGACCGACCTGTGCGTACTCGCCGGTCCTGAACGGCACCTGTTGCCCGACGTGCTGCTCGGCCTCGGCGTTGTCGAGCACCATGATCTGCGGCTCGGAGATGATGTTGACCGTGCCGTCGCCGCGCAGCGCGGAGACGATCGCGGCCCAGCTCGTGCCGGCGTCGCGAATGCGACCTACCGCGAACACGCCGCCTTCCGGGATCGCGGCCGGGGACGGGGTATCGCCCTGCGCGGCGGCGCCGAGCTGCACGATGCCGGGCGTCGTCGAGCCGAAGTTCGTCAGGCCGATCGCGTTGTCGTCGTCGGAGCCGTCGATGGCCCAGGTGACGCCGAGCTGAGCGGCCTTCTCCTCGCTCATCTCGACGATGATCGCGTTGACCTGCACCTGCGCGCGCGGAATGTCGATCTGATTGACCACGGCGAGGATGTTCTGCATCACGCGTGCCGGGGCGCTGATGACGAGCGCGTTCGTCGGCGGATGGGGCCAGATCTGCACGGGCCCCTCGTCCGGCAGCGCCCCTTCGGGCGGCGCCCCGCCGGGCCCCGTCGGCGCGCGGGCGCCGAACTGCTCGTTGAGGCGCGTCGCGAGCTCCTCGGCGTCGGCGTAGCGCAGGAAGTGGACGGTCGTGTCGCCGCCCCCCTGCACGGGCTCGTCGAGGAACGCGATCAGCGCGCGGTAGCGCAGCCGCTCGGCCTGCGAGCCGCTCAGCAGCACGCTGTTGGTGCGCTCGTGCGCCTGAAGCTGCACCGGCGGCAGGCCGCCGGTCGCGGCCTGAGCCCCCTGCGCCATCGCGGTCAGCGTGCGGACGACGTCCCCGGCGAACGCATGCTCGAGCCGGATGACCTCGATGTCCTGCTCCGCGTCCCGATCCATCACCTCGATGATGGACATCAGGCGCTCGACGTTGGACAGGCGGTCGACGAGGACGAGCACGTTGGAGTTCGGCAGCGCCACCAGATGCGCCTGCTGGCCCATCAGCGGACGCAGAGCGGGCACGATCTGGTTCGCGCTGACGTTGTTGACGCGCATGACCTGCGTGACCAGCGCTTCGCGGAAGTCCGCATCGACGGGGCTCGGCAGCGTCCGCGCCGCCGCGTCCGGGACGATCCGCGTGAACTCGCCGTCGTCGATCGCGACGAGATTGTTCATCGAGAGCATGGTCAGGAACGCTTCGTACAGCGCATCCTCCGACAACGGCGTATTCGTCAGGAACGTGACGTTGATGTTGCGGACGCGCGTATCGAGGAGAAAGTTCCGCCCGGTGACCGCGCCCACGGCCTCGACGACCTGCCGCAGGTCCGTGTCGCGATAGTTCGGCGTGAATTGCGCCCCCGCGGGACCCGCGGCGAGCACGAGGGCGACGGCCAGGGCGGCCAGTCCTCGCACGCTCACGGGTCTCCCCTTTCTCCGGATGCCGGGTTCATGTCTGCCCCCCTGTGGATGCTCTCGCTACTGTCGCTCGTTCATCATGCTTTGGATCTGCGTCGTGTCGATGATCAGCACGTTCGGCACGCCGTCCCGCAGGAGGGTGACGGACGCCTGGGTCGACTCTCCCAGCGCCTCGAAGACCTGCAGTGCCTTGTCCGGGGCGTCGAGCGTGATCCCGTTGATCTCGGTCACGATGTCGCCGGGCATCAGGCCGAGGGCGTCGAACACCTCCCGCTCCCTCCCCGGATTCAGCCGGAACCCGACGATCTGACCTCCGTCGGTGTGGGGCGCCATCCGGAAGACGTGCGTCAGGCTCGCCGAATTCTCGGTCACGACATCGCGCAGAGACGTGTCGGGGTACGTTTCCTGAGCGGGCGGCGGAGGCGGAGGCGCGGGTCTCGCGATGCGCGAGGCCGCGGACACGGTCCGGGTCTCGTCGAAGCGCAGCGTCTCGAGCTGACCGCTACGATTGATGATGACGCGGTCCCAGTACACGGCATGCAGCGTCGCGCCGCCGGCATTCTCGATCTCGTCGCCGATCGCATACGTGCGCTGCTCGCTGCGGCCGCTGATGATGTGCGCCCGGGACAGCTTGCCGTTCTCGTCCGCCGTGACGCCCGTCAGCGTCAGCGGCAGCGTCGTCTCCGGCGCGTCGAGCTCGCTGGTGACCGGCTCATCGGGCTCCGCCTCGACCGTCGCCTCCCCGAACAGATGCGAGTCCTCGAGCGCCGAGAAGTCCGCCGCCGAGCGGCCCTCGTCGCCGGCCGGCTGAACGATTCGGGGCGAAGGGCGGTCGAAGGCATGGTGCGGGACCAGTGCCCAGGTCAGCTCGGCGAGCCGGTAGGCGATGGCGAGCAGAAGCAGGGCCATCACGACCGGCGGCAGGACGCGATTCGCGGTTCGGAGCCACTGCTCGGGCGACTGCTCCCGGAACAATCCGAGGGATTTTGCGACGTCCATCACGGCGCCCTCCGGTCCAGGCGGTACGGAATCATAGGCGCGCGCGCAGTGTCGTCACAAGTCGCACTCGGGCGACAAGTTACTGAATTCCATGCCTCTAGTCCACGCATGGCGTGTGAATCGAGAAGCGGCTGCCGGAGCATTGCGAGGTTCCGAATCCGTCGGTAAATTGGGAGTCAAAGACCGATGAATTGCACCCATGGCCGATGATCGACTGAAACCCGTCAGAGAGGACGACCACGGGCTCGCCACCGAAGAGGCGCGCCCACTGCTGAAGCGCCCTCCGCTGTATCGCGTCATTCTACTGAATGACGACTACACGCCGATGGAATTCGTCGTGCAGGTGCTCCAGAAGGTCTTTTCGCTGGACCGCAATACGGCGACGCGCATCATGCTGGAGGTGCACACGAAAGGGAAGGGCGTCTGCGGTGTCTACACCTATGAGATCGCCGAAACGAAGGTGGCGCAGGTGACGGGCATGGCCCAGCAGCACCAACACCCGCTGCTATGTACTATGGAAGAGACCTGATGCTATCTAGCGAACTCGAATATTGTCTGAACGAGGCATTCCAGCGCTCGCGCGAGGAACGCCACGAATACATCACGGTCGAGCACCTGCTGCTTGCGCTGCTCGACATTCCGCAGGTCATCGAGATCCTGAGGGCCTGCGGCGCGGACATCGCGCGCCTCCGGCAGGAGCTCAGCGACTTCATCGAGGACTCGACGCCGCGGCTTCGTCCCGACGAGGAGGACGACGTCGACGTGCAGCCGACTCTCGGCTTCCAGCGCGTGCTGCAGCGGGCCGTGTTCCACGTGCAGTCGAGCGGCAAGAAGGAGGTCACGCCGGTCAACGTGCTGGTGGCGATCTTCAGCGAGAAGCAGTCGCAGGCGGTGTACTTCCTGGGGCTGCAGGACATCTCGCGGCTCGACGTCGTGAACTACATCTCGCACGGCGTCGCGAAGCTGCACGAGGACAAGCCGGATCCCGAGCGGACGCTCGCGGACGGGCGCGGCGGCTCGGAGCCGAGCGCGCTCGAGCGCTTCACGACGAACCTCAACGCGCAGGCCGAGGCGGGCAAGATCGACCCGCTGATCGGGCGCGAGCTCGAGATCGAGCGCACCGTGCAGATCCTGTGCCGGCGCCGCAAGAACAACCCGCTCTTCGTCGGCGAGGCGGGCGTCGGCAAGACCGCGCTCGCGGAGGGCCTCGCGCGGCTGATCGTCGAGGGGCAGGTGCCCGACGTGCTCGCGGACAGCACGATCTACGCGCTCGACATGGGCTCGCTGATCGCCGGCACGAAGTATCGCGGCGATTTCGAGAAGCGGCTGAAGGGCGTCGTCGCGGAGCTCAAGAAGCAGCCGGGGGCGATCCTGTTCATCGACGAGATCCATACGCTGATCGGCGCGGGCGCCGCGTCGGGCGGGGTCATGGACGCGTCGAACCTGATCAAGCCCGTGCTCGCGAACGGCGAGCTGCGCTGCATCGGCTCGACCACCTACACCGAGTTCCGCAACATCTTCGAGAAGGACCACGCGCTCGCGCGCCGCTTCCAGAAGATCGACGTGCCGGAGCCGTCGGTCGAGGAGACGGTCGAGATCCTGCGCGGCCTGAAGAGCCGCTTCGAGGAGCATCACGGCGTCGTCTACGAGGACGAGGCGCTGCGCGCCGCGGCGGAGCTCTCGAGCAAGCACATCAACGACCGCCATCTGCCCGATAAGGCCATCGACGTCATCGACGAGGCCGGCGCGAACTGCCGGCTGCAGCCGGCCGAGTCGCGCCGCATGGTCGTCGACGTCGAGACGATCCAGAACATCGTCGCGAAGATGGCGCGGATCCCGCCGAAGACCGTGTCGGCGTCCGACCGCGACGTGCTGCGCAATCTCGAGCGCGACCTGAAGCTCGTGATCTTCGGCCAGGACGAGGCGATCGAGGCCCTCGCGTCGGCGATCAAGATGTCGCGCTCGGGGCTCGGCGACGAGCGCCGTCCGGTCGGCTCGTTCCTGTTCTCGGGGCCGACCGGCGTCGGCAAGACGGAGGTCACCCGTCAGCTCGCGCTGACGATGGGCGTCGAGCTCGTGCGCTTCGACATGTCGGAGTACATGGAGCGGCACACGGTGTCGCGGCTGATCGGCGCGCCGCCGGGGTATGTCGGCTTCGACCAGGGCGGCCTCCTGACCGAGGCGATCACGAAGAACCCGCACTGCGTGCTCCTGCTCGACGAGATCGAGAAGGCGCATCCCGAGGTCTTCAACCTGCTGCTGCAGGTCATGGACCACGGCACGCTGACCGACAACAACGGCCGCAAGGCGGATTTCCGCAACGTGACGATCGTGATGACGACGAACGCGGGCGCTCAGGAGATGAGCCGCGCGTCGGTCGGCTTCACGCAGCAGGACCACACCTCCGATGCGATGGAGGCGATCAAGCGGATGTTCACGCCGGAGTTCCGCAACCGGCTCGACGCGATCATCCAGTTCAAGCCGCTCGACAAGAAGTCGATCGCGCGCGTCGTCGACAAGCTGATCCTCGAGCTCGAGGCGCAGCTCGACAAGAGCAACGTGACGATCGAGCTCGAGCCCGCGGCGCGGACGTGGATCGCCGAGCGCGGCTACGACGAGAAGATGGGCGCGCGGCCGATGGCCCGCGTGATCCAGCAGCACATCAAGCGGCCGCTGGCCGAGGAGCTGTTGTTCGGCAAGCTCGTGGACGGCGGGCATGTCCGGGTCGACGTCGCGCCGGGCGGCGAGGACCTCGAGCTGATCCCGGAGCCCGCGACGCGCGAGCTCGAGCACCTTCCGGAGTAACGCTGAGAGGTATCGGTAAGCAGGGCGTCAGACACCCCTGGCCGGCCACGACCTGGGGTGCCTGACACCTTTTTTCGGCTGCGACGCGTCCCGCTCGATCGACGGCGGCCGAGAATAAGGTGTCTGACACCTTTTCGAAGACAACGTATTTCCTGCTCTACCGGGAGCGGTAAACGATGCGGCCTTTCGTCAGGTCGTACGGCGTGAGCTCCACGGTGACCCGGTCGCCTTTCAGGATGCGGATGTAGTTCTTGCGCATCTTGCCCGAGATGTGCGCGGTGACGACGTGCCCGTTCTCGAGCTCTACCCTGAAGGTCGTGTTCGGTAAGGTTTCCGTTACCGTACCTTCGATCTGAATTGCGTCTTCTTTTGCCACAAAACAACAAATTTCGGCCGGAGCGCGGCGCAGCATTGTTGCATAACCTGGGCGGCAGCGGCAAACGCTCGAGAGGCACGCGGCGGCGTCGGCCGACGGGGCGGTTTCCCTGCGCTACGCGAGGGCTTCGCGCTCGGCGGCGCCGAGCCAGTCGGCAAAGTCGTCCGTCCACGCCGCGGGCCGCTCGGGGGCGTCGCACCACTTCGCGAGCAGCCGCAGGAAGCGCCGGCGAGGGATGTCTGTCGCGCCGAGGCTGCACAGATGCGCCGACGCGATCTGGCAGTCGATCAGCTCAAAGCCTCGGTCCGTGAGATAGCGCACGGCGGACACGAACGCGGACTTCGACGCGTCGCTGACGCGCGCGAACATCGACTCTCCGAAGAACACCCGTCCGATCGCGACCCCGTAGAGGCCGCCGACGAGCTCACCGTCCCGCCACGCCTCGAACGAGTGCGCCCAGCCGAGCCGGTGCAGGCGGCCGTACGCGATTGCCATCTCGTCCGTGATCCAGGTGTCGGCCCCATATGCGCGCGGCGCGGCGCAGCCTTCGAGCACGTCGCCGAACGCGACGTCCGCCGTGATCGAGAACGTCCGCCGGCGCACGACGCGGCGCAGGCTGCGCGACACCCGCAGGTCGGAGGGGAACAGCACGGCGCGCGGATCGGGACACCACCACAGGATCGGCTGACCGCGCTCGTACCACGGAAATATGCCGCGGCGATACGCGGAAAGCAGGCGCTCAGGGCGCAGGTCTCCCCCGGCGGCGAGGAGACCGTTCGGCTCTTCCAGCGCTTCGTGCGGCGCCGGGAAGGCGTCCGGGTCTGCTCCCGAAAGCCACCGAATCGCGCTCATCGCTCGCTAGCGGGCTTCCCGCCGATAGGGTACGTGATCCTCCAGGTAGTCCATGTAAGCATCCACTTGCATCGTTTCACGAGTCAAGAAGTGCTGGACGGCGCGCCGGAAGCGCGGGTCGGCCAGCCGGTGCCATGACCACGTCGCGGTCGGCGAGAAGCCGCGGCTGATCTTGTGCTCGCCCTGCGTGCCCGGCTCGAACTTGTCGAGTCCCTCGCGGATGCAGTACTCGATCCCCTGGTAGTAGCACGTCTCGAAATGCAGGCTGTGGAAGTCTGCGAGGGCGCCCCAGTAGCGCCCGTACAGCGCGCCGCCTCCCTGAAAGCAGATCGCGGCCGCGATGGGCACCTCCTCGTGCCGCGCGACGATGACCACGAGGCATTCGGGCATCGTGCGCGCGACCTCCGCGAAGAACGCCCGGTTCAGGTACGGCCGGCGGCCGCGGCGCAGGAAGGTGAAGGCGTGAAACTCGAAGACCGCGTCCCAGTCCGCCGCCGAAAGCTCGTCGCCGCGGGCGTGCTCGAAGCGGATACCCGCCTCGGCCACCCGCCGCCGCTCGCGCCGCGCCTTCTTGCGCTTCGCGGAGCTGAACGTAGCGAGAAACGCGTCGAAGTCGGCGTAGCCGCGGTTGCGCCAATGGAACTGGCAGCTCTTGCGGGGCAGGTAGCCGGCCGCCGCGAAGGCGCCGCCTTCCGCCTCCGTCGGGAAGAGGCAATGCAACGATGACGCGTCGAGCTCGCGCCGGACGTCCTCGGCGCCGCGAAGCAGCGCCGCTTCGATCTCGCTCGCCGGCAGGTCCGGCGCGACGAGAAGCCGGCGCCCGGTTGCCGGAGTGAACGGGATCGACGCGACGAGCTTCGGGTAGTAGCGGCCGCCGGCATGCTCGTACGCGTCGGCCCAGCTCCAGTCGAAGACGAACTCGCCGCGGGAGTCGTGCTTCACGTAGAGCGGCATCGCGCCGACGAGGCGACCGTCGGCGCGCGCGGTGAGGTAGGCCGGCTCCCAGCCCGTGCCCGGCCCGATGCACCGGGTCCGCTCGAGCGCGACGAGGAACTCGTGGCGCAGGAACGGGTTGCCGTCCGACAGCGCGTTCCAGTCGCGCGGCTCGACGTCCTCGAGGGTGTCGAGGCGGTTCAGCTCGAGATCCATCTACGCGTGCTTGCTCGCTCGGCGCCGCCCGCGTGCGCCCCGCGGGTCTCTTCTCTCGCCGCTCCCAGTTTAGCCCGTTTGCGGGGGCGCGGTGGGGTGCTGCGTGATATGCCCGCCTTGGGGACCGCCGTGAAGCCATCCCTGTCTCGGCTGCGGGCTCGCCGTCCGTGGCTCGCACGCTCCCCAAGGCGCGCATATCACGCAGCACCCTCTTGCGACCGCGCGGTATTCCGGGCTCGGCTTTGCTCGAGATCGCCTATACGTATAATCAGACCCTTAAGATCGGAATTTGCGGTAGAACTTGACGAGAGCCAAAGCGAGCACGGCGGTGGAAGGGGTCTTTGTGCCTCGGATCAAGGGCTTGAGGGAGTCGGCCTTCTGGGTGCTGACCGGTATCGGCCTGATCCTGTTGTGGGCCCTGCTGTCGTACGACCCGGCCGACCCCGCCTTCACCTTCTCCGGCAACGACACCGTCTCGAACCGGATGGGCCCGTGGGGCGCCTACTTCGCCGATGTCGCGTTCCTGCTGTTCGGAGTGTCGGCGTATCTGTTTCCGGTGCTCGTCGTGCTCGCCGGCGTGATGCTGTTTCGCGGCAGGGATCCGTCGGCGCCGCGCGGCTCCGCGTTACTCAAGCTCGGCGGGGTCGTGGTGACGATCGCGACCAGCTCCGGGCTCGCGACGCTGCATTTCTCCGCGCCGGACCTGCAGCACACCGCGGGCGGCGTCCTCGGCCAGCTCGTCGGGATCGGCCTCGCCAACGCATTCGGCGTGCTCGGCTCGACCGTGCTGTTGCTCGTGCTGTGGCTCGGCGCGGTCTCGCTCGCGACCGGCGTCTCGTGGCTGGCCGTGATGGACGGCATCGGGCGCATGGTCTACGCGGGTCTCGGCCTGTTCAACGCCGGGGTCGGACGCGTCCGGATCTTCCTCGAAGGCCGGCGGGCGAAGCAGCAGCGGCACGAGCTGATCACGAAGACGCGCGCGAAGCCGAAACCGAAGGTCGTGCGCCGCATCGAGCCGACGATCGGCAAGGTCGAGAAGAGCGCCCGCGTCGAGCGCGAGCGCCAGGTGCCGCTGTTCGAGCCGATCGGCGCCGGCGAGCTGCCGCCGCTCTCGCTCCTCGACGAGCCGCCGCCGCGGGAAGGCGGCTACACGGCCGAGGATCTCGAGAAGATGTCGCGCCTCGTCGAGCTGAAGCTCGCCGATTTCGGCATCCAGGTCGAGGTGGTCGCCGTGCAGCCGGGCCCGGTCGTGACCCGTTTCGAGCTCCAGCCCGCGCCCGGCGTCAAGGTCAGCCAGATCACGAATCTGTCGAAGGATCTCGCCCGTTCGCTGTCGACGGTGAGCGTGCGCGTCGTCGAGGTGATCCCGGGCAAGCCGCACGTCGGCCTCGAGATCCCGAACGAGGTGCGCGAGCTCGTGTCTCTCGGCGAGATCATCAAGTCGGAGGCCTACGACGAGGAGAAGAGCCCGCTCACGCTCGCGCTCGGCAAGGACATCGCGGGCCAGCCCGTCGTCGCGGACCTGCAGCGCATGCCGCACCTGCTGATCGCGGGCACGACCGGCTCCGGCAAATCGGTCGCGATCAACGCGATGGTGCTGAGCCTGCTGTACAAGTCGACCCCCGAGCACGTGCGGCTGATCATGATCGACCCGAAGATGCTCGAGCTTTCGGTCTACGAGGGCATCCCTCACCTGCTCGCGCCGGTCGTGACGGACATGAAGCAGGCGGCGAACGCGTTGCGCTGGTGCGTGGCGGAGATGGAGCGCCGCTACGCGCTGATGGCGGGGCTCGGGGTGCGCAACATCGCGGGCTACAACAAGAAGGTGCAGGAGGCGGCCGCGAAGGGGCAGCCGCTTCCCGACCCGACGTTCAAGAAGGTGAACGAGGACGACGAGCCGCCGCTGCTCGAGCCGCTGCCCTACGTCGTCGTGATCATCGACGAGCTGGCCGACATGATGATGACGGTCGGCAAGAAGGTCGAGGAGCTGATCGCGCGGCTGGCGCAGAAGGCGCGCGCGTCCGGCATGCACATGATCATCGCGACGCAGCGACCGTCGGTCGACGTGATCACGGGGCTCATCAAGGCGAACATCCCGGCGCGCATCGCGTTCCAGGTGTCTGCGAAAGTCGACTCTCGAACCATCCTCGACCAGATCGGCGCAGAGCACCTGCTCGGGCACGGCGACATGCTGTACCTGCCGGGCGGCACGTCGATCCCGACGCGCGTCCACGGTGCGTACGTCTCCGACAACGAGGTGCATTCGGTCGTCCGCGCCCTGCGCGCGTCGGGCGAGCCGGTGTATATCGACGAGGTTCTCGAAGGCCCGGCGGCGGACGTCGTCTCGGGCGCCGGCGGCGAAGCGGGCGGGGCCATGGACGGAGAGCAGGATCCCCTTTACGATCAGGCGGTGCGGATCGTGACGGAAACGCGCAAGGCCTCGATCTCGGGCATTCAGCGGCGGCTGAAGATCGGCTACAACCGCGCGGCCAGGTTGGTCGAGACCATGGAGGAGGCCGGCATCGTTGGAGAGTTGCAGTCGAATGGCTTCAGGGAGGTCCTTGCCCCGCCGCCGCCGGAGGACTGAGCGGCGCGCACCGCCGGCCGCGCCGTTCCTGGCCGCTTTCGCCCTCGTCGTCGCACAGCCCTCCGTTTCGCAGGAGACCGCCGACGGTACGGACGGCAGCGCGCTGCTGGACCGTTTCCTCGACGAGGTCACGACGCTCACCGCCGATTTCGAGCAGCGCGTCGAGTCGGGTAACGACGTCGAGACGCAGACGGGGCGCCTCGCGCTCGAGCGGCCGAGCCGCTTCCGCTGGCACTACGAGGAGCCGTTCGAGCAGCTGATCGTCGCGGACGGCAAGAATCTCTGGACGCTCGATGTCGAGCTGGAGCAGGCCACCGTCACGCCGCTCGACGACGCGGACGCGTCGACGCCGGCGATGCTGCTCGGCGGCGACCGTGCGGTGCGCGAGGGCTTTACCGTCGTCGACCGGTACCGCCGCGACGGCCTCGAGTGGCTGCGCCTGGAGCCGCAGGTCGAGACGGCCGACGTCGAATGGGTGCTGCTCGGCTTCGACGGGCTCGCGCCGCGGCGGATCGAGTTCGTCAACGGTCTCGGGCAGGTTACGACGATCGCGCTGTCCAATATCGAGCTCAACCCCGAGCTCGACGACGACCTGTTCCGTTTCGATCCCCCGCGTGGGGTCGATCTGATCGGCAGGCCGGCCCGCTGAGCCATGGTGCCGCTGCGTTACCCCTGGCTCTGGAGGCTCGTCGGCTGGCTGATGATCGCGGGCGTCATCGTCGGCAGCCTGATGCCCGGTCAAGCCATCCCCAAGGCCGTTGCGAGCGACAAGCTGCTGCACGCCGGCATGTACTTCCTGCTGATGATCTGGTTCGCGGGGCTCTATCGGCGCAGCCGCCACGCGTGGATCGCGCTCGGGCTGATGGTGCTCGGGCTCGGGCTCGATCTGCTGCAGGGCATGACGTCGAGCCGTACTTTCGACTTGGCCGACGTCGCGGCGAACGCGGCCGGGATTCTCGCGGCCCTCGTGCTGTCGTATCGGCTCCTCGAGGGCTGGTGTCAGCGCATGGAGCGCTGGCTCGTGCCTTCGTGAGGAGGTGCCGTTCTCCTCGACGCGATAAGATTCATCGATGCTGGATCCAAAGCTTCTCCGTACCGACCTCGACGGCGTCGCGCGTGCGCTCGCGCGGCGCGGGTTCGTGCTGGACCGCGCGCGCTTCACCGAGCTCGAGGCCGAGCGCAAGCGCGTGCAGGTCGAGGTCGAATCGCTGCGCCAGAAGCGCAACGAGCGCTCGAAGGAGATCGGGCGCGCGAAGGCGGCCGGGCAGGACGTCGAGCCGCTCAAGGCCGAGGTCGGCGAGCTGGGCCGGCGGCTCGCCGAGGCCGAGCAGGCGCTCGAGAAGGTTGGCACGGAGCTCGACGCGCTCGCGGCGGGGCTGCCGAACATCCCGCACGAGAGCGTCCCGGACGGTGCGGACGAGACGTCGAATGTCGAGGTTCGGCGCCGCGGCGAGCCGCCCCGCTTCGATTTCGAGCCGCAGGACCACGTCTCCATCGGCCAGCGGCTCGGGCTCGTCGATTTCGACGCGGCCGCCAAGCTCTCGGGGAGCCGGTTCGTCGTGCTGCGCGGCGCGGTCGCCCGCCTGCATCGTGCGCTCGCGCAGTTCATGCTCGACCTGCACGAGCGCGAGCACGGCTACACCGAGTTCTACGTGCCGTATCTCGTGCGCGATGCCGCGCTCTACGGGACGGGGCAGCTGCCGAAGTTCGCCGCGGATCTGTTCGCCGTCGAGGGCGGCTACCGGCTGATTCCGACGGCCGAGGTGTCGCTCACGAACCTCGTCCGCGAGGACATCCTCGACGCATCCGCGCTGCCGATGCGCATCATGGCGCACACGCCGTGCTTCCGCTCCGAGGCGGGGTCGCACGGGCAGGACACGCGCGGAATGATCCGGCAGCATCAGTTCGACAAGGTCGAGCTCGTGCACATCGTGCGGCCG
>Ga0079224_100005574_pt1 | contig 16551 bp, 14 predicted proteins | sample Stecom2015_FD_80414 | JGI IMG/M metagenome (GOLD analysis project Ga0079224, IMG submission 80414) | Agricultural soil microbial communities from Utah to study Nitrogen management - Steer compost 2015 | ecosystem: Environmental > Terrestrial > Soil > Agricultural land | place: USA: Utah... | reverse complement strand
TGCGCCTTCTCTGCGCCTTCTCTGCGCCTTCTCTGCGCGATCATGAACTGCCGTTCATGATCGGCGCGTTGGGGCGACCTTGACATCATGATCACGGGGATCTTGGCGGGGCAAGAGTCGAACCCTTGCCGGCGGGAGCGGCGGCCGTCAGCCGGGAGGCCAGGTGAGGGTACGCCCGCCGAGAACGTGGCAGTGCACGTGGAAGACGGTCTGGCCGGCTCCGGCTCCCGTGTTGAAGACAACCCGGTACCCCGATTCAGCGATGCCCTCGGCGGCCGCAACCAGGCCGGCGACGCGCAGGAGCTCACCGGCGAGCGCCGGATCCTCGGCGCCGAGCGTGGCGGCATCGGGGTGGTGGACCTTGGGGATGACGAGGACGTGCGAGGGCGCTTGGGGATTGATGTCGCGGAAGGCGAGCGTCTTATCGGTCTCGTGCACCACCGTGGCCGGGATCTCGCCCGCCACGATCTTGCAGAACAGGCAGTCGTTCGTCACTGGCGCATCGTAGGTCACCAACGCCCCAGGCGTACGCTGAGCGCCGCTAACGCTGCGACGCCGGCGGTGGACGTACGCAGCACCGTTGGCCCAAGCCGGACCGGCGTCGCACCAGCGGCGGTGAAGGTGGCGAGCTCCTCCGGCGTGATTCCGCCCTCTGGTCCGACGACCAAGACCACATCCCCGGTCGGAGGCGGCGCCACCCGCGACAACGGCTCGCCCGCCTCTTCGTGCAGGACCAGGGCGGCCGACGCGGTGCGGATCCGTTGCGCCACCGCATCCGTGGTAGCCAGCGCCGCCACGACCGGCAGCCGTGCGCGGCGAGCCTGCTTGGCCGCTTCCCGAGCGGTGGTGACCCAGCGCTGGTGGGATCGCTCGCCCCGGCCTTCGCGCCACCGGACGACCGACCGAGTGGCCGCCCACGGAACGATCTCGTCGACCCCAACCTCGGTCATGGCCTGAACCGCGAGCTCGCCGCGGTCGCCCTTTGCGAGGGCCTGGACGACGACGAGCCTGGGGCTCGGCTCTTGCTCGTGCCAGCGCCGGCCGAGGCGGAGCTGGACCACCCCCCGGCCAACCTCGGTGACCACCCCCTCGGCGAGCGTGCCGAGGCCGTCGCCCACCAGTACGCTCTCGCCGACCCGCAACCGCGCCACCGTCGCAGCGTGATGCCCCTCCGGCCCGGACAGCGTGCACTCGTTGCCCTCTGGCAACGCATCGACGAGAAACAGCGGCGCGCTCACACGGCCATCCTGCCTGTAGCTCACGCCGCCGCCCGGCAGCCCCGCTACCGCACCAGATCCTCGATCGCGCAGGTCCCGACCGGCGGCCGCGCCGGCCCGAGCACGGCGATGTACCGGTTGACCTCGGGACGGGAGGGGATGCTCACATACCCGTCCCCGAGCATCACGTCGACCGCATCGCTCGCGTGGTCAGGGTCGAACTGAGCCAGCGCCTGGTTGGAGAAGTACGCCCGTACCACCCAGGCCGCGCCCACCGTGCTCGGCCCGTACCGGATCAGCGCCACGTACTCCCCGCCTGCGGCGCCCTTCTCGGCGTAGTACCGCCCGGCGGCGTCCACCTCATAGGCGTACGGCTCAGCGGCGGCTCTGCCGGGGACCCCTGCGGCATCCCAGGTGTCCTCGCTCGACTCCACCTTGAATCCCCGCAGCTCGAGCTCTGTTGCGGCATACCTGGCAAGTCCTGGGCGGGAACTGGCGTTGAAGACGCGCAGCCGGATCTGGGGCTCATCCGGGAGCGCGACGCTGACAGGAATCATCCCGTCCGGACACGTCACAGTGGCTGCGCCGTTGTGCGTGAGCAGCGCCGCCGGCGGGTCGTCGACCAGGGCCGACCACGCGGCGCCTCCGCCGCCTCCGAGTCCGATGAGGAGCGCGATGCTGGCGACGAAGATGCGGCGACGCCGGTACGCGTACGCGTTGCGACGGATCTCCTCGGGCGGTGCCCAGTCCACGGCGGGCAGCGTGGCGGCGACGCGATTCACCAGAGTCTCCAGGTCGTCACGCATGGTCGCCCTCCGCCACCGGAGGATCGAGCGCGAGGAGATCGGCGAGTGCCCGGCGTCCTCGGAACAGCCGCGCCTTCACCGTGCCCACCGGCGCGCCGGTCTGCTCCGCGACGTCGGCGACCGGAAGGCCGACGAGGTAGTGCAGGGCCAGCGCGATCCGCTGTTCCTCGGGCAACGTACGCATGGCAGAGACGAGCTCAAGCGTTTCGGTGCCCGGCGGCGGCTGGTGGGGAAGGACGCCGTGCCGCTCGTACGCCTTGGCCCGGCTGCGCGAGCTTCGCCAGCGGCTCGTCGCGATCCGGCATGCCACCAGGCGTACCCACGCCTCAGGGTCGTGGTACCGGCTGATGGTGTCCCATCGCAGCCAGGCCTTCATGAACGCCTCTTGAACCGCGTCCTGCGCCTCGGCGAGATCACCGGTCAGCAGGTACACGCAGGTCAGCAGACGCTGCCGAGTACCGCGGTAGAACTCGTCGAAGTCGGCGGCGTCAGCCACGCGAGGGCCCCCTTACGTGCACGGCACTGTCTATCTTCACGCACATCAGGGGCCTCAGGTTGCCCGCCAGCCACAGAAGATGGCGGCAAGATCCGCTAGAGCCAACCAAGATCCGCTAGACCGACACATGATCCGCTCGATCATGAGCTGAGGGTCGTGAAAACGCGCTGATCATGACCTGCAGTTCATGATCGGCGCGATGGAGGGGGCGGTTAGGCGTGGCCGTTGAAGGCGTCACGCATGAACGAGAAGAAGCCGCCCTTCTGCCGCGAGAGCTCGGCGACCTCCTCGCCCCGCAGGCGAGCGAACTCGCGCAGTAGCCGCTCCTCCTCCGCGGTGAGCTTCGTTGGGGTACGCACGTCGAGGTGAACGTGCAGGTCACCACGGCCGGATCCGCGCAGGTGCGGCACGCCCCTGCCACGGATGCGCAGCGTCGAGCCCGGCTGCGTGCCGGGCTTGACGTCAACCGTCTCCTCCGAGTCAAGGGTCTTGATCGTGATCCGGGTGCCGAGCGCGGCCGCCGTCATCGGCACCGTCACACGGCAGTGCAGGTCGTCGCCCTTGCGGGAGAAGATGTCGTGCGGCCGCTCGTGGATCTCCACGTAGAGGTCACCCGGTGGACCGCCGCCGGGGCCGACCTCACCCTGCCCGGCAAGCCGGATGCGCATGCCGTCCTCGACCCCAGGCGGGATCTTGACGGTGAGGTTGCGACGGGCCCGGACGCGGCCCTCGCCGCCGCACTTCGGGCACGGATGGGCGATGACGGTCCCGTAGCCCTGGCAGGACGGGCAGGTGCGGGCCGAGACGACCTGGCCGAGAAACGTCCGCTGCACCGTCTGGATCTCCCCGCGGCCGGCGCAGGTCTCGCACGTCGTGGGGTGGGTGCCGGGCGCGGTGCCGGCGCCCTCGCACGTCTGGCACAGCACCGCGGTATCCACGGTGATGGGCGCCTCCACGCCGAAGGCGGTCTCGCTCAGGTCCAGCTCGAGGCGCAGGATGGCGTCGGCGCCGGGACGGGTACGCGAGCGCGGCCCGCGCGACGTGGTCCCGCCGAAGAACGCGTCCATGATGTCCTGGAAGCCGACGAACGGCCCAGCACCGCCGCCGGCGGCCCCAGCTGATGAGAACGGGTCGCCGCCAAGATCGACGATCTCCCGCTTCTTCGGGTCGGAGAGCACCTCGTACGCGGTGTTGATCTCCTTGAACCGCTCCTGGGCGCTCGGGTCCGGGTTGACGTCCGGGTGGTACTGGCGGGCGAGCTTGCGGTAAGCCCGCTTGATCTCGTCGGGCGTCGCGTCCCGGCGCACCCCCAGGATCGCGTAGTAGTCCTTGGCCACGTGTGTCCTAAGCCCCAATCGACGGTGATTCGTCGCCTTGCCGGTGGGCCGGCTGGCGGGCCGCGCCGGACCCCGCTGTACCCGTTATTTCTGCCCCACTCAGTTGTATGTGCCGCGCACTCAGTTCTGCGCCAGCACCTCGCCGACGTAGCGTGCCACGGCCCGCACGGTCGCGATTGTGCCGGGGTAGTCCATCCGTGTCGGGCCCAACACGCCCAGTCCGCCCACCACTGTGTTGCCAGGGCCATACCCGGTGGTGACGACGGATGTCGAGCGCAGGTCCTCCACCTCATTCTCGTCGCCGATGCGCACGGTCGGAGCGTTGGCCGAATGCACCTCGTTGAAGAGCTTGAGCAGGACCACCTCTTCCTCGAGCGCCTCCAGGATGGGCCGGATCGCGTTGGCGAACGGGCCCCGCTGGTCGGCGCGAGGGAAGTCGAGGAGGCTGCCACGCGTCAGGTTCGCCGTGCCGGCGAGCGCAACCCGTTCCTCGCCTCGCTCCACGAGCGTCTCCAGGAGCACCGTCGCGAGCGCCGTCATGGCACCGCGGAGCTCGAGGCGCACCTCTTGGTTCATGTTCTGGACGTGCCCCGCAGTCTCCGTGAGCAGGAGGCCGCCGAGCCGGTCGTTGATGAGCTGGCGCAGCTCGCCAACGCCGTCGATATCGATGGGAGCCGGCAGCTCGACGGTGCGCTGCTCCACCCGCCCAGTGTCAGTGATCATGACAAGGAGTAGCCGCGTGGTGGAGATCGGCACGAGTTCAAGGTGGCGCACCCGGCTCCGGGACAGGCTCGGGTACTGCACGACGGCGACCTGACGGGTGAGCTGTGCCAGCAGCCGGACCGTGCGGTGCACCACGTCCTCAAGGTCGACCGCGCCAACGAGGAAGCGCTCGATCGCGCGGCGCTCGGCCGCCGAGAGCGGCTTGATCCGAGTGAGCCGGTCCACGAAGAGGCGATACCCCTTGTCGGTCGGGACCCGGCCGGCGCTGGTGTGCGGTTGACGCAGGAAGCCCTCCTCCTCGAGGACGGCCATGTCGTTGCGCACCGTGGCGGGCGAGACCCGCAAATTGTGCCGCTCCACGAGGGCCTTGCTGCCCACGGGCTCCTGCGTCGCGACGTAGTCCTCGACGATGGCCCGCAGGACGTCCAGCTTGCGGTCGTCGAGCGGCATGGGGTCACCCTCCGTCGTGGTCAACCTCTTGGCACTCAGGTGCGGTGAGTGCCAGTCTACGTCGCGAACACCGCCAACCGCGACGGCCGATTTGGCGCCGATCCCGTTCCTGGGCTGCAAAATGCGGCAGGTCCGGCCGCCGAGACAGGGGAACATCTGCCTCGATGAACGATTTGCCGTCAATGGTCGACGGTGAATGGCGTGGGTGAGTCGGGACTGACATCGAATTGTTGAGCAACTGACGGCATCGGTGCTGGTGCCGGTTGTCCGGTGGCCCTACGGTGTCGGGCATGACCGAACCACCTCGACCGCCGTCGGAGTCTTTCGGCGGCGCGCCGCAGGATCCGGCATCACAGCCGCCGCCGCCTGCACCGCAGCAGTCGTTCGGCGGGGCACCCACACCACCGTCCCCATCACCAGTAGGAGGTGCGCCCATGGGCGCTCCCACCCCCGGCGCCCCGGTTCCGGGGTACGCCAACAGCGACGAGAAGACGTGGGCGCTTATCGCTCACTTCGGCGGCATCGTCGTTGGCTTCATCGCGCCATTGGTTGCCTTGCTCGTCAAGGGCAACGAGTCCGCCACAGTTCGCGCGCACGCCGTTGAGGCGCTGAACTTCCAGATCACCTGGAACGTCGCGACGCTGCTCGCGACCATCATCGGCATCTGCACGTTCGGCCTCTTGTTCTTCCTGCCGCTCGTGACCTGGCTGGTGATCGTGATCTTCTCGATTCTCGGTGGCGTCAGGGCCAACGAGGGTCAGCTCTACACCTATCCGATGACGGTCCGCCTGGTGAAGTAGGTCATCTCGGTCGATCCCTCCGGCCCGGCCGGGGTGAGCATTCTGTTATGCCCCGGCCGGCCGACCCCCACCGGCCCGCTCGCGGCGATCTCTTCACCGGCGGTGAGCAGTCGCACGATCAGTGCGTCGGCCAGCAGTCGCCCACGAAGCGTCAAGACCGCTCGGCCAGCATTGAGCGCGTCGGCGTCAAGCAAACCCTCCGCTGCCGCTTCCGCCGCTTGGACGCGCTGCGGACCGGTCAGCGACCCGATCGGAAGGCCCTCAGCCAGCCGCAGCCCGAGCATGATCTCCTCGATGCGCCGTTGCTCCTCCGTGAGCAGCTCGCGGCCCCGCCCTGGCGAGCGGCCGGCCCGCACCCGCGCCGCGTACGCGGAGGGATGCTTCACGTTCCACCACCGCACCCCGCCGATGTGGCTGTGCGCGCCCGGGCCGAAGCCCCACCAGTCGCCGCCGCGCCAGTAGAGCAGGTTGTGCCGGCACATCGCGGCGGGCGAGGCGGCCCAGTTGGAGACCTCGTACCAGGCGAACCCGGCGCCGGTCAGCGTGGCGTCAGCGGCAAGGTAGCGGTCGGCGGCCGTGTCATCGTCGGGCGCCGCGATCTCGCCACGGCGTACCCGAGCGGCCAGGCGCGTGCCCTCCTCGACGATCAGGGAGTACGCCGAGATGTGGTCGACCGGTGCGGACAGGGCGGCCGCGAGCGATGCTGCGAAGTCGTCCGCCGACTCGCCGGGCGTGCCGTAGATGAGGTCAAGGTTGATGTGCTCGAAGCCGGCCTCGGCTGCCTCCTGGGCGGCCGCTACGGCCCGTCCCGGGGTATGCCTGCGGTCCAGGAGCGCGAGCACGTGAGGTGCCACGGACTGCATTCCGAGGGAGATCCGGTTGATGCCGGCCGCGCGCAGCTGGGCGAGGTGGGGCCGGTCAACCGACTCCGGGTTTGCTTCGGTCGTGACCTCCGCGTCGTTGGTGAGGCCAAAGGCCTGCTCCAGAGCCGCCAGGATGCGCGCCTGGTGCTGCGGGGGGAGGAGGGTCGGGGTGCCGCCGCCGAAGAAGACGGTCTCCAGCGGGGGCGCCGCGCCGGCGAGCACCCGTGCCGCCAGCGCAATCTCGGCGCACACCAGATCGGCGTACTCCTCGACCGACGCGCCGCCGAGCTCGCTCGCGGTGTAGGTGTTGAAGTCGCAGTAGCCGCACCGGCTCGCGCAGAACGGCACGTGCACGTAGGCCCCGAAGCCACGCCGCCCGACGTCGGCGACCGCGGGGGGTGGCAGCGCGCCGTCGGAAGGTACGGGCTGACCGTCGGGCAGGGCACTCGGCACGCTTCCAGTCTCCCTGGTCGAACGGTGCCGGGTGCTGCGGACGGCCCTCGCGCCGGCCTCCTCGGCGCTGTTGGGCGCCGGCCCGCGACCCAGCGCTCACCAGACGCGACCTCACTGGGCGCGATCTCACCAGATGCGATGATCCAGGCAGACGCGAGGGAGGCCGCCATGAACGACACCCTGGTCCGGTACGAGGTCGCCACCGGTGTGGCCCGGGTCACGCTCGACAGCCCGCACAACCGCAATGCGCTTTCGATGGCCCTCATCGACCAACTGGTCTCGGCACTGACGGCGGCGAACGACGACAGCAATGTTCGCCTGATCGTGCTCAGCCACACCGGCCCGGTGTTCTGCTCGGGAGCGGACCTGAAGGAGACCGCGCAAGCGGTCGCCGCGGGTGGCGTACCGGCCGGCCGGCTCGGCGAGGTGCTGGCTGCGGTGTGGAACAGCCCCAAGCCGGTCGTGGCGCGAGTGGGCGGCCCGGCCCGGGCCGGGGGTCTGGGACTGGTCGCGGCGGCCGACATCGCGGTCTGTACGACCACGGCAACGTTCGCGTTCAGTGAGGTACGGCTGGGCGTGATCCCAGCCGTGATCTCCGCGACCGTACTGCCCCGCCTGGCGCCGCGAGCCGCCGCCGAGCTGTTCCTTACCGGAGAGACCTTCGACGGCGTACAAGCTGAGCGGATCGGCCTCGTCACCGCCGCGGTGCCGGCCGAGGAGCTGGACGCGGCGGTCGAGCGGTACACCGCGGCGCTCGTGCGTGGCGGGCCGGCCGCTCTCGCCGCCACCAAGGCACTCCTCCGGGGCGAACTCCCAGCAAAGGTGCAACAGCCTTCCATTCAGGACAAACTGGAGGCGCTGTCCGAGCTCTCCGTTAGCTTCTTCACCTCCGAGGAGGGCCGCGAGGGCGTCCGCTCCTTTGTGGAGAAACGGGACCCGTACTGGATTCCGTCGTAGCCAAACCCCGTTGTAGTCAAACCCCGTCGTAGCCATGTCCAGACGTAGCCAAAACCGTCGTGGCCAACCGGATTTCGTCATCACTCGAGGCGTCGGGCATCTGTCAGACCGCTTCGCGCGCGCATGTCACTGTGGCGACCGGCACGTAGTGTGAGGTCCCGAAGGAGGACTCATGCGCCGCGCAGTTGTCGTCGTCGCTGTGTTTGTGCTGGCGTTGGTGGGTGCGGTCGTCATCGTCGCGCTGAAGAATCCCACCGCGCCGATGCCGTTACCGATACCGCTCGGCAAGGCGTGTGAGGTGCGTACCGCCAACGGTTCGGTGGAACTGAACGCAGACCAGATGGCCAACGCAGCGACGATCGCGGCGGTCGGCATGGTCCGTGGTCTCCCGGAGCAGGCGATCGTTGTCGCGCTCGCCACCGCGTTCCAGGAGTCGCGGTTGTACAACCTCGACTACGGCGACCGTGACTCGCTCGGTCTGTTCCAGCAGCGCCCGAGCCAGGGTTGGGGTACGCCCGAGCAGATCCTCGACCCGCGGTACGCCGCCGGACGGCTCTACTCGGCGCTCGTCCGGGTTCGCGGCTGGGAGGAGATGCGGGTGACCGACGCCGCGCAGCGGGTCCAGCGCAGCGCCTTCCCCGAGGCGTATCAGAAGTGGGCCGACGAGGCGACGGTCCTCGCCGAGGCGTTCGTTGGTCGGGCGAGCGGTGCGGTGACCTGTACGCGCAACGGTGAGCCCGTCCAGCGGGGTTCGACTGCGCTCGAGGCACTCGACGCGGCCCTGCGGCTCGACTGGGGTGACTTTGTGGACGTACGGGAGAGCGACGGCATGGGGTTGGTGTTGGCAGCGGCCAACCCGCAGGACGGATGGCGGTACGCGCACTGGATCGTCGCGCACTCCGTTGAGAAGGGTGTCGAGCGCGTGCGCTACCTCGATCGCGAATGGACCGGCGACGGCGCTGGTTGGCGCCTCGTGGACACGACCCTGGAGCACGTCGTCGCCGAGGTGTTTCAGGAATAGACCTCGCCGTGCCTTTGGCTCCGTTGTCGTACGCGCAGGCACTTGTCATCACGCACCAGCACTCGACATAACGCACAGGCACGTTCCGACGACTTGTTCCGACGACGGTTCCGCCGCCTTCTTCTGATGACGGGCGGCGCCGATGCGTGAGTGGCTTCCTACCCGCTCGTTGCACCGCAGCAGGACTCGTATACCGCGGCACGACATGGTAAGGGCCGGGCTCTGTGCCGAGCCCGGCCCTTACTCAGAAGGGGAAGGTGCTTCGCCTAGGAGGCGGCCCCAGCGTCAGTGATGTCCCGGCGACGCCGCCACAGCAGCAGTCCCACGCCACCGGCAACGAGGGCGACACCTGTGGCGATCAGCCCGCCGAGCGATGCACCGGTCACAGGCAGCCCCGGCTCGTCGGTCTTCGTGGTCTGGGTAGCCGGAGGCTCGGTAGTCGGCGGCTCAGAAGACGGAGGCTCGGACGACGGAGGCTCGGACGACGAAGGCGGCTCCTCCTGGTAGCCACACACGAGCCAGTGGCTGAAACCGTACGGTTTGCCGTTATTCGGGTTGATCGGCGGCTGCATGCCGGTGATCACAATGGGGCCAGTGAACGGGCCGATGTAGAGGTTCGCGGCAGGTCCGCCCTTGACCGCGACGCCTGTGACCACCCAACCCGCATTGACGGTGACCGTAAGAATCCCGCCGGAAACCTCGCCAGACCCCGCCCCATCTGGGTCAGTCGCGGAGTCGTCATTGTTGGCCTTGAAGAGCTCGGAGCTGTCTGCGACGAAGTCATCACAGTCGTTGACGTTGAACGGATTGTCCGAGGAGCCGGACGACGTTGGACTGGGGGTCACGGTGGGGTCGGCGGCGGCGCCAGCGACGGCAGGACCGCCGACGACGATCAAGCTCAACGCGCTGACCGCAGCCGCGCCGGTAGCGAAGGCTAAGACCCTTTTACGGAACCGCATTCCGCTGCGGTTAGCCTCACGGTCGGCCACCGCCGAGACGGCAACGTCTTCCGACGCCATAAATCCTCCTGCGCTCAATGGTGGTCGCGTCCGCCCAGAGGCGTCCCACCGAACCGACTTCGCTGTGATCGCTTCCGCCTCCCCACCGAGCACCAGCCCAGGGCGGAGGAGGACAGGAGCGTCCTACATCGGGACCAGCGACCGTCCAACACCAGGCGTTACGCGACTAAGCCCCAAAGACCGATACCTGACAGTGGGGCGTGATCTAACCGCCATATCGGACGCCCAGGGCCTCTCCCGCGGCCCCAACGCGGGCCACGCGCTGCCAGCGAAGCCGGCTTCCCACCAGAGCGGTCACAGTGGACTGGATCACTACCAGGTACATCAACTGCCGGAACACCACCTGCTGCAACGGCAACGCCCACAGCGGGGACAGCCGCTCCCGGTCCAGGCGAAGCGCATATGCGGCAGTCATCGTCTGAAGCGCGAGGAACCCTAACCAGACACCTGCAACCTGGTGCCACGGGAGGAAGATCAGCCCGTACACGGCGTACGCATCGACCGCTGGAGCGGCCAGGGGCAGCAGGACCTGGAACAGCACGAGGTACACGAGCCCGCGGCGACCGAGCTTCCCGGCCTGACCGCGTGCGACGAGCGCCGCCCGGTGCCGCCACATCGCCTGCATCGTTCCGTAGCACCACCGGTAGCGCTGCCGCCACAGCTGGCGCAGGTTCGCCGGGGCCTCGGTCCAGGCGAGCGCAGCCTCCTCGTACACGACGCGCCAGCCCGCGCGCAGCACCGCCATGGTGAGGTCGGTGTCCTCAGCCAGCGTCCCGGCCGGGACCCCACCCACGTCGGCGATCGCCTCGCGCCGGAAGGCGCCGATGGCGCCCGGCACGGTCGGCATGCACTCGCCGACCTCAAACATCCGCCGATCGAGGTTGAATCCGATCACATACTCGATGTGCTGCCAGCGGCCCAGCAGCCCGCGTCGGTTCGCCACCTTGGTGTTGCCGCTGACCGCCCCCACGGTCGGGTCAACGAACGGCTGAACGAGCCGGCCGACGGCGTCCCGCGCGAGCACGGTATCGCCGTCGACAAGAACCAAGAAGTCACCGCGAGCCATGGCGATGCCGCGGTTGAGTGCTGCCGGCTTGCCGGCATTGGGTTGGCTGATCACAAAGACGTTGGGCAGCCGCAGCCGGCGTACGATCTCGGCCGTGCCGTCCGTGGACCCGTCGTCCACGACGATGACCTCCACGCGCGGGTAGTCGCTACGCGCCAAGGACCGCACGGTCGCGGCGATATTCGCCGCCTCGTTGTAGGCAGGAACGACGACCGAGACCGTGCCCAGGAAGCGCAAGGGCCGGCCGTCGCGGCGCCGCCGACGGACATGAACTCGAGCCGCGACCACCTGTAGGAGCAGTCGGAGTACGCCAAGCACGAGGGCGACAACGAGCACGACGGTCATCGCGTCGATCAGCAGACCGCTGAGCCACTGCGCGATCCGCAGGGCTTCCCCGCGCAGGCGCATGCCCACCGGCGCCGGTGGGGTCGCCTCCACCAGTCCCAAGCCATCCGAAACCGTGGTGAACCGCACCCCGCGGCCGCTCAGGTCGGCAAGCAGCCGGTCGACCGCAGCCACGGTTTGGGAGCGGTCGCCACCGCCGTCATGGAACAAGACGACCGCTCCGCTGCCCTCGGTTGGCGTGGCGGCGGCGACGATGGCGTCAACCCCGGGTCGACTCCAGTCCCGGGTGTCGTGATCGGCCAACACCACGAGAAAGTTGCCGGCCGCGGAATCCCGCAATGCGTCGAACTCCGTGGCGGTCATGGCAGATGGGTGGGCCGCATATGGCGGCCGGAGCAGCGTCGATTGGCGGCCCGTCGCCCCGGCGATCGCGTTCTGGGTGAGCGTGAGCTCCAATGCCCGCCGCCAGCCAGGCACGGCCGCCAGCTCGACATGACTGAAGGTATGTACGCCGATCTCGTGGCCCTCGGCGACGATTCGACGGGCTAGCTCGGGATGCTCGTTCACTTTCGAACCGACGACAAAGAAAGTGGCTCGAGCGCCGTGGCGAGCCAGCACGTCGAGGATCTGCGGCGTAAACACCGGATCGGGTCCGTCGTCGAACGTGAGGGCCACCGTGCCGGCCGGCATGGAGCGGCTCGCCACGTCTGACCCATCGAACCGGAGCACCGGTCCGCCGCCGGTCACCGCAGCAGGGGCCGGTCTCGGATCGGCCGCTCCGCTCGACGGTGACCCACCGCCTTCCGCACCGACGCGATCGACGAATCCGCCGAGCGCAGCACCGGCGAGCAGCACGGTGAGGCCGAGCACGAGCAGCCACCAATGCGCCCGCGGCTCACGCCGCCTTACGTGTCGAGCCATGGTTTGCTAGGGCTACGCCGGCTTGGACGGCCGGGGTTTGTGCGTCGGCGTATGAGTAGGCACGCGTCGGTTGGTCGACGGCTCGCCCGGGCCCGACGAGGGCGGCGAGCCCGATCCTGACGAGGGCGGCGCGCTCGCTGATGTCAGCAGCGGTTGCGGCGGTGCCTGAGGTGCCGGTTCGGGCCGCACGGTCGGTTCCGGTTCGGCGTCGCCGGTCTCACCAAGGTCGGCCTGCCGGCCCGCATCTGGGAAGCCGGGCACCGGCACGCCGCCAGTTCCGGTCAGGCCAGCCAGCAACAGCCCTAGCATCGCCACCAGTACTGTGCCGAGCGCCGACCCGACCAAGACGACCAACCGCCGGCGCCGACCCGACTGATCGACAAAGACGGGCGCCGCGGCGCGTGCCGCGCTCGCCCGCCGCCGGCCCACGTGACGGGAGCGACGCGGCTCGGGAGAGACCGGCCAGCTCACTGGCCCGGCGCGGCCGTGTCCGCGCCAGTTCCGTCGACAGCGGTTCCATCGGAACCGGGTTCGCCCGCGTCCGGCACCGACCCCGCGTCCTGCAATGACCCCTGCGCTGACTCTGTGGTCAGCTGCTCGCCGAGTACCGCGGCGCAGTACGCGGGCACCTGGTCGGCACCGCCGGCAGCGACGACCAGGGAGGCGAAGGCGGGACTGTTGGCCGCCGAACCCGGCTGCCGATCCTCATGGGCCTGGTATGCACGGCAGAGTCCGGTCATGGACGCCGGCACCGTTGGCGGCGGCGCACCACCGTTCGCGGGCGCGCCCGTGGGTGGCAGCGAAATCAGTGGCGCGACCGAGGGCGGCACGGACGCGGGTGGTCCCGACGGTTGCGATGGCACGACGGGAGGCGTCCTGACCGGGTCGGGCGTCGTCTCCCCGACCGGACTCGTCACCGATGCCGGAACGGTCGGCGGCGTATCCAGCTTGCGGAATGGGTTTGGTAGCACACCGGTGCCGGCGGCCAGCGCGGCACCGGTGGCTACTACCGCGACAGCAAGGGCCGCCGCGGTCTTCGCTCCGAGCAGCGCTGCCCACCTCACCACGGCCGGCTTACGGTTCCCCCTCTCGGCCAGCCGGCGGCGCGCCGCTCGAAACGCCATCACCGCGGCTTCTTCGCCGGCCGTCTCGTCACCGTGCGCAGGCGCCGCCGCGATGGCCAACAGGTTCACCAGATTGCGTGGCCCGACATCTTCACCAGCGACAATCCGCTCGCTGACCGAGACATCAAAGTCACGATTCCGGTCGATACCCATCTCATCTTCCTCAGCGCCGCCGGCGCCCCAGGCGTTACGCGGGTCCATTCCGGTCCTCCAGGAGATCGGCGAGCCGCCGCAACCCGCGATGAGTCGCCGTACGAACCGCACCCGGACGCTTGCCGAGGATCTCTGCGACGCTCGCCACGTCGAGGCCAACGACAACCCGCAGCAGCACCGCCTCGGCCTGCTCCTGTGGCAACGAACCGATCAGTGCCACGGCGGCGTTGGTCGCGACGGCCTCCAGCACCCGCTTCTCGGTGTCGTCGTCGCTCGCCCGGTCCTCGAGCTCATCGAAGGCGGCGGCCACCGACGCCGGCGGTCGCCGTCGCCGACGGCGCAGGTGGTCGAGCGCACGGTTGCGGGCGATCGTCACCACCCAGCGCCGAAAACCGTCCGCGTCGCCCGGAAAGTCGCCGATGTCGCGGGCAACCTGGGCCCAGGCCTCCGACGCGACGTCCTCGGCGTCCTCGCCCACAAGCCCTCGGACATAACGGAGGATTCCGGGCTGAAGCGCACGGTAGATGGAGCGGAACGCGAATTCGTCGCCAGAGCGAGCCCCGTCGAGCGCCCTACCGAGGTCGGCGGCCTCCATGGCCTCCCCCGACCGCCCCCAGCTCGACCCGCCGGTTCGCCGCGTCCCCTGCCCGTCCATCGCCCGCCCATCATGCTGTGCCAGGGCATGACTGCGACAGTGCCCCCTACCTGCCGATCCGTGCTGCGCCTCGGCAAGGGACGGGACCGTGACCCCGGCTGATCTCGGTACCGCCCGATAACCGACAGCCAGCCGGACCCAGGCTGGCACGTTCGGACGGTTCCGCTGGGGCCGAGATCTGGAGACAGTCGGGGTTGCATGAAATGACCCAACAGGAGACAGTCTCCCCACAAGCCCGGTTATGGCGAGGGAGCATCGGAGCTGCTTCGGCCCCGCGGGACGGCGCACGTGCCGCGGGGTAGAGCTTTGCGCGGAGCGAACCGAGCAAGGGGCCGGGCCGGAGATCGTCCAGGACCGCGAGCTGAGAGGAAGGCTCCATGGGCCCCTGGGAACGGGACGGCTCACCCGTGCCTCGGGCAGGCCAGCGAACGCCCGCGAACCAGCCGGCGGTGATGCCCCACGTCCGTCCGCGTCTGTGGAAGTCGGTACGAGTACGGCTGCTGCTGCCGGTCGTGCTGGCATCGGCCGGCGTCCTGATACTCGGCACGGCGCAACTCGACGCCGCCGTCACACAGGCCGAGCAGGCCCGACGGTCGAGCGAGCTTTCTCGAGCGGCCGGCGCCGTAAGCGCGGTGGCCCATCACGTCTCGCTCGAGTACGTCAGGGTCAACGAGTCCCTTCGAGAGAGCTCCGAGACACCCGAACTGGCACGTCAGCAGGCCGCGACAGACTCAGCGATCACAGAGTTCAAGCGCGTCAGCGAAACCATCCGCACGGCGGCACCGGAACTCACTGAGCTCACCGACGCCACGGTTCGGGCTCTCGACGCGATCGGATCCGCGCGTGCCGTGGCTCAGCAAAGCCCCGAGGGCACGGCCGAGGTACGCGCGTTCTACGACCAGATGGTCCGGGCCGCGCTTGCCCTGGGCGACGCGCTGGCGAGCCAGATGTCCGACCCGCAGCTCGTCGAGCTGGCCCGCGGGTTGACGCTCGTTGGCGAGCTCTACCACGTCGCCGCCCAGCAGTACGACTTGGTGGCACGCGGTCTGGCCCGACAAGACTTCGAGCCAGCCGATCCGTTCCTGCTCGCGCAGCTCGTGGGCGCCGAAGCCAAACAGATCGACGCTCTGCAGAGCCTCGACGTGCCCGGCGCGCGCTACCGCGAGCTGGTCAATCAGGGACAGATCGCCGCAGCCGCGAGCATCCGCCAGGTCATCCTCGACGGCCGCGGCACCCGCGCCTCCCTCGGCGTCAACCCGGATGCGTGGGCCGAAGCGCAAGGTGCGCGCATGGACGGTCTCTGGGAGATGGAGCGGCAACTCGCGGTCGATCTCAGGTTCGAGGCGGAGGAGATCGGTGGGGCGGCGCGCAACGAGGCGTACTTCATCGGCCTGCTCACCCTGGGCGTCGTCGGCGGCACGCTGGCTGCGGCGATCACGATCGCCGTCCGGCTGAGCCGGCGACTGCGGCAGACCCGCCGTGCCGCGTTGATGGCGGCCGGCTTTGAGCTGCCCGGGGCAGTGGCGAACGTGATCGCGGCCCGGGACGAGGACGCAGTCAGCAGCGCGATCGCCGAATCCTCCGGCCGTGTCGATTCGCTTCTACGGCCAGAGCCGGACGAGATCGGGGAGCTGGCCGCCGCATTCGGGGCCGTGCACCGGCAGGCGCTTCGCCTTGCTGCCGACCAAGCGCTGCTGCGCATGGAGGTCCAGGCGATGTTCGTCGCGCTATCCCGCCGCGGGCAGACTCTGGTGCAGCGACAGATCCACCTCATCGATGAGTTCAGCCGGAACGAAACCGACCCCGACGTCCTGGAACGCCTCTTCGCGCTCGACCACCTGGCCGCGCGTATGCGCCGAAACGAAGAGAACCTGCTGGTTCTCGCGGGCGGGGAGCCGGGCCGGTGGATCACGCGGCCGGTGGCGATGATCGATCTCTTGCGGGCGGCAGCACAAGAGATCGAGGAGTACCGCCGCGTCGACATCGAGGACGTTCCGTCCGTAGCGGTCTCCGCACACGTTGCCGGCGACGCCATCCACCTCCTGGCCGAGCTGCTGGAGAACGCCACCAGCTTCTCGCCTCCCACAAGCCGGGTACGGATGAGCGCCAGCCGGACCGTCGACGGCCTCGCGGTGCGCGTGGTTG
>Ga0079224_100005573_pt1 | contig 16552 bp, 16 predicted proteins | sample Stecom2015_FD_80414 | JGI IMG/M metagenome (GOLD analysis project Ga0079224, IMG submission 80414) | Agricultural soil microbial communities from Utah to study Nitrogen management - Steer compost 2015 | ecosystem: Environmental > Terrestrial > Soil > Agricultural land | place: USA: Utah... | reverse complement strand
TCCCTTTTAATATGAGCTATTTGGATTTTTCTTCCCGAAGCATGACCCATGATTACGGCCACGTTGTACCCTAGACCTTTGAAGGCTTCAATCATTTTATAAGGTCTGATCTGACTTGCAGAGGCTTTATTCTTGTCGGGTTTATAAGGTAGATGAAATATTATATTTCGCTGCATCAGCTCGTATTTATGGGTGTTTAAGGCTTGGTAACGGTTGAATTTTCATGAAATCACTAAAAAATAAGACGCCTATTAAAAACATAATCCGTGATTCAGTAAAAAAGACGGTGGGGTATGCAATGACTAAACCAACCGTCAAAATGAATGCGATTAATAAATACCGGGCGGATATTGACAAGCCTTTATAGTAGGCAATACCGATAAATAAAAAAACAAAGAAAAACATCGTCCCTCCTATAATGGCTCCATAGACGGAAAAAATATACATGTATTCATTGTCCATTGCACGGGCAAAATTACCAAAAAAGCTATTCCCAAAGCCTGTCCCCACCATCTCTGGGTACTGGTATACCGCATCCTTGACGACGTCGACTTTACCCAGCCTTCGTTGAAAAGAATTTCTCTCCAAACCCAATGTAAACAAGCTAAACAAATATCTTAGTTGCTGGAAAAAAGCGACAAAAATACCTGTTCCCAGGAGAACGCCAACGACGCCTAGCCTGACACTCTTCAATTTTGACTTGTAACTCCCGTTCCAAAGGGTGTAAACCGCCATCCATCCCGAAATAAGCAGTGAAGCAATAAACGAGGTTTGGGACTGGGACAACAGGATACTTCCAATGGATAAAACCGCTCCAAAAGCCGCCAGTTTGCCCATCCTTAAATTAAAAAGATACAAAAACAAAAAGTACACATAAAACAACGTCATGATGGTCCCATGCTGTCCGGGACCGGTACTTAATCCTGTTGCCCGGTTGTTTAGAAACAAAGAAGTATCCAAGTGATACGCGGATCCATAAAAATTGGTGAAGAAACCCAATGCATCGATCATAAAAAACTGAGAAATACTAATTAAAAAATCAAATGACACATAAGTAAAAAAAATCACCGTCAGCTTCTTCGGGTCAAAAGAAGGGTTGATTAAGATCAATAATAACAAGGGAACGAAACGGGCGATTTCCAGATAGTCTCTCAACGCATAGGAATCAAAATAAATCCCCCTCATCAATGCAAACAACCATAGCAATCCAATGCCTGCTAAGATAAATATCACATAGATATTGACATGGATTTTCCTGTTCAGCAGCAGGTAGAAAGCAATCGGTGCGGTTAAGACAACGTGATAAATCTCATATGATTTGTTTGGCAGAAATAAACAAATAATTACTATTAAATATTTCAATTTAGCACACAATTAAACTACCACTGTTCAGTGACCATTACTGTAGGGCCGTATAAATTTCTCGAAGCGTCTGGCTGATTTGCTCATATTCTTCCAAAGTCAGATATTTGCCGGTATCAACCTGAGAAAAAGAACCGTCCAACGCTGATGCCATGCGTTTTACAATGTGCTGAAAGTCTTTTTTGCCTTTTTCAGAAAGTTTGGACTGGTTTTTAATGATGTGTTTTAGGATTTTGGCATCCTGGATTCCAGCCCTGGCCGCATACAAACGAATGCTTGGAATAATCTCCTCGGACTGGTTCTTGTTCCAGTATTGATAAAGCGCATTTCCTGTTTCCTTGTTGTAGACCATGGAATAATCCAGTGATTCCTGATCATAAGGCAACCACGACGATCCCTTCCTGTCAGAGAAAGCCCACCAACTCATCCCTCCCCTTCCCAACAAAACGGCATAGACCGGCAACGCCCTGTAATCCAGAATATTGGTGGCCTTTCCACTGCTCACCAAGTAATTCCACAGCTTTTGACCCCTTGGACCCTTAACCTCACTGTCTGTCTCATCGGAAAATTCTCCGGATAAAAGCAAGTCAATTCTTGCTTTAACGGCGGGGAAATCTTTGTAAAAGTGCGCTTCAAAAGCCTTCGCAGGATTGTATGAACCGGGAGCTCTCCGCGGTAGCCTGTCAGGCAAGTAGGCCAGGGGAACCAGAATATCGGCATACTCCTTCGCGATCTGAAGGTCCGGTGGAAAAGTATACATGCCCAATGTCAAAAAAACCTTGAATTGGGGAATCTGTTCCTTAACTTGCTTCAGCAATGACTCCACCTGTCTGACCCTGTCCGATGCTTTTAGTGTATAATTGCCAGAAGTGATTTCATCTTCCACATAAAGTAGGATCTTGTCTTCTGTTATTTCCGGGTTTTTGCTTTTGATATAAGAAAATGCTGCTTTAACCAAATTGATGTAAGCGTTGTTCCACCCGGGTGAATAAGGTTCAAGAAATTCACCTTCAGCGTCTGCTAAAGGTGCCAGCCTGTTGAACCTTTTGGTCCAGTAAAACAGGAACGGCTGATGTTGGCCCGACCACTTATCCACGACGTACCTGAACTCTTTACTGTCTGCTGTAGCAGCGTTCATTTCCCCCACCACATTACCGGAAGCGTCGAATTCATACGTTGGGATGGAATATAAAATAAGGTTGTTCAGGCCAATGTTCAGCCAATTGCTTACATACCGCCCCATTTGGTAAGAATTGTTATTAAATATTACCGAATTGAAGGCTTCATCAGGCACCGTTTTTCCACTGATCCGAACGGGAACCTTCTGACGGGCTGTCTTACCTTCCTTTTCCCATTTGAAATTGATCACAGTTCCATTGAAGGAAGACCGGTCTACAATGAAGTCTACATAGAACCTTGCTGCCTCATGAGGGAGCAAGGTCACAGACCAGCCGTCGCTTTCATTTTTTAACTTGGGCAATGCGTCCCCGATAAACTTGACATAGGGTTTATTGGGATTTGGATAAGAATAATAGTCCGGTAAAATCGCCTGTCTACGCACAGAAACCTTCCATTCCAAAGGTAAATCGGTGGAAATCAGATACTCTCTGGAGATATTTTCATCATTTTTTATCTCCATTCCCATAGAGAATGACTCTCCGTCCAACAACACCAACTCTCCATTAAAGTCGATCTTTTGGCTTGGCAGATCAACCAACGTCGGGATTTCCTCTCCTTTATTTGCCTTTTCCAGCACCTCTTGTTTGGACCCACTGGTTTTTATGATATGTTGCAGCGGCTCAAAGGGCTGTACAAGCCTTAACTCACTTTGGCCGCTCGCTATATAGCTTTGCGTCAGCCATAGAAAAAACAACAAGCAATTTTTATTCATCATCCGGAATTGAAGGTTCTTATACAAGGAATAAAAACCATTCCAGTTTTAACACCTTTGCTGCTCCCTCCAGCCAACCTTCTCATTTGTATCTGATACCCAGCCGCTCCAAAAAGAAAACGATGAGAAAATATAAAATTGAACAGCTCACGGCTACAAAGACAGTAATGATGACAATAAGCTTTTTGTTGGGGGTAGAAGGATCTTTAGGGATTTTAACCGGTTCGACAATCGTAAAGGCAGGAATATTGTCTTTTAATTTTAAAAGCGCCTCCTCCTTTTGCAGCATCACGGTATTATAGACATTAAAAGCGACGCGATAATCAGCCTGAAGTCGCTCTTCCTCCGAACGGGCTTGGGCAGAAACGATATTAACATTACGGTCCTGAAATGTAGCCAGCTTCTTTTGGGCCTCCAGAAAGCGCCCTTTGACAATTTCCAGCTGATCTTCTGTGTGTTCCAATTTTCTTCTTTCTTTCACCAATTCATACTCGGCAATGTAGGCCGTCAGGAAATTGTAGGCACGCTCTGCGAGTTCACCCGCGATATAGGGGTCCTGGTGGATGACACTTATTTCAATAATACCATTTCCCGCATTGGATATTTCCAGGCTGTTTTTCAGATGGCTGGCCACGCTGACATACACGTCATCCAGGAAAATCCAATCCTCTCTGCGCAGCACATCCTCTTTAACGATCGTGTCACCGGCGCTTGAAAAAGCAGACCGCAAAATGGAGGGAATGCGAAGCATTTTGGAGATCAGGGAAGTTTTGTTGTATTCCGTGATGTAAGTGTATAGGGAAAGCTTTTGTCCGTTGACTGTCGAAAACTCCATCTCATTGATTTTCTCCACAAAAGTCGCCGATTCGAGGATTTCCGGATAGACCGCGGGACTGATGGTTTGGGATATGTTGGAAAGAGACATGCCGGTTAAGCCCGCAAGTCCTGCGATTCCGGACCTTCCCATGCCGGTTGGATCTCTGTTTTCATTTAAAAAAGAAATTGTCAATTCATACTTCTTCGGGGTGGTTAATGCAATAAACACACCCAATAAAAGTCCAATCACCGAGAGTATGAAAAGGGTCTTCTTTTTGGAAAAAAGGAACTCGACTATTTCTGTAATTTCTATATCCTCGTGCTTATTCATAAGTCCCCGGTTAGGGTTTCGTAACCGATGCAGGTGCGCCACCGAAATCCAGTTCCAGTAACTTTTCTTTGGTAAGCTTCCCCTCAAAAAGAAACCTGTTTGCAATAATTTTCTCAATGGGCCAGTCCCACCATTTCAGTGCGCTCAGCACTGCAACGATATCTTCGCTGAACCTGTACTTTATGATCTTTGCCGGCGAACCGGCTACCACAGCGTAAGGAGGGATTTCCCCTGACACGACACTGTTTGCCCCAACCACGGCCCCGTCGCCGATTTTTGTGCCGCCCAATACCACGCAATGGCTTCCGATCCAAACGTCATTCCCAATTTCAACAGGGCCGCGGGAATACAGATCCTTCACCACCGGTTCTTTAAACACGTTTTTGTGCATCAGGTAGCTGCTCATTCCATCAAATCTATGGTTGTATTCCTGGATACTGACGTTTCGGGCAATACTGCAAAAAGCCCCGATGGTTACGGCGTTCAAAGAACAGGTTACATCTGTATTCGGCCCGTTTAAGGAAGAATACCTGCCGATGGTGACAGGTTTTCCTGCTGAAATGTTTACCCCGTAAATGATATTACAACCTTCTTGTATGCTGACTTCTCCATCAATAAACGCCGAATGCATCTTCACCGATGGGTGAATGAAAGAATGCCCCTTCAGCGTTAGCTGATTTTGTTTTTTGAGAAAAGAGATAAATTTATTTTTGATCAGGTTAACAATGTCCCTCATGGCCATTAAATGTTATTAAGTCTGTCTTTAAATTTAACCCCTAATCCTATAAACGCCGTCAGCAAAGCCACGGTGATCACGGACTTGATGTAAACAGGCAATTCAACCGCATAATAAGCCAAAAACGCAATGACGAAGGTCGTCATCAGCCAGGCTTCCGGATAAAAATTAGCGGAATGAACTTGCTTGAAAACCTTCAAATAAAATCCGGCGTATCCCATAAACATTAAACTGATAAAGGTAGTATAAGCCGCTGCCTCAAATCCAAAAAAAGGAATCGTAAGGAAGTTCAACAAAACGTTCAGCATACCGGCAACAAAGGTTACTTTCCATATGATATTTGTCTTCTCTGTAAAAAACAATTTACCTATGGATCCGGAATACATGGGCCTATAATTGTATCCCATGATAATGATAATGCCCAGGGGATACATCTGGGACAATACTTCATTTCTGATCAAAAACCAAAAGACTTCCTTCAGCCATATACATAATATAAAAGTACCAAGAAAAAACAAGACCTGAAGTAAAAAAACCAAATTCCTGGCCCCGATATCATCGCCGTTTCTATACCGTTCCGTCATCATCGGGCCGACAGCCATGCCACTGGCCACCCCCAATTGCTGGACCACACCGGCCACTGTATACGCTACATTATATCTCCCGATGTTGTCGGTACTGACTTTCAACATTTCCATGATCATTTTGTCCGACATGTCTAAGAGATAGGCGGAATAATAATGGGGTACGGTGGGTAAGCTTACCTTCAATGAGTTTTTGATCAGTCTCCACTTAAAGTTGAAAATGGGTTTAATGCCAATGATAAAATTAACCGGGTACCAATAGGATAAATTAGAACACATGCCTACAATAAAGGTGGTCCAAAACCACCCCATATAACCCATTTTAAGATAAGAAATAAAATACAGGTTAAGAAAGACACCGACTAGCCCTAAAATAGCTGTTCTTATCCCAATTTGCATCGGCTTTTGGTTGACTTGGTAATAGGTGCTGCCAAGTTGGGCAGTGGGTCCAAAAAAAACAACGGGAAGGACGTTCAACAGCGTGATTATCCATCTGTTTTCAATTGCCTCTATCGGGACCACCCAATAAACCAGAATCCCTAAAAGAACGGCATAAACAAAATTCCAAAGGATAAGAAAGCCGTAAATTTGCCGCCAAGCCCATTTATACTGGCCAGGGGATTTGTAAAAGGAATTAATAAGAATCAACCGCAATCCCAATATCGCCAGGACGGAAATGGCGGCGGTGTAAGCTGTCATCACTCCTGCCACCCCAAAATCAACATCAGTCAAATCTTGGGTGATAATAGGAAGAACAAAAAACTGAGCTATTTTAGCTATTTGGGGGGCCAGCCCGTATATAGCGGTGTGACTAAAGAGTTTCTTTATCACTTATCTTTTTATAGCGAATTAGTTTTGCGGGAACACCCCCTACAATTGCAAAAGGTTCAACGTCTTTGGTCACCACCGAATTGGCACCAATAACAGAATTTTCCCCAACAGATATACCTGGGTTAATAAAAACATTGGCGCCAATCCAAACATTGTCGCCGATTATGATATCCCCGGATTTGGATTTCAGGTTATTGTAAGCTGAAAAATCCTGGTCGGGATCGGTGGATAGGGTGTACATACGAACATTGTGGCTAACCCTACAATTACTCCCTATCACAACTTTTGAATTCTTATGAACCTGAACAGTGGAAAATGAGCCGATATAGGAATTTACACCCGCCGAGAAACTCCCATTCCCATATATGAGAATTTGAGGTCCATTAAACCTAAAGCTTTTGTTTATTTTATATTTATCCCTTAAAACGCCGTAATTAATATCCCAATAAATCTTTATGAATCTATTTGATATTTTGTAAATCAGAGTCTTGAACATGCGGGTATTATAAGAATCTTTTTGTAGCAATTCGTTAAATCACTGTTTCCAATATTTTGATATTGTCCGAATGTTCTACTGCCGGTTCCCCATTAGATGTGCGGCTAAGCAACTTGTTGATGAGAAGAAGCAGATGGGAAGCAGTTTTTGGATGTACGGGAAATGCTTCCCCTGATACGATTAATCCTTGATAGTACTTTTCGCCTGCTTGGTTAAGGATCAATGAAGGCACACCCATTAACGCGGCCTCTAATATTGACCCCGAAGATCCCGAAATATGAACGCCACTTTTGTTCAACAGCACAGGAAGTGGGTAGTTGTTCGCACGGTCCAGGACGACGCGGTGGTAAATTCCCCTTTTCTCCAATTCTTCCTTAAAAACCATTCCAATCTGTGGAAACCGTGGATGGGTGCGTACCCACCACTCGTACGCTTCTGGAGAATCTTTTATTGCTTCATAAATATATTCCCTTACCAAATCTGTCTGCAGGGTAAGTAAAATGATTTTTTTATCGTAAGGAAACTGATACTGACGCGAATGTTTTAAAGCAAATACCAGCCATGGATTGCCACCCAAAATTGTACGGTGAAATAAATTGTTCTTTGACCATTCGCTTGCGGTCTGCTCGGAATTCCTGTCCCATGCCCAAAATGTCTGGGGCAATAGATTGTAGCCTTTCTGTGGCACCTTTCCCCAGCCGCTATAAGCTACATGTCCCTTGCCCATTCCGCCATGCTGAATTTCGATAGTGGGTATTTTTTTTCGATACGCAGAATAATTAATGGCAAACCTTAGCGTATTGTAATAACACAACTCAAAAATAACCTTAGGCTGGTGCCGCTCAATCAAGACATCGACCACATCACTTAATGCCAAGATATTAAAAACCCGGTTGTTTAATTCCTCTTTATAGGTTTTCCTGATCTTTAAAGCAGGAAATTCCTGTTGGATTCCCATGCGGAATTCCTCAAATCCGCTACAGTCAAAATGATTGTTGTTCCCTTTTAAAAATCTTAAAATTTTGGCTCCGATAATATACTTTTGAATAAAAAGGATGTGCTCATCGCCCGGATATTTTTCATATCCGTGTGAATCATCATTTATGGTAAGAAATGAGGCGTTGTTTTTGATTTCTTTTATTTGTTCTTCCAGCGGATAAAAATACCTGTTGATATATGTTTTTTCGAACCAGACACGGTGGCTGCCTGAATCACTAAAAAAATACTGTATTTTATCCTTGTTGGAAGAAGCCCGAAACCACAGGTAATTTACCAGGGAAGGAAATGCCCGAAATACAATTCCCAACAACTGTAACGGGGATTTCTTGGAGCTGCTTTTTTTTGCCAATTCCCTTCTCTCCAAGGCCACCACCCGGAAAAACAAATCTATCTTGATCAGTGGCCAAAGGTGAATCTTGTTTATGGTCCAGGTGTCCACCGGGAATTTTTCTTCGACTTTTGCCAGATATGCCAACAGCGTTTGTCTACTAATCTTCAAGTCGCTCATAACGGATAGGCCTCCCCGTCAATTATCTAAGAAAAGGCTCCCCTTTCTTATAATCCCTTTTTGCATCAGAACCCAATATTCCCTTATAATATTTGGGATGCATACCGTTACCGGGACGTACACTGCGGACATTTTTTTCCGTAATGGGCGCCCCCGCCTTTATGTCTTCAGCGACGAACAAGGACCTTCTTCTGAGCTTGTTTTTTTCAGAAACAGCATAGGTTACCGCCCCTAAGGCGGCTTCTGCTTCCCTTACGGATTTAACCATCGCTTCAAATTCCCGGGGCTCCATGGAAAATGCCGAATCCGGTCCTCCCAAGGACCTGTCCAAAATAAAATGCTTCTCGACCGCCGTAGCCCCCAAGGCCACCGCCACCACAGGCACGGTACTTCCCATGGTATGGTCTGACACCCCCACCGCAACACCAAAGGTTTCTTTTAGGTTGGGTATTGTCCTGAGATTCGCCTGATCTACTTTAGCTGGGTATTCTGAGGTACATTTCAACAGGGTGATGTCGTTATTCCCGGCCGCACGGCAGGTATTGACGACCAATTCTATGTCCGCCAGTTCGGCCACACCCGTGGAAATAATCATGGGCTTTCCCTTTTTTGCCACATATTCAATCAGGGGAATGTCGGTGATTTCCAGGGAGGCTATTTTATACATGGAAACCCCAATCGATTCCAGTAAATCCACTCCTGCGTTGTCAAAGGGGGTACTAAAAAAAACAAGGCCAAAGCCTTCTGCTATGGCCTTTAATTTGCCGTGCCATTCATAAGGCAGGCTCCCTTCCTGAAACAGTTCATATGGTCTTCGTCCCTTCCACAGCCCTTCTTTACGGGGGCCAAAATACTCATTGTCTACATCCAGGGTTAAAGAATCCGCCGTATAGGTCTGGATTTTTACCGCATCAGCTCCTGCCTTTGCCATTGATTCAATGGTCTTTACGGCCAGGTCAAAATTATTGTTGTGATTGGCGGACAACTCCGCAATCACGAATACTTTTCCCTCATTCATTTTCTAAAATGTTTGCCACCCTGCGCACACCGTTTAGGTCAAGGAGGGCTTTTGAATTCTCCATTAAGTTTAATCTTTTTCCTCTTTGCCCAATAAACATGCTCAACTGGCCATTTAACGTTCGGGAATTTATTTCACTGATATCCCCAAGGTGATAAATCCCGCCGGTTTTTTCTGCCAGGACCCGGGATGCAAATGAATTGGATGGCTGATGTCCAAAACTCAATATAGGCATCCCCAGATACATGAATTCATAGGTGCTGACCCCGAAAGCCGACAACAAGAGGCTGCAGTGGATGATATCTTTTGCATCATAGGATTTAAACCTGACATTTTGGGGGTAATCTACAGGAATGGTGCTGGGATGCATATAATTTATCCCACAGAAATAGGTGAATTGAATGGGAAAAAACCGGGCGTGATCGATGCGTTGGTACAGCCGCAGCAAAGCATTCTCCGGATCGCTTCCTCCTGAAATAATTCCCACCTGCCTCACCTCCGTCAAATTGTTTGGGTTTTTTACTTTCAGCGATGCTATACTTTGGTTAAAAGTAAAATATTCAAGCCCCTGGAAAATTTTTGTGCCAGCGTTGAATACACTGAAAAAATCAGATGTCTGGTGAATGGACGGTAAAATAAAAACATCAGCAAGAAACCGGGAAGATGAAAGGTTTTGATAAAATACAACATTCACCAGCTTCTTGATCTCATGAAAGCGCTCTTCCTCAAAATCCAATACCCCGTCCACAAAAAAAGTGTCAAATTTACCCTTGCGAAGATAAGCCAGGGTTTCTTCATGCTCATTGTCTGACCGGAAGCTTACGTGTGGAAAACCGGTCCGTTGTTGCTGGCTCCAGAAGTCGGTTGGCCTGTGTATAAATTCGATGATATGTCCCCGCTTTTTTAATTCCTGAGCCAAATGCAAGCTTCTATAGAAATGCCCCAGGCCTGTTTTCCCCCCTGCATCTACCCTGAAAAGAAATTTTTTTGCATTCATTTACGATACCGTCCCAATTTGCCGGGCCGGGTTTCCAACCACTTTGGCATAGTCGGGAACATCTTTTAGAACTACTGCCCCGATCCCGGTGACCGACCATTTGCCCAGTGTGATAAATTCCAGGGTGGTCGCATTGGTACCCAAATAAGCACCCTCTTTCAGCTGAACATCGGCTCCCACGCAGGCATTGTTGGCCACATAGCTGTAATCATCTAACCTGGCACCGTGTCCTATCAGGACCTGGGCGAAAATATGCACATGATTGCCTATTTTGGTATTCGGGCCCACTGAAACAAACGGCTGGATACAGGTTCCGTATCCGATTTCAGAGAACCTGGAAACCACCGCCGTAGGATGAATGATGGTCGCAAACCTTTCCGTAGGTATTTCCATATCTTTAAGTTTGTACAAGTACTTGAAATTCAGCTTCACCGAAATCAAAGAATAGAAGAAATACACATCCGGTTGACTGATATACTTGGCCACCACTTCCTTTTCCACTTTTCCGAGCACCGGCACCCCATTGATAGGCTCAGTTTCCCTATCATTGAGGAAGCCAATAATCTCCCATTCGGGTCTTATGGCATTAGTATCTTCCACCGTGGACTGCACGACGGTTCCATTTCCATATCCCCCGATGATTATTAGTTTTTTCATGAATTCCTTTTACTTACCATTTCAAATTTTTTCAGCATTTTTTTTGCCTTTAGCACAAACGGCGGCCCGATAAACTTGCCATTTATTATGGCCACTCCCTTACCCTCTTTTTTTGCCTCTGCATCAAGCCTTAAAATCTCCCTGGAATTGGTCACCTCTTCGTTTGAGGGTGAATAGTACTGATGAACAAGCGGGAGCTCGATGGGATTCAACACCAGCATCCCCTCAAATCCAAGTTTTCTGGATAGAACCAGGTTTTTCTCAAGGTCTTCCAAATCTTTTACCCGCACATGCACCGTATCGATTGGAACAAGGTGATGCGCCCTGGCAGCCATCGCGATCATGGCCCTGGGCGTAAAAAGGCTTAGATGTTCCTCATCATGAACACCCTCCAAATCTGTGATGAAATCTTCAGAACCATAGGCAACAGCAACCAGCCTTTTTGAAGCGGTGCATATTTCCTGAATATTTACCACTGCTGAGGTGGTTTCTATCAAGGCAATGATCTTAAAGCTGCCTCTCTCGATGCCCCGTTCGTATTCTATTGTTTCCAGCAGTTTGTCGAAAAAGTAAATGTCTTCACCGCGTTTCGCCTTGGGGTACATAAACCCCGCAATCCCCGGAATACACAACTGGGTAACATCCTTAAGCAATTCCCCACTTTCCCGGTCATTAATCCGCGGAAAGACCACCCTGTTTTGAAATACTCCTTCGTTGATGAATTCAATGATTTTTTCTCTTGCCAATTGTTTGTTCTCTTTGGGATGAACGGAGTCTTCGATATCAAAAACCAAAACATCGGCCGCTGACTTGGACGCACTGAGCATGAGCCTTTCGCTGTGCGCTGGAACAAACATCAAGCTTCTCATCAGATAATCATTCATCCTAATGGCTTTTTGGGGACCAATACTTTCCTTCTGAAACTAAGTACCGGGACCTGATCCTGGTTATATGCTGTCGTTTCCACGTGGACTATACCCCTGTCTGGCTTGGAAGCGGAAGACCGCTTACTTAAAACTTCTGTCTTTGCATAAATGGTGTCGTTGATAAAGACGGGATTCAAATGATTAATGGATTCATACTCCAGATTTGCAATGGCCTTTCCGCTGATATCCGGTACCGTCATGCCCACCACCAAACTGAAAACCAAGGTTCCTACCACCAAAATCTTACCGTGCTGGTGTGATTTTACATAATCCAAATTCAAATGCACCGGGTGATGGTTCATGGTGAGTAGACTAAAAAGGTTGTTGTCGCTTTCAAAAATGGTTTTGGAAGCAGCATGGGAAATAATTTCACCTTCCGTAAAATCCTCGAAGTAATTGCCTAAGTTACTTGCCTTCATATTTATAAAATTTGAGAATTTTTTCAGCTCTTTTCAAATGAGGTCTTTCAATTACCTGTCCGTCAATTACAACCGGGTTAAATTCGCCGGAGCTCCCGCCTCTCTTCAACTGTTGCTCAATGGCAAGGGCCCATCTGAAATCTTCCCCAGAATAAAAATCGATGCCTTTCAAAACCTTGAGCTGCCAGGGGTGAATAAAAAATTTTGCATCATAACCTTTATCAAAGCCATCCACTATCTCATTTTCCAATTCACCGTCGGCAGTCAATTCCATGGATGCGATATCAATCGCAGTGATATCGAAAACCCTGGCCAAATACAGTATATGTTGACGGACATATTCTAGGTTCGATAAGTTATGCACCCCGCCAACAACAGACATAAAATCATGACTGCCCAGTCCGATACCCGAAAATAATCTCGTGTATGCTGTTAACAGCTCCTTTGCCTCCAAAAAAAGACGGGGGCTTTCGACCAGCAGAATGATTTTTACCTTGTGGTTTTCAATGGCCGGATACAGCGTTTCAAATTCTTTGACAGAATCAATTTTAGGGAAAACAAACCTGGAATATCCCGCATTCAGGAGTTTTTCAAGCCAGTGGGTTCGCACCCCCTTAAAATCGTAAAGCGGTATTCTAATATAATGTTCTTGCAAAGTCTTTTCGAGAACGAGCTGTTCCACAATGGCCTCCCTTTCTGACTCCTTAACGGCATCTTCCATATCAATGATAATATTGCATTGATAAATCCCGAGAATGCTCCCGATTTTTTGCAGTCTGTTTCCCGGAACAAAAAAATATACCTCCATCTCAATGATTCAAATTCATTTTATATTTAAGTTCCGCCAGTCGCCAGTCGTCTTCCGTATCAATATCCTGCGCTACTTCTGCTGGTATTTCAAAGGCATATTTATTGTCACTCCTAAGCCCCGCATCAAATTTCATCCAGTATAATAACCCCGCATCGTGAAATGCAGGTTCCAAGTCTTGAGAACGGGTCATTGTATGTTCAGGATAAAAAAAAGACACCTTTCCGTCCCTAATCTTTAAAGCTCGTTGTATGGGATAAGTGAACCGGACTACCGGCCGCACAGAATCGGCTTCTTCCCTCATTTTGAGTTCATCGAAACCTTCTAGTATAATTTGGGGGGTGACCAAGGGTGCCGTGGGAAGCAGGCAACAAATGTATCGGAATGACCTATTCTGCTGTTGATAGCTTAGTTTGACATCATCTACCACGTCTGCCAAACCAGAAAAGTCACCAGCAGCGGTTGAAGATCGCATAAATGGAACCTTGGCCCCATATGATCGGGCCACTTCCGAAATTTCCTCATCATCGGTAGATACCATTACCTCCTCAAACAACCCACAGGCCAATGCCGTTTCAATGGAGTAAGCAATGATCGGCTTTCCCAGAAACTCCCTGATGTTCTTCCTGGGTATCCTTTTACTCCCTCCCCTGGCAGGTATAAGACACAGGTTACCCATGATAATAAGATCCCACCTTTTCTATGACATATGCCTGTTCTTCTGGAGTCAAAGTCGGATACATCGGTAGACTGATACATTTTCTATAATAATCTTCAGCAAAAGGCATGTCTCCTTCTTTCCAGCCAAACTGCCTATAATAAGGCATGAGATGGCAGGGGATATAATGTATCTGCGCAAATATATTGTTCTTCCTGAGATGATCATACAGGCCGAGCCTGTCATCCACCTCTATTACATAAAGGTGGTAGGCATGCCCTTCCACCACCCCAGATTGCCCTTTTATAAAGGACTGGCCAACAAAGGCTGATGCATAGCGTTCCGCAATTTCCTTTCTCTTGAGCAATCCGTCGTCCGCCCGTTTAAGCTGGCTCATTCCCAATGCGGCCTGAAAATCAGTCAATCTGTAATTAAAACCCAAAACCTGCATTTCCATATACCATCCGGGGTAGGTTTCATGGCCCCCGGCAAAATCAATCGTATTGGTGAAGGCTTCTTCCGATTTTACGATGCCATGGGTTCTGAGTTGAAGCAATTTTTGATAAAGTTGCCCATCATTGGTGGTGATCATGCCACCCTCGCCGGCCGCGATGTGTTTTACCGGGTGAAAAGAGAAAATAGCCAAGTCCGAAAATGTACCGTTTCCACAATGTTGCCGCTGCTCCCGAGCATCGATAAAAAATCCTCCCGGCGCGTGGCAGGCGTCTTCAATGATCCACAGATCATATTTTTTCGCCAGCTTTTTGTAGGCCTCCAAATCAACAGCCCTTCCCGCAAAATCGACCGGAATAATGCCTTTATAGGTCCCTTTAGCGGACGATTCCAACAGGTTTGTTACTTTATCGATATCCAACAGGTACGTGACCGGGTCTATATCGGCAAAGACCACCTCTCCCCCGCAGTACCTCACGCAATTGGCCGAGGCCGCAAAAGTGATGGGGGTGGTAATCACCTTGTCGCCAGCTTTAACTCCCAAGGCTAGCGCACAAAGATGCAGGGCTGCCGTTCCGTTGGCCACCGCCACGGCATATTTTGACCCCACATACGCAGAAAATGCGGCTTCAAATGCCGCAATTCTCGGACCCTGCGTCAAATAATCCGACTGAAGGGTTTCAACAACGGCCTGAATGTCTTCCTCCGGAATATGCTGACGGCCGTAGGGAATCGCATTATTCTCCATTAAACTCCAAAAGAAGGGTCAACATGTTCTTTAATCAATGCCCTGAGACTTTCCACGGTTTCCCACTCGGTGTTATCTCCAGAGGTGTAAGCAAATCCCTGAGGAACAAGTTTGGCGTCGAATTTTTCCTTAAAATCCTGTAACTTCCATTTATGGGTTGCTGGTAGAATGGTAAAATATTTACCCAGATCATAGGTATAAAAAGAATCGGAAGGGGTGATCATTTCTTCGTGGACCTTCTCGCCGGGCCTGATACCGACCACAGGATGTTCGCAGTCGGGACCGATTGCCCTGGCCACGTCCATTATTCTGTAGGAGGGTATTTTTGGAACAAAGATCTCTCCCCCCCAAGCATGTTCCAAAGCATGCATCACCATTTCCACACCATCTTGCAGGGATATATTGAACCGGGTCATGTTGGGATCCGTAATGGGCAATTTTCCCTCTTTCCGCTTGTTCAGGAAGAACGGGATAACCGAACCATTGGAACCCATTACATTGCCATATCTCACCACAGAAAACCGTATGGGATTATTTCCTTTTATGTTATTGGCAGCTACAAACAGTTTATCCGACGTGAGTTTCGTCGCTCCATATAAGTTGATCGGTGCACAGGCTTTGTCTGTAGATAAGGCCACCACCCCTTCCACTTTTGTTTGAAGGCAGGCATCGACCACGTTTTGGGCTCCGCCGATATTGGTCTTTATGCACTCATCCGGATTATATTCTGCAATGGGAACGTGTTTCATAGCAGCCGCATGAATCACGAAATCAACTTCCTGCAACGCTCTAATTAGTCGCTCTTTGTCCCTGACATCACCGATAAAATAACGCAATTGAGGATATTTGTCCGTAGGGTACTCTTGAGCCATCTGGAATTGTTTTTGCTCGTCCCGGGAAAAAATTATCAGCCTTTTTATTTTGGGGAAATTTCGTAAAATATGGTTAGTCAGGGCTTTTCCCAGTGAGCCAGTTCCCCCGGTAATTAAAAGTGATTTATTGGATAACATAGTTTTAACCTTCTTCTTTAATGGTTTATTATTGAACCCCCAAACATTTTCTTATTTCACGCCAGGCTTTCTATGTTTGTCACGGTGACAACCTATCCACCAATATCGCCAAAGTAGCCAGACTTGAGGCGATTCCAATCCAGGCCTGTACACTCATCGGCTGCCGCTCGGGTTTCTCCGGAACGATAATTTCCGCACCCGGTTCAATATGGGGATAAAAGTTAAAAAACAGGAACTTGCCCGTTCGCTTTACGTCTCCGTTGGCATAGATCACATAGGACCTGCCCTTGCGGGCATTTTCTGT
>Ga0079224_100005572_pt1 | contig 16552 bp, 8 predicted proteins | sample Stecom2015_FD_80414 | JGI IMG/M metagenome (GOLD analysis project Ga0079224, IMG submission 80414) | Agricultural soil microbial communities from Utah to study Nitrogen management - Steer compost 2015 | ecosystem: Environmental > Terrestrial > Soil > Agricultural land | place: USA: Utah... | reverse complement strand
TACGCAATTGTTGGATAAAGCCATCCACCACTTCTAAATAATCTTCAGTTAAGGGATAAAGACTGATGTCGACTGATACGTTCATAATAAACTCCTAAAAATCAAATTCAAAGGTCAGGCCGAAATGTTGTGGGTCACCCAAGTGGGTGTAGCGGGTATCTTCATAGTTTGGTGGCTCAACACCAAAGTAAAAACCACGCACATCATAGCGTTCGTCGAGCACATTACGCCCCCAAGCATACAAGGCCCATTGTTCTGCTCGGTAACCCACTTTAACATTCAGTAATTGTTTGGCATCGGCCTTTTGATCATGGGAATCTGAAAAATAAAAGTTATCGACGGCCTGATAATCGATGCGGGTAAAGAAGCCGCGATCACCCATATAAGTCAAACCGATGTTGGCCGTATAATTAGGCGCATGGGCTTGTTCGCGGCCACTGAAATCACCATCAATGGTGACATAGTCGCTGTAAGTGGCTTTTAAATAACCCAGCGAACCATGAAAACTCAAGTTACGATTAAGCTGCCAAACAGCATCCATTTCGACACCGTAATTCTCACCCTCAGCGGCATTGCCGGTGTAATAAACATAAGTCAGCGGATCATTGGGGTCGCTTTGGAACGAGGTGCTGACTTGCATGTCTTTACGTTTGGCATAAAACAAAGCAGTGTTTAGCTGTAAGCGGTAATCGAAGAAAAAGCCTTTACTGCCCACTTCGTAGTTAATTAAATACTCAGGATCATAACTGCGGCGACTGTCCGGTAAGGTGGTGCTCAAGTTAAAACCACCGGCTTTAAAACCCCGACCGATGGAGACATACAGGTTATGGTGGGCATTGAGCGCATGTGTTAAGGCGATTTGGCCACCTAACATATCGTCCTTAGGACTCAGATTGAGTAAATTGTCATCTTGGTAATCTGCCTTTCTTTGTTCGAAGCGCAGGCCGGTGCTGAAGCTGCTTTTGGCCGTTAATTGGGTGTTTAGTTCAGCAAATAAAGCGATGTTATCGGCTTGGTAGTTACTGCGAAAATCACGGTAGGGTATACCATCAGAAGCTTCTAAGGAATGGTTGTCCTCATCCAGTCGAGATAAATACAATCCCACCAGCCAATCGCTGCGGTCATTAAACAGGCGGCTGTCTGGATTGGATAACAGTCTGATTTCTTGGCTGCTATGACGACGCTTACGGTCATTGTTTAACGCGTATTCATAGGGCGCGTACTCACCCCAATAGTCATTATTACCCCAGTCACCATCAAAAAAATAGGTGATGTCTGCATTTGTGTGGGCGGTGATACTGACTAAATCAAAAGTCTCGTATGACAAGGTGTTTTTCCAGGAGCCACCCACGGCTTTTTGGGCATCAATGCCTAAATCATCGCTGTAGGTGGTGAAATCATGGGTCGGTGTCCAGACATCAAAACCGTTGTCCTGGTCTATCATCAATACACTTAAATCACTTTGCCAGTTGTCATTGATTTGGAAATGTAACTTGGCGCGCAACGTTAATTCATCTTTCTCGTCCGTATCATCCCGATTATAAAAGGCATTGTGGCGAAAGCCGTCGCTTTGGTACTGATGAACAGCAATCCGATAGGCATTGTCTTGACTGTTAGCCAAAGCGCCGGTGGCACTGAAGCCACCACTGGCGATACCATCTTGGCCAACAGTGACTCGACCATGATAGCTGGGGTTTGTTGAGGGTGCATTTGATTGCACATAAATTAAACCGGCTAGAGCATTGGCGCCATAGCGGGTGCCTTGCGGGCCACGCAAAACTTCAATGCGGCCGATATCGAATAAGGTGGCAGCGCCACCGATACCGGTGAAGTCCATATCATCAATGATAAAACCCACCGAAGGATTGGGTGCTCCTTCATACTGTGAACGTTCGCCAATGCCGCGGATTTGAAAGTAGCGTGGGCGTGAGGTGGAGCCGGACCAATTAATATTCGGCACCAGGTTTAAGACATCTTGAAAATGCTGTTGACCGGCTTGGTTCAGACTGTCTTCATCCAATACTGTTAATGAGGCCGCCACTTCTGCGGCGGTGGTGTCGGGACGAAAATCAGAGGTGACTTTAATGTCGCTTAAACGCGTTTGTTCCGAATATGAGGCAGTATTGTCATTTTGGTCGTTGTTAAAGTTATTGCCGGGATCTTTATCATTGGCAGATAAAGTGATGAAAGATAAGCCCAAAAGGCTAAGTGTTGTTAGTTGTTTAATCATGGGATCTCACTTAAAACCGGCCGGGTTTAAATTTTTATGTTCAAATGAGATATTGAACAACCGGCATGAAAAGGAGACCCGGTTGTGGCGTGATGAATTTAATCCATTCCTACGCCGGTATGAACCGGATCAGGTACAAAGGGTTCAGAAACTTCTGTCTCAGGCTGTGCCGAATGTTTCATGGTATTGAATATTCGAGCTTGCCGCCCCTTGGATGCCGCGCATTGTAACAAAACCACAATAAAAGTGCGCGTACATTTCGATTTATTCTTTAAGCCGTTGTTGCCAATCGTGGAATGCTGCTTATCAGTTGTTGGGTGTAGCTGTGCTGGGGCTGTTGCATGATTTTGCTGGTTTCACCTTGTTCAACCAATCGACCTTGTTGCATCACCGCCAAACGATTGGCGAAACTGCTGACCAGGGCGATGTCGTGGCTGATAAACAATAAACTGAGATTAGTGTCTGCAACCAACCGTTTTAACAGCGCCACCACTTGTTGTTGCACCAAGACATCCAGAGCGGTCACTGCTTCATCACATATTAGTAATTCAGGCTCGCAGGCCAGAGCTCGGGCAATGGCGATGCGCTGTCGCTGGCCGCCGGAAAATTGGTGTGGTAAGCGTGACAGCATGTCGGAATTTAAATCAACTTGCCGCAATAGTTCATTTAACCGTTGTTGTCGCTTAATAGGCTGGCGATACAAATTATGGATATCCAGAGGTTCAGATAGCGATTGCTGGATAGTCATTCGTGGGTTGAGTGATGCATAAGGGTCTTGGAAAATCATTTGTAGCGATTTATGGCTGTGTTTATTTCGCGGACTTCCATGAATGTTGATTTGGCCGTTTGTATAGTCTTGTAAACCAACTAAACAACGACCCAAGGTGGTTTTACCGCTGCCAGATTCACCCACCAGACCGACAACATCGCCGGCTTTAATTTTCAGCGATACGTCATCAACAGCATGAAGGTAAGCAGGCGATTTAAAGCCATTGGCCTTTTGCTTAAACCGCACCTGCAGGTTATTTATAGCGACTAAGGGCGGTTTTCTTCCAGTGATTTTATTGCTTAGGGTGTTTTCGGGGGCGGCTGCAGCTATAAGCCGGCGGGTGTAATCGCATTTCGGATTTTGGATAAGGGCAAGAGTTTCACCTTGCTCAACAATTTCACCCGTTTGCATAATGGCAATGTGGTCAGCTATCTGACTCATGACAGCTAAATCATGGCTAATAAATAGCATCGCCATGCCATGGGTTTGTTGTAATTGTTTCAGTAATACCACCAGGTTTTTCTGGGTGGTGACATCCAGTGCCGTAGTCGGCTCATCGCAAATAAGGATATCCGGTTGGCATGCCATCGCCATGGCAATCACCACCCGTTGTTTTTGGCCGCCGGATAGTTGATGGGGATAGCGGTTGGACAATGAGGTATCTAATTGCACTTGGTGCAGTAATTGCTTTATTTTTTCATGACGCTGGATTTTATTAAGCGAAGAATGGAGTCGTATGGATTCGTCGATTTGTTTGGCAATGGTGCGTACCGGATTTAAGGCAGTCATGGGTTCTTGGAATACCAGGCCAATGTGCTTGCCACGAATAGCTTGCCATTGTTGCGGAGAGTTTTTTGTTAAATCCTGGCCGCGAAAAATAATCCGCCCACGTTGTTCACTGTGTGCCGGTAACAGCCCCATTAAAGCCAGTGCGGTTAATGATTTGCCGCTACCGGAGGCACCTGCTAAACCCAAGGTTTGACCTTGGTGGAGCGTTAAGCTGAGGTTTTTAATGACATTATTGTCACTGTTTTTAAAATGAACAGTGAGGTTTTTAAGGCTTAATAGGGGCAAATTTGGCATCACTTTATTGTAAGCAGTTCGTCTTGTGAGAACAAGCTTGATAAACGGTGAAGGGACTAGTTGATTGACTGAGGTTTAAAAAATTACTTTCAGCCCCAGTTACTAGGGATTGTGACATCATATAATTAAGAATTATGAAAGACTATATTAAAGAATGGTTATCACCTTTTGGAATTGAGCTGACCCAAATGCAAATGGCTATTGCGGTGTTATTGGTGATTGTTGTTATTTCCGTGGCAATCCATTGGTTGTTGCATCGGGTGGTCTTTAAAATGGTTGAGAAAATGGCCCGCAATGGTCGCCGTACTTGGCGCAAGGCTTTTTTTGAAGAAAAACTATTCAGTCGCTTAGCACTGACTGTCCAAGGTGTCATTATTAATATCCAAGTGGTGCTTTGGTTAAACCCTGAAACCGTGATATTTAATTGGCTGCAAACCCTGTCCTTATTGTGGGTTGCTTTATTCGCCATGTTAACGCTGTTTTCGGTTGTGGATGCCTTTGGTTACATGGCACGACAGAATCCACGCACTAAAAATCTACCTATTCAAGGCTTCTTGCAAGCCATTAAGCTGGTTTTCACTGTGGTGACCATCATCTTTATGATTGCCATCGTCATTAATAAGTCGCCAACACTTATTATTAGTGGTTTGGGTGCCATGGCAGCGGTCTTTATGTTGGTTTTTAAAGACCCTTTACTGGGTTTTGTGGCCGGCATTCAATTATCTGCCAATGATATGTTGCGGATTGGTGATTGGCTGGAAATGCCGAGCTATGGAGCCGATGGCGATGTTATTGAAATCGGTTTAACCACGGTCAAAGTGCAAAACTGGGATAAAACCATTACCACCATTCCCACGTATGCGCTGATATCTGATTCCTTTAAAAACTGGCAAGGAATGTCAGAATCCGGGGGCCGTCGAATTAAGCGAGCCATATATATTGATGTGACCAGTGTTAAATTTATGGACGAAGATTTAATGGAGCGTCTTAAGCAGGCCAGCTTACTGGCACCTTACTTGGCTGAGAAGAAAGAAGAAATAGAAATTTATAATCAGCAAAATAAATTCAATATGGATTTGAAAATTAATGGTCGACGCTTAACTAATTTAGGCACCTTACGCGCATATTTGATTAACCTCCTCAAAAACCATCCGGGAATTCACCAAGAAATGACCCTGATGGTGCGGCAATTGGCGGCCCAAGATAAAGGTATTCCTTTAGAAATCTATGCCTTTACGAGTACCGTGAAGTGGGCCGAGTATGAAGGCATTCAAAGTGATATTTTTGATCATATTTATGCAGTTATTGATGCTTTTGATTTACGTATTCACCAATCTCCGGGCAGTGCCGATATGCGATTTTTGCGTGATGCCATGACCAGCAGGCAAACCGCAGAACTCGAGCAAAGCACAGCTGCTGCAGACAAGCCTGCTTTATCGCAGCCCTAAGTTATGCGGATCCCAATAGTCACGTAAACCATCACCCAATAAATTAAAGGCGATTAAAGTCAGTGATAAAAACCCGGCGGGAATAAATAGTGACCACGGTGCAATTTGTAAATTATCAACCCCTTCACTGATTAAGGTACCCCAAGAGGTATTGGGTTCTTGCACGCCTAAGCCAAGAAATGAAATAAATGATTCAATCAGAATCACTTGTGGTACGGTCAAGGTGGCATAAACCACCACCACACCGATGAGATTGGGCAAGATGTGTTTGCTTAGAATGCGCGGTGTACTTTGTCCCATGGTGACAGCGGCCTCCATATAGGCTTGTTTTTTAATGACTAAGGTTTGGCCGCGCACAATGCGCGCGGTATCCAACCAGATGTAACCACCAATGGCCGCAAATAAAAGTCCAATGTGTTGACCAAAAAACACCAGCAACAGAATCACCAGAAACAAAAATGGTAGAGCGTACAAAACATCCAAAAATCGCATCATAACGGCATCAACAACACCACCGCGATAGCCTGAAAATAATCCGTAGCTAACACCAATCAATAAACTCATGGCGGTGGCGATAAAAGCCACCATTAATGATAACCGTCCACCCAATAAAGTTCGGACAAATAAGTCTCGGCCCATGACGTCGGTACCGAACCAAAAGGTGCCATTGGGGGCTTGAGCCATGGCATCCCAGTGAATAATATCTGCTTGTTGGGTGCTAATAACTGGACCGATAATAACCAGCAAAATCATAAAAGCCAACCAAGTAAGGGCAATTTTAATTTTTACCATCAGCCCTCCTGGGTGCGCGGATCAAGCCAGCGATAAAGCAGGTCAACCACCAGGTTCATAATCAGCATTAACAGTGCCACCAGCAACACCACGCCCAGCACCAAGGTATAGTCACGACTTAAGGCGCCTTGGATAAAATAGCGACCCAGACCGGGCAAGCCGAAAATTTGTTCAATCACCACCGAGCCGGTAATCAAACCGACGGTCGCCGGACCGAGAAAACTGACCACTGGCAATAACGCCGGGCGCATGGCATGCTGCCATAAAACTCGCCGCTCGCTACAGCCTTTGGCACGCGCAGTGGTGATGAAAGGTTGTTGCAATTGGTCTAATAAGGCGCTACGAAAAAGGCGCGTAATGTAGGCGATAAAAGGTATGGCTAAGGTGATAACCGGCAGCACTAAATGTTGGATTTGACCGTCATTCCAACCGCCCACCGGTAACAACGGCCAATAAACCGCCAGGACCAAAATCAATAATGGTGCAACCACGAAATTAGGTACACTCATACCAAAAACTGCGATAAAACCAATGGCATAATCAATAGGGCGATTGGCGTGTTGCGCCGACCAAATACCCAAAGGCAAACCAATCAGCAACGCCACAAATAACGCTAAAACTCCTAAGGTCGCAGATATCGGAAGTCCATAGGCAATCAGTTCATTAACAGTCTGATCCGGGTACTGAAAAGAAGGGCCTAAATCACCGCGTATGACACGGCCTAAATAACCCATGTATTGTTCTATGATTGGTTTGTCTAATTGGTATTTGGCGCTTAATTGCGCTTCAATTTCCGGAGCCAGCTGGCGCTCACTGTCAAAGGGACCGCCGGGCGCTAAACGTAACAACACAAAGGTCAGTGTTAATACCAGCCACAGCACCGGTATTGCCCATAGCAGTCTTTGCCAGAGCAATCTCAGCATATTATGGATTCAGTATGTGATCGCTGATTTTTTCTGCCATCATCATGGTCGGGGCATTGGTGTTGCCGGAAATTAAGGTCGGCATCACCGAGGCATCCACCACCCGTAAGCCAGCAATGCCGTGGACTTGTAAATTTGAATTGACCACAGCCAATTCATCCTGGCCCATTTTGCAGGTGCCGATGGGATGATAGATGGTTTCGGCTTTGCGACGAATAAAATCGGTAATCTCAGCATCACTTTGAACTTCGCTACCGGGAAATAGTTCTGTCGCACGATACGGGTCAAAGGCTTTACTGGCAAAAATTTGCCGCTGGATTTTAAATCCGGCGATCATGGTTTCTAAATCTTTAGCCACGCTTAAGTAATTGGCTTGAATCAGCGGTGCCGAACCGGGCTTATTATCGGCCAAGGTAATTTGGCCACGACTTTGTGGACGTAGCATACACATATGTAAAGTATAACCACTGCCTTTAATACGGTTACGTCCATGATCATCTAAAATCGCCGGAACAAAATGAAATTGGAGGTCTGGGCGATCGTCTATGGCCATTGGACTTTGCCAAAAACCACCGGCTTCAGCAATGTTAGAGGTGCCGGGTCCTTGTTTTAGGAGGAAGTATTTAAGACCGGTCATAACTTCGCTCAAGGTGTCATAGGTGATGGTTTGTGAACAACTTTGTACCAGACAAACGTCCAAATGGTCTTGTAGGTTGTTGCCGACACCGGGTAAAACGTGCACCGGGTCGATGTTATGCGCTTGTAATTCATCGGGGTTACCGATACCCGACAACATCAGTAGCTGTGGTGAATTAATGGCACCACCGGAAATAATCACTTCTTTTTTAGCATAAATCGATTTGCTTTTACCTTTGTGATTAACTTGCACACCACTGGCACGTTTGTCTTTTATGATAATTTTTTCTGCCATGGCATGGGTCATGACCGTTAGGTTGTCGCGTTTCATGGCTGGTTTTAAATAAGCTTGCGCTGAGGAATGGCGTTTGTTGTTCTTTTGCGTAACCTGGTACAAACCAAAGCCACGTTGTCGAGCGCCATTAAAATCATCGGTACGATCAAATCCGGCTTGTTCAGCGGCATCTATGAAAACCTCACTCAAAGGGTTGACATAGGATAAATCAGAAACCCATAAAGGCCCTTCATTACTGTGGTACTTATTGATTAAGCTCTGGTTGTTTTCGCTTTTAAGAAAGTAGGGTAATACCGACTCAAAATTCCAGCCATCATTTCCTAAATCAGCCCAGTGATCATAATCTTTACGATGACCACGACAATAACACATGGCATTAATGGAAGATGAGCCGCCGAGCACCTTGCCGCGGGGCCAATATAATTGGCGGTTATTTAAATGTGGTTCCGGCTGAGTATGGTAACCCCAGTTCAAACTCTCTAAAGTGGCTAATTTAGAAAGCCCGGCGGGCATATGAATCAGTGGATTCCAGTCACTGGCACCGGCTTCTACTAACAAAACCATGTGTTTACCAGATGCTGATAAACGGTTTGCCAGTACACAGCCGGCTGATCCGGCGCCTACAATAATATAGTCAAATTTTGTCAAAACGAATGTTCTATAAAAGGATTTGAATATTATAGTGGAATGTCCTTGGGACTTCATTCACTTTTGTAATCTGTAATTCAATGAGTGTGCAAAAGTGAAAGCGGCCACGGCGGCCATGTCTTTGGTTTATTGCACGTAACGCTCTGACTCGCGTTGCTCGCCAACCGCTAAACGTGTCGGAATGTCCTTGGGACTTCATTCACTTTTATGATTAGTAATTAAAGTGTAAAAAGTGGCCTATAGGACATAGCTCCGCGGCGTAAGTAGGACGGGTATGCGACCGCGTTGCTCACGGCCTTAACGGCCATTTCGTGACGCTTCTTTTACTAGGTAAAAACCGCATGACTGCGGTTGTCTGGCCTAACCGGCTCGGTGGATTAATCTGTTCAGCAGCATTCTGCATAAAGTGCTAATTTATTTGTACCAAGCTGATTTGAAAAAGTTTCTATTAACCCCCATTAATGTATCAGTTTAAAACAATTATCAACACCATGAATATGAATAAATTAACAACTAACTTTCAACAGGCGTTGAGTGAAGCCCAGTCAATCGCTGTGGGTAAAGATCATAATATGATTGAATCTGCGCATGTGCTTAGTGCCATGTTGCAACAACAAAACTCTTCCCTGAAACATGTCTTAACCAAAGCGGGAGTGAATTTAAACCAATTACAGCAGGAACTGGATAACACCATCGAATTGATGCCGGTTGTCAGTGGTTCCGGTGATGTTGGATTATCCAATAATCTGAATCGCGTATTGAACATTTGCGATAAGCTGGCACAAAAACGCGGTGACCAATATATCGCCAGTGAGTTGTTTGCGTTAGCTTTAATGGATTCTTCGGACACCACTGCCCAATTATTAAAAAAAACCGGGGCCAATAGAGAAGCGATAGCGGCTGCTATTGATGCGGTTCGGGGCGGAGAAAAGGTCACCGATCAAGGCGCAGAAGAAAATCGTGGTGCCTTAGAAAAATACACCATTGATTTAACCGCACGTGCTGAGGCCGGAAAAATTGATCCCATTATTGGTCGGGATGCGGAAATTCGCCGTACCATTCAAATTTTACAACGTCGCACAAAAAACAATCCGGTCATTATTGGTGAACCGGGTGTCGGTAAAACCGCCATTGTTGAAGGTTTAGCCCAGCGAATAATTAATAATGAAGTACCTGAAGGGGTTAAAGGTAAAAGATTGTTGTCTTTAGATTTAGGGGCTTTGATTGCCGGCGCCAAATACCGCGGTGAATTTGAAGAGCGCTTAAAAGCGTTACTGAATGATTTAAGCAAACAAGAAGGCCAGGTGATTTTATTTATTGATGAATTACACACCATGGTAGGTGCCGGTGCGGCCGAAGGTGCCATGGATGCCGGAAATATGTTAAAACCTGCTTTGGCTCGTGGTGAGCTGCATTGCATTGGTGCCACCACATTAGATGAGTATCGTGAATACATTGAAAAAGACAAAGCCTTGGAGCGTCGTTTCCAAAAAGTGATGGTACTTGAGCCTTCGGTTGAAGACACCATCGCGATTTTACGGGGTCTGAATGAACGATATGAAGTACATCATGCGGTAGAAATTACCGATCCCGCGATTATTGCGGCAGCGACATTATCGCACCGTTATATCACTGACCGCAATTTACCCGATAAAGCCATTGATTTAATGGATGAAGCGGCCAGTCGTATTCGAATGGAGATTGACTCTAAACCCGATAAGCTCGATAGTATTGAACGACGCTTAATCCAAATGAAAATGGAACGGGAAACGTTGCTGCGGGAAAAAGACAAAGGTTCGAAGAAGCATTTAGCAGAGTTAGATGTTTCTATTGCTGAATTAGAACGAGAGTACTCAGATTTAGAAGAAATTTGGAACTCGGAAAAAGCAGCTGTGCAAGGCACGACTCATTTAAAAGAATCCTTAGAGCAGGCCAAAGCAGATTTTGAAGCTGCTAAACGAGCCGGTGATTTGGCTAAAATGTCGGAGCTACAGTATGGCATCATGCCTACTTTGGAAAAGCAAATTGCCCAAGCCACTGATGTCGATATGAGCCAATTTAAACTACTGCGTAACAAAGTCACAGAAAATGAAATTGCGGAAATTGTCTCCATGTGGACAGGTATTCCGGTCAATAAAATGATGGCTGGTGAAAAGCAAAAGTTACTGGAAATGGAAGATGCCATCCATAAGCGTTTAATTGGGCAAGACGAAGCAGTTTCAGCAGTTTCTGATGCCATTCGTCGCTCCCGTGCGGGCTTATCTGATCCAAATCGCCCCACCGGCTCGTTTATGTTTTTGGGTCCTACCGGTGTCGGTAAAACAGAACTAACCAAAGCCTTGGCAGAATTCATGTTTGATACTGAAGATGCCATAATTCGTCTGGATATGTCGGAATTTATGGAGAAACATTCGGTGGCTCGCTTGATCGGGGCACCTCCCGGTTATGTCGGCTATGAACAAGGTGGTTATCTGACCGAAGCTGTGCGCAGAAAACCGTATTCGCTGATACTGTTGGATGAGGTGGAGAAAGCCCATCCTGATGTCTTTAATATTTTACTGCAGGTGCTAGATGATGGCCGCTTAACCGATGGCCAAGGTCGAACTGTAGATTTTAAAAATACCATCATCATCATGACCTCAAATTTAGGTTCAGATTTGATTCAACAGAAAATCAATGATGATTATGAAGATATTAAAGCTGCGGTTATGGAAGTAGTCGGTAGCCACTTTAGACCCGAATTTATTAACCGTGTCGATGATATTGTGGTGTTCCATCCGTTAAAACAAGCACAAATTAGACAGATTGCTGCGATTCAGATTGGTCGGGTTAAAAAACGCTTGGCGATAAAAGACATCGGTCTTGAGGTTAGTGAAGCTGCCTTAGACTTTTTAGGTCGAGTCGGTTTTGATCCTGTTTATGGTGCCCGTCCTTTAAAACGAGCCATTCAAGATGAAATGGAAAACCCCTTAGCAGAAAAGCTACTGCGAGGCGAAGTGCAAGCAGGCCAATCAGTTCATGTTGATTTAGCCGATAAAAATCTGGTGTTTACGGTTCGCTAATCCTGCTGTAATGAATAAACCCGCCACCATAAGGTAGCGGGTTTTTTATTGCCTACGACTTAATTATTGTTAAACGTATAAAAATGGAAATTACTCAAACCAATATACTAATGAATTAGTACCTATTAAGGTTGTAGGAAAATATTGACAATGAAATATGAATTTATGGACAGAATAAAAAATTTAATTAATTCATAATGGCCACCAAGGATTTAAAAAGGAAGGAGTATAGCAGGCAAGCTAAAAGGATCAGTCCAGGGAAGACTGGTGACTGCGGACATGGAGTAGCGGTCAGGAACCGGATAAGTTCCACTCTCGGGGTAATGGAAGAGGGTCTCGTGTTTGTGACCTTCGATAATTGACCGCTGTCATTTCGATGACGGCGGTTTTTTTTGATGGCTAATTAATAGCTATCAAGTAATTCTTACAAAGCACCCAAAGACAGATAAACTTCCTTATAATAAGGCCCATGCGTGCCTTTATTTTTCATTTAATCATTAAGCTTAATGGTTTACTGTCATTATCCGGCAGTCACCGCTTGGCTCGTGGTCTGGCATCTTTAATATGGCGCTTCTCAGGCAAGCAAAAGCATATTACGTTGACCAATATTCGGTTATGCTATCCGCAGATGTCGGTTAAGCAGCAACATCAATTGGCTAAAGACAGCCTCATTGAAACCATAAAAGCGGTGTGTGAATTGGGTGTGGTTTGGCGTCGCTATCCGGCTAAATTTTCGCCATTAATTAAAGCGGTTAAAGGCCAAGATTTACTGGAAAACGCCTTGGCTCAAAAACAAGGTGTGTTATTGGCCGCACCACATTTTGGCAATTGGGAAGTGCTTAATTTATGGTTATCGCGCTTTGATGATTTCGCTTTTTTATACAAACCGCCCAGTGATCAGCGCCTTGAACAAATATTGCTAAAGTACCGTGGCCAAGGGGGGGCAAAGCAGATTACTGCAGATGCCAAAGGCGTGCGGAATATGCTAACGCATATAAACCAAAAAGGAATATTGGCAATTCTACCGGATCAACAGCCAAAATCCGGGCAAGGCATTTATGCTGACTTCATGGGTCAAACGGCTTACACCATGACCTTGTTTTCTAAAATTGCCCGTAAAACCGGTGCACCGGTGATTCTGGCGGTTGCTGAGCGTCAAGAAGATGGTTTTGTGATTCACTTTAAAGCAGCCAATGAGGAAATTTATGGCGATACGCAGCAATCCGTGCAGTCGCTGAATCGAGATATTGCTGATTTAGTGGCCATTAACCCGGCTCAGTATCAATGGACCTATAAACGCTTTAGCATTCAACAGGATGGCCTGAGTCCATATTCAAAGGATCAGCTAAATAAGTAAAGAATACAGCACTTGTTACATGTAAGAGTGCTGTATTTTTACTTAATCAATTGGCTTGCGGTATTAGATTAGTTACCGGTAATTGGCTGCGATACCATTTAGCACCCGGATGCCGGTTATTCGCCGGGTCATTGATGTCATATAGATTGATAACACCATTGGTTTGACCATTAAACTGCATTTGAACTGTGCCGACCGCCTTTGCTTCGAAAGGAACTGATGGGCAGTGTGGACAAAAGGTATCGGCATAAACTGCTGTGAGTGTTGAATTGTTATTATAGCCACTGGCTATGGTCCAGTAGGGGTTGCCCGCTAAATCATAAATATAGTTAATGATGATTCGTTTCTGACCGCGGGTAATGATGGATTCACCCCAGCCGGGTTCATCGGGGGAAAAGTAATGACCCGTGTGATTTTTATAGGTATAGCCAGTATCAAACTCATCCAAGCTTAATTTTTCAGCGCTTAAATGATTGTTAATTTCACGCACTTGGATGGCCTTTTTAGATGTCATAAAAGTGGTATTTGACCAGCCGGCTAAGGTAATGTTCTGGTTGCCCGGTTGAAAGCCACCAGGTGAAGTAACATGCGCAATTTGGCTGTAATATTGATTAAAACCTGAATCATCGCCATCAGCGGTGTACCAAACCGGTGTGCGGTCAGGTAGGCCGGTATACATGGTATATAACAAACGGTTGTCATTAAAAACATGCATATCAATACCGTTGCCAGAGCGTTGTGGATTCCACCACAAACCATTTTCCGGTTTAATGGTGTTATTATCTGGAACATTACAATGAGTTACTTTTTGGCAGTAACCATTCTGACCTACTTCAAATTGAATAACTTCATGTTGGCCTTGATTAAAGCCTTGATTATAAACTGCTGCCTGATAATCAATGCCGTAGTTTTGGCCACAGACAGCATCTTCATCAAGCGCGAATTCAACCTGAATTTGTCGGCTTTGGTTAACCGCCAAATGACTCAAGCTAATAGCTGGCGTGATTAGTTTAAGATGATCGGTGTCTTTAACAGGTAGACCGTCTTGTTTATTGTAAATACAGATGGCTTCTTGTGTATCCAACAAGTTTGCTTGATTGCAGCCAATCAACAGCGCATCATTGTTGGTTTGGTTTTGCATGCCAATAGTGGCTAATTGAGTGGCTATGGAGTCGTCATTATATTGAAAAACCCACTGCGAAGTTTCAGGGTATAAAATGGCTTGAAAGTCCGTGCTTTCAGTTAGTTGTGGGGTATCAACAAAATCAGCACCTTTCCAGGTAAACACCTCACAAGCGGTGGCATTTGATTCGGCCTTACGCGGGCAATTGGCAAAATAGGCATGATAAAAATCAGAGCCTTGTAAATCAGCATGTAACGGCGCAATACGGCCGCCGGTATCGAAATCCGGAATCACTGGAATCGGGCAATCTGGACTGTAATCTACGCCTTCGGCATAGGGGTTGGTGCTTAAGTAGCCATTAGTTGCTACCACTAAGCTGGTTACTGATTGGCCGTAATGATCGAATGGTTTGGTTAACTGTACTGTGGCGTTGCCCATGTCATCGGCTGTGTAATTGACCCATTGTTTTTTCCAAGGCACTTTATGTTGATCTTGGACAATATCAACAAACTGTTTTTCACAGACTGTATATTTATTGCCATGATTGTCGCTGCCTTTTGAAGTGGCTTGGGTGCGGTTTTTACCTAATAAGGCGTAGCCATCGACAGCTGTATGACGACCTACATTTTTTACTTGTAAAGTGGCTCGCCAGTGCTCACCGGGATCAATCTTACTGTCATTGTTTCCACAGACCTGATTAAGTTGGGGTTCACCTTGCGGTTGAATATCAGGTGATTCGACAATGACCGCACGAGAACCGACTCCTTGGCAGCCACTGGCATCGTGAACGGTCAAGGTCACATTGCCGGTATAAGACTGTTCATATCGGGGAGTTATTGTGGTGCCATTACCATCTATCTGGCCGTCACCATTAACATCCCAAAGGTATTGGTAAGGTCCAACGCCACCGGCTACATGAGCGGAAAAAGTCGCGGTCGTGCCAACTCGCAGAGAGCTTGGTGTGACTATGTTAACAGTTGGCGCATCGCAGGGAATCGAGGTGTTTAAAGTCATTTGCTTGCTGTTGATGGGATCCAGCCAATCCTTTAATCGCGTTTGTGGCGTGCTGCCTTTATCCCAAGAATAGTAAAATCGACCATAAAAATCGGAGCCATTATTACCACATGAGGCCTCCCCAGCATGAAGCTGCCCCACTAGACGAAAATCTTTGTTCCATAGGCCGGAGCCCGAAGAGCCGAATTCGGTGGTACCTAAATCCCAATTAACAACCTGTAGATGGGTGGTGCCGGCTGTAAAAAGTCCGGTAATGAGTAACGGATCATAGTCAATGCTGATGCGTTTGGCATGGCCTGATGGATGATGAATTCCTACACCACCATCGAAAGCTGTATTGCTGCGGTCCCAGCCGGTGTAGCGAACGTTAAATTCAGGATCAGGTGATTGATTCAACAACAACAAAGCAAAATCACTAACCTCATTGTTGGCAACAAATGTGGCACCTGCCTGGCGATGGTTAAAAGTATTGATATCAATGGCTTGACCACTGGCCGCAGAACCTGGTGTACGACATTTTTTCGATTCGTAATTCCAAATTATATTGACAGAAGCCGCGACGCTATCCCGTTCGCTGGCTGAACTTTCGGTGTAACCGCAATGGGAAGCGGTTAGAAAATAAGGCTTACTATCCTGAGCTGTATTGTTAATGAGTTGCCCTGTGCAAACTCTACTTTCACCGGGCAATTGAAACGTGTACATAGCAACACTGCTGATTTCCGGTCGCCAGTCATCGCCTTCGGGGCAGGCCACATCAATATTACAGCTGCCACTTTTTAAGCCAAGTTCTTGGGTTGTTTTCCAATAGGCATAAAAGCCGTGAGATATTTGAAAGACATCAAAGGTCAGGTATTGTTTTTCTTGTGGCATCACCGTAATACGTATATGAACGTTATCACCGGGTACGTCACCAATCCAAAAATAACCATTTTTCGGATTATAGCGATCCGTATAGGGGCCTCTTAAGATGCTGTTGTCGTTATTGCTTATCCATAGCTCAGCTGATGGCGGTAAAAAAAAGTTACGCATACCGACATTAAGACTGGTGGCATTCTTGGCACTGATTTGTAAATCGTATTGTGACTGGCCATCCGCGAGTGTTTGCCATTGGCCATTGACCGTTTTGGTTTTTGTTTTATAAATATCATTAACTGCAGTGGCTTCCGCATATT
>Ga0079224_100005571_pt1 | contig 16553 bp, 19 predicted proteins | sample Stecom2015_FD_80414 | JGI IMG/M metagenome (GOLD analysis project Ga0079224, IMG submission 80414) | Agricultural soil microbial communities from Utah to study Nitrogen management - Steer compost 2015 | ecosystem: Environmental > Terrestrial > Soil > Agricultural land | place: USA: Utah... | reverse complement strand
CGACTGGTCGATCGACGATCCGGACCTGGTCGAAAGCGTCAAGGCGCAGGTCGGCCGGGCGCTCGTGCCGATGATCAGGCGCGCGTTCCAGTTCAAGGTCACCCGCGCCGAACGCTGGATCGTTGCCCGCTACGACAGCGGCGAGGGCGGCTACTTCCGCCCGCACCGAGACAACACCACGGCGGGCACCGCGCATCGCCGGTTCGCCTGCACGATCAACCTCAACGCGGAGGACTACGACGGGGGCGACTTGCGCTTTCCCGAGTTCGGCGACCGGAGCTATCGTGCCCCGACCGGCGGAGCGGTAGTCTTTTCGTGCTCGCTGCTGCACGAGGCCCTCCCGGTCACGCGCGGCCGCCGCTACGCGACGCTGCCGTTCCTCTACGACGACGAAGGCGCGCGCATTCGCGAGCAGAACCTGGGCAAGGTGTCCGAGGAATTCCGCACGTACCGCTCGGGCCTGACGACCGACTAGCCGAAGATTTCGCCGAGGAAGCGGTCGATCATGGCCGTCGCCGGGTAGTCGGGATCGCCGAGCTCGCGGTTGATGCGGGCGTGGCCCCTCAGGCCCGTCCCCGGAAGGCCCTCAACCTCCACCGGTGTCCCGGCCGCGCGCAGAGCGGCCGCCAGCGCCTCGCTCTGGCGCTGGCCGTCGTCTCGCTCGACGTGGAGGATCAGGAAGCGCGCGGCATTGGGCGCGTCGGCGTGGCGCGTGGGCGACAGGCGGGCCTGGCGCGCTGCGTCGGTGCCGAATGCCTGGCGATAGGTGCGGTGCATGACCGGCGGGCCGTCGCTCATCTGCGCGGCGACGTCGTAGGCCGCGCCGTCGAGCGGGACCACGCCGTCGATGGCGTCGAGGGACAGCCCGACGCCATGCAAGTAGGCCGGATCGGTGCCGACCAGGGCCACGAGGTGCGCCCCGGCGCTGTGGCCGACGAGCGCGATCCGCTCCGGGTCGAACCCGAGCGGCCCGCTGCGCGTCTTGAGATGGGCCACCGCCGCGGCGATGTCGGCGGCCTGCTGCTCGACCGTCGCCTCCGGCACCAGCCGGTAGTTGACCGAGGCGACCGCATAACCCCGTGCGTTCCAGTGCTCGAGCTTGTCCGAGCCGGCCATCATCCGCTTGTCGCCGCGCGACCAGCCGCCGCCGTGCACGAACACCACCAGCGGAGCATCGGGCGAGGGTGCCGCCCAATAGTCGATCGCCTGCAGCGGATCGGTCCCGTAGGACAGCACCTGCCTGCCGTCGTCGCGCGGCCCGCGCGAAACGGCCGCGCCGGACACCGCGAGCACGCCGCAGGCGAGGATCAGGAACAGCCTGCTGGCCACCGCACGCTCCCTTCCTCCGTGAGCCGGACGAAAGGAAACCTAACCGAGCCCGTTGTACGCCTCGTTAACGGCCACCCCCGCCGCCGCTTTCGGCGGCGAGGTCCTCGGCGGAGGCGGCTTCTAGCCGCCCGGCGCGCGAGGCCGTGATGTAGTTGCGGACCTGCACGTTGCCCTCGTGGCAGGCGTATTCGTAGAACGCGTAGCCATCGTCGCGCGTCCAGTCGAAGCGCAGTGTCCACGGCGCGGTGAACACTTCGGGGTCGGCGTAGGTCATCTCGTAAGTGATCGTGTCCGGCTCGGTCATCGTCAGCCGCTCGACGACCGTCGCCTTCTCGCTGGTCGGGATCGTGTTCCACGGCGGCACTCCGCGGGTCGCCATGTTGAGCGGGCTGCCGTTGCGGGCGAAGGCGTTGCGCGTCGCGCTGTCGCCGGTCTTGAGGTTGGTCGTCTCGATCACCAGCGTGTTGCCGTCCCAGCGGCCGCGGCTCGAGCCGAGCCAGGCCTCGACCGGTTCCGGCCACGGCTCGAACTGGCCGGCCACCGGGATGATCCGCGTGCCGAGCATCTCGAGCGCGATGACCACGTAACCGGGCGCCTGGTAGATGCGGATGCCGTTGTTGTAGCGGAATGGCAGCATCGAGGCGGGAAACCCGCGGCTGACGCAGCGGTCCCACGAATCGAAGTCGGTCACCCAGTCGAACTGCGTGTTGGGCGTCCAGCTCGACCGGCCCGCGCGATAGAGCGCTTCGGCCTGCGGGGTCATCGGCGGCAGCCGGCCGCTCGGCGGATCGACCACCATCGAAGTCCGCCGCGCACCGGCGAGATACTCGATCCAGTGCCCGCGCCCGATCGTTTCCTCCTGCTCCTCGCGCTCGTAGGCCTGCTCGAGTTCTTCGGCGCGCGCGCGTTCGGCGGCCAGCTCCTCGTCGGTCTTGAAGAAGCGGTCGCCGTATTGCTCGGGCCGGTTGACCGGCAGCTCGGCGACGTCGTTGATCGGCCAGGTGCCGCGCAGGTCCGGATCGCCCCACGGCGTGCGGCTGGGCTGGTAGTCGGTCGTGACCGGCGGCATCACCGTGAGATCGGCCGCCTGCTCCTGCGCGGCGAGCGGCGAGATCGCCAGCGGCGCCGCGGCGAGTGCCAGGACAGCCCAGGAAACCTGCCTTGCGGCGACCTTCAGGTCCATCGTGCGACTCCCATCGTTCGGTTCCCGAGACCGCCTAGATCAAGACCCCGGCGTCGTCCCGGGCAATTTCGTCATGATACAAAAATGTGAAATTGCGGCGGACGGCCTCGGCACGGAGCGCCGCGCATCCCCTTGCCCTCTGGCCCCCCACGGCCTAGGGCCGCGCGCGACTCCCGCCGCACCAGAGAAAGCACTTCACCTTGGCCAACGTCACCGTGATCGGCGCCCAGTGGGGCGATGAGGGCAAGGGCAAGATCGTCGACTGGCTCGCCAGCCGCGCCGACGTCGTGGTGCGGTTCCAGGGCGGGCACAACGCCGGGCACACGCTGGTGGTCGGCAACACCACTTACAAGCTCAGCCTGCTGCCCTCGGGCATCGTCACCGGCACGCTGTCGGTGATCGGCAACGGTGTGGTGCTCGATCCGTGGGCGCTCAAGTCCGAGATCGAGCGGCTCGAAGGGCAGGGTGTCGAGATCACGCCCGGGAACCTGGTCGTCGCCGACAACTGCCCGCTGATCCTGCCGATCCACAGCGAGCTCGACGTGATGCGCGAAGCCGCGGCGGGGAAAGGCAAGATCGGCACCACCGGGCGCGGGATCGGCCCGGCCTACGAGGACAAGGTCGGCCGTCGCGCGATCCGCGTGTGCGACCTCGCCCACCTGCACGAACTGGAGCCGCTGCTCGACCGGCTCTGCGCGCACCACGACGCGCTGCGTGCCGGCTTCGGCGAGCCGCCGGTCGATCGCGCCGCCCTGCTCGAGAAACTGCGCGAGATTGCCCCGTTCGTCCAGCGCTTCGCCCAGCCGGTATGGGTGCGCCTACGCGAGGAGCGCCGCAAGGGCAGCCGCATCCTGTTCGAAGGCGCGCAGGGCGTGCTGCTCGACGTCGATCACGGCACCTACCCGTTCGTGACCAGCTCGAACACGGTCAGCGGCACGGTCGCCAGCGGCAGCGGGCTCGGCCCCAACGCCGCCGGGTTCGTGCTCGGCATCGTCAAGGCCTACACTACCCGCGTCGGCTCGGGCCCGTTCCCGACCGAACTCGACGATGCGGTCGGCCAGCGGCTCGGTGAGCGCGGCCACGAGTTCGGCACGGTCACCGGGCGCCAGCGCCGCTGCGGCTGGTTCGATGCGGTGCTCGTCCGCCAGTCGTGCGCGATCTCGGGCGTGACCGGCGTCGCGCTGACCAAGCTCGATGTGCTCGACGGGTTCGAGACGCTCAAGATTTGCACCGGCTACAGGCTGCGCGGCCAGGTGATCGACTACTTCCCGTCGAACGCCGCCGAGCAGGCGGAATGCGAGCCGGTCTACGAGGAGATGGACGGCTGGAGCGAGAGCACCGCCGGGGCGCGGCGCTGGGCCGACCTCCCGGCGCAGGCGATCAAGTACATCCGCCGGATCGAGGAACTGATCGAGTGCCCCGTGGCCTCGGTTTCGACCAGCCCCGAGCGCGACGACACGATCCTCGTGCGCGATCCGTTCGCCGACTGAGCTCCGGCAAAAACCCTTCTCCGGGAACGATTTGCCTCCGGCGGGACTGTATCCGCCGAGAGGTTTCATGAAGATCGAGTTCGATACCAACCCCCGGGGCTCGGCCGCCGAGGCACCCCGGACGAGCGGATGCGCGCACGGCGAAAGCCAGCCGTTGAGCGACGTCCTGCTGTGCCGCCCGGCCTATCTTGAGGCGGTGCCCTGCTGTTCCGTGACTCGCGAGAGCTTGCGGAACGGCTTCAGCACCGACCGCTCGGCAGCGGCGGCGCAGCATGCGCAATTGCGCGAGGTGCTGCGCGCCAGCGGCGTCGTCTGCCACGAGCTGCCGCCGGAGCCCGGAATGCCGGACCTCGCGTTCACCCGCGACGTCGCCGCGGCGACGCCGTGGGGCCTCGTCGCGCTCAATCCGGCGCTCGGCCACCGCTCGATCGAGGTCGACCATTTCGTCGCCTGGGCAAGCGCCACGACGGCTGGGCCTGTCGCCCGCATCCGCAGCGGCCGGATCGAAGGCGGTGACGTCTGCGTCGCCCGGCCGGGCCTGCTGATCCTGGGTGTGTCAGGTACCCGCACCGACGACGCCGGCGCCGAGGCGTTCGGAGCGCGGTTCGTCGCCGAAGGCTGGGAGGTGCTGACCTGCCGATTCGACGAACACTTCCTGCACCTCGACACGATCTTCTGCATGCTCGACGAGCGACACGCGCTCGCCTGTCCCGATGCCCTCGACGATAGCTTCCTCGAAGCCGTCGCCGGGCGAGGGATCGAGCTGCTGCCGGTCAGTTACAAGGACTCTCGCCGGCTCGGCTGCAACGTGCTGTCGGTCGACGGCCGGCATATCGTGGCCGGTGCGGCGACGCCGCGAGTCACGGCGATGATGCGCCGCCACGGCTTCGAGGTCTCCGAAGTCGACCTCGGCGAGTTCAGCGCCTGTGGCGGCGGCGTGCACTGCCTGACGATGCCGCTGGCGCGCCGGGCCGGCAGCGAAGCGAACCGAGCGAGGCTATCCACAACGGAGCCCGCGTCGCACCGCAGGGCGGCCTGACGCGCGGACGAGACGAGTGCGGCGGCCCGCACGGCGCATTGCCGTTGTCCGTCGCGGTGCTTATGGAACCCGTCTGCCTCCCCGGAGATTGCATCGCCCATGACTTCGCGTGAAAAGACGGCGTTCCTGGCGCTGGACGATGGCGCCGCCAGCCGTCCGTTCTCCGAAAAACTGTTCACCGTGGCGTGGGGTGCGATCCAGTGGCCGTGGCTCGCGCGCAGCCTGTGGGGCGGCCGGCTCGGCGACAAGCTCGCGCTGCTCGACCGGCTCGCGCTGCCGCACGACGCGCTGCCGCATCTCGGCAGCTGGAAGGCCGACACCTATTTCCTCTGGCGGATCGTCGAGGCGATCGAAAAGCTGAGACCGCGCGAGGTGGTCGAGCTCGGCTGCGGCGCCTCGACCCTCGTGCTGGCCAAGGCGCTCGAGCTCAACGGCGGCGGGCACCTGACGAGCTACGACCAGCACGCCGACTTCGTCGTGGCGACCGGGCACTGGCTGGCGACGCACGGACTTGCCGCGTCGATGCGCCACGCCCCGATCGTCGAAGACCCGAGCAGCTGGTCGCACAGCTGGTACGGGCTCGGCGGTTTGCCGGCGGAAATCGACCTGCTGGTGATTGACGGCCCGCCGTGGACGCTCAACCCGTTCGTCCGCGGTCGTGCCGAGCTGCTGTTCGACCGGATCCGTCCCGGAGGGATCGTGCTGCTCGACGACGCGGCGCGTCCCGGCGAGCGGGTCGTCGCCGCGCGCTGGAAGCGCGAGTGGCCGGACTTCAGCTTCATGCTGCTGCCGGGAGCCAAGGGCACGCTGGTCGGAGAGCGCCTGCGCTGATTGCCGCCGCAATCCGATCGGCATAATCTCGCGGCATGCGTGCCGCCGCCCTGCTAGCGCTGGTGCTGATCGCCGGCCCCGCCGCCGCCGACGAGGCAGGCGGCCTGCCGGTCGCCGATTTCGTCCGGGTCGACAAGTCGGACCGGACGCTGACGCTGTACGCCGAGGGGCGGGCCTACCATCGGATCACCGGCCTGCAGTTCGGCGCGGAACCACGCGGCCACAAGCGCTTCGAAGGCGACGAGCGCACGCCCGAGGGGCGCTATACGATCGACTACGCGAATCCCGACAGCGCCTATCGGCTGAGCCTGCACATCGACTATCCGAACGCGGCCGACCGCGCCTATGCGGCCGCGCGCGGCCGTTCGCCAGGCGGGGCGATCTTCATCCATGGGCAGCCCAACTGGCTGCCGTTCGGCCGCCTGCCGGGCGACTGGACCGACGGCTGCATCGCCGTCTCCAACGCCGAGATCGAGGCGCTGTGGCAAATGGTGCCCGACGGCACGCCGATCGAGATCCGGCCCTGACAGCTCCTCAGATCAGGGGACTGTCCCCACAGGGCAGGGGACCGTCCCGACAGGGACTGTCCCTTGGCGCAAGGGCGCACCGCGGCCAGGGGACTGTCCCCCCAGGGACTGTCCCCCAGCACGACCACACCGCAATCCGAACGAAACCGGAACAAAACTTGACTCTCCTCAACGATGTACTCATTCTGTTCTCTCCGAATCGGGGGAGACGGAACGATGCCTCAGGTCAATTTCGCTTACGCACCCGCCAACGATCCGGGCGGCCTGCCGCTTCAGGCCTCGATCTTCGCCGACCGCCCGGCGGTGCGCGACGAGCTGCGCGAGGATGCCGAGGCCGCCGGCCTGACCGTCGAGGACTGCGCGCCGATCGCGGCGCTGGCCGAGTGCGAGCCGCGAGCGCTCGGGGCGGTCGTGCTGATCGACTGCCCCGAGGCGAATCCGGCCGTGCTGGCGGCGCTCGCGCGGCTCGATCTGCGCGCGGCGCGCGCCGGAGCGCGACTGGTCGTTTCGACCAGCGTTGCCGCGCTCGACGAGGTCTTCGCGTGCTGCGACCGGTCGGCACCGCAGATCCTCGTCGATCCGACCCGCGGGGAGCGGGTGGTGGCGCTCGGCCGGGCGATGGCGCGCAGGCCGGCCAGGCTGCGCGAGCTCGGCGCCGATGACCGCCTGGCGTTGCTGCGGCTGACCGAGCAGGTCGGCGAGATCGCCGACCGGCTCGAGCGGATCGCCGGCTTCGGCGTCGCCGGCGAGGACAAGGCGTTCCACTTCGAAAGCCCTCGGCACGGCTACGCCCTGTCGAGGGACGGAGTGGCCGGACAGCGCCCGCCGCTGCCCGACGCGCGGCTGCTGCGGCGGATCATCCGCCACCGGCACCTGCGCACGCGGTTCTTCGAGCCCGGGTTGTTCGCCGATCCCGCCTGGGACATGCTGCTCGACCTCGCGGCTGCGCACGGGGAGGGCAAGCGCGTCTCGGTCACCTCGCTGTGCATCGCCAGCGGCGTGCCGCCGACGACCGCCTTGCGCTGGATCGGCCAGCTCGACGCCGCCGGGCTGATCGAGCGATCCGCCGACGACACCGACCGCCGCCGCGCGTTCATCACCCTGAGCGACAAGGCGGCCGAGGCGATCGCGCGGTACTTCGCCGAGCTTGGCCGGGGCGTCGCCCGGCTCGTTTGACCGCTGGCGCGCACGCCGTTCCTCCGCTATGGGCGCCGGCGCCCGGGCGGTTAGCTCAGTTGGTAGAGCATCTCGTTTACACCGAGAGGGTCGGCGGTTCGAGCCCGTCACCGCCCACCAAGCAAGCTCAAGATAGCGGAAACCGATCGCGCGAGGCCAGGGCGCCGCAGTTCGGCGTGGCCACAGGCCGGAGGTGCGGGCCGGGAGGTCGGGTCGCATCAACGCTATGGGCACCCCCGAAAGCGCACGTCCCGAGCAGCTCTGTCCCGACTGTCCGGGGATTTCCTTAGTTTCGCCACGGGCGCGATTCGACAAAGATTGGCGCGCTTTGAAAAGCTTGGTGCGCCGATTTCGCTAATCGTGGCGGCTGCAACGGCCGCCTCGTTAGGTATTTGCACGTAGGAAAAAACCAGTATTTCCGAAGGTTTCCGTGCTAAATTGAGAGCAGGTGATTAACCATGGGCGGTAACGCCCTCATCGGTGAAAGGCACGTCATGAGCGTCCGCATCCATGTAATCGATCAGGACTCGCGGCGCCGGGCGAGCATCGCTCGCGAATTTCTCGGTCGCGGTTTTCACGCCGAGATCTACGAGGACCTGACCGAGTTCGCGGAACGGATGCCCTCGGGCGGATACGTCTTCGCCCACGACGACCTGCACAAGTGCGATCCGGCCCAGCTTCGCCAGCTGATGGGCGCGCAGGAGATGCCCCTCCCGATCACCTTCTATGCTGCCGAGCCGGCGCCCGAGCGGATCGTTCAGGCGATGCAGCTCGGGGCGTGGGACTACCTGAAGTGGCCGTTCGAGGCCCGCCTGCTGGACGCTTCGCTCAAGACGCTCGCGGCGGTCGGCGACCGCCTGATCGTCGAGCACCGCCGCCGCCGTGAGGCGCGGCAGAAGGTTCAGGGCCTGACCGCCCGCGAGACCGACGTGCTCCGGCTCCTGGTCAAGGGCTGCGCCAACAAGAACATCGCGATGGAGTTGGAAATCAGCCCGCGGACGGTGGAAATCCATCGCGGCAACATGATGCGCAAGCTCCAGGCGCAGACGACTTCGGACGCGGTTCGCATTGCACTCTATGCCGGCCTCGACGCCGAATTCATGCGCAGCGAAGTCCTCGATTACTCGGATATCCTGCTGGATCGCGCGGCCTAGACAGGCCCTGTTCGCGGCTGTTTGGCCGCTCCGACCTCTCCAACCGACCATCCGGCCGGCGCAGCGTCCGCTGTTGGCGGACTATCGGCGCATGACTTGCCGATTCGATTGATATATTCGGACACTATGCTAAGAGGAAAATGTAAACGCTAATAGTGCGGACATCAGGGAAGGGGGGCTGATATGTGCGATAGCATTGAGCCGCTCGCGCCCGCCATATGGTTCCAACGCATCGTAGTCATTTCCGCTGGCGAACTTGAAAGCGTTGAGAATTCGCTGCGTCATGCGGCACATTTAGTGCAATTGTCTCCGATACCATTCCGAAGAGTCGTTCGACCTATACTTGGGGAGAGCGAGTTCGAAGCGCTTCTTGAGGCTGGCGATCTCGAGACCGCGGCTCGGCAATTGGTCGTTCCTCCGGCGAGCCTGATCGTCGAACCGGGCGCCGACGGCCAACAGCCGCGCGCGACGATCGCCTGCAATATCCTCAAGCGCCCGGTAGCCGGCAGCGGCGAGACTCTGGCGGAGGCCATCCTCGACGCCTGGGCGAACCGCCTGATCACCCTCAAGCTCGAGTTCGGCCCCGACCTCGACGACACCCAGCCCGCGGTCCACGTGCGCTGCCGGAAGTCGGCGGCTCTCGGCCTCGATCAGGGGTAAGCCGCCGGCGTTGCGAACGGGCGGGGAGATCGAACGCCGCTCTCAGCGGCTTCCGAGAGCCGTGGCGATCTCGATGAAGTCCTGCCGCACCCTCCCGAGCAGCTCGGGGTCGAAGACCAGCACGCTGTCGAGTATCGTCTTGCGCGCCGCGCCGTAGAGCTGCAGCAGCGCATCGGCCAGCGGTGCGTCGCGATCGACGCCCATATCGAGAGCGGTCACGGCCGAAAGCGCCCGCGTCAGCGCCTTGCTCCGCCCGGCCCGATCCCCCCGCTTGTGCGCGACGAGTGCCAGGCCGAGCGAGCCGATCGCCTGTTCCATGCACAGCAGCACGAGGTCCGCGGGATCGGCACCGCCCTGGACGCGGGCGTCGATCTCGCTGCGACGATAGGCTTCGCGGGGGTCGGTCAGCGCCAGCATCAGTCCCGGCTCGCATTCCAGGCGTCGATTTGCGCCTGCAGGAAGCTCAGCGTCGATTTCGAGGCGCTGATCCGGGTGTCGGCCTTGGCGAAGCGCGAGACGAGGCTCGCGCGCAGCGTCTCCTGTTGCTCGGCGAGCTTCGTGCTGGCCTCGCTGAGCGCCGCCGACTTCGCCTGGTAGCGGACGATCGAGCCGGCCAGCGAACCGGGATCGCCGGTGCTCGAGGCGTTGCGCGAGAGCTTGTCGAACGTCGCGTAGACCCCGAACAGCCCGGTGGTGAACATTGCCGCCGCGCCGGCCGGGTCGCGCTGGAGCGTGGCCTGCAAGCGCGCGGTGTCGAGCTTGAAGGTGCCGCCGCGCTCGATCGCCAGACCGAGATCGGACAGCGTCCTCGGTGCCCCTTCCGCGGCGCCCGGCATGACGATCTGGCTGCCGAGCTGCGACATTGCGCGCTTCAGCGCCCGCGCGCCGGGATCGCCCGCGAGGTCGCCGCTCATCGGGTCGGCGGCCGCGACCAGTTCGGCGGCGACCTCGTTCAGTGCGCTGACGAGGTCCTGCATCGCAGCGGCGATATTGGCCGTCGGGTTGCCGAAGTTCACCTGGGTCGGCGATCCGGCGTTGGTGCCGGTGAGCTTGAGCGAGAGGCCGGGCGCGATCTGGCCGGTATCGTTGCCGGCGCTGGTCATCGCCAGCCCGTCGAGCTTGAACGAGGCGTTGCCGGCGATCGAGGTCAGCCGTGCAGGATCGCCGCCGCCGGTCGGATCCCACGCCAGCGCGGCGAGCCCCTCCTCACCGGGCGTCTCGGCGGCCTCGACGATGAAACCGTTCTGCTCGCCCTCGGCGCCCTTGAGCACGAGCTGCGCGCCGAGCTCGGTCTGGGCCACGTAGGCCTTTATCCCCGCGCCTTTGGCGTTGATCGCCGCGGCGACGTCGGCGAGCGTAGCGCCGCTGCCGACCTCGACGGTCAGCGCCGCCTTGCTCGGATCCTCGGTGAAGCCGCTCCCGGTGGCGGCGCCGAAGCGGAACGTCAGCGTGCCCGCACCGACCACCGTGCTGCTCGACGCGAACGCGCCGCTGGCCAGAGTCTGCCCACGGGCTAGCGCGAGCACCTCGAGCGAATGCGATCCCGCGCCGATCGTCCCGAGCGGGCTCGACGCGGTCGCCACCGAGGGATTGGCGACGCTCGGCTGCGACGAGAGATCGCCCATCCGCACCCGCTCGCCCAGCGCGGACGCGAGCATCGCCAGCTTGTTCTTGATCGAGGACGCGGCCGAGATCTGGCGCTCGAGCCGCTCGCTCTGCGCGGCGAGCCGGTCGCTGCGCAGCGCGAACTGCGCCGCGGCGAGATCGTTGGCGAGCTGGACCATGTCGACCCCGCTGCCGGCGCCGATCGTCGTGATGATGGATCCTACCTGGCTCATGCGCAGCAGAACGGCGGCGGGCGCGAGCCGTTAAGAGGGCAGGCGGCCGTCGGCATCGAACCGCAGTTCCACCGGGACCTCGATTTGCGGCACGCGCGGGGTCTCGCCGCGCTTGAGCGAGTAGACGAACGCCAGGACCGCCGCCACGGCCGCGTAGAGTTCCTCGCGGATCGTCTGGTTCTCGCGCGTGGTGAAATAGACCGAGCGGGCGAGCTGGGGCAGCTCGAGCAGCGGCACCTCGAACTCGCGGGCGAGATCGCGGATCGCCAGCGCCTTGTCGCCGCGGCCCTTGGCGAGGACGATCGGGGCCGAGGCGCGCTCGGGGTCGTAGGCCATGGCGACGCTGAAGTGGGTCGGGTTGGTCAGCACGAACTGCGCCTTCCGCATCGCGTGGGCGACTCCGCCCATGGCGATCTCGCGCTGCCGCTGGCGCCGCTGCGCCTTCGCCTCGGGCGAGCCTTCGGCCTCCTTGTGCTCGTCACGCATCTCCTGGTGGCTCATCTTGAGCCGCTGCATGCGCCGCACCCACTGCACCGGCACGTCGACCATCGCGATGACCACGAGGCCCCCCGCGAGCGCGAGGAGCAGGCTGGTCAGCGCGCTCCACCCGGCGGACAGCTGCTGCGACAGGTTGCCCTTGCCGAGCCCGGAGATCGTGTCGATCCACCCACGGCCCCAGAAGAAGGCGATCGCCCCCAGCAGCCCGATCTTGAGCAGGCCCTTGCCCATCTCGATCAGCCCGGTGACGCCGAACATCCGCTTGAGCCCGTTGAGCGGATTGATCCGCGACCCCTTGAACGCGAGGTTGCCGCCGACCCAGCGGCCTTCGCCGAAGGCGAGCTGCGAAGCGGCCGCCAGCAGCATGATCGGCAGGGCGAGGCTGGCGAGCGGCGCCATGACCGTGAGCAGGACCGAGCCGAGCATCGGCGCGACCTCGAAGCGCACCAGGGCTTCGCGATCGAACACCAGGCTGGCGCGCAGGAGCCCGGCGAGGTCGCCGAGCAGCCACGGACCGGCGAACGTCAGCCAGGCCCCGGCGAACAGGATGACGACGGCTGTCGACAGCTCGCGCGAGCGCAGCACGTCGCCCTTGCCGGCGGCGTCGCGGCGGCGCTTCTCGGTCGGGGCAAAGCTCTTCTCGCCGGCGCTCTCGCTCATCGCTGCACCACGCTCTCGGCTTGCTCGAGCGACAGGGCCACGACGTCGCCGAGCTGGTCGTAGATCACCGGCGCGGCGAGAATCAGCGCGGTGATCCCCGCCAGCACGCCCGCCGGCAGGCCGAGCGCGAACAGGTTGAGCGACGGAGCCGAACGGCTGAGGACGCCGGTCAGCGCCTGGACCAGCAGCAGGACGAGTGTGACGGGCAGCGCAATCCGCACCGCGGTCTCGAACATGGCCCCGGCGAACGACGCGATCGTGGCGAAGCGCCCGGCGCCGAGCCAGGTCTCGCCAGGCGGGAAGGCGCCGTAGCTCTCCACCACCAGCGCAATCCAGTGAAGGTGCGCGCCCATCGCGAGAAAGATCAGCGTCAGCACGATGTTGAAGAACTGTCCGAACGCGGTCGTCTGGCCCCCGCCGCTGGGGTCGGCGGCCATCGCCATGCTCATCCCCATGCCGCCGCCGATCAGCTCGGCGGCGATGGTCGGCGCGGCAAACGCGATCTGCAGCACGAAGCCCAGCGCGAGGCCGACGACGACCTCGCCCATCACCGCGAGCAGCCCCGGGAGCGAGAACAGCGCGGCCGGCGCGTCGATCGCCGGCATCCACGCGGCGACGAATATGGCCACCGCGCCGGTCGCGCAGACGCGCACGGTCACCGGGACCACGGCCGAACCGAACAGCGGCGCGGCGAGCATTGCCGCGCCAATGCGGGTCATCAGGAACACCACGCGCCAGAAGTCCTGCTCGAGCGCTCCGAAGCCGAAATCGAGCGCGATCATCGTCCGGTCCGGGCGATCTCCGCGAAGATCTCGTGCATGAAATCGCCGAGCAGCGTCATCATCGAGGCTCCGAAGATGACTAGCACGATCGCGATCGCCGCGAGCTTCGGCACGAACGTCAGCGTCTGCTCGTTGACCGAAGTCGCCGCCTGGACGAGGCCGATCACGAGCCCAACGGCAAGGCTTGCCAGCAGCGCCGGGGCGGCGAGCAGAGCCGTCGTCCACAGCATCCTGTCGGCGAACGACAGCAGGATCGGAAGCTCGTCCATGGCTAGACGAAGCTCGAGGCGAGCGAGCCCATCAGCAGCGACCAGCCGTCGACGAGCACGAACAGCAGCAGCTTGAAGGGCAGCGAGACGAGCATCGGGCTCATCATCATCATGCCGAGGCTCATCAGCACGCTGGATACGACGAGGTCGATCACCAGGAACGGCAGGAACAGCATGAAGCCGATCTGGAACGCGGTCTTGAGCTCGCTGGTGACGAACGCCGGCAGCAGGATCGAGAACGGCACGTCCGCCTCCGAGGCGAACTTGGGCGCGTCGGCGATGTCGGCGAACATCGCGAGGTCGGATTCGCGCGTCTGGCGGATCATGAACGCGTGGAACTGGTCGCCGGCCACGGCGATCGCCTGCTCGGCGTTGATCTCGCCGGCGGAATAAGGCGCGATCGCCGCGTCGTTCACCCGCTCGAGCGTCGGCGCCATCACGAACAGCGACAGGAACAGCGACAGCCCGATGAGAACCTGGTTCGGCGGCGACTGCTGCAGACCGAGCGCCTGGCGCAGGATCGCCAGCACGACGATGATCCGGGTGAAGCTGGTCATCATCAGTATCAATGCCGGCAGGATCGTCAGCAGGCCCATCACCAGCAGCAGCTGGAGCGACAGGCTCAGCGGTTCTCCGCCGGCGCCCGACATCGTGCTGAAGGCGCGGTCGAGTGCGCCCGGCACGGCGGTCTGGGCCGCCTGGGCGGCCATCGCGGCCTGCGGGAGTGCCAGCGCGGCGAGCGCCGCCAGCGAAGCGAGGCGCTTCTTCATGCCTCGATCTCCTCGGTGGCCCGCGCCGGCGCCTCGGCCAGACGGGTCAGGCCGTTGCGCGAGGTGGAGACGAGGATCTCTCGCCCATGAAACTCGATCACCGCCAGCCGCAGCGTCGGTGAGAGCATCGTCGTCTCGACGATCCGCACCGCGCGCGTCCCGCCTTGCGGAGCGCCGAAGCGACCCTGCAGCCGCTGCGCCAGCTTGAGGCTGCCCCAGATCATCAGTCCGATCAGGGGCAGGAGCAGCAGCAGCTTGAGGATGTACCAGACCATCAGGCCTGCACCTCGAACACGGGCGCGGGGCTCGCTTCCGAGGAAGCGCGCGAGCCGGTCGGCTGTTCGGCGCCGACAAGCTCGATGATCCGCAGGCCGAACCGGTTCCCTTCCGAGATCACTTCGCCGCGCGCGATGAGCTTGCCGTTGACCTTCACCTCGAGCGGCTCGTCGATCAGCCGGTCGAGCATGACCACGCTCTCTTCGCCGAGCGCCAGCACGTCGCGCAGGCACATGTCGGCGCGGCCGAGCTCGACCGTCAGGCGAACGTCGATGTCCTGGATAAGGCCGAAGCCGGGACCGGAAAAACTCACTGGAAATCCTTTCGCGAAGGAGGGGTATCGGTGATCTGGAGGGCGATGCGGTCGTCGAGTTCGCCGACCGTGCCGCGGGCCACGACGGTGTTGCCGACGCGCAGCGGCACCGCGCGGGAAACCGGGATCGGCAGCGTCTGCCCCGGGGCCAGCGTGGCGAGCCGGCTCAGCGGAACGCGAACCTCGGACAGCACGGCCTCGAGCGTCAGCGTGATGTCGCCGAACGGGGCGTCGAGCGCGCCCGCCCGGCGGGTCGGCACGCGCTTGCGGACCTCGGAGGAGGGTAGCAGCGCGGCCAGTTCGCCCGCTCCGGCGGCGAGACGCGCAATCAGCGGCGCGGCCCCGGGTTCGGCGATTTCCATCTCGAGCACCGCCAGCGTGTCGCTCTTGCGGAAGGGCGACAGTGCCGCATGCGAGCCGTCGCGCTCGGTCGCCAGGAACGGCTCGGACGGTGCGATCAGCCGGGTGAGGACCTCGGCCACGACCTGTTCGACGCGCTGGGCGAACAGGTCCGCGGACAGCGGCAGCGCGGCCGGCACGCGCCCGCCGAGATCGCCGGTGCCGCCGAACGCCCTGTCGAGCTGGGCCAGCAGCGCGGGTCCGTCGATCGCGAGCAGGAGGAACGGCTGGCCTTCGCCGGCCGCCAGCAGGCAGTTCGCGGCCAGCCCGCCGACCGCGCCCGACAGTTCGGCCGCGCTCATGCGGTGCGCCTTGGCCACCCGGACCTCGGGAGCCTTGCCGCCGCCGAAGGCCGCCAGCGCGGGCCCCAGCTCGCGTGCCAGCCGCTCGCCGAGCCGGGCGAACTCGGGCAGCGGGTCGACCTCCTCGCCGCGCTGCCGGAACAGCGCGTCGGAGTGGTTCGCGGCGAAGCCCGCGGCCCTCGGTGGACGTTCGGGTTTCACTGGACGATGAAGGAACGGAAGTGGACGTTGTCGACGCCTCCGAAGCCCTCGCTGGCTTCGAGCACGGCGTTGATCGCGTCGGTCAGGCGCTTCTGCAACCGGGCCTTGCCTTCGGGCGAGTAGACGTCCTCCTCGGCGGTGTCGGCGATCTCGACGAGCAGCCGCGAACGGATCGCCAGCTGGTGCTCGTCGAGCCACATCAGCACGCGCCCGTCGTAGCGCGTCGAAGCGGCGAGGCTCATCTGCACCATCGCATCGGAATTGCGCAGGTTCGAGGTGAATTCCTCGGGAAAGCTGTAGTAGGCGATGCGGTATTCGCTGCCGCCCTCGCCGTAGACGAGTTCGACCCGCTCCTCGCCTCGGGCAGCGGGCAGCGCGTAGGGGTCTTCAGCGCCTTTCCGCACCAGTCGCGGCTTGTCGGGGCCGTCCTTGCCGACAGCGCCGACCATGCCGCTCGCCATGAGCGCATAGGCGCCGCCGCCGCCGGCTGCGACTAGCACCAGCCCGAGGGCGAGCTTGAACACGACGCCCTTGCGCTTCTTCGGCTTGTGGTCGTTGCCGCCCTTGTCAGTCTTGCTGCTCATGAATTCCTCGGTTCGAAGTGTTTGACGGGATCAGGCGAACACGCCCGGATGCGGATTGTTCGCGGTCGGTCGGGGCTGCTCCCGTCCCGGCGTCCCGCGCTGCGGATTGCGGGTGTCGGCCGACGGCCCCCGTTCGCCGGCGGTGCCGTCACCGCCCGCGGCCTGGCCGCGAGGCTGGGATTGGCCGGAAGGACGCCCGCCGTCGGTGTCGGTCCCCATCGAGCCCCGCTCGGCGATGGCGACGGCGACCGCCTCGCGCAGCACGGGATCGG
>Ga0079224_100005570_pt1 | contig 16555 bp, 18 predicted proteins | sample Stecom2015_FD_80414 | JGI IMG/M metagenome (GOLD analysis project Ga0079224, IMG submission 80414) | Agricultural soil microbial communities from Utah to study Nitrogen management - Steer compost 2015 | ecosystem: Environmental > Terrestrial > Soil > Agricultural land | place: USA: Utah... | reverse complement strand
GGCCGGAAGCTGCTGCGCAAGCTCAAGGTGTACGCCGGACCGGACCACCCGCACGCCGCACAGCAGCCGGTTCCGTTCGAGATCAAGAAGTCCGCGAGCTGAGGCGGGCGGAGGATTCATGACCGAGAGCACCGTGGCGCCGGCCGATCAGACCGCCGGCACGCAGCGACCCAGCCCGACCGAGGTGGGAGCGCTCGTTGAGAGCGCCGGTGTGCTGACCCGGCGGGCGCGCCGGGCGGCCAGTGGCCTCATCCAGACCGTCGGCCGGCGCAAGGAGGCGATCGTCCGGGTACGGCTGACGCCCGGCACGGGGAAGATCGTCTGCAACGGACGGCCGCTGGAGGACTACTTCCCCAACCGGGTCCACCAGCAGCAGGTCAAGGACCCGCTGGTCCTCACCGAGCGGGTCGAGTCGGTGGACGTCTACGCCAACCTGCGCGGCGGCGGGATCACCGGCCAGGCCGGTGCGCTGCGCCTGGCGATCGCCCGTGCCCTGTGCGAACTGGACATCGAGCACCGGCCGGCGTTGAAGAAGGCCGGCTACCTGACCCGCGACGCCCGGGTGATCGAACGTAAGAAGTACGGCCTCAAGAAGGCCCGCAAGGCACCGCAGTACTCCAAGCGCTGACGCATGGGCCGGCTGTTCGGCACCGACGGCGTTCGCGGTCGTGCCAACGACGAGCTCACGCCGGAGCTGTCCCTCGCGGTGGCGGCGGCCGCCGCCCGCGTGCTGGCCGCGATGGACCACTCCCACCCTCCGACCGCGGTGGTCGGGCGGGACCCGCGGGCCAGCGGCGAGATGCTGGAGGCGGCCGTGGTGGCCGGCCTGGCCAGTGCGGGCGCGCACGTGATCAGGCTGGGTGTGCTCCCCACCCCGGCGGTGGCCGTCCTGACCGCGCGGTTGAAGGCCGACCTCGGCGTCATGATCTCCGCCTCGCACAACCCGATGCCGGACAACGGCATCAAGCTGTTCGCCGCCGGCGGGCACAAGCTGCCCGACGAGCAGGAGGACGCGATCGAGGCGGTGGTGCACGACGGTGGGGCGTGGCAGCGACCCACGGGCGCGGCGGTGGGTCGGGTGCGCGACCTGACCGACGGTGGGGAGCGGTACATCGACCACCTCCTCGGCTCCCTCCCGCACCGGTTGCACGGCCTGCGGGTGGTCGTCGACTGCGCCAACGGTGCCGCCTCCGCCGTGGCACCGGCCGCCTTCCGCCGGGCCGGCGCCAACGTGGTCGCCATCCACGCCGCGCCGGACGGCGTCAACATCAACGAGGGCTGCGGGTCGACCCATCTGGCGCCGCTGATCGAGGCGGTGGTGTCCCACGGCGCCGACCTCGGCGTGGCCCTCGACGGTGACGCGGACCGGCTGCTGGCCGTCGACGCCACCGGGGAGGTCGTCGACGGTGACCAGATCATGGCGGTGCTGGCGCTGGCGATGCGGGAGGCGGGCACCCTCACCAGGGACACATTGGTCACCACGGTCATGAGCAACCAGGGGCTGCGGATCGCGATGCGCGAGGCCGGCATCCGGCTGGTGGAGACCAACGTGGGCGACCGGTACGTGCTGGAGGAGCTGCGCGCCTCCGGGCTGGCGCTCGGTGGCGAGCAGAGCGGCCACGTCATCATGCCGGCGTACGCGACGACCGGGGACGGTATCCTCACCGGACTGCACGTCATGGCCCGGATGGCGGCGACCGGCCGGACCCTCGCCGACCTCGCGTCGGTCGTGACCCGCCTGCCCCAGGTGCTCGTCAACGTGCCGGTGGCCGACCGGGCGGCGACCGCCTCGCTGCCGCCGGTCCGCGCGGTGGTGGCCGAGGTGGAGGCGGAGCTGGGTGACTCCGGCCGGGTGCTCCTGCGCCCGTCGGGTACGGAACCGCTGATCCGGGTCATGGTGGAGGCGTCCACGACCCGGGCCGCCCAGGCGGCGGCCGACCGGATCGCCGCGGTCGTCCAGGCGGCGGCCGGCTGAGGTGGCGCTGCGGTAGCTGAGAGTGATCAGAATCTGGGCTGAGCGTCTATCATTCGCCGGTTCTGCTCAGAAACCTTGCGCGAATACCCAGCGAATGCGCAGTCTCGGTGAGCGGACGTGGAGTAGGCTGCGGGCGTGTGCGGCATCGTAGGCTACGCCGGGACGCGCCCGGCGATCGGCATCGTGCTGGAAGGGCTCCGCCGCCTGGAGTACCGCGGCTACGACTCGGCCGGCGTCGCGGTGATCGACTCCGGACTGTTCGCATGCAAGCGCGCCGGCAAGCTCACCAACCTGGAGAAGGCGGTCGCCGAGCTGTCCGCCAACGGCGAGGCCGGCGGTCTCGCCACCGGTACGACCGGCATCGGGCACACCCGCTGGGCCACCCACGGTGCCCCGACCGACCGCAACGCCCATCCCCACCGGTCCGCCGACGGCCGGGTGGCGGTCATCCACAACGGCATCATCGAGAACTTTGCCCGGCTGCGGGCGGAGCTGGAGGCTTCCGGGGTGGAGTTCGCCAGCGACACCGACACCGAGTGCGTCGCGCACCTGCTCGCCGCCGAGCTGGCGCGGACCGAACCGACCACGGCCGGTCCGGCGCTGGCCGAGGCGATGCGGCGGGTGTGCCGCCGGCTCACGGGCGCGTTCACGCTGCTGGCCGTCGACCGTGACACCCCCGGCGTCGTGGTCGGGGCCAGGCGCGACTCGCCCCTGGTGGTGGGGAAGGGCGAGGGCGAGAACTTCCTGGCCAGCGACGTCGCCGCGTTCATCGCCCACACCCGGGAGGCGGTCGAGCTGGGCCAGGACCAGGTGGGCACCGTGACCCGTGACTCGATCGAGATCACCGACTTCCACGGCGTCCCCGCCACCGGCCGTCACTACCACATCGACTGGGACTCCCGGGCGGCCGAGAAGGGCGGCTACGACTACTTCATGCTCAAGGAGATCGCCGAGCAGCCCACGGCGGTCGCCGACACGCTCCGGGGGCGGTACGCCGACCACGGGACGATCCTGCTCGACGAGGTCCGGCTGTCCGACCAGGACCTGCGCGACTGCGACAAGGTCTTCATCGTGGCCTGCGGGACCGCCTACCACGCCGGGCTGGTCGCCAAGTACGCCATCGAGCACTGGACGCGGATCCCGTGCGAGGTGGAGCTCGCCAGCGAGTTCCGCTACCGCGACCCGGTGCTGGACCGCTCCACACTGGTCATCGCCATCTCCCAGTCCGGCGAGACCATGGACACCCTCATGGCGCTGCGCCACGCCAAGCAGCAGAAGGCGCGGGTGCTGGCCATCTCCAACACCAACGGCTCCACCATCCCGCGCGAGTCCGATGCGGTGCTCTACACCCACGCCGGCCCGGAGATCGCGGTGGCGTCCACCAAGGCGTTCCTCACCCAGCTCGTGGCCTGCTACCTGGTCGGCCTGCACCTGGCGCAGGTGCGCGGCATCATGTACGCCGACGAGGTCGCCGCCGTCGTCGACCAGCTGCAGGCGATGCCGGCGAAGGTGGAGGCGGTGCTGCAGACCATGGAGCCGGTGCGAAAGCTGGCGCGGCAGCTGGCCGACGCCAGGTCGGTGCTGTTCATCGGCAGGCACGTGGGCTACCCGGTCGCGCTGGAGGGCGCGCTCAAGCTCAAGGAGCTGGCGTACATGCACGCGGAGGGGTTCGCCGCCGGCGAGCTCAAGCACGGCCCCATCGCGCTCATCGACTCCGGCACCCCGGTGGTGTGCATCGTGCCGTCGCCCGCCGGCCGCGGGGTCCTGCACGACAAGGTGGTCTCCAACCTGCAGGAGGTGCGGGCCCGCGGCGCGCGCACGATCGTCATCGCCGAGGAGGGGGACGAGGCGGTCGTGCCCTACGCCGACCACCTGGTACGGGTGCCCCACACGCCCACCCTCCTGGCGCCGCTGGTCACCACGGTGCCCCTGCAGGTGTTCGCCTGCGAGGTGGCCGCCACCCGCGGCCTGGACGTGGACCAGCCGCGCAACCTCGCCAAGTCCGTCACCGTCGAGTGACGCGAAGCCGCCCCGCGGGCGCAAGGGCGGCCGCGAGTGCGGCGTCGCGGAATGCGTGGCGCTCACCGCTTCACGTCGGCGTACCTGCCCACCGCGATCAGCGCCATCCCTTCGCGGGCGGGGTTGCCCGCGTCCCAGTAGCCGGAGTGGCCACCGTCGGGGGCGGCGGCGAAGACCCGGCCGCCGAACTCCGGCGCGCTCGGGTCCGGGCCGTGGAGGCAGTCCGGGGCGTACCGGATGGGGTCGTTGCCCGCGGTCGCCGACCACACGTGCCGGCTCGGGTCGGCGTCGATGCGCAGGTCCGCGGCGCGCTCGGCCACCACTCCCGGGCTGCCCAGGAACACCAGCCGGTCGGCCGCCAGCCCGCCGACCGCGGCCTGCCCGACCACGGTGGACCCGTAGCTGTGCCCGAGGAACGTGGTGGCCGACCCGCCACCGGCGTGAGTGGCCCGCAGCCCCGCGGCGAACCGCCGCAGGTCGACGGCGGCCTCCGCCGCCGGGCCGCCGCGCAGCGGGTTGTCGGCGGTCAGCCCCCAGTCGGGCGCGTCGTACCCGAGCCAGTACACCGCCGCGGACCGGTCGGACCCGTCCCACCGGTCCGCCTCGGCGGCGAGGGCCTCGGTGCGGCGCAGGTGACCCTCCACACCGGCCAGCGTCGTCCCCGCCCCGGGCACGTAGGTGACCACGTTGTCGGCCAGGTCGGGGTTGCCGAGGGCGAGCACGACCCGGCCGTCGCCCTCGACGGACAGGTCGAGCAGGTAGGCGCGCTGGCCGCCGGGGGCCGGCGCGTCCAGCCGTCGCTGGACCGCCGCCAGGCCGGCGAGGGTCGCCTCCACCGCCCGGCGCTGCTCGGCGAGCAGCCGCCGGGCCACACCCGTCGCCGCCACTCGTTCCGCCGGGTACCTGCGGGCCGCGTCGACGGGCGCGGACGGCCGGACGTCGAGCTCGCGCTCCCGCCGCTCCAGGTCGGCGATCCGGCCGCGCAGGCGCTGCGTCTCGGCGGCGAGCAGGGTCCGGTTGGCCAGGTCCCGGACGGTGACCGGCACCCCGTCCAGCGCCGCGACCAGGTGGGGTCGGTGGGCGGCGAGGTACCGCTGCTGGGCCGCGGACAACCCGTCCCACCAGCGGCGCACCGCCACCGGGTGGCTGCCGGGCGGTGGCACGGTCTCCGTGGCGACCGTCGCCGCCGAGCCCCCCGGCGGCCAGGGTGCGTGCCGGGCGAGGCCCGCCACCGCCTCCCGGTCCAGGCGCCGCGCCTCGGCCACCACCTCCACCACCTGCCGCCGGTAGCTGTCCACCGCGCGGGCGGTGACGTCGGTGCGCGGCCCGAGCGGCGCGACCCGGCCGTCGCGGTCCACCGTCACCCCGGCCGCCGGCGCGCCGGCGACCAGGCCCCGGGCGCGTTCCCGCAGCCGGTCGCCGGCGTGGGCGACGCCGACCAGGGTCTGCTCGTGGGCGCGCAGCGGCAGCTCGGCCCGCTGCAGCTGGGCGAGCACGTGCCGGACCGCCGACACGGCGGCCTCGGCCGCCCGGCCCTCCCACGCCAGCTCGGCGTCGCGCAGCGCCGCCGCCAGGTCGACCACCCGCTCCCGGACGTCCGCCGCCAGCCGGCCCCACGCCACGCCCGCGCGCCGCAGCCCGCCGCCGTGGAACGCGAGCACGTCGCGGAATGCGGGCACGGCGGAGGGACCCGCCGGTGCGGGCGGACGCACCGCGCCACCCTCCGGAGGTGCGGGGAGGCTCACCGTGCCACCCTCCGGCCGGTGCGGGCGGCGGCCCGCGCATCCGTGCCCGCGTACGAGTCCGCCACGGCCACCAGCGCCCGTCCGAGGGCATCGAGCCGCCCGGCGAGGTCGCGTACCAGCGACACCCAGTCGGTGGCGGCCTGGCGCGCCGCCGCCACGACGGCCCACGCACCGGGTCCGGCCGGGGCGCCGGTCAGCCCGTCGCGTGCCGCCTCCACGTCCGCGAGCAGGCCGGCCGCGACGCGCCGCAGCCGCTGGCCACTGTGGCGCAGCAGCGACGGCTCGACCCGCAGGCGCGGCGGGTCGGGTGCCCGGGCCGTGACACCGTCCATGTCGGCGACGCTACGCATCCGCCGGGCCGGACGCGGGCACCCCTGTGGATGGCCGGCCGGTGGCCCGCAGCAGCGGTCCACAGGGGTTGCGTCGACCCGACCGGTGGCGTATGGCTGGCCCATCCGGTCCGTCGGGGTGCGCCCCCACCGGCGGGCGCGCCCCCACGGGGCCCCTACAGGCCGGGTGGCCGACGGGCGGATCCGCACCGGCGGTGAGCGCCCGCTCGGTAGGGTGACGACGTGATCGTGGGCATCGGCGTCGACGTCGTGCTGGTGGAGCGGTTCACCCGCGCGCTGGCGCGCACGCCGTTGCTGGCCGACCGGCTGTTCACCGAGGCGGAGCGGCTGACCCCCTCGGGCAGCCCGCGGACGCCGGAGTCGCTGGCGGCGCGGTTCGCGGCCAAGGAGGCGGTCGCCAAGGCGTTGGGCGCTCCCGCCGGCCTGCGCTGGCACGACTGCGAGGTGGTGGTCGACCCGGACGGGCGGCCGTGGCTGACCGTCTCCGGTACGGTCGCGGCGGCGGCGGCCGAGCGCGGGGTGGTGCGCTGGCACCTGTCCCTGTCCCACGACGGCGGGATCGCGTCGGCCATGGTGGTGGCGGAGGGATGAGGCGCCGGCGGGCGCCGGCCCGGCGCCGCGTCCCGGGAAGGAGGGTCGTGCCGTGAGAGCGGCGTGGCGGGTCGCGGACGTCCGCTCGGCCGAGGCGGCGCTCATGGCGCGCCTGCCCGAGGGCACGCTCATGCAGCGCGCCGCCGCCGGGCTCGCCCGCCGGTGCGCGCAGCTGCTGACGACCAGGTACGGGCGGGTGTACGGCGCCCGGGTCCTGCTGCTGGTCGGGTCCGGTGACAACGGCGGAGACGCCCTGTACGCGGGGGCGCTGCTCTCGCGGCGGGGCGCGCAGGTGCACGCCCGGTTGCTGTCCGACCGCGCCCACCCGCGGGGCCTGGCCGCGCTGCGGCGCGCCGGTGGGCGGGTGACCCCGGCCCTGCCCGCGCGGGCGGACCTGGTCGTGGACGGGATCGTCGGCATCGGCGCCACCGGCGGCCTGCGCGCGCCCGCCGCCGAGGCCGTCGCCGCCCTGTCGGCGCTGCGCGCCCGGGACGGCGGTCGGCCGCCGGTGGTCGCGGTCGACGTGCCCAGCGGCGTGGCCGTGGACACCGGCGACGTGCCCGGGGCCGCGGTCCGCGCCGACGTGACCGTGACGTTCGGGTGCCTCAAGCCCGCGCTCGTGCTGGGACCGGCCGCGCCCCGGGCGGGCGTGGTCGACCTCGTCGACATCGGCCTGCGGCCGTACCTGCGGGCCACGCCGGCGGTCGAGGTCCCGGACCTCGCCGACATCAGCGCCTGGTGGCCCCGCCCGGCCCCGGACTCCACGAAGTACAGCCGCGGCGTGGTGGGGGTGGCCACCGGCTCGGCCGGTTTCCCCGGCGCCGCGCTGCTGTCGGTGGCCGGGGCGGAGGCCGGACCGGCGGGCATGGTCCGCTACGCCGGGCCGGCCGCCCGCGAGGTGGTGACCGCCCACCCCTCGGTGATCGTGTCCCCCACGGTCGGACAGGCCGGACGCGTGCAGGCGTGGGCGTGCGGTTCGGGACTCGGCCAGGACGAGGCGGCCAGGGCCACGCTGCGGGCCGTGCTCGCCGCACCCGTGCCCGCGGTGCTCGACGCCGACGCGCTCAACCTGCTCGTCGACGGCGCCTTCGCCGACGCGCTGCGGCGGCGGGACGCGCCGCTGGTGGTGACCCCGCACGACCGGGAGTTCGCGCGGCTGGCCGGCCGGCACCCGGAGCCGGACCGGCTGGAGTCCGCGCTGCAGCTGGCCGCGCGGATGAACGCCACCGTCCTGCTCAAGGGCGACCGGACGATCGTGGCCGCGCCCGACGGGCGCGCCTGGGCCAACCCCACCGGCACGCCCGAGCTCGCCACCGGTGGCACCGGCGACGTGCTGACCGGCCTGCTCGGCTCCCTGCTCGCCGCCGGTGTGCCCCCGGAGCGGGCCGCGGTCGCCGCCGCGTACGTGCACGGGCTGGCCGGCCGCGCGGCCGCCGCCGCCGGCCCGGTGACCGCCGCCGCGGTGGCCTCGGCGCTGCGCCCGCCACCACCGCCGCCGCCGGACTGACCGCCCCCGTCGCGTCCCCGTGGCGGACCCGGGCGTGGCGGTCCCGGTCACCCGGCCCGGGGTCCGCCGCACACGATCCGCGCCGCTCGCACCTGATCACGTGCCGCCGGCCGGTAGGGTCGTGGGTATGCCCCAGGCAGAGGTCCGGATCGACCTGGACGCCGTCCGACACAACGTGGCCCGGCTACGGCAGGCCGCGCCCGGTGCCGAGCTGATGGCGGTGGTGAAGGCCGACGGGTACGGGCACGGGATGGTGCCGGTGTCGCGGGCCGCGCTGCAGGCGGGCGCCACGTGGCTGGGTGTGTGCACCCTGGACGAGGCGCTGGCGCTGCGCCGGGCCGGGATCACCGCGCCCGTGCTGGCGTGGCTGCTCGGCCCGGACCAGCCGCTGCACCTGGCGGTCAGCGCCGACGTCGACCTGTCCGCCTCCAGCCTGGAGCAGCTCGCCGCGGCGGTGCTGGCGGCCAGGCGGGCCGGGCGGACGGCCCGGGTCCACCTCAAGCTGGACACCGGCCTGTCGCGGGGCGGGGAGACCCGCGACCGGTGGGCCATCCTCGTGGAGGCCGCCGGCAAGGCGCAGGCCGACGGCGACATCGAGGTGGTCGGCGTGTGGAGCCACCTGGTGCACGCCGACGCGCCGTCCCACCCCACCACCGAGACCCAGCTGTCGCTGTTCCGGGACGGCCTGGAGGTGGCGGCCGCGTACGGGATCCACCCGCGCCACCGGCACCTGGCCAACTCGGCCGCCACGCTGACCCGTCCGGACACCCACTTCACGATGGTGCGTCCGGGTCTGGCCGTCTACGGGCTGTCCCCGGTGCCGGGCGAGACCTTCGGCCTGCGCCCGGCCATGACCGCGCGCGCCTCCATCGTGCTCACCAAGCGGGTGCCGGCCGACCAGGGCGTGTCGTACGGACACACGTACCGCACCGGCCGCGAAACCACGCTGGCGCTGGTGGCGCTCGGGTACGGCGACGGGGTGCCGGTCGCGGCCTCCAACGTGGGCCAGGTCGCCGTGGGTGGCCGCCGGTACCCCATCGCCGGCCGGGTCTGCATGGACCAGCTCGTCATCGACTGCGGCGACGACCCGGTCGCGGTCGGCGACGTGGCGGTCCTGTTCGGCACCGGCGAGGACGGCGCGCCCACCGCTGACGACTGGGCGCGCGCCGTCGGCACGATCAACTATGAGATCGTCACCAGGTTCGGTAGTCAGCGGGTGGCGAGGGTGTACGAGCATGAGTGAGACCTCCGGCCGGTCGGCCCACCGCCGCCGGTTCGGCATCCTGGGGGCGCTGGTCGGCGCGGCCGCCGCCGGGGTCGCCGCGGGCATCGCGGCCGAACGGACCCTGGTGCGCCGGCTGCGGGAGCGCGCCGACGACCCGTACGCCCGGGAGCCCTTCGGCCGCCTGCCGTGCGACGAGTCGCTGACGGTCACCACCTCTGACGGCGTGGACCTGCACGTGGAGGTGGTCGACCCGACCGACGGGGTGGAGCTGGACGCGGGCTTCGCCGCGTCCGTGACCGGCGCGAGTCCGGCGCCCGAACCCACCGTGGTGTTCGTCCACGGGTTCTGCCTGGACATGGGCAGCTTCCACTTCCAGCGCAAGGAGCTGACCCACCGCGGCGAGTGGCGGGCGGTCTTCTACGACCAGCCCGGGCACGGGCGGTCCGGCCGGTTGCCCAGCGGCCCGTACGAGCTGACGGCGCAGGCCGACGCGCTGCGCGCGGTGCTGGACGCCACCACCCCGGCCGGCCCGGTCGTCCTCGTCGGCCACTCCATGGGCGGCATGACCATCCTGGCGTTCGCGAAACGGTACCCGCGCATGTTCGCCGAGCGGGTCGCCGGTGTGGTGCTCATCGCCACCTCCGCCGGGCGGGGCGACGGCGAGTCCTCCAGCCTGCCGGAGCTGCTGGCCCGCGTCGGCCGGCCGCTGCTGCCGCTGGCCGACGGCGCCAACCGGCTCACCGGCGGGGTCATCGACCGCGCCCGCCGCGCCTCCACCGACCTGGCGTGGCTGCTGACCCGCAGGTACGGCTTCGCCTCCGCCAGGCCGAGCCCGGCCCTGGTCACGTTCGTCGAGCAGACCATCTCCCGTACCCCCATCGACACCGTCGTCCGGCACCTGCGCACCCTCTACGACCACACCAACGGTGCGCCCGGTGACGGGACCGGCGCGGGCCCGGCGGTGGCCGCGCTGCGCGACAAGCCCGTGCTGCTCATCTGCGGCGACCGCGACCCGATCACGCCGCGGGCCCGGTCGGAGGCGATCCGCAACCTGGTGCCCGACGCCGAGCTGGTGGTGGTGCCGGACGCCGGGCACCTGGTGCTGCTGGAACACCCGGAGCGGGTGAACGCCGCGTTGCGCGCGTTCCTGGAGAAGCTCGGGTGACCGTCAAGCTCTCCACGGTGGAGGACACGCGGGCGTTCGGCCGCGCACTGGGGAAGCTGCTGCGCGCCGGCGACCTGGTGGTGCTCGCCGGGCCGCTGGGAGCCGGCAAGACCGTACTGGTGCAGGGCATCGCCGACGGCCTGGGGGTGGCCGGCCCGGTCACCTCGCCCACGTTCGTCATCGCCCGCGTCCACCCCGGACCGGTGCCGCTGGTCCACGTCGACGCCTACCGCCTGGGGTGGGGCGCCGATCCCCGCGCCGAGATCGACGACCTGGACCTGGACGCGGACCTGGCCGACTCCGTTGTGGTCGTGGAGTGGGGCGAGGGGCTGGTGGAGCGGCTCGCCGACGCCCACCTGCTGGTGCGCATCGACCGGCACGACGACGACACCCGGACCGTGGAGCTGACCGGGCGGGGCGGGGACTGGCCGCAGCGGCTGTCCCGGCTGTGTCCCGGGTATGGTGCCTGACGTGCGGGTACTGGCCATCGACACCGCCACCGCCGCCACGGCCGTGGCGCTGGTCTCGTTCGCGCCCGACGGGTCGCACCAGGTGCTCGCCCAGCACCGGCACGTCGACCCGCGGGCGCACGCCGAGGTGCTGGCACCCCTGGTCGACCGGATCCTCGGCCAGGCGGGCCTGCGGGCGGCGGACCTGGCGGCGATCGTGGCCGGGGACGGCCCGGGACCGTTCACCGGGCTGCGGGTGGGGCTGGCCACCGCGGCGGCGATGGCGCAGGCGCTGGAGATCCCGGTGTACGGGGTGTGCTCGCTGGACGGCATCGGGGCGGTCACGGCCGGCGAGGAGGGGCCGGTGCTGGTCGCCACCGACGCCCGCCGCCGGGAGATCTACTGGGCGCTCTACACCGACGGGCGCCGGATCACCGAGCCGGCGGTGGGCCGCCCCGCGGACGTGGCGCCGGTGCTGGCCGCGCGGGGCGTGCGCATGGCGTACGGGGAGGGTGCCCTGCGCTACCGCGACGTGCTCGGGCTGCGCGTGGGCGAGCATCCCACCTATCCGGACCCGGTCGTGCTCGCGGTCGTGGCCCGCGACCGGATCGCCGCGGGCGCGCCCGGCGAGCGCCTCACCCCCCGCTACCTGCGGCGTGCCGACACCGCCGAGCCCGGACCACGGAAGCCGGTGAGCCGGTGAGGATCGAGCCGATGCGGCAGTCCGACATCGCCGAGATCATGCCGATCGAGGAGGACCTGTTCGGCCCGGAGCGGTGGACGCCCGGCATGTTCCTGTCCGAGCTCGCGGCCGGCCACTACTACCTGGTGGCGCGGGACGACGACGGCACGCTGCTCGGGTACGGCGGGCTCGCGGCGGCCCCGCCGGACGAGGCCTGGATCAACAATCTGGCGGTGCGCCGGTCGGCCCAGCGCCGGGGCGTCGGGCGGGCCCTGCTGGAGGCGCTGCTGGTGGAGGCGGAACGGCGGCACCTGCCGAGGGTGCTGCTGGAGGTGGCCGCCACCAACGAGGCGGCCCAGAAGCTGTACGCGGGCTACGGGTTCGAGATCGTCGGGGTCCGGCGGGGCTACTACCAGCCCAGCAACACCGACGCGCTGGTGATGATGCGGGAACGGCATGACTGACCGGATGCGTCACCCCCGGTCCGAGCCGCTGGTGCTGGGGATCGAGACCTCCTGCGACGAGACCGGTGTGGGCGTGGTGCGCGGCCGCACCCTGCTCGCCGACGCCCTGGCCTCCAGTGTCGACCTGCACGCGCGGTTCGGTGGGGTGGTGCCGGAGGTGGCCAGCCGTGCCCATCTGGAGGCGCTGGTGCCGACCATGCAGCGGGCGCTGGACGAGGCCGGGGTCCGCCTGGCCGACGTGGACGCGATCGCGGTGACCTGCGGGCCCGGGCTCGCAGGGGCGCTGCTGGTCGGCGTCGCCGCCGCCAAGGGCTACGCGGTCGCCGCCGACAAGCCGGTCTACGGCGTCAACCACCTGGCCGCCCACGTCGCCGTCGACACCCTGGTCCACGGGCCGTTGCCGGAGCCGGCGGTGGCCCTGCTGGTCTCCGGCGGCCACACCTCCCTGCTGCTCGTCGACGACCTGGCCGGCGCGGTCAGGTCGCTGGGCGCGAGCATCGACGACGCGGCCGGGGAGGCGTTCGACAAGGTGGCGAGGTTGCTGGGGCTGCCGTTTCCGGGCGGGCCGCCGATCGACCGCGCGGCCCGCGACGGGGACCGGGCGGCGATCGCCTTCCCGCGCGGTCTGACCGGCCCGAGGGAGCGGGTCGCGCACCGGTTCGACTTCTCCTTCTCCGGGCTCAAGACCGCGGTGGCGCGGTGGGTGGAGGCGCGGGAGCGGGCCGGGGAGCCGGTGCCGGTCGCGGACGTGGCGGCGAGCTTCCAGGAGGCGGTGGCGGACGTGCTCACGGCCAAGGCCGTGGACGCCTGCCGCGAGTACGGTGTCAGCACCCTGGTCATCGGCGGCGGCGTGGCGGCCAACTCCCGGCTGCGGGAGCTGGCCGAGCAGCGGGCCGCCCGTGCGGGCGTGACGCTGCGCGTGCCACCCGCCCGGCTGTGCACCGACAACGGGGCGATGGTGGCGGCGCTGGGCACCCACCTGGTGGCCGCCGGGGTGTCGCCGAGCCGGCTGGACCTGCCGGCGGACCCGGGCCTGCCGGTGGACACGGTGGCGGTGGGACCGGACGGTGGTGCCCGGTGATCGTGCGGATGTGGGAGGTCCGCGCCGCGTCGGACCGCGTGGCTGACCTGGTGGCCTGGGTGTGCGACCGGGCGCTGCCGGAGGTGGAGCGGGATCCCCGGCATGTCACCAGCGAGGTGTTCGCCTCCGCCGACCGGGTGGTGGTGGTGTCCCGGTGGCGGCGGGAGCCCGTCCCGTTGCCGGACCCGCCGGCGGACCTGGTCGCCCGGCCGCCGTACGAGTGGGACTTCACCCCGGTGGACCGTTGACCGGGTGGGGTCCGGCAAGGAGCGACGGCAGCTCCGCTAGGGTGCGGACGGTCGGGCCGCGCCAGCCGGGCACGGTGTCGGCGTGCTCGACGGTCCGGACCGCCCGCATGCCCAACGAGGCGGCCGCCGCCAGCTCGTCGTCGCCGCCGTCCCCGACGTAGACGCATGCGTGGGGCGGGACGCCCAGCAGGTCGCACGCGGTGAGGAAGATCTTCGGGTCGGGCTTGCCGACCCGGAGCTCACTGGAGAACACCGTGGCGCCGAACCGGCCGGCCAGCCGGCTGCGCCGGAACCGGTCCGGGTCGTCCCTGGTGGTGTTGCTCACCAGGCCGACCAGCCAACCGGCCGCCCGCACTCTGTCCAGTGTGGACAAGGTGGTCTCCGGGACGGCGGCGAGCAGGCCGTCGATCATCTCCCGCCGCAGCGCCGCCGCCCTGGCCACCTGCTCGGCGCTGGGGCGTCCACCGACCCGCCGGGCGAGCGTGCCCACCATGGTCATCGGGTCGCCCATGCCGCCTGCGAGCCGCTCCGGCCAGGTGTCGTTGCAGATCCGGAGGTACGCGTCCGGGTCCACGCCCAGGACCTCCGCCATCCGGCGCAGCACCCGCTCGCGCAGGCCGTCCGCTCCGCCCGGCACGAGCGTGTTGAACAGGTCGAACAGGACGGCCCGTCGCATGCGGTCACTCTACCGACAGGTCACCACCGCGTCGGGTGACGGCGTGGTGGGCCGGAGGCCGGTGTGGACGGTCGGTCGCCGCTGGCCGGTCCACGCGGACCGCGTGCCCGGGTCACGGCCGGGCGATCGGGGCGAGGGTGGCACCGGTGAGCCGCACCAGGTCGTCCGGAGCCAGCTCCACCTGCCACCCGCGGCGGCCGGCGCTGACCAGGATGGTGGCGAAGCCGCCGGCGGAGGAGTCCACGATGGTCGGTAGCCGGCGCCGCTGGCCGAGTGGGCTGATGCCGCCCCGGACGTAGCCCGTGGCCCGCTCCGCGGCCGCCCGCTCGGCCAGCTCGGCCCGCTTGCCGCCGGCCGCGGCGGCCACCGCCTTGAGGTCCAGGTCCCCGCTGGCGGGCACCAGGGCCACCACGAGCCGGCCGTCCACGTCCACGACCAGGGTCTTGAAGAGACGCTCGGCGCTGACGTTCAGCGCGGCCGCGACCGCGCGCCCGTAGTCGGGGGTGTCCGCCGGGACGTCGTACTCGTGCAGGGTGTGCGGCACGCCCGCGCGCGCCAGCTGTGCCGTCGCCGGTGTCCCCGCGCCCGCCATGACCGGCAGACTACTCCCGGTGGCAGATCAGCGCCGTCGGGGAGCCCGCCACCCGGGTCAGCACCACGGTGGCGGCCGTGTCACCGGTCAGGCGCAGGTCGCGGCGCAGCCGTTCCGGGTCGACCGCCGAGCCGCGTTTCATGATCTCCACCCGGCCGACCCCGCGGGCGCGCAGCGCCGTGCGCAGCCTGCGGACTGAGAACGGCAACACGTCGTCGACCCGCAGCACCCGCGCGAGCGGCGTGGCCGGCGGGTCGTCGGCGTACAGGTACGCGATCGTGGGATCGGCGAGGTTGCCTCCCACGAGGTCGGCCAGTTCCGCCACCAGGTGCGCGCGCACCACGGCCGGGTCGGGGTCGAGCAGGTACGCCCGGACCGGGCCGGAGGGCGCCTGGCGCCGGCCGTCGCCGGTGATCCCGGCGGCCCGGACGGGACGGTCCGGCCCGTCGGTGCGCAGCACCGTGGCGCGGCGGGGGACCGCGGCCAGCGGGCCGCACCAGAACGTGGCCTCCACCAGGTCGCCGTCGACCGAGACCCACTCCGCCTCGGCACCGTCGGGGATCAGGGCGTGGTCGATGCCCGGGGCCAGCTTGAGCACGGTGCGGGGGACGGTGCGCACCAGCCGGGACACGAACGACCACGGCGGGGAGAACGCGTCCGGGTCGAGGACCCTCCGGCCGGACCCGTCGCGCCGGCGGGACGGGTCGCAGAAGGCCGCCTCCACGGCGGACAGGTCGACGTCCTCGGCCCGGCCGTGCGCGACCGTGACCCGACCCGCCAGGCCGAGCGCGGACACGTTGGCGGCCGCGACCGCCGCCGTCGCCGGGTCCGCCTCCACCGCGCGTACCCGGATCCCGGCGCGGGCGGCGGCGATGGTGTCGGCACCGATGCCGCAGCACAGGTCGACCAGCTCGCGGACCCCCGCGCCGGCCAGCCGCTGCGCGCGCCGCCGCGCGACCACCGCCCGGGTGGCCTGCTCCAGCCCACTGTCGGTGAAGAACATGCGGGCGGCGTCGGCCCCGAACTTCGCGGCCGCCCGCGCGCGCAGCCGCGCCTGGGTGAGCGCGGCGGCGGCGAGGTCCGGTGGGACGCCGCGGGCACGCAGGGCGGTGGCAGCGGCCAGCGGGTCCCCGGCCGCCAGCCGGGCGGCGGCGCGCAACGCCTCCTCACCGGCGGGGGTGCGAAGCGCCGCCAGCTGCTCCGGTGTGGTCACGGGGACCCGCGACGGCGGCCGCTACCTCGGGGTGCCCTCCGGCGTCTCGACCACGGCGTCCGGGCCGGGGTAGATGAGCTTCTCCCGCCCGTCCGGGTAGCGCACCAGGTACGGCGGCCCGCCCCGCTCGCCCCGGACCTCGATGATCTCGGCGATCTGGTCGGCGACGCCGACACTACGCCCGTGGATGTGCAGCCGGTCACCCTTCTTCGCCTGCATGACTGCCTGCCTCCGCATCCTCGTGGACTCGCCCCGTGCGGTCTGGTCGCGGATCGCCCCGGGGCCCGCCCCGGGACGGCTTCCCGACCGCCCACGAGGCCGGCCGTGCGCCGCTTGTTGCCAGCATGCCAGATGCCGCGCCCGCCCATGCCCCGGCGGGACGAAAGCCCTGAGCTGGCGGGACGAACGGCCCCTGGGTCGCGGGGGGAACGCCGGTGCGCCGGCGTGGCGAACTGGCACTCTCCTTGACGGAGTGCTAGCCACCGGCGTAGTCTGCCGATTGGCACTCCCGGTCGGAGGGTGCTAAGCCCGGCGGTGCCGGCAACCCGCGACGACGGGACCGACGGGACACGT
>Ga0079224_100005569_pt1 | contig 16555 bp, 15 predicted proteins | sample Stecom2015_FD_80414 | JGI IMG/M metagenome (GOLD analysis project Ga0079224, IMG submission 80414) | Agricultural soil microbial communities from Utah to study Nitrogen management - Steer compost 2015 | ecosystem: Environmental > Terrestrial > Soil > Agricultural land | place: USA: Utah... | reverse complement strand
TCGATGATGAGGCGATCCCCTTCCTGGACGAACAAAGGAACCTGGACGACCAACCCGGTCTCCAGCTTGGCCGATTTACTGCCGCCCGTCGCCGTGTCCCCCTTGATGCCGGGTTCCGTCTCCACCACTTCCAGTTCAACGGTGTTGGGCAGTTGGATTCCAAGGGTATCTCCCTTGTAGACGACCAGGTTCACATTCATATTTTCCTTGAGGAACTGGACTTCCCGTTCCAGCCGCTCCCTCGGCAGACTCACCTGTTCGTAGGTTTCATTGTCCATGAAGGTATACTCCCCGCCGCTTTCATACAGATATTGCATCTGCCGGGTTTCCACATGGGCGCGGGGCACCTTTTCCCCTGCCCGGAAGGTCCGGTCCTGGATATTCCCATTGCGGAGGTTGCGCAGCTTCGAACGGACAAAGGCGGATCCTTTCCCGGGCTTCACATGCTGAAAATCCATCACTTGCCATACATCCCCGTCCAGCTCGATGGTCAATCCCACGCGAAAATCATTGGTTGAAATCATCATTTGTCCCCCTTCTGGTCTGCACTCTACTCGATTATGATGAGATGTTTGGGGCTTTTCGTCAATACTTCGCATCCGTTTTCGGTTACGATCACATCGTCCTCGATCCGGACACCCCCGAAATCGGGCAGGTAAATCCCCGGCTCCACGGTAACCACCATGCCAGGCTCCAGGATGTCCTCTCCCCTCGGGGACAGCCTCGGTGCCTCGTGCAATTCCAGCCCCAGACCGTGGCCCGTGCCGTGTCCAAAGTATTCGGCATAACCGTGTGCCTTGATTCGGTCTCTGGCCACCCGATCCACTTCCCTTCCGGCCAAGCCGGGACGGATCGCATCGACGGCGGCCTGTTGCGCCTCCCTCACCACTTCGTAGATCTCCCGCTGCTTGTCATTCGGAGAACCCAACGCCACGGTGCGGGTGATATCCGAACAGTACCCGCGATAGTAGGCTCCAAAATCCAGGGTGACCAGATCTCCCTTTTCCATCACCCGATCGCTGGCCACGCCGTGGGGAAAGGCGGAGCGAGGACCGGAGGCCACGATCATGTCAAAGGAAGAGCTGTCCGCTCCCATCTCCCGGAGCATGATCTCGAGGGACAGGGCGATCTCCCGCTCCGTCCGACCGGGACGCAGCTCCTCCAGAATCCGTTCGAAGGCGCGGTCCGCAATCGCCGCCGCCTCCCGGATCACGTCCTGCTCCTCCTTGTCCTTCACCGCCCGGAGGGGCTCCACCACCTGGCTGACCGGTACCGTCTCCTGATTCCCCATGGACTTTCTTAGTTTTACCACTTCCCCGTAGGTTAAATGATCCTGTTCAAAGGCGAGGCTCTTGAATCCCCGCTGCCGGCACAGATCGGCGACGGCCTGAAAAATGTCGCCGTCATGGCGATATACGTCGAAATGGGGTGCCTGCTGCCGCACTTGGTTCACATAACGAAAATCGGTAACCAACACCGCATCCCTCTCCGTCACCAGTGCCATTCCCGCCGTGCCGGTAAAACCCGTTATGTAACGCCGGTTGACCGGATGACTGATCAACAGGGCTTCAAGGCCCTTCTCCGACATCTTCTCCCGCAGCCGAACCAATCGTTCCTTCATTCGGATCCCCCCTCTGCCATGCGCCCAACCTTGCAGCCACCGCATACAGGGCCAGCTCGTATCCGAGCGGGCCGAAGCCCACGACCTGCCCGTCGCTGATCGGAGCGGTTACCGATCGGGAGCGGAACGATTCCCGGGCATGCACATTGGACAGGTGAACCTCGATAAAGGGCACATCCACGGAGGCGAGGGCGTCCCGAATCGCATAACTGTAGTGGGTGAAAGCCCCCGGATTGATGATGATGTAATCGAAGGTGCCCTCGGCGGCATGAATTGCGTCAATCAATACTCCCTCATGGTTGGATTGGAGGATCTCCACCTCCATCCCCCATGCCTTGGCCTGATTCTGAATCCGTTCATTCAATTCCTCCAGGGTAACCCGTCCGTATATGTCCGGTTCCCGCTTTCCCAATCGGTTCAGGTTGGGACCGTTTAGGATGAGAATGCGAACCACACACCGCCCTCCTCTCAATTCTGCCAGCAATTGTACCATAAAATCCCGTTCAAGAGGATCGTTTTTGATCTTCTTCTGCCTTTCATCGGATTTATGTTAAAATGAGGTAGGATTGGATACTTCGGATGCCGGGGCGGCAAACCTCCCCCGGTTCCAATTCTTTACCCAGTGGTGGTTGTGATATGGACAAAAACGTGGCCTATGGCGGCCAAGCGGTGATCGAAGGCGTCATGTTCGGGGGACGCTATGTGCAGGTGACGGCGATCCGACGAAAGGACGGCCGAATCGAAACCTACGAAACCATCAGCCGGCCCTCCCCCTTCGTCCGCGCCCTGCGCAGGGTTCCCTTCATCCGGGGAATGGTCACCCTGATCGAAGCCGCGGTATCGGGAGCGAAACATCTCCAGTTCGCCTCCGAACGTTATGAGCTGGACGAGGATCTGGAACGCGCCGACGAAGCAAAGGCCTCTTCCCCTTCGCAGGTCGAGATGATCCTGGGTGTGGCCGTAGCCGGGGTCTTGTCCCTCCTGTTCGGAAAGATGCTGTTCACTGCCTTGCCCGCCTTTCTGGCCAGCCTGCTGTTTGACCGTTACATCAGCAACCTCATCGTCCAGAATCTGATTGAAGGCGGAATTAAAACCCTTCTGCTATTGGGTTACCTGCTTCTCATTTCCCAGACCCCGCCCATCAGACGCCTGTTTCAGTATCACGGAGCTGAACACAAGGTGATTAACGCCTACGAGGCCGGGGTAGAATTAACAGTAGACAATGTCCAACAGCGTTCCACCCTCCACTATCGATGCGGGAGCAGCTTCATCGTCCTCACGATCCTGGTCGGGGTGATCATTTACTCGTTCTTCAGTTACGAAAATGTATGGGACCGGATTGCCACCCGTCTCCTGCTGCTGCCCATCGTCGTCGGATTATCCTATGAAATGCTCCGGTTCACCAATGCGGTGCGCGATGTTCCCATCCTCAATTATCTCGGCTATCCGGGTCTGTGGCTTCAGAAATTGACCACCCGCGAGCCCCGGGACGACCAAGTGGAGGTGGCCATCGCCGCCTTTGAACGCATGCACGCTCTGGACAATCAATACGCTGAAAAAGCCGGCGTCTCCCCCAACGTTTCAATCCGGATGACCGGTATGACCCGAGAACCCCTGGGGAAATGAGGTTGGTTGGATGTACGGTCGAAGGTGGAAAATCTGGCGCTATACCATCTTTGCGCTGATCGGAGTCGGGCTGTTGAGTGTCTTGAGTCAAAAGCCGGGAGGAATCCTCTTCCCTCTCCTGTTAGTGGGGGTCATCTATCTCCTCTACAAGCATCCGCCTCGATGGTTGATGCGCTTTGTCTATCCATCGCACCCCTACCAACCGAAGAGGGTTCCGCCCCGTCAACGCAAACGGCCCGCCAAGGGACGGCCCCACCTGCGGGTGATCAAAGGAAAGGGGCCGAAAAATCCCGGAGATAAAGCGTCCAAGTCCAATACCCGCTAGTCTGCTGAAGGGGGATGCCGCGGAGACTGCTGACACGATCAGCAGTCTTTTTTGTGGGCTTATGTTTTTTCAAAATGATAAAACCCTGTTGATTAAACCATCAACAGGGTTTTCAGCTTTTGAAACTACGGAATCATGAGGCCGCACACGTAAGGTGATTCGCGACCCGTCGATGTGGAGTCAGGGAAGGATTGGCAAAAGGCACAATACAAGAAAACGACGGCCTTTTCCAGGGCGGGGTGTGGCAGCTTCGAGGGTCTCGGCGAGGAAGACCCGCATCCCGCGGTGGAACGCTTCTTCATTGTCGGGGCTTTTTGGGATCCGGCGCCACCCCGAAGGGCTTTCCCGTGCTCTCCTCAATCACTTGGACGGTGTCCCGGACCTCCCCCAGCAAATAGGGAACGACGAGAACCTGCGGGTAGAATCGGTCCGGCTGGGGACCCGACTCTCTGACGACGATCTCCCACCCCTGCTTACCGGACCGGATTTGGGATAGGGTCAAGCGATAACCCGGATTCGGACGAACGCCCGAAGAGATGAGCAAATATCGCCGGTCGTCATATGTAAAGAAATGCGCCCCCCGCACCTTTTTGACAGAGGAGATCCATTGAACCACCGGAGCAGGAAGCTGTTTTTCCTCGCCTTGGCGGATCTGTTTGAATGGAGCCGGCTCTCTTCGTTTACCCTCCATGCTCCACAACATCTCCTTCACTCTGAGGTGACGGGCGCATCGTGTACCGGACCGGAGAAGCGCCGGAGCGCATGGCCAGATAATCCGAGAATCTCCACTTGCTGAAGAAGGCTTCGCCGGCCTTCCTGCCCGCCTCGTACAACGCTTGTCGCTGTTCGCGGGAGATGTGAAAGTCCGTCACACTAACACCCTTCGTCAGCACCTGAATGGTCCGCAATCGGTCCTGCTCCTTGATGTGTCGGTTATCGTGGGCTTCCATCATCGTCAAAAACATCGCCCGAAACAGGGAGATCGGACCGCGTATCGCGCGGGGTTGTCCCTCCGTCTCCGAAATGAGGCGAAAGCCGAAGGTGGGCCAGCGGGGATGCTCCCGGTCAAACAACCAGACCGGAAAATTGCTCAACAGGCCTCCATCCACAATGTAACTGACCTTTTTGGAGGGCCGATACAGGACCTTGGCCGGATCGAAAAAATACGGAATGCTGCAGCTCATCCGGACGGCTCGGGCCACCGTCAGCCGTTCGGCGGAGTATCCGTACTCCTCCAGGTCTTCGGGAAGCACCAAAAGCGACCCCCGGCTAATATCCGACGCAATGATCCGAAGCTTCCGATCCTTCAGATCAGAAAAGGTCCGCACCCCTTTTTTCGCGAGCAGCTTCTCGATCCACTGTTCCAGGGGGCGTCCCGAATGAAGTCCCTTCTTCACCAGCAGTCGAGTGGCCGGTCCCAGGTAGGGAATTCGGTGAAACCAGGTTTTGGACAGGAATTGGCTGAACTCCTCTTCAATCATCAGTTCAACCAGCTCATCCCCCCGATAGCCCGCCGCCAACAGAGAAGCGATGATCGCCCCTGCCGAAGCTCCGGCCAACTGCTTCCAGCGAAAGCCCTTCTCTTCGGCCACCTGCAGAGCCCCGACCAAAGCCACCGCCTTGACGCCACCGCCTTCAAACACGGCATCCGCCCACACGGGCAACCCCTCCCTAAATGTTAGGAATCATCTCCCTCTTAAGATCCTATGTGCGTGCCGGCAGGGGCGATTCCCCTTACGGGGATACATCCTCCTCCATCTCGTCCGCTTCCTTCAGCGCGCGCAGTTCGGCGATCCGTTCCGGGTTTTGCTGGAAATACTGAACCAGGTATTCGATGCAGGTAATCGAATCCCAGCTCAGATGGTGCTCAATCCCCTCGACATCGTCATAGATCAATTCCTCGCTGACTCCGATTATTCGCAAAAATTCCTCCAACAGCTGATGGCGGTCGACCAACCGCTTGCCCATTTTTCGCCCTTTGGGGGTCAGCACCAATCCCCGGTATTTTTCATACACCAGATATTTGCCCCGATCCAGCTTTTGAACCATTTTGGTCACGGAAGAAGGGTGAACCTCCAACGCTTCGGCGATATCCGAAACCCTGGCATATCCCTTTTGATTGATCAGTTTGTAAATATTCTCCAAATAATCCTCCATGCTGGGCGTTGGCATGAAACTGACCCCCTGTCAATCCCAAACAATGATTTGATGAAACCGGCCCAAAAGCAATCAAAACTGCTCTGGCTTCTTATTTTATCATAAAATCGATAAAAGCTCACATCCCGTTTTAACCAAAAAGGGAAACCCTTATTCCTTTGACTTGCAAAGTATAAAGGGATCGCATACAATACATACACTCCAAGGAATATCCTGAAAGTGCAACGAAAGGGGGGGATCGGGTTTAGACCTGATCCCCCCTTCCTCGTGCACTTTTCTTTGATAAAGGAGGAAAGCGCTCTCATGGACCAACATCCTGCCCTTATCCTGGATGGCAGTGCTTTGACCCTGAAGGATTTTGCCGATGTCGTCCATCGCCGCCGTCCGGTGGCCCTGGACCCGGAGGCGATTCACCGGATGGAGGCTTCCCGACGCATGGTGGAACAACTGGTTCAAAAGGAGCGGATCATCTACGGGATCACTACCGGATTCGGGAAATTTAGCGACACCGTCATCAGTCGCCATCAATCGGCGGAGTTGCAACTCAACCTGATCCGCAGCCATGCTTGTGGAGTGGGAACTCCCTTATCCGAGGAAGTGGTCCGGGGGATGATCCTGCTTCGGGCCAATGCCTTGGCCAAAGGGTTTTCCGGAGTTCGCCCCGTTGTCGTCCAACGGCTGATCGATCTTTTAAACAAGGGAATCCACCCGCATATTCCGTCCCAGGGATCCCTGGGGGCCAGCGGAGACCTCGCCCCCCTCGCTCACATGGCTCTGCCCCTGTTGGGAGAAGGGGAAGTATGGTACACAGGAAAGCGGATGGCGGCAGCACAGGCCCTCCGCCTGGCCGGACTGGAGCCCATCGAATTGGCGGCTAAGGAAGGGCTGGCGTTGATCAACGGCACGCAATTGATGACCAGTCTGACCGCTTTGGCCCTGATCGCTTCCGAGCGCCTGTTGCTGTCCGCCGACATTATCGGCGCCATGACCCTGGAAGCCCTTGGCGGCATCCCCCAGGCGTTCCATCCTCTCCTGCAAAAAGTGCGCGGCCATCAGGGTCAGATCGCCTCCGCGGACAACTTGCGATCCCTGATCCAGGAAAGCTCCCTGGTCAACGGCCCCGGACCGCAGCGCGTTCAGGACGCCTACAGCCTGCGTTGCATGCCGCAGGTCCATGGGGCCTCCAAGGATGCATTCCACTATGTGAAAGATGTGATCCTTCGGGAGATGAACGCGGCCACGGACAACCCTTTGCTTTTTCCCGAAGAGAACCTGGTGGTTTCAGGAGGCAACTTCCACGGTCAGCCGATTGCCCTCGCCGCCGATTTTCTGGCCATCGCCCTGGCAGAGCTGGCCAATATTTCCGAGCGACGGACGGAACGATTGGTCAACCCCCATTTGAGCGGCCTCCCTCCCTTTCTCACCCGAAGGGGCGGCCTGCATTCCGGCTACATGATCCTGCAATACGTGGCGGCCTCCCTGGTATCCGAAAACAAACCCCTGTGTCATCCGGCCTCCGTCGATTCCATCCCCTCTTCCGCCAACCAGGAGGATCATGTCAGCATGGGAGCGATCGGCGCTCGAAAGCTGCAATCCGTCGTACACAACGTGACCAGGGTGTTGGCCATTGAATATCTCTGCGCCGCCCAGGCGCTGGAATTCGCCAAGGGGTCTTTCGGGGTGGGCACCCGAATCGCCTATCGCCTGCTCCGCGAACGGGTATCGCCGCTGGAGGGGGATCGGGAAGGCACCGTCGACATCGAAGAAGCCGCTCGCTTGATCGAACAAGGAACGCTGGTTCGGGCAGTGGCCGAAGCCGTTCCCTTATCCCTCTGAACGGAATCAGCCCCGGGCATCCCCGTCCAGATGGAGGGGCACGGGTCGGAAGTTCAGATAATCACAGGATACCAATTGAAGGTAGATGCTTTCGTACTCCCCTTCGACCGCCTCTTTGTGAGCGGATCCGTGCAGGTGGCCGTAGACACATGTGCGGACTTCAAACTCCTTCATCACTTCCAGAAAACCGGAGTCGGGAATCCGCTTGGTTACCGGAGGGAAATGGAGCATCACCACCCGTGGCAGATCCGGGTGATCCCGTACCGCCGACTCCAAAGCCAGCCGCAGGCGGCCCACCTGCCGTTCGTAGATCCTCCGATCCCTTTCCTCTTCCCACAGCCAGTCACCCGGGAGCGTCCACCCCCTTGTACCGGCGACGACCATTCCCTCAACGAGGGTGTAGTCGGCATCGATCCACTCCATCCCCTCCGGAAGCGCTTGGCGCACCTTTTTTTTACTCTGGGCATAGTAACAGTGATTTCCCGGGGACATCACCTTGCGTCCGGGAAGCTGGGCGATCCAGTCGAAATCGTGGCGCGCTTCCTCCAGATTCATTCCCCAGCTGATATCCCCGGGAATCAGTACCGTATCCTGTTCCCCCACTCGCTCCAGCCACGCATCACGGATTTTCTCATAATGGCGATCCCACCCGAAAACATCCATCGGCTTGTATACGTCTTCGTCGTGATTGACTCCGAACAATTCCGTCGGCTTGTTAAAGGAAAGATGAAGATCGCTGATCGCAAAAATCGCCACTTGTAATACCCCATCCCTCTGCCGGCTTCACAAAAACAGCCGTTGAAATCGTCAACTCAACATCTCCATACCCAAAAGTCGGTGATCATACCCGCCGGAGAAACATCCGCCCTGTCCTCGACCTTTCCCCCGCCATAGAATATTCCGAAGCCCGATTTTCCCTCCCCGGGAACGGCACCGGGCCTCAGGAAGACGGAGGGCGTTGCTCGTTCGGCGCCCCCTTTGCACCACTGAGTTTAGGCGTCCTTCGCTACGCTTTGAAAGGGGAAAGGGGAGAAAACGGTGAAACCCTTTCATTACATGGCCGTCGGCGATTCCATCACGGCGGGTTACAATGCTCCTCAGCGGCGGGGGTTTGTGGACATGCTGGGCGCCCGGCTCGGTTCACATCTGCCGTACGTCAGGGTTGCAAACGGTGGAAAGAAGGGAGCCACCAGCGGAGATCTTCTTTTTTTCATGACCTTTTCTCCCTTCCTCCAGTCCGCTCTCCGGCGGGCGGATCTGATCACGCTCTATGTTGGCGGAAATGATCTGCTTCACGCCTATCTGAAAATGTTCTTTTTCCGCTGTCCGGACGCCATTTCCCGATCCATGAAGCTTTACAAGCGTCATCTGGTCCAGCTGGTCCAAATGATCCGCCGACGGAACCCTTGTCCCCTTTTCCTCCTCAACCTGTACAATCCCTTCCCCGCCTCGCCGCTGGCCGTCCATCGGGTAACTGAAATGAACGGCATCATCGCCGAAGTGGCCGCCAGGTGGCACCTTCCCGTCGTCGACATCTACGAGCGCTTCCTCGGGATGGAACCCCTCCTGATCCACGGTTACCGGACGGGAGACCTTTCCGACTACCGCCTGTTCGGAAACAGTCCGATCCATCCCAACGGGGCAGGGCACCGGGTAATCGCCGAAGCGGTCTGGGAAGGAATCGACGGATAAAAAGAGAGTCCCGTGCCACGCATCGGGCACGGGCAAAAGGTTTTTTATCAGGAGCAACCGGTGGTTGCACCGCAGTCGAGACAGACATAACAGGAACCGTTGCGCTTCGTCATCCCCCCGCATTCAATACACAGGGGCGCACCGCTGCTGGCTCGGATCGCCTCCAGATTGTCCCGGGGAGTGACGCCCTCCCGCTCATCTCCGGCGAGCCCCCCGGTCACCTCTTTGTACGCCTCCTCCATTTCCCGATTCGCCCGGACATCGGTATTCTCCTGCTCCTCCCGATGGATGCGCTCCTTCTTGAAGCGGTTGGCGTACATCCGGAGCTCTTCCTTTTTCGGAGGAACCTGGACGAAGTCGGTCCGACCCAGATACTCCATCCCCAGCATGCGGAAAACGTAATCGATGACCGAGGTCGCCATTTTGATATTGGGGTGCTCCACCGGCCCCGACGGCTCAAACCGCGTAAAGGTCATCGAATTGACATACTTCTCCAGGGGCACCCCGTGCTGGAGGCCGAGGGACACCGCCACGGCAAAGGCGTCCAGAAGACCGCGCATCGTGCTGCCCGCCTTGTGCATGTCGATGAAGATCTCGCCGAGGGAGCCGTCTTCGTATTCGCCGGTCCGGACAAAAATCTTCTGCCCGGCAATCCTCGCCTCCTGGGTGAACCCATCCCGCTTCCGGGGCAGACGGCGCCGGACGCTGGGAACGTGCCCCGTCGCGTAAATTTCCGTCAGCTTCGTCGCGGCGGCTGCGGCGTCGGCGGCAATCTCCTCTTCCGGAACATTCTCCTCCTCCTGCTTGTCCCCCCGGGTGTTCAGCGGTTGCGAACTCTTCGAACCGTCGCGGTAGAGGGCGATCGCCTTCAGACCCAAACGCCAGCCCTGCTCATAGGCATCGAGAATATCTTCCACCGAGGCATCGGCGGGCATGTTGATCGTCTTGGAGATCGCCCCGCTCAGAAAGGACTGGGCGGCGGCCATCATCCGCAGGTGGCCCATGTAGTGAATAAACCGTTTCCCGTGTTTGCCGCAGGGATTCGCCGTATCAAAGACGGGATAATGTTCCTCCTTCGAGTGGGGGGCCCCTTCGGTGGTCATCATCCCACAGATTACATCGCTGGCTTCATCGATCTCCCGCTGGCTGAAGCCCAGCTCCTTCAACAAATTGAAGCCCGGCGCGCGGTATTCCTCCGGCTTGAAGCCCAGCCGCTTCAGACAATCTTCCCCCAGAATCCACACGTTGAAGGCGTAGGGAAGCTCAAACACCGTGGGCAGAGCCTTCTCCACCTTCTCCAGATCTTCCTCGGTGAACCCCTTTTCCAGGAGGGTCTCCCGGTTGATGTGGGGCGCTCCCTCCAGGGAGAGGGTTCCCATCACGTACCGGAGAATGTCTTCGATCTGCTCGGGGCTGTACCCGAGGTTTTTCAAGGCGGGACGGATCGATTGGTTGGCGATCTTGAAGTAGCCCCCGCCCGCCAGCTTTTTAAACTTGACCAGAGCGAAATCCGGTTCGATTCCGGTGGTATCGCAATCCATCAACAGACCGATCGTCCCCGTGGGAGCGATGAGGGTGGTCTGGGCGTTGCGATAGCCGTATTTTTCGCCCATCTCCAGGGCTTCGTCCCAACTCTTCCGGGCGGCCTTCAGCAGATCCGGGGGACATTTCGTGGGGTGGATCCCCATCGGCTTGATCGTCAGCCCTTCATACTCCTCCTCCGGCGCGTTGTAGGCGGCCCGCCGGTGGTTGCGGATGACCCTGAGCATGTGCTCCCGGTTGACGGGAAACGCCTTGAAGGGTCCCAGCTCCCGGGCCATCTCCGCCGAGGTGACATAGGCGGTGCCGGTCATCAGCGCCGTAATGGCACCGGTGAGGGCCAGGGCCTCCTCGGAATCATAGGGAATCCCGGACACCATCAGCAGCGTCCCGATATTGGCATAACCAAGCCCCAGCGTCCGGTACTCATAGGACAGTCTGGCGATCTCCCGGGAGGGATACTGGGCCATCAAAACGGAAATCTCCAGGACGATCGTCCACAGGCGAACCGCATGCTTGAAGGACGGAATATCGAAGGTCCGGGTTTCGGGATCGTAAAATTTCATCAGGTTGAGGGAAGCCAGGTTACAGGCGGTATTGTCCAAAAACATGTATTCACTGCACGGATTGGAAGCATTGATCCGATTGTGGCGGGCTCCCACCTGACCGTCCATGCCGGCGGGACAGGTGTGCCACTCATTGATCGTCCCGTCGTACTGGACGCCCGGATCGGCGCACTCCCAGGCGGCCTGTCCGATCTGACGCCACAGCTCCCGGGCACGGACCACCTTTTTGACCTTCCCGGTCGTCCTGTACTTCAGCGCCCAACCCCCGTCCTCCTGAAGCGAGTGGAAAAATTCGTGGGGGATCCGGACCGAGTTGTTGGAATTCTGACCCGAGATGGTATCGTACGCCTCCCCGTTAAAGGAGGGATCATAACCGGCCTGAATCAGGGCGCGGACCTTCTTTTCCTCCTCCGACTTCCAATTGATAAACTCTTCCACATCCGGGTGATCCAGGTCGAGGCAGACCATTTTCGCCGCCCGCCGGGTGGTGCCTCCGGATTTGATGGCCCCGGCTGCCCGGTCCCCGATTTTCAGGAAGGAGAGAAGCCCCGAGGATGTGCCACCGCCGGACAGGGGCTCCCCCTTTCCGCGGATATTGGAAAAGTTGGTCCCCGTGCCGCTTCCGTATTTGAAGAGGCGAGCCTCCCGCAGCCACAAGTCCATGATCCCGCCTTCGTTGACCAAATCATCCTCGACGGACTGAATAAAGCAGGCATGGGGCTGCGGCCGGCTGTAGGCGTCTTCCCCCTGCTTCACCTCTTCCGTCTCCGGATCCACATAATAGTGGCCCTGGGGCTTCCCGGAAATCCCGTAGGCATAATGGAGCCCCGTGTTGAACCATTGGGGGGAGTTGGGAGCGGCCATCTGATTCAGCATCATATAGACCAGCTCATCGTAAAAGGCCTGGGCATCCTCTTCGGAATCGAAGTATCCGTAACGCTGGCCCCAGTCCCTCCAACAGCCGGCAAGCCGGTGAACGACCTGCTTGACGCTCCTTTCCGGACCGGTGACCGGATTGCCCTCCTCGTCAAGGATGGGATTCCCCTCCTCATCCCGCTGAGGAACGCCTGCCTTCCGAAAGTACTTGGAAATCAGAATGTCCGATGCGACCTGAGACCAGGCCTTCGGAACCTCCGCTCCCTTCATTTCAAAGACGACGGAACCATCCGGATTGGTGATGCGGCAATCCCGCCGCTCATACTCCACAGACTGATAGGGATCTTCCCCGTGCCGGGTAAATCGACGTGGGATTCTCAAAGGAATTCCTCCTCGACACCAATATGTAGGTACAATGCAATTATATCACTACAATATATTGTGTAAAATCCGGGATTTGCGGTTTCGGGACAAGGCGTCGCATTAGCTGCCTCTCTCTGATTCTTCCACGGATTCTCGAACCGATTCACCGGTTGATTTTCTCAACAGAACGTTTCCAGCCCATTTCCATCGGCCCTCTCCGGATTTTCTTTTATGTTGCGATTAGACTGAACTTGAGGCAAACTACATATAAGACGGAAAAACAACCTGAGCCCTCGCTGCGGCAAGGGATTCCGCTCGGTATTTTACCAGGAGACTGACACTCCGTCGACCCGGAACATCCGCGGTTCCATCCGCGGAATAAAAATATCCACCTGCGAGGGGGAATTCACATTGATTCTGTGGAATGATCGACTGGTCCCGCGAAGCGAAGCGAAAGTGGACATTGAAGATCGGGGCTATCAGTTTGGGGACGGTGTGTATGAAGTGATCCGCGTCTACGGCGGTCGAACTTTTTATCTCCAGGAGCACCTTCTCCGCCTGGAAAAGTGCGCCCGGGAAATCGGCCTGCCTCTTCCCTGGGACGTTTCGCAACTGGCGGAACGGATCAACCAGCTGGTGGAAGCCAATCAACTTCGGGAGGGGACCGTCTACCTGCAAGTCACCCGCGGTGCCGCACCCCGGAATCACGCGTTCCCTGAGTCGGTGCAACCCGTGCTCATCGCCTACACCTCGGAGGCACCCCGGCCGGTCGCCATGCTCAAAGATGGCATCCGGACCTGCACCCTGGAGGATATCCGTTGGCTTCGCTGCGACATTAAAAGCCTCAATCTGCTGGGAGCGGTATTGGCCAAGCAGGAGGCCCTGGAACGGGGCTGCAAAGAGGCCATCCTGGTCCGGAACGGAAGCGTCACGGAAGGGAGTTCCTCCAACGTCTTCATCGTCAAAAACGACACCCTGTACACCCACCCCGCCAACAACCTGATCCTCCACGGAATCACCCGCGCCATTATCCTGAAATGCGCCGAAGAAGCGGGGATTCCCGTAAAGGAGGAAACCTTTTCCGTGGATTCCTTGTATAATGCCGATGAGGTCTTTATCACCGGCACGACGGTGGAGGTTTGTCCGGTTACCCAGGTGGATGACCGAAAAATCGGTTCCGGTACGCCCGGTCCCTTGACGCGGCGCCTGCAGCAGGCCTTCGACGAGCAAATTGCCCGCCAATGCGGTTGTTCAGCGGAAATGAGCGGCCTTTGATGGGCCCTTCGCAATCTTCGTCCCAAGCACAGTGACAGATGGAGGGAGCCGGCCATGGGCGGTGTCAAGAACATTTTCGACGTGATCCAGGGGCGCGAGGAAGACATGCGGAAGCAGATGGAGGAGGCGCTGCAACATATCTCCGAAGAGATGAAAGATTATGAGGGGATGGTCCTGGTGGCAATCAACAAGGATGGACACCCCTGCATTCATACGGTCGGCGTCAATGTCTTTGAAGCCGTGGGACTGATTGAGCTCGGAAAACAGATCATCCTGTCGGAAGAGCCCGATTCCCTGTAACCCCCTTCGACGGGGGTTTTTCTGTTCCCGAAAAACGAAGAGAGCCCCTGAACGGGGGCTAAAACCGCTGACCGGCTGATCTGGCACCGTTTTCCCCTCGGCTCCACTTCGTGACAAGTCCTTCGGTGAAAACGCCTTAATCCAGTCAGCAAGAAAGCCCCGTAACGGGGCTTTCTTTGATCAGGACTGGTTCTCCTGTTTAAGGCGTTTTTCCGACTTGATGTGGTGCCACAAGAAGTAGGCCAATCCTCCCCACAAACCGATGGCGCCGATCAAAAACATGATCCAGGCGGAAACGCTCATCAGGCATTCCCCCTCTCCTGCCGGAACTTCGTGAAGTAGAGGGCACCGACCATGATGATTCCCAGCACACACCATCCGAAGGCGATCAATCCGCTGTGGGGGTATCCCTCATAGGGCTGGCTGAACTCGTCGAGCAGCGTCATCAGCAGCATGCCCGAGAGCAAGACAGGGGTGATCCACCGGAGACAGATGTCCCACCAGCTTCCCAGCCGGACGTAGGAAATCCCGTTGGCGTGCTCCCGGAATTCATCCAACTTCTTGGCGACCCAAGCGATCAGAATCACTTCAAACACTCCGCCGAGGACAATGCCGTACTGGTTGGTGAAATGGTCCACCACATCGAGGTAACGGAGTCCTCCGCTGGTGGTGTAGACCAGTCCCACCAAAAAGGCAAAACCGCATACCCAGTTGACGGCGCTCTTCCGGGACAGATTGAACTTTTCCCGAACCCCGGCGACCACGGGCTCCAAAATCGAAATGGCCGATGTAAAGCCGGAAAATAGGAGCGAACCGAAGAACAGCACCCCGAAAAGGGAATTCCAGAAGGGGAAGGCATTGATCACTTGGGGGTAGACAACAAAGGCCAATCCGACCCCCGCCGTCGCCACCTCATCCACGGCGATCCCCTGAGCTGCCGCCAAAAAGCCAAGGGTGGCGAAAACACCGATGGCGGCCATAAATTCAAAGCCGCTGTTGGCCAGACCGGCGATCAAGCCGGAGTTGGTCAGGTCCGTCTTTTCGGGCAAATAACTGGAATAGGTAAGCATGATGGCAAAGGCGATGCTGAGAGAGAAGAACACGTGCCCGTAGGCTTGCACCCACACCTTCGGATCCGCCAGGGCGGCAAAATCAGGAGTTAACAGCACGTTCAACCCTTGAGCCGCACCGGGCAGCGTCACTCCGCGGATCGTCATGATGAGCAACATACCGATCAAAATGGGCATCAGGATCTTATTGGCCACCTCGATTCCGCGGCTCACTCCCCGTTGCATGATCCAATAGGTGACGGCCCAGACGATGAGAAAGGGAATCAGGACCTTCCACTGAATGGATCCAAAGCCCCAGAAATCTTCGGAGAGGCTGAGATAATGGTTGAAAAAGAAGGCCTCCGTATTCTCTCCCCATTTTGTGCCGAAGGAATAATAGGTATAGCTGAGGGCCCAGCCGAGAATCGCCATGTAATACGTCACTACAAAAAAGGCGACGATCACCTGCCACCAGCCGATCCACTCCGCACCTCTATGAATCTTTCGAAAACCGACGGGCGCAGAGGCCTTGTATTTGTGACCGATCACATACTCCATGAGCAATATCGGGATTCCCGCGGTCAACAAGGCGATAAAATAGGGAATCAGGAAGGCGCCGCCTCCGTTTTCATAAACCACGTACGGGTATCGCCAAATATTGCCCAGGCCGATCGCCGAACCGATCGCTGCGAGGATAAAGCCAGCCTTTGACGCCCAACGATCCCGCTGTTCCATCGAACATCTCTCCCTCCTCCACTTGAGCGTATTTAATATTGTGTTTATTCCTACATACGCCATACCCTATTCGACAATACTCGACAAATCTCCTTCTTCAGAATAAGGGTAATGATTTCCAATAAACACACCGATCCGATTCCTCAAAAAACGGCGTGTTTCGGCGGTCCGTTGCTTTCGCCCTGGTTGATGATCTCGTCCAAATCGTCCAGCCGAATCGCCCTCAACCGGTGCAAAACGGTCCCTTCTCCCCCCTGGAATTGGACCGACGTGGGCATGTCGACCGGGACGGAACCGACGACGCCTTCCTTTGCATTGCTCCCTTTATCCATCACGGTGACATGGAGGGGCTCATCCGGTTGATACACCAATTCCAGGCGATAGGGCTTGCCCGGTTCAATGGGGAGGGGAGCCCGGACCCGATCATCCAGAGGGGGGGCCTCTCCATCCTTTTCTTCCAATAAAAAGATCTTTCCCTGCTCGTCTATGTATATGCCGTACGCCCGCCGCGGCTCATTGGACACTAAAGCGAGGGTGAAGGACTGGTCTTCTTCCCGGGTCAACTCCGCCTGAATACGAACCGGCTCTCCTTCCG
>Ga0079224_100005568_pt1 | contig 16556 bp, 12 predicted proteins | sample Stecom2015_FD_80414 | JGI IMG/M metagenome (GOLD analysis project Ga0079224, IMG submission 80414) | Agricultural soil microbial communities from Utah to study Nitrogen management - Steer compost 2015 | ecosystem: Environmental > Terrestrial > Soil > Agricultural land | place: USA: Utah... | reverse complement strand
GGACCTCTACGAGAAGGTCAGCGAGTACCTGCGCCGCAGCGAGGTCGCGGCCATCGAGCCCGGCAAGAAGACGCTGCTCACCCTGGTCTACCGCAAGCTGCTGGCATCCTCGACCTACGCCATCGCCCCCACCCTGCGCCGGCTCGCGGAGAACCTGCGCCGACGCCTGGCCAGCGCCCAGCTCCAGCAGCAGGCCCTCAGCTTCTTCGAGCCCGAAGAGGTCAAGCAGTACTCCGAGGAGGCCGAGGAATGGAGCGACGAGCCCGGTAAGCCGGCCTCGCTGGCGACCCTGCAGAACGAGGTCTGGGAGCTCGAGCAGTACGCCGACCTCGCCGATTCGATCACCGTCAACGCCAAGGGCGAGGCCCTCAAGCGCGCCCTGGACCGGCTCTTCACCGTGGCCCGGGCGCACCAGTGGCCGGAGAAGGCGGTGGTCTTCACCGAGTCGCGGCGGACCCAGGACTACCTCTTCAGCCTGCTCGAGAACGCCGGATGGAAGGGAAAGGTCTCCCTCCTCTCGGGCGACGCGGGGTCGCCTGAAGAGCGCCGGCAGCTGGTCCAGGACTTCCGCGAGAAGACCCAGATCCTCATCTCCACCGAAGCAGGGGCCGAAGGTCTCAACCTCCAGTTCTGCAACCTGGTGGTGAACTACGACCTGCCCTGGAACCCGCAGCGGGTGGAGCAGCGCATCGGCCGGTGCCATCGCTATGGCCAGAAGCACGACGTGCTGGTGCTCAACTTCCTCAACCGCCAGAACGCGGCGGATGCACGCCTCTTCGAGCTGCTGGAGAAGAAGCTCAACCTCTTCGACGGCGTCTTCGGCGCTTCGGACGAGATCCTCGGCGCGCTGGAGAACGGCGTCGACTTCGAGCGGCGGGTCCTCGAGATCTACCAGTCGTGCCGCAAGCCGGAGGAGATCGAGGCGGCGTTCAACCAGCTGCGCAACGATCTGGAGACGCGCATCGATCGCCGGATGACCGACGCGCAGTCCCTGCTCCTCGAACGCTTCGACGGCGACGTACGGCGCCGGTTGCGCATGGCCGGAGAACAGACCCGCGAGGTGCTCGAGAAGCGTCGCCGGGGGGCGAAGGCGCTCACCGGGAGCGTGCTCGGCAAGGGTGCGACGGCCGGTCGTCTCCAGGTGTCCCAGGCGGCCTACCAGGTCCGGGAGCGGCAGCAGGATCCGGTCACCTACGTCTCACTGGACGCCTCCGGTCTGCCGTCGCGGCTCGCGCGCCTCGCCGGGAGTGAGGGGTGGTGGTTCTGCTACCGCTGGGAGACCACGGGCCTCAAGCCCGAGGAGCGGCTGGTGCATCTGGTGCTGCTCCGGGAGAAGGACGGCACGTTCCGGGCCCTGCCCCTGAGCGACGGCGATCACTTCATGCGGCTCTCGGCCAAGGTCGAGACGCGTCGTCGCCCTGAGCCCATCTCCGTCACCCTGGTGCAGGAGAAGGCGCTCATGGCCGCCAAGGAGGAGATCCTCCGCGAGGCCGAACGTCGGACGCAGCATGAGCTGGACCTCGCCCGCGACCGCAGTGATCGCTTCTGCGAGGACTGCCTGCTGGAGTCCCGCGAGAAGGTCGATCGGGCGCGTGATCAGTGGACCGCCGCGCGCGCCGAGATTCTCGCGCAGGAGGATCCCACCGAGCGCATCCGCGCCCGCGCCCAGGCCGACAAGCTCGAGCGGGAGTACCGCCGAAAGCTCGCGAGCCTGCGCAACGAGGAGGAGAAGCGCTACGCCGCCAAGGACCGCAGCCTGAGCGATCTGCGCGCCAAGGCCCGCGTCGAAGAGAAGCGCGCGCTGGTGGCCAGCAGCTACTTCTGGCTCGACTGAGGCGGACCCGCGATGCGGGGCGGTCGCGCGGGTCCCGTGCCGGCTCCTCGGCGGAGGTGCTCCTTCCGGACCGCCCCCCCGTACGCCCTTCTCGTACTTCTGGGCGTCCACATCACCGGGCCGGGTGCCTCCGCGCCGAACCGTACGCCCTTCTCGTGCTGCTGGGCGTTCGCATCACCGGGTCGGGTGCCTCCGCATCCTCTCTGCCGTCGGCCTGGCCGGCTCACCTTCCTCGTCGGGCCGGGACTGCTGCACCTGCGGCCGGTGATCGCCCAACGGGCGTCAGCGCCCCCGGACGCGCTCCACCAGCTGCCGGGCTGCGCCTTCGCCCACGCCGGGGGGAACGACGCACCGGGGAACCGGTCAGGCGACGAGCGTCAGCGCCCCTGGACGCATCCGCACGCGCACCGGCGCATGTCCCGGCTGCTCCCCATCCACATCCAGCCGCACCGGGGCGTCGAGGCTCCGGGCCTCGAGCGTGCGACAGCGGAAGGTCTGCGTGCCGGCGAGCTTCACATGCCGCCCTGAGTACAGCGCGGGCCCCTTTACCGCGAAATCGAAGAGGCGGTAGCCGGTCCACAGCGTGACGTCGAAGAGACCGTCGGAGGGGTCGGCGTTGGGCGCCACGCACATGCCGCCGCCGAAGTACTGCCCGTTGGCGACGGCGACTGCGGTCACCGTCCACTCCTGCTCCGGCCCATCGTCGAGCCGGACCCGCATGGGCTGGTCGCGGTAGCCCATCATGGCCTTCACGGTGCCGACGTAGAAGCTCGTGCGGCCTCCCAGCGCCTTGGTGGTGTGGTTCACCTGGTGCACCACCTCACCGCTCACGCCGAACGACAGGACGTTCACGAAGTAGCGGCGCACACGCGCGCCCCCATGGTCCTCGAAGGTCGCCTCCCCCACGTCCAGGGTCCGGGTGCGGCCCCGGCTGAGCCGCTGCAGCGAGTCTTCCAGGCGGCGGGTCCAATCGAAGGTGCGCCGGAAGTCACCGCCGGTGCCGAAGGGAACCACCGCCAGCTTCGCCTCGGGGCTGATCCGCTCCTCCCCGTCGAAGAAGCCGTTGACCACCTCGTTGAGGGTGCCGTCCCCCCCCACCGCCACGATGCAGTCGTAGCCCTCGCGCAGCGCCTCCCGCGTGAGCTTCTCGGCGTGCTGCGGACCGACGGTGAAGGCCATGCCGTGGGGGCCGACCGCGCGCTCGATCCGCGCGTCCAGTTCCACCCACCGGCGGCCCGCCGCCCCGTTCGCAGCCCTGGGGTTCACGATGAAGAAGGACTTCATGTCCGCCGCACACTCCTCCTGCGGGCAGGCCCCGCGTGAACCCTGGCGCCCGCGACGACGCTAGAGCTCGATGCCCAGGCGCGCGCCCAGCATCCCGCCGGGTGCCAGGTAGGCCGCCTCGACGCCGAGTTTGACCGCCCCGAACTTCAGGCCGAAGCCGCCGCCGCCGTGGGTGCGAAGGAAATCGCCGCCGCTCAGGGACAGCCAGGGGCCGACCATCGCCTCGAAGTACAGCGGGGTCCGGTGCACCTGGTAGTTGAGAAAGACGTCCAGGGGGATGCCGAGGCGGTTGCTGTCGGGAACCACGTAGACCCCGCCGCGGAAGCCGAGCGAGAGGTTGTCCGCGAGCTCCGCGCCCACCTTCACGCCGACGTCGAACAGCGCCGCCTCCCGCGCCATCCAGTAGTTCGCGCCGCCATAGATCTCGATCTTCGCCTGCGCAGCCGCCGGCGCCGCGCCGAGCAGGGCGCCCATCACTGCGAGCAACTTCCAGTTCATGGTGACTCCCCTGTAGCGCTCCATCATCGGAGCGGTTGCGAGCCTAGCGCTGGTGGAGGCGAAGCCGGATCGGGTTTTGACCTGTCAGGACTTCTGCGGCAACACGGCTTTCCGCACGTGGATGTCGCGGAGCTGCACGTCCTCCACCTCGCCGGGTGCGCCGGTCAGCAGATCGGTGCCGCGCTGGGTCTTGGGGAACGGGATGACATCGCGCAGCGACTCGGCCCCGGTCAGGAGCATCGCGAGCCGGTCCATGCCCAGCGCGATCCCGCCGTGGGGCGGTGCTCCGTACTTGAGCGCGTCGAGCAGGAAGCCGAACTTGTTGCGCGCCTCCTCGTCCTCGATGCCGAGCGCCCGGAAGACCTCGGCCTGGACCTTCGGATCGTGCAGGCGGATGGAGCCGCCTCCGATCTCGAAGCCGTTGAGCACCACGTCGTAGCGGTGGCACTTCACCCGGCCCGGATCGCTGCTCAGGAACGCGACGTCCTCATCGTGTGGACGGGTGAAGGCGTGGTGCGCGGCAGCCCAGGTCTTCGCGTCCTCGTCGTACTCGAAGAGGGGCGGGTTGACGACCCAGAGGAAGTTCCAGGCGCCGCCGGGCCCGTACTCGGGGATGTAGCCGAGCTTCTTGCCCAGGTGCAGGCGCAGGTTCGCCATGACCGTGTGGACCATGGACGCGCGCCCGAACTGGAAGAGGATGAGGTCGCCGGCCTGCGCCCCGACCGCCTCGTTGATGGCCACCCGCAGCGCGTCGGTGATGGTCTTGCTCAGCGGCGACTGGGTCCACTCACCGTTGGCGCCCACCTTGGCGCGCGCGAGGCCCTTGGCCCCCATGCCCTTCGCGAGCTCTTCGAGCTTGTCACTCTCCGCGCGGCTGAGCGGCTTGTCGGCGGGCACGACCATCGCCTTGACGATCCCACCGGCCTCCACCGCCGAGGTCATCAGGGGGACGCCGCCCGCCTCTCCGTGCTCGCGGATGAGGTCGGTCAGGACCACGTGCTCGAGGCCGAAGCGGAGATCGGGCTTGTCGTTGCCGTACTTCGCCATGGAGACGTCGAACTCCATGCGCGGGAAGGGCGTGGGGATCTCCACGTCCAGGCACGCCTTCCAGAGCTTGGCGATCAGGCCCTCGACGAGGGTGAAGATGTCGTCCTCGGAGACGAAGCTGGCCTCGATATCGATCTGGGTGAACTCAGGCTGCCGGTCGACCCGCAGGTCCTCGTCGCGGAAGCACTTCACGATCTGGAAGTAGCGCTCGAAGCCGGCCACCATGAAGAGCTGCTTGTAGAGCTGCGGGCTCTCGGCGAGCGCGTAGAACTTCCCCGCCGACATGCGGCTGGGCACCAGGAAGTTGCGCGCACCTCCCGGCGTATAGCGGCCGAGCACGGGCGTCTCGAGCGCGAGGAAGCCCGCCTCCACCAGATGCGAGCGGGTCACCGCGTTCATCTTCGAGCGGGTGATGAGCGACTGCTGCAGGGGTGCGCGGCGCAGGTCGAGGTAGCGGTGCGCGAGACGCTTCTCCTCCGCCGTGTCGATCGCATCCTCGATCGGGAACGGGGTGGGCTCCGACCGGTTGAAGATGGTCAGCGCGTCCGCCTTCACCTCGATGGCGCCGGTCTTCATCTTCGGGTTCACGTTGGCGCCGCGGCTGAGCACCTTGCCGCGCACCGCGATGCAGTACTCCAGCCGCAGGGAGCCGGCGAGGGCGTGCGCCTCGGCCGCGTCGGGCTCGAACACCACCTGGGTCAGCCCCTCGCGATCCCGGAGGTCGATGAAGACCGCGCCGCCGTGGTCGCGCCGGTTGTTGACCCACCCGAAGAGCACGACCTCCTGGCCGACGTGCTCGGCGCGGAGCGCTCCGCAGGAATGGGTTCGCTTGACCTCAGAGATGAAGGGGACATCCATGGTGCTGCCTCACTGGTGACGCACAGGTTTTCCCGGGACGGAATGCTGCAGCCCGAGAGGGGCGCGCACGGTAGGCAGGTGACGCTTCCGGGTCAACGCATCCCTGCCCGCCCTGCTGCCGGAGCAGCCAGGAAGATGTGGCGCCTCCCTTCCAATGAACGCGCATCACCCTGCGACGACGCGCGCCCCCTTCCGGCAAGCAGTCGCTCCCGACGCCGCGGATCCCCCCCCATGGACCGCCCGGATCCCGCGCAATTGGGTGTATGGTGCGCACCCGATGCGTCGAACCACCGCCCGATCCGTCCTCGTCCTCTTCGCCCTGTCGCTGACGGCGTGCGAACCACCCGCGGTGTCCCCCACCCCGGTGATGGTCATCGCGCGCGATGCCAACGGCCAGTACCGCCCCCAACAGGTCCAGGTGCGCTCCCTCACCCGGCCGGTCACGTTGGAGGGGACGGTCGCCAGGTTTCTCGGGGCCGGACGGGTCGTCCAGGACCCTGAGGATCCGGCCCTCCAGAACGTCGCGACTTACGAGCAGCTCGCCGATGCCATCCTGAAGAACGAGGGCAGCCCGGTGCGCGCGCACCTCTACAACCAGAGTGGCGTCATGTGGCCCGCGGACTACCACAGCTGGAACATGGCGACGGCCTACTACCTGGTCGAGCGCGCCGCGGACTACTTCCGGGACACCTCGTCGGTTCCGGAGTCGGCGCTCGATCAGACGCCGATTTATTATTTCCCCGACGTCCGGTTCAACGGGAGCCAGGAAGCGGAGCGGGACAACGCCTTCTACGTCTCGTTGCTGGACGGCCTGCTCTTCGTACCCGAGAAGGACATCGAGACGGTGCCGCTGGCGCTCAACCGCGGCGTGATGGTGCACGAGTACAGCCACCGCATCTTCAACAAGCTCGTCCACCGGGGAGCCCTCATGCCCGAGGCGCTGACCCGTTGGGACACGGTGGGCTCGACGCAGGGCATCAACGTGCTCCAATCCCTCAACGAGGGCCTCGCGGACTACCACGCGGTGTCGGAGAGTTGCCGCAGCGCGCTCGAGGGAGGGTACGGCTGCGATACCCGTTTCCTCGCGGACACCTTCGGTGAGGAGCTGGCCAACGAGCGCGACCTCGCCCTGGAGTCCCGTCAATGCCTGTCGGAGGCGCTCTGGGTCGCGGTGCGTGACGAGAACCACAACGACTTCACGGGGCGGGGCGCGCATTACCAGGTGGGCACCGTCATCGCCACGGCGCTGTGGCAGGCGGGCCAGAAGACCGGACAGCAGCACGCCATGGAACAGGCGGTCCTCGACGCCTACGCCGACCCCGACCTGAACAATCCCGGCCTCGCTGAGCTCATCGAGGCGTCGCTCGCGGATCAGACCCAGTTCACCCTCGGTGCAGCCCTGGACCGGATCGTGGCCCACGTCTCAGACCCGCCGCTCCGCGACGCGGTGTGCGGTGAATTGATGGACCAGGTGGGACTTGACCGCAGCGTCCTTCCCAGTTGCTACGCCTCGGCCCAGGTTGATGGCACCTGCCAGCGGGGGCCGCGATGAAGCGCTGGTGGCTGGTTTCCCTGCTGCTCGTTCCCATGCTGGCGCTGGCCCAGTCGGATCCCGAGTTCATCCCCTACGACGACCCACCCCCTCCCCCCGAGTCGCTTCCCACCCGGGAGTACGATCCGGGCCTCATCGACGATCACCTCTACCCCGAAGCGTCGCGCTCCTTCTCGCGTCTGGACGACCCGAATACGGGGCTCGCGTTCGAAGGGGTGACCGGGCTCTTCTTCGGAGACAACGCCCATCGGCGGGGGCCGGACTTCCGCTTCACCGGGGGCCTGCGCGCCACCTGGGAGGTGGGGCGGCTGTTCGGTGTGCCCCCCTGGCGGGAAGGACTGGTCCTCGACGGGACCTGGTGGGCTTCCGGTCGCCGTGACGGGTCGGATTTCATTTTCTCCCGCGAGGCGCTCCACCTCTTCACCCTCGCGCCGGCGTGGCACTTCCCCCTGGGCGAGGGCTCGGCCTGGACCGCCTATCTCCAGGCCGGCGCCGGCATTGCCTACCAGACCGGCTCCATCACCACCGGTCAGGTGGTCACCCCGGTGGCTGGCGTCCGCCCCCTCATCCAGTACGGCCTCGGCCTGCGCGCCCGGCCCCAGATCGGCGAGCGGCTCCACATGACCATCCGCGTGGAGCTCATGCGCTTCCGCCGGGGCTACCTCGACGACACCTGGGCCGGCTTCAGTCTGGGACTCGCGTTCTGAGCGCCCTTCCCCGCGGGTGACGGGACGCGGCTCCCGGTGCAAGTGCCCCCGGCGCCTGCCGGCGCATGGGGACACGGTGCGCAGGGTGAAGAGGCGTCTCGCCGGGAGGCGGTAAGAAGGTCAGCGCCCTTCGCAAGGGTCGGGAAACGGGCGACGGGAGGAATCCTGTCAAGGCCTGACGGATGCCCACCGTGGGCGCCACCGGCTCCCAGCCGGGTGACCGCGTTCCGCCCACGCCTGTGCGGCAGACCGAGGACGCTGTCCGCTCCGCGACGCGTCCCCTGGCGTTTCCCCGGGGATGGGCGCCATCACGTCGACATCGCGCCTCCCAGCGGGCCCGCACGAGCATTTCCGCGTGGACGATTCCGTTCCGGTCTCAATGGCATGCGGCGTGCTGTGTCCTCGCCCGTGACCTGTCCGTTCGGTACGGGTGGGCGCTGAGATCGGAGGCCCCGGCATGCACCGGGGCATGGGGAGGGGGTGTCGACAATGGGGAAACAGCTCGGAGCGCGGGTCGATCCCGTGTGCGGACGAGCGCTCGCGTCAGACAGCGCGCGCGCCACCACGGAGTACAAACAGAAGCGCTATCACTTCTGCTCGGAGCGATGCCGGGAGCAGTTCCTGAAACAGACCGAGCGGTTCAGGCTCCGTGAGCTCGCCCGGAGCGGCGCGCTGCTGACCCCGGGCCGGATCCGCTGGGGACTTGCCTGAGGCGTGGAACCTGAGGGCCTGCGCGGGATGACCTCGCGCAGGCCGCCATGCGCAGGACGGTCGCCACCACCCAGGTGGCCCGGAGTCGCTCAGCCCAGGGCGCTTCGAAGAGGCGCCGCGGGCTCCTGGGACGCAACGGCCCTCAACGACTTGAGCTTGAGGCTCACCCGGGTGCGCCCCTGCCAGGTGTCGAGCTCGGCCTGAAAGGCGAGATCCACCGGGCCCGCGGTCAGCGCCACCTTCTCACCCATCCCGAAGCCGATGGCATCCAGCGCCGGAGCCGCCGGTAGGCGCAGCTTGAGATGTCCGGGGCCCATCCCCCGCTTGTCCGGAAGCAGCCGCGCCTCGACCACCTGTCCTTCGAGGGCGAGCACCGGGGTCGGGTTGCCCGCGCCGAAGGGGGCCAGTCTCGCGAGCTCCTGGACGAGCGGCTCACCGACCTCGAGTGCGTCCACCACCGCATCCACCCGGCACCGGGGCTGGAGCTCGGCCTCTCCGAGCCGCTCCGCGGCCCAGGTCTGGAACGCGGTCACGAAACCACCGATGCGGGAGGCGTCAACGGTGAGACCGGCGGCGTACTTGTGGCCGCCGAAGCGATCCAGGTGTTCCGCACATCCGGCAAAGGCCTCGTGGAGGTGAAAGGCCTCGATGCTGCGGCCGCTCCCCTTCCCCACCCCATCGTTCACGCCGATCACCACCGTGGGCCGGTGGAAGCGCTCGACGACGCGCGAGGCGACGATGCCGATCACCCCCGGATGCCATCCCTCACGGTGGAGCACGAGCCCTTTGGCACCCTCGGCCACCTGGGCCGCGGCCTGGGCCAGGGCCTCTTCAAGGATCCCCGCTTCGATCCGCTGGCGCGCCGCATTGGCGGCGTCGAGCTCCCGGGCCAGCGGGAGGGCCTCCTCCAACGTCTGCGCGCGCAACAGGCGCAGTCCCGCCGACGCATCATCCAGGCGCCCCGCGGCGTTGATTCGCGGGCCCATCCGGAACCCCACCTGCCCCGAGGTCACCGTGGCCTCCGGCTCCATGCCCGAGACCTCCTTGAGCGCGCGCACTCCCGGACGTCGGGCCCGGGTCAGCTCCTCGAGTCCCGCTTTGACGAAGATCCGGTTGGCGCCGGTCAGGGGGACCACGTCGGCCACCGTCGCCAGGGCCACCAGATCCAGGTAGGCCTTGAGGTTCGGCTCCGGGCGCTGGGTGAATGCCCCCCGTTCACGGAGCGCCCGCCGCAGTCCCATACAGAGGTTGAAGGCCACCCCCGCCGCGCACAGCTGCTGCGTGGGATAGGTACAGCCCGGCTGATGCGGGTTGAGGACCGCCACCGCCGCCGGCAGCAGCGCGGGGACGGTGTGGTGATCGACGATGATCACGTCGACCCCCAGGGCCACGGCGCGCTCGACCTCCTCGTGAGAGGTGATGCCGCAGTCCAGCGTGATGAGCAGCCGGGTGCCTTCCGCGGCCAGCTTCTCCACCGCGGCCAGGTTGAGCCCGTAGCCCTCCTCCAGGCGGTGGGGGATGTAGGTGCGGACCTGTCCGCCCACCTGCTCGAGAAAGAGCGAGAGCAGCGCCGTGGAGCAGACGCCGTCCACGTCATAGTCGCCGTAGAGGCTGATGGCCTCGCCGTCAGCGAGTGCCCGGAGAATCCGGGCGATGGCGTCTTGCGACCCCTTGAGAAGCGAGGGATCCGGCAGGTCCGCGAGGCTGGCGCTCAGAAAGGCCGCGGCCGCTTCGGGGTCACCGTGGCCCCTCTGGACGAGGAGACGCCCGACCAGCGGGTGCAACGAGAGCGCGTCCGCGAGGCGACGACCGGCCTCCTCCGAACCCTCTGCGACGATCCACTGGGGCTCCACCTGGCCCTCCTTCCGAATGCCCGCCGAGGGGCGTGGCGGCTCAGTCGAGGGACCCTACCGCGCCCCTCTGACACCGCCCCTGCCACAGACGAAGAAGGGCCCGGCGAACCGGACCCTTCCTTGAAACCACCGGGTCAGGCCGCGGCGCGTTGAGGCTTGGTGCTCGCCCGCCGCCGCATCCGCTCGTCCACCCAGATCGTCATGGGGCTGGCGACGAAGACGGTGGAGTAAACGCCGACGAAGAGGCCGACCAGCATCGCCGCGGCGAAGTCGAAGATCTCGCCGACGCCGAAGATCAGCAGCCCCACCAACGAGAGCATGGTGATGCCCGAGGTCAGCAGGGTGCGGCTCATCGACACGTTGATGGCGTCGTTGATGAGCGTCGGCAGCGACCGGGTGGTGCCCTTCCCGGCCTCCTCACGGATGCGGTCGTAGATCACGATGGTGTCGTTGACCGAGTAGCCGACGACCGTGAGCAGCACCGCAACCGAGGTCAGGTTGAACTCGCGGCGGGTCACCAGGTAGTAGCCGGCGGTCATGATGAGGTCGTGCAGCAGGCCGACCAGGGCCCCCGGGCCGAACTTGAAGTCGAAGCGGAAGGCCACGTAGAGGCCGATGCCGACCATCGCCCACAGGAGCGAGAGGATGCCGCGGTTGCGCAGCTGCTTGCCGACCTGCGGACCGACGTAGTCCACCCGGCGCACCTGGAAGTCATCGCCTCCACTCTCGACCAGCGCGGACACGACCCGATCCGACATGCCGCTGGCGACGACCTGGTACTCGAAGCCGCCCGACTGGGCCGCGCCCAGGGCCCGCACCTCGTTGACGCCGGTGCCGGATGCGCGGACCGCCTCGCGGATGCGCTCGGGGTCCACCGCCTCGTTGAAGCGGACGTTGATGAGGCCATTGTCGAGCTGTGCGGTGAAAGCCTGCATTCCCAGCGGCTCGAGGGCCGAGCGCGCGGCATCGCGGGAGTCCTCGGTCAGCTGGGTGGTGCCACCGAGGCGGATGAGGAACGTGTTCTCCTCCTCCGCACCGACGCGCTGGACGTTGGCCTCGCCCACCGCCGCCAGCCGCTCACGCACCTGCTCGGGAGTCTGGGCGTTCTCGAACTTCACCTCGACCAGGGTTCCGCCCGCAAAGTCCACGCCCCAGTTGAAGCCGAAGAGCGCGATCCCGATCACGATCGCGAGGTTCAGCAGGGTCGAGACAAAGACCGCGATCCGGCGCTTGCCGATGAAGTCGATGTTCGTCTTGTTCTTGATGATCCGCATGGGTCTTCCTGTCCGCTTCGGCCAGCCTTGCGGCCTAGATGGACACCGTCTGGGCGTTGCGCCCATGCACGAAGTAGGTGGTGATGAGGCGCGTGACGACGATCGCCGTGAACATCGAGGCGATGAGCCCGATGATGAGCGAGGTGGCAAAGCCGCGCACCGGACCGGTCCCCATGAAGAAGAGGATGGCGGCCGCGATGAGCGTCGTCAGGTTCGCGTCGAAGATGGTCCAGAACGCCCGGTCGTAGCCGAGGTTCACCGCGGCACGCGCCGTCTTCCCGGCGTCGAGCTCTTCACGGATGCGCTCGTTGATGAGGACGTTCGCATCCACCGCCATGCCCAGCGTCAGCACGAAGCCCGCGATGCCCGGGAGCGTCAGGGTGGCGTTGAAAAAGGCCAGTCCGGCGAGGAGCAGCAGGCCGTTGAGGACCAGCGCGATGTTCGCGATGACGCCAGCGCGCTTGTAGTAGACGGCCATGAAGATCAGGACCAGTACCAGGCCCACCAGTGCGGCCAACATCCCCTTCTGGATGAGCTCCTCACCCAGCGACGCGCCGACCTGACGGATCTCGCCGATGGTCACCGGAGCAGGCAGCGCGCCCGCCTTGAGGGTCAGCGACAGCAGCTGGGCCTCCTGACGGAGCTGCTCGTAGGGACGCCCACGGCCGCCCATGGTGATGCGGGCGCTGCCGCCGGAGATCTTCTCGGTGATGCGCGGGGCGCTGTTGACCTCGTCATCCAGGACGATGGCCACGTTACGACCCACGGTCCGCTCGGTGAGCTCGGCGAAGTCACGTCCACCGGCCTCGTCGAAGGTGATGTTGACCTCCGGCTCGCCGGTCTGTCCCATGCTCCAGTCTGCGGCCACCAGGGACTCACCGGTCAGCGGGACCCCGGCCTCGACCACGTAGGTGAGGTAGCGCGAGCACTCGCCCTCGGCGGTCGCCCGCGCGAGGCTGTCACAGCCGATGAGGACCTCACGACCTTCGGGATCCTTGCCCTCGATGTAGCTGAGGAGGGCCTCCCGATTCGGCCCGAAAAGCTGGGGGTAACCGTACTCGGTCGTCAGCTGGATCCCGCTCTCGGGGGCCGGGGGGGAGTTGCGGACCGCCTCCTGGGCCCAGGCGCTGGACTCGTCGACCACCCGGAACTCGAGCTGCGCGGTGGTTCCGATGAGCGCCTTGGCCTGCTCGGGATCCTGCTGTCCGGGGAGGGAGATCTGGATGGCGTCGGTGCCGAGCTTGCGGACGTCCACCTCGGCCACGCCCCACCGGTCGATGCGGCGGCGGATGACCACCATGGCCTGCTCAACGGCCTCTTCCTGGAACTGCTGGATGCGCGTGTCGTTGAGGGCAATGGTCAGGGTGCCGGGACCCGAAGTGACCTTGGTGAAGTCCGAGAACGTCGAGAGCAGGTCCTGCTCCATGGCCGCGAGGGCCTCGGGCTCGGACGCGCGGACGGTGACCTCCAGCTGCTCCGGATCCGCCTCGGCGCTGACCTCTCCGAGGTTCTTGTCCTCGAGGTAGTTCACCAGCTGGATGGCGCGACGCTCGGCGCGCTTCTGGAGCGCGGTCTGCGTGTCGACGCGCATGACCATGTGGATGCCGCCCTGGAGGTCGAGCCCCAGGTTCAGGCGGCGATTCGCCGAAGGCGCCCACGCGGGGAGCTTTGCCTGAATGGCCTCCACGTCATTGCGCTGCTCCGCCGGGACGACGAAGTAGGTGACGTAGGTCGGAATGAGGAACCAGAGGGTGAGAAGGATCACCCCGATGACGATCCAGAGGCGTGTCCACCAGGAGCGATCCATCACTTCTCCTCCTTCTTCGCGTCCTTCGAGTCGGCCTCGGCCTTCGCCGGCTCGTCGCTGACGCTGCCCTTGGAGTGCACCGCGGACTTGAGCACGCGCACGCGCACGCCGGCGGCGAGCTCGAGGATCAGCACCTTCTCGCGGACCTCGTGGATGCGGGCCAACAGCCCGCCCTGGGTGACGACCTCGTCGCCCTTCTTCAGCGAGGCCAGCAGCTCGCGGTGCTGAGAGGCCTGCTTCTGCTGGGGGCGGATGATGAGGAAGTACATCGCCCCGAACATCAGGGCGACGAGCACGAGGGTGCTTGTGGCGCTGCCGCCGGCTGCCTGTGCGAAGAGGGTCGGGAACTCGATCACGATTGAGATGCCTCGGTCGGGGGCGGGGTCCCCGCCACGGTCAGGCGGCCCGTGTCAATCGCAAGCCACCCGCCTGGGGGGAGGAAAGGCGGGCCTCTTAACAGCACGTTGCGGGGGTGGGCAAGACATGAGGACAGCCGGACACGGACGGGCTTTGCTCCAGAGGGGCCCCCTCCCCCTTCCGACGCCCCCACCCCTCCCCTCCGATAGGCGCATTGCCCTCCATGTCCCCCCCTGATCGATTCCGCCGCGCCTCCCGCTTCTGCCTCGCGATCCTCTCAGCGCTGGTGCTGAGCGCCTGCGGCGAAGGCTCCGCGGGGCTTCCGTGCGAGCGGACCCGCGAGTGCCCTTCGGGGCAGACCTGTTGGACCCGCGTCAGCGAGCAGCTCGTGTTCCCCGAGGGCTTCTGCACCCGCACCTGCGACTCCCCGGGCGAGCGCGCGGGCTGTCCTTCGGGGAACGTGTGTGCCCTCACCGCCGATCGCAGCCTCTGCGCTCCCACCTGCGATCCGTCGGGGGATGTGGCTGCGGCCTGTGGTGACGGGCTGGCCTGCGCCCCGGCCGATGAAGGCGACGGACCCGCGGCCTGCGTGCTGCGCCCCTGACGACGCGCGTGGATCCACCGACGCGCACCGGGGGGTGAACCCGCCTCAGCCGCTGGCGTCCCTCAGCCGCTGGCGTCCCTCACCCGCGGCCGTTGCCCACCCGCGCCTGCCGGGCCCGTTCCTGATCAGACCAGCGCGAGACGAAGTCACTGCGGAAGGCCCCGAAGGTGCCGGCGCTGATCGCCTCACGGATGCGGGACATCAGGCCCAGGTAGTAGGTGAGGTTGTGGATCGAGTTGAGCCGCATGGCGAGCAGTTCCTTGGCCACGAAGAGGTGGCGCAGGTAGGCGCGGCTGAAGGTCCGGCAGGTGTAGCAGGGGCACTCCGGATCCAGGGGCCCCTCGTCCCGGGCGTGCAGCGCGTTCTTGATCACCACCCGGCCCTGGCTGGTGAAGAGCAGTCCGTTGCGCGCGTTCCGCGTCGGCATCACGCAGTCGAACATGTCGATGCCGGAGGCCACCGCGTGCACCAGGTCGAGCGGCGTGCCCACCCCCATGAGATAGCGGGGACGGTCGGCGGGAAGCAGCGGCGCGGTCTCATCGACGCTCGCGTGCATGGCCTCGGGGGCCTCGCCCACCGAATAGCCCCCCAGCGCGAAGCCCGGCAGATCGTAGGCGCAGATCTCCTCCGCGTGCCGCCGCCGGAGCCCGAGGTCCAACCCACCCTGGACGATCCCGAAGAGGGAGCTGCGCGAACGGCTCCACGCCGAGACGCACCGGCCGAGCCAACGCGTGGTGCGGGCGAGCGAAGCCTCCATGTAGCGCCGCTCCGACGTCGAGGGCGGGCACTCGTCGAAGGCCATGATGATGTCGGCGCCCAGCCGCTCCTGGATCTCGATGGAGCGCTCGGGGGTGAGCATGTGCGCGCGCCCATCCAGATGGCTCTGAAAGCGCGCGCCCTCCTCGGTGATCCTGCGCTTCTCCGACAGGCTGAAGACCTGGAAGCCCCCGCTGTCGGTGAGGATCGGCCGATCCCAGGACATGAAGCGGTGCAGGCCGCCCATCGCGTGGACCAGGTCGTCGCCCGGCCGGAGCATGAGGTGGTAGGTGTTCCCGAGGATGATCTGCGCGTCCATCGTCCGCAGATCGTCGGGGGCCACCGCCTTCACCGTCCCCGCGGTCCCCACCGGCATGAAGATGGGCGTCTGGATGTCCCCGTGCGGGGTGGAGAGCACGCCCCGCCGCGCGCGCGTGTCAGGGCACCCGGCCAGTTTCTCGAAGCGCACCAACCCGGGCGCCACCCGGAGGTCGCCCCGCTCTTCGGTCGTCATCGGGGGATCCTCGGGATGAACATGGCGTCTCCGTAGCTGAAGAAGCGGTAGCCGTGGGCGATGGCCTCGCCGTAGGAGGCACGCGCACGCTCCATCCCCAGCAGCGCGCAGATCAGCATGAAGAGCGTCGATTTCGGAAGGTGGAAGTTCGTGACCAACGCGTCCACCTGCCGCAGCCGCGCGCCCGGCCGCAGGAACAGGGTGCTCTCGTTGCGCCCCGGAACGAGCCGCCCCGAACCATCGGTGGCGCTCTCCAGACTCCGCACGACGGTGGTCCCCACCGCCACGACGCGGCCGTTCCTGCGACGGGTCTCTTCGATGGCCGCCACGGTCGCCTCGGGGATCTCGAAGCGCTCGGCGTGCATGCGGTGCTGGTCGAGGTCTTCGGTCCGCACCGGCATGAAGGTGCCGGGCCCCACCTCGAGGGTGACCGCGGCCCGGCGGATGCCCTTCGCCTCCAGGGATTGGAGCAGCTCCGGTGTGAAGTGCAGCCCGGCGGTCGGCGCGGCGATGGCGCCCGCGGCCCGGCCGTACACGGTCTGGTAGCGCTCGGCGTCCATCGCCTCGGGAGCGCGGGTGATGTACGGGGGCAGCGGGAGACGGCCGACCTCGGCGAGGACCTCGCCCAGGGAGGCCTGGGGAGCCGCGAAGGCCACCTCGACCTCGCCCTCTCCCAGCCGTCCGAGGACCTGTGCGGTCAGCCCCGCCGGGAAGGTGAGCGCGGTGCCGGGTTTGAGCCCCTTGCTCGCCTGGCCCAGGGCGCGCCAGCGATGCGCGTCGGGGGCCGCCGCCAGCGCGGTGGCCATGGCGGTCTCGTCGTTGGGGCGGATGAGCAGCAGCTCCACCCGTCCGCCGGTCTGCGTCTTCTGCCCCAACAACCGGGCCGGAACGACGCGCGCG
>Ga0079224_100005566_pt1 | contig 16556 bp, 14 predicted proteins | sample Stecom2015_FD_80414 | JGI IMG/M metagenome (GOLD analysis project Ga0079224, IMG submission 80414) | Agricultural soil microbial communities from Utah to study Nitrogen management - Steer compost 2015 | ecosystem: Environmental > Terrestrial > Soil > Agricultural land | place: USA: Utah... | reverse complement strand
GCTCGAGCGGCCGATGTCCGGCCGTCATCTCAAGGCCTGGGCCGACAAGATGACCGCCGAGCAGATTGCCGAAGTCGAGCGTCAGATCAGACTGGGGGTGATCGAAGGCGAGTCCATCGATCAGATGGTGCGCCGCATTCGTGGCACCGAGGCTTTCCGCTACCGCGACGGGTGGGGCGCTCGGCAACGGCGCAGTCTCGAGGCGCTAGTCCGCACTTCTGTCAATCACATTTCGAATGCGGCGCATCTGAGTTTTCTACAGCAGAACCCCGAGGTCTTCCAGAAGGTCCAGTTCGTCGCCGTTTTGGACAACCGGACCACGCCGCGGTGCCGCTCCCTGTCAGGGAAGATCTTCGATCTCGACATGGCGCCGGTCCCGCCGCTCCATCCTAACTGCCGCTCGACTCCCGTCGGCCTGCCGACGGCGCCGGACGGCACGATGGCGGCCGAGCCGCTCGCCGACGCTGGCTCGCACGTCCGCAGCCGTCCAGCCCGGCTGCGGCACCAGGACGATCTCGATGTCGTACAGCCGCACGTACTGGGCCGGCACCACGTAGACCTCGGTGGTGATCAGCCGGTGCCGGTCGAGGTGGCGGCAGACCGCCCGCAGCATGCCCTCGGTGGCGGTCGGGTGCGGCCCCGGTTCGTCCGGCACCACCACGACCGAGACGACGCCGGGCGCCACGGCGTCGACGTCGAGCCCGGGCGCGTCCTCGCCGGCCACCGCGAGCGGACGGCGCAGCGGCACCGCCAGGGCGCGCGCGATCCGCACGCCCGGGGTCTCGCGCGCGATCACCTCGAAGTCCTCGGCGGTCACCGCGCGGCCGCGCGTCCGCAGCACGCTCGGCGCGCGCCGGCGCGCCTGATCGAGCGTCTCGGCGTCGCGCCCGCCGCGGGCGGCGACCAGGTTGACGGCGTCCTGCACCCCGCCGGGCAGCGACTCCGGCTGGTTGACGGCGCCGGCCGGGAGCTCGGCCGCGACGCCGCCGCCGTGGCGGTAGCGCAGCGCCACGATGCGGCACCCGAGCGCCGGGACCTGACCGCGCACGCCGTCGCCGAAGTAGACCAGCCCGGCCTCGCGATCGAGGACGAAGACGCGCTCGTCCGGCCGGGCGGTGTCGAAGTCGGGGACCTCACGCCAGCGGTGGAGCTGGCGGTCGACCGGATCCTCCACCGCCAGCTCGAGCGAGCCGGCCAGCACGTTGCCGTGCGGAAGCTGCGCCCGCTGATCCGACAGCCCGGTGCCGGTGCCGAGGAGCTGGTTGCGCGCGGTCTCGGCGTGGGTCGCCGCCGCGACGTTGAACGACAGGCCGCGGAGCGAGAAGCGGAAGTCGCGCTCGTCGAAGTGGACGCCGATCCAGCCGCTCACCGGGACCAGGAGCGACAGCCCGCTCACCGGGTTCTTGATCGCGCCGATCAGCGGGTGGCGGATCGGCTCCGGCAGCGGCGTGCCGGTGCCGGACGCCTCGGCGCACAGCTGCTCGACGGTCTTCGGCTCGCTCGGGCGCGGGTCCTTCCACTCGCCGTCGGGCACCGGGCCGAGCGAGGTCGGCACGTCGAGCAGGATGTGCCCGGAGCGGGTCCAGCCGTCGGTGGTGTCGGCGCGCACCGGCAGCGGCAGCCACGTGCCGGTCGTCTCGCCCGGCCGCGGCGGGCGATAGAACGTGTAGCGCACGCCGCCGATCGCCAGCGGGGTGGCGGCGCCGTGATCGCCGCAGTCGGCCAGGGCGCGCGGATCCGGCTGCTCGTCGTCGTCGAGCTGCACGGTCAAGGTGAGCCGCTGGCCGAGGAAGCCGGCGCTGGGCGCCGGGTTGAAGGCGAGCCCGAGCCAGAGGTTCTGGTGGGCCATGTCGTCCGGCCGGGAAAACAGGGGCACCGGCTGCTGCGGCCACTCCTTGAGCTTGGGCTGCACCCCGTCCCAGACCAGCGCGAAGCGGCTGGCGAGGTAGTCGGGGCCGGTGTCGCCCGCCGCCGGCGCGCCGGTCCCCTGCGACAGGTCGCGCAGGTCGGTCGCCAGGGTGGTGGCGAGCGCGGCGAGCTGGCCGGGGACCAGGTCGACCGCGGCGTCGATCTCGAACACCGGCGCCTCGCCCGGCGCGCTGGCGCGGACCCGCGCGCCGGCCGGGATGGTGGTCGCCACCGCCAGCTCCGGCTTGCCGATGTAGAGCGCCAGGAGCGTCCGCGCCGCCTCCGCCGGCCGCAGCCGCATGCCGATCAGCTTGAGGAGCTCGATGTACGCCTTGTCCGGGAGCTGGTTGAGCCGGTAGCCGATCTGCTCGGCGAGGTGCGAGAACAGGCGGAGCAGCGTGACGCCCGGATCGGACTCGTTGTGGTCCGTCCACTCGGGCGCGACCATGGCGATCTGCCGGCGGAGCTGGCGGAACACCGGCTCCGCCCGCAGATCGTCGAGCTGCGGCGACTCGATCGCCATCTAGATGCCCTCCGACAGGTAGAACGGGTAGACCAGGTTGTGGAAGGCGTTGGTGCGGCGCACGACGAAGTCGATCTCGATGAGCAGGACGTTCGGCTGGGCGGTGCCGGCGTGGGCGCGGACCCGCTCGACCTGGATGCGCGGCTCCCAGTCGCGCAGGGCGGCGGCGACCTCGTGCTCGACGTCGTGCGCGAGGGCGGCGGAGTTGGAGTCGAACACGCGATCGCGCAGGGTGCTGCCGAAGCCGGGCTGGAGGACCCGCTCGCGCCGCGCGGTCTCCAGGATGATGCCGATCGCCTGCTCGATGTCCTCCTCGTCAGACACGTAGCGCAGCCGGCCGCCGACCGGGCGCACCGGGAAGGCCCAGCCGCTGCCGAGGTGAGGCCTGGCGGATCGCTCCTGCGCCATCACACGCCCCCTGCCTGCGGCGGGCCGGAGGGGCCGGTCCCGGTCGGGTGGACGTGGGTGCCCCACGCGATGCCGTCGAGGAAGATGCGGCTGGTCTGGACGTTGCCGGTGGTGGTGATCGACAGGCGGTCGCCGGAGATGTTGATCTCGAACCCGCCGGAGGTGCGGATCACGATGCGGTCGTTGCCCGGGGAGTCGTCGAGGGTGATCTGGTGGCCGGAGCGCGACACGATGGTGCGGGTGTTGTTGCTCGGGCCGGTGTCGGCCGACGGCGGCGGGCGCTGGCGGTCGTTCCACAGGGCGCCGAGCACCACCGGCCGGTTGACGTCGCCACATTCGAACCCGACCACCACCTCGTCACCGACCTCGGGGTGAAAGAAGACGCCGCGGTCGGGGCCGGCCATCGGCGCGGCCAGCCGCGCCGGCGCCGACGGGGCGTCGAGCGAGCTGGACAGGTAGTCGAGCTCGATCCCCTCCTCTCCGATCGACCGCACCTTGGCGAAGGCGAGCCCGTAGTGCGGCTGCGTCCGGTTCCACTGCTCCTCGAGCCGGAGCAGGCGGGCGAACAGATCGCTCACGACGATGCCTCCATGCGCGGGAACTGGCCGGGCGGCTGCATGCCCGGGCGCCGCAGGCTGAGCTGGGTCTTGTAGCCGCCGGCGTCGAACGTGTGGATCGCCTTGGTGACGTAGTAGAGGCCGTCGAACGGCGGGTGCACCCCGCCCAGGTTGACGTGCATGCCGGCCCGCAGCGACGGGAACCCGATGGTCTGGGCCTCGGCGGTCATCGCCGAGCGCACCCTGGCGCGGAACTCCGCCTTCGCCTTGAGGACGGCGCGCTCCTGGTCGAGGTTGGTGAAGGTCACCTCGAGCGGCGAGTCCGGCGGCACTCCGCCGGCGGCCATGAAGTCACGCCGCAGCCTGGTGGCCGGTAGCGGGGCCAGCCGCGGGTCCTCGTCCGACAGCCGGCCGAGGTCCTCCGCCACCAGCGCGTCGATCTCGGCGTCCTGATCGACCTGGTTGAGCACGCGCTCGACCCGCGCCGGCGTCCGGCCCGTCTGGGTGAACGAGGTCGGCAGGTCCCACAGCTTGAACGTGGGGCTGAACTGGATCAGGTTGACGCCGTAGGTGAGATCGACCCAGAGCGGCGGCTGGCCGCCGTCCAGCAGCGAACGGGCCGGCTCGAAGTGGAGCAGCACTTCGTTGGGGTCCGGATCGTGGCCGCTCGCGCTCGACGAGCCGGCCGCAGGCTGGCCGGTTGCGTCCGGCGGCAGGTAGTTCCTGGCGAAGTCGACGAAGATCTCGAAGTCCATCCGGCTGGCGATCGATTGCAGGAACTGCAGGTAGGTCTGCGCCTTCTGGTGGGTGATGGTCGGGGTCTGCTCCGAGAAGCTGGGCCAGGCGAGGAGCGGTCCGCGATTCGTGACCCACCCCTCGGGATCAGGACGCGGGTCGGAGACGGCGACGCCGGTGAAGCGCGGGCCGCCGCTGCGCTCGACCACGTCGCTCACGATCTGCGCCTCGCTCGGCAGCCGGCCGTAGCGCTTGTCCCGGTCCGGCTTGCGCTTGAGCACCGACAGCAGGTCCTCGCCGATCACGGTGAGCTGGTCGCCGGACGCGCCGAAGCCGAACTGCAGCTCGTTGACCTGCGCCAGGATCATCTTGGTCCACGGCTGGTGGCCGTAGGTCATCTCGATCCGCAGGCGCTGGCCGAAGGTGATCCTGTCCAGCGCGTTGTACTTCCACGGCGGCACCCGCGGCAGCCCGTCGCCATCGAAGCTCTTGTTGTTGAGGACGATCTGCACCTGGCTGACGTCGGTGTGCACCAGGGTCACCCGCACGCTCACCACATCGAAGTGGACGAGCGGCTCGCCGTCGGAGGTGCCCGGCACCGGCGTCGCGCCGACCAGCTCGCCGGACGCGGCGTCGATGACGCGCACCTGCGGCGCGTAGTACCTGGTGACCGCCTCGGTCGTCATCCCCTGATCCGCAGGTACTCCTGCAGCTCCTCCTCCAGGGCGCGCACCACCGTGCGGCGCACCTCCTCGCTGGATGGACGCCCGGCGGCCGCGGCGGCGGCGGCGGCGGGACGGCCGCGCTCGGCCTCTCCGGCTCGCGGCATGATCTCGACCTCGCTCTCCATTCGATCGATCAGGACGGGCATCGGTTCACAGGGGTGGGATGACGAGCGCGGTGCCGGGCGTGAGGACGCGCGGACGCGCGAGCCGGTTGGCGCGGGCGATCTCGCGCCAGTGGATGGGGTCTCCGTACTCCTCGGCCGCGATGGTGTCGAGCCGCTCTCCCTCGCGCACCACGCGCACCTTGGTGCGGTCGGGCGACTCGCGCGCCAGCGCGCGCGCCTGCAGCTCGGGCGGCTTGTACTTCTTCAGGGTCAGGGTGACGCGCGCGCGCAGCGCCTGCCCGCTCTCGTCGAACAGCTGGAAGCGCTCCTGATAGCTCGAGACGACGCCGCGGAAGGACAGCTTGCCCCAGTTGAACTCGACCACCGGCGGCGCGTGCAGGCCGGAGTCGATGGTGACGAGCAGGCGCAGGATGTCGAGCTCCGGCTGGATGCCCTGGAACCCGGTCGTGGGCGCGGTCCCGCCTCCAGCGGAGGACTGGCCCTCGGTCGCGCCCCCGCCGGACATGACCGGGCCGTCGTAGGCAACCCGGTCGCTGCGATCGAGGTAGAGCTCGAGCGCGAGGGTCTGGGTCTCGCCGCGCACGAACTGGAGGATCGATGTCTCCAGGCCGAGGACCTGGACCTCGGCGTAGCTCACGTTGCGGACCAGCGTGTACTCGCTGGGGTTGAAGCGGACCTCGATGCCGCTAGGGAACGCCTCGACCAGCGCCGCGGCCGGACCGCTGAGCGGGGTGATCACCTTGATCTTGGCGCGCTCGAGCTTCATCGCTCAGCCCTCGGCTCCCGGTGGCGGCGGCGGCGGATCGCCGGCGATGTCGGCGCCGCCGGCCGGCGGCGCGCCCGTGCCCTCGCCGGGCGCCGGCGGTGGCGGATCGCCGGCGATGTCCGCCCCGCCCTGGGCCGCGCCGAGCGCGAGGGCGGTGGCGGCGGCGGTCGCCCCGGCGGCGGCCGCGCTGACCAGGCCGCCGACCCCGGCCGCCGCGTCGGCGACGCCGGGGATCGCGGCGAGTGACACCCGGGTGAGCCCCTCGTGGGCGATCTCGAGCGTCTCGACCGCCACCGTGTTGCTCTTGGCCTCGAGGGCGGGACCGATCAGCCGCTCCGGCAGCCCGCGCTCGAAGAACCAGGCGGCGACCGGCGGCCGGGTCAGGCCGACCAAAAAGCTGGCCGCCGCGCTGTCGCCGGCGGTGGCGAAGCCGGCCCGCTCGAGGAGCAGGACGATCCCGCTCTTGCGGATGACCGGGTCGGCGCCGTGCAGCACCTGCTGGTGCCAGTCCCAGAGGTCGGTGTTGAAGGTGACGCCGCGCTTGAGGACCAGGTTGGGGTGCTTGCCGGTCTTGCGGAACCGCTTGGGCGCGCCGTTCTCGCCGCCGGCGTGGTAGGTCTCGATGTCCATCTCGGCGGTGAGGCCGCCGACCTCGCTGAACGCGCCGAGGAGGATCTGGCTGGCCAGGTTGACCACGCCGCTCGCGATGCGCGAGGCGACGCCCCAGCCGCCCGCGTCGGCGCCGTCGATGCCGAAGAAGCCGGGCCCCTGGACGTCCCACATGGTGACCAGGAAGTTGAACGACAGCGCCGGCTGGACCAGCGGGCTCATCGGTGCACTCCGCTCGCCTTCGGCTCGCCCATCGGCGCTCCCTTCCGTCGCACCGCGAGCCTCCGGTCGATCCGCGAGCCTCCGGTCGATCCGCGGGCCCGGTGGGCCTCGCTCACTCCGCTCGCCTTCGGCTCGCTCATCGGCGCTCCCTTCCGTCGCACCGCGAGCCTCCGGTCGATCCGCGGGCCCGGTGGGCCTCGCTCACTCCGCTCGCCTTCGGCTCGCTCATGCGGTCTCCTTCAGCTCGACCACTCCGGCGCGGCGGCCGACGCGGAAGACGAGGAACTCGGCGGGCGCGGCGATGGCGACACCGACCTCGCACACCACCTGCCCCGCGGCGATCGCCTCCGGCGGGTTGAGGCTGTCGTCGCAGCGGACGAAGAACGCCTCGGTCGGGGTCCGCCCGACCAGGGCGCCGGACCGGTGGACCTGGATCAGGTAGCCGGCCACCGCCTGGGTCAGGCCGAAGCGCAGGATCGCCGCGTTCGGCTCGAACGCGAACATCTGCCCGATCCGCTCGACCGAGCGCTCGATCGCCGACAGGCAGCGCCGCACGTTGACGAAGCCGAGCGGATCGGGCCGCGCCTGCGGCGACTCCGGCTCGCGCCAGCGCAGGGTGCGCGCGCCCCATAGCTGCACGCCGCGGCCGGGCAGCGCCCGGCAGGGGTTGATGCCCTGCCGGTACAGCCGCTCGTCGAGCGCGTCGTCGACCGGGACCTCGGTGCCGATCGCGCCGATCACGATCTCGTTGGCCGGCGCCGCGTGCGGGCCAACGGCGACGTCGCGCCGAGCGAAGATGCCGGCGACGTGGCCGAGCGGGGAGCGGAGCGCGGGCGCCGCGCCGGCGCGCTCGATGGTGCGCAGCCACGGCCAGTACAGGGCGGCGCAGTCCATCTCCTGCGGCGAGGTGCCAGCGGCCAGCGCCGCCCGCCACGCCTCGACCTGGCTCACCGAGCGCCCGGCCGGCGGCGTGACCAGGGCGAACACCCGCCAGCGGTCGCGCCCCACCCGCTCGATCAGGTGCCGCTGCGCGCCCAGGATCTGCTCGTCGGTGAACAGCGGGCCGGCCGCCTCGAGCGACAGATCGAGCGCGTCCTCCACCAGGCGGATCGACGGGCAACAGACGAAGCGCCCCTGGTCGGCCAGCGGCGGCAGCGCCACACGGGCCTCGCCCGGCACCACCGCGGTGGCGTGCAGGTCGGGCAGCGCGACGATCGCCACGTCCGGCTGCAGGAGCAGCCGCTCGAGCCCGGTCCGCCCGTGCAGACCGAGCATCTCGGCCATCAGCTCGCCGGCGCGCGAGACCTCGACCGACTCGGCGACGTTCACCACCCAGCAGCGGAGCCCTCCGTTGGCGAAGAAGTCGCGCACGCAGCCGGCCAGCTCGCTCCCTGGCGGCGGCGCCATCTCCCTGCCCCTTGCGTCGCGCAGGAACGCCTGCTGGTAGCCGCGCCAGTCGTCGACCCGGACCGCCTCGCCCAGGTGGTTGGGCCCGGCGATGCCGACGAAGCCGGCCACGTCGGTGCGCACGCGGGGCAGATCCGGCACCCGGCCGGCCGCCTGCCGGTACACGCCGGGCACGCCCGGGATCGTGCGGAGCTGGAAGGCCATCACCTCGCGCCGCGGCTACTCGATGTCGAGGCGCTCGACCACCAGGTCGACCTGCTCGATGGCGATGTCGTTCCCCTTGGCGTTGAGGCTCGGCCCCATGATCTTGGTCGGCCACGCGCCGTAGAGCACCCAGGTCATCGCGGGCTGCCCCTCGTCGTGGTTCTCGTTGAGCAGCTTCACGCGCACGGTCGCGCTCGGCGGCAGGGTGGACGAGCCGTCGCGCACCTGCTTGCGCCAGTTCCACAGCGCCAGGCTGCCGGTGATGCCCCGCTTGAGCTGCACGTTGGAGTAGCGCTCGATGCCGGGCAGCTTGCGCGGCGCGTTGGTCGGGTCGGCACCCTCGCGGTACTCGATCGGGGTGTTCTCGCTGTCGAGGCCGGTGACCTCGGAGAACGCGCCGAGAGTGCCGATGCCGTCCGCCTCGACGATGAAGTTGAAGTTGGAGTACGGGTTCGCGCGCGGGTTTGCCATGGCCTGCTCCGGTTACGCGAGGTTGCTGGAGGCGGTGAACTGGCCGATCCGGAAGATCACGAACTCGGCCGGGTAGGTGGGCGCCACGCCGATGAGGCAGACGAGCCGCCCGTTGTCGATGTCGTCCTGGGTCATAGTGGTGCGGTCACAGCGGACGAAGTAGGCGTCCTCCGGCCTGGTGCCCATGAGCGCACCGGTCTTCCAGACGCCGAACAGGAACGACTCGATGGAGGCCTTGACCCGCGCCCACAGCGCCTCGTTGTTCGGCTCGAATACCACCCACTGGGTGCCGTTGTCGATCGAGTGCTCGAGGAAGATGAACAGGCGGCGGACGTTGACGTACTTCCACTCCGGGTCGCTGGAGATGGTGCGCGCGCCCCAGACCCGGATGCCGCGGCCCTCCAGCTCGCGGGTGAGGTTGACCCCGGCCGGGTTGAGCACGTCCTGCTCGCCGTCGGTGAACGGCAGCTCGACCCCGAGGATGCCGCGCACGGTCTCGTTGGCGGGAGCCTTGTGGACCCCGCGCTCGTTGTCCACCCGGGCGCAGATGCCGAGCACGTGCCCGGACGGCGGTACGGTCAGCGTCCTGCCGGTGGCCAGATCGACCGTGTTGAACCAGGGGGCGTAGTAGCCGGCGTACTTGCTGTCGTAGTTGTTGCGGTGGGCGAGGATGTCGGTGACCACCGACTGGCCGGGGCGGCCGTCGAGGACCGCGAAGCGGTACTTGAGCAGCTCGCAGTGGGTGATGAGGGCCTGCTGGACGATCTCGTCGGTCACCCCCGGGACCGCGACCAGCGCGATGTCCTTGCGCTCGGACAGCGCCTGGATGCCGGTCCGCCGGTTGGGGCCGTCGTCCCGGCCCACCAGATCGATCGGCGCCAGCGGGCTGCCGTCGTCGCCGCCGATGAGGAAGATGGGGAACCCGTCGCTGGTGGTCGGCTGGGTCTCGGACGAGACCACCGGCGAGGGGGCCGGCGCCTCGAACGAGATCAGCCTCGAGCCGAGCTCGGCGTCATTGATCCTCTGCACGTAGTAGCGCGAGAAGGAGGCGGCCGCCGCGTCGTGGTTCCAGGTCAACCCGGTGAACGACTCCTTGAGCTCGAGGGCGCCGGCGGCGTTGCGCTCGTACACCAGGACGTCCATCTCGAGCACTCGCACGTACGCCTCGCGCGCCGCCGGGTCGGCGGCGACCTCGACCGCGCTCACCAGCGGGGAGGTGACCCGCAGGGTGCGATTGGCCGGGTCCACGCCGCTGATGATCCGCGAGTGCTTTTCGCTCCCGGTGTCGATCTCGACGATGGCGCCGACGTAGAAGCCGGAGGTGGTCGCCACCGAGAAGGTGTCCGCCAGGGACTGGACGACGCGCAGCGGCTCGAGGCTGGTCCAGTTCTGGTTGGTCGCGGAGTCGGGGAAGCTTCCCGACCCGGGGGCGGGCGGCTCGGTGCGCTCGACGTAGAGCTGGCTGGTCAGCGGATCGATCAAGCGCAGGGTCGAGGCGTCGACCGCGCCCCCCGCGGCGACGCCGATCGGCTCGAACGGATCGGTCCCGAACGGCGCCGCCAGGCCGGTGATGTCGCCGACCACCAGCCGGGTGGTGGTCGCGCCGGCGGGCGAGGCGGTGTCGAGCAGCCGGACCGTGGTCACGCTGAGATCCTCGGCCGCCGTGTTGGCCGGGGTGAAGGTGACGTTCACCGCCGGAGCAAAGTCGATCGAGTCGACCTGACAGGTCGTGGTGCCCGCACCGCTGGTCACCTCGATGGCGTCGCCGGCGCGCAGGGCGGCGAGCACCCCGTGCGGCACGTTGTTGACGGTGCCGGCGCTGGTCAGGTCCAGGGTCTCGCCGCTGGCGAGCCGGTAGACCTCGACCGGCGAGGGCGGCGCGGCGGTGCCGCGCGCGGTGATGCGCACCACCGCCCCGGCGGCGTGATTGGCCCCGCCGACCAGCGAAGAGACATCCATCTCGCCGCTGTCGATGGCGCTCACGGTCCTCGGCGCGCCCGAGGCGAGCTCGATGGTGTCGCCCACCCGCAGGTGGCGAGCCTCTGCCGCGGTGAGCGCCAGCGACGACGCGCTGGCTCCGGGTCCGACCCGGGTGGCGCCATCGAAGGTGGCGATCACGGGGCGGTTGCGCTGGTACCTGCGCGTGGTGATCCGGGCTGGCGTCTGGTCGCGCGGCCGGAATTCGACCGCGATGTCGTTGCCGCCGGCGCCGCGCGAGCGGGCCCGCGCGATCGGCCCGTCCACGTGCGAGCCGCCCTGTGGCGGGACGCCGTCGACCAGGACGTAGGTGGCCGCCGGGTTGAGCACCGTCCCGGTCGGCAGGTCCGCGGTCAGCGTCACGGTGTTCCTGGCGGTGTCGTACTCGTCCACCACCACGGTGAAGTGCGGGCCGGTGGTCGAGCCGCGGGTCCAGATCTCGAGCTGGACGCCGTCGCGGATGTTGCGCAGGCTGTCGAGCGGCAGCGTCCTGGTCGGCCCGATCACCGTCGTGCGCAGGCGGAGGGCGGCGCCGAGCCCGATCAGGTTGTCGGGCGCCGCGGTCGGATCCTCGTCGGAGGTGGCCGCCCGCGCGTCGCCGGCCAGCACGCGGACGATGTAGGCCCGGCGGCCGCCGTTCTCGAAGAAGGCGCGCACGGCGTGGCCCAGGTAGTCACCCGTCTGGGTCGGCGTCGAGAACGGCTCACCGAACTCGCGGACGAACTGGGTGAAGCTGGTCACCAGCGTCGGGCGCCCCTCCGCCCCCTTGCGGGTGCGGCCGACCAGGCCGGCCGTGCTGGTGCTGACCCCCTCGATCGGCTTGGCCCGGAAGGAGGTCTCCTCGACGTAGACGCCAGGGTGCAGGTACTCGGGCATGGTTTCCCTCGGTGCAAGGTCGCCGTTCAGGTGACGTGGATGAGGACGCGGCTCGTGCGATCGGCCGGGACCAGGAGCTGATCACCGGCGGCCGGCGGGTCCGGCCACACGGCCACTGCGGACACGGTGCGGCCCGGGACCACGACGGTGAGGTCGAGCCGGCCGGCGCCGTCCATCGGCCACACGCGGCCGGCGAGCGGATAGAGCAGCTCGCCCTGCTCGTCGGCGCGCGTGAACTGGCCGGTCGCCGGATCGCCGGTGCCGCGGATCTCGACGCGCAGCCCGGCGACGGCGGCGCCGACCAGCTTGCCGCGCAGCGCCGGGGCCACCGGCGCTGCCCGCGGCGTCGGCCACATCTCGACGCGGACCGGCTCGGTCGGCTCGGCCACCGGGATGACCAGGTCGATGGGCGACGGGTCCCAGCGGACCCAGCGGCCGGAGGTCGACCGGACGGTCAGCCGGCGAGCGCCGCCCGGCAGGTTCGCCCAGCGGTAGGTGCCGTCGCCGTGGCGCGTGCCCCCCTCGCGGCTGGTCACCGGCGGCTCGCCGGTGTCGAGCGTGACGTCGAGCGTCTCGTCGACCGGCTCCGCCGTGAAGTGATCCTCGGCGCGCACCGCGAAGGCCAGCAGGTGGACGACCGCATCCGGGGTCATGGCACCCCCACCTGGTGCGGCAGCTCGGCCTCGACCACCGGCGCGGCCCGGTCGCGGCGGCTCGGCTCGAGGCCGACCACGCGCATGCGGTAGGTCACCGAGAGGCGGTAGGCCAGCTCGCTGGCGTCCCAGATCCGGTAGTGATCCTCGACCGGCAGCGACTCGAGGATGAGCTGCGCGCTGTCGCTCGGCTCCCACACCGGGCGCGTCGGATCTTCGACCAGCTCGGCGCGCGAGATCTCGGAGTGATCGTAGAGCGCCTGCAGGACCACGCCGAGCAGCCGGTACTCCTCCTGGGCCGCCTGCGAGTCGGCCAGCGGGGTGTCGTCGCGGCGCACGCCCCAGGGCGTGATGAGGTAGCAGAGCTCGAGCGGCAGGAGCGGGCGGGTGGTCGCCCCGTCAGGCAAGACGCGACGCGGCGCGTTGCGCAGCTCGCTGTGCTCCATCACGCGGTACAGGAAGACGGTGATGGTCGGCTTCGACGTGGTGACCAGCGAATCGAACAGCTTGGTGGTCGCGAGCTGCACGGAGACGCCGGCCAGGGGCAGCACGGCGTCCACGTGGTTCTTGATGATGCGCACCAGCGTATTGCCGGCACTCTCGATGAGCTGCCAGGTCGCCATGTCGCCCGCAAGGCGAGCGTCGACCACCCGGAAGCGGACATGAGTCTCGCTCCGCCAACGCCCGTGGGGGAAACGATTAAGCGATCCAGATCGAATCCGTCAAGGATTGGCGATCCAATTCGCACAGAGCCCGAGCGCGAAGGAGCGATCTCGGGCGACGATCGTCACAGCGGAGGATGCACGTCGTCCGGTGGCGCGGCGCGCGCCGCGCGCGCGGCGACGGCGCGCTCGAGCTCGTCGAAGGAGACCGCGATGTCGGCGACCAGCGGATCGAGATCGTGGATCAGCGCGCGGTCGGCGTTGAGGCCGAAGCGGAGCTTGCCGCGGTAGCTCAGGACGGCGATGCCGAGGCCGCCGTGCGGCCACAGGTTGACGATCGGCACGATGCTCTCGAGCGGCACGCCGTCGAGGTAGAGCGTGAGCGGCGGGCCCGGGATGTTGGTCACCACCAGGTTGAAGGCGCCGCGCCACAGCGCCACGCGCAGGACGCCGGCCAGGAGCGCCGGCGAGGAGACGTCGGCGAGCTGGACCAGCAGATCGCCGGCCTGCGCCTCGGCGGAGGCGCCCTTGAGATCCCGGGTCGCCTCGATGGTGCGCTCGAGCCGCCGCACCGGATCCGGCTCGTCGACCGGCAGGCGGGCGAGCAGGAGCGAGACCTTGTTGCCGGCCACCGACTGGTCGCCCGGGCGCGACGTGCTGGCCGGCACCATCGCGCGCAGGTCGCCCAGCGCGTCCGGATCGGCGCCGCGCCGGGCCAGGAAGCGGCGCAGCGCGCCGGTCACCACCGCGAGGACGACGTCGTTCACGGTGCCGCCGAAGGCGCTCTTGACCGCCTTCACCGCGGCGAGGTCGACGGCCGCCGCGGTGGAGACCAACCGCTCCGGCGCGTTCTGCCGCGGGTTGATGCCGGCGTCCGACGCGCGGCGCAGCGCCTCGACCAGGAGGCGCGCGACCGCGCCGGCCAGCGGGCCGGGGTCCTCCGGCAGCCGGGTTCGCACCTGGCGCAGGCCGGCGGCGCGGTGGGCGAGCTCGCAGCGCAGCAGCCGCCAGCGCGGCGGCGCCGGCGCCGGCTCCTGCGGCCGGCGCGGCGGGATCTCCTGGTCCGGCATGGCGCGCAGGATGTGGGCGATGACGTGCATGCCGGCGACGCCGTCCACCAGGGCGTGGTGGGCGACGCCGATGATCGCGCTCCTCTCGCCCTCGAGAGGGACCAGCCAGAGCTGCCAGGGCGGGTGCTCGCGGCGCGGCGGACCGGCGGCGACCAGGCGGGCCGCGACCGCGTCGAGCTCGCGCGGCCCGAGCGGCGGGGCGTCGAGCTCGAGGACGTGGCGGTCGATCGAGAACGATGGATCGTCGATCCACACCGGGTGGCGAAGGAGCGGCATGCGCGCGATGCGCTGCCGGTAGCGCGGCAGCCGATCGAGCGCCGACTCGACGTGGCCGCGCACGCGCTCGAGCTCTAGCCGGCCGGCGAATCCGAGCACCGCTCCGATCACGAACGGGACCCGGTCGGACTCGAGCGAGAGGAACGCGGCGTCGAGCGCCGACAGCCGTTCGGGAGGTGCCACATCCGGAAGGGGGAGCAGGTTCCGGGCCAGTGTGTGTGTGTGGGTGCGCGGCGCCGTCGCCCGCTCGGCCCGGGTACATCATTGACCCCCGATCGGCGTCATGCTGTCGTATGAGGATGAATCGCGCAGCGTGGGGGACCTGGCTCGTGGTGTGCGCGCTGGCCGGGGGGTGCGGCGACAACCTCTCTGGCCTGACCGGGGACGAGAGCATCCAGACCCGGGCGCCGGCCGAGGTGCGCGCCGGCGACGTCATCCTGGTGACCTGCACACGCACCACCCAGGTCGGGGACGAGATGATCGACGCCGAGCTGGTGGTGACGCCGGAGGAGGCGGTCGACGACCGCTCGACCGGTCTCCTCGCCATGCAGGCCGGCGAGGTGCTCATCGCCTGCGCGCTGCCGGAGGAGGGGATCATCGACCCGTCCCCCGCGCTGGTCCGCATCCTGCCCGGCCCCGCGTTCACCGTGACCACGACGGTCGAGCCGAACCCGATCGTCGCCGGCGAGACCCTCGGCGCCACCTGCGAGGTGCGCGACGCCTACGGCAACATCGTCGAGGACGCCGAGCCGACCCTCGCGCTGTCGCCGAGCGACCCCGGCAACACCGTCGAGGGCCTGAGCGCCCTGATGACCCGGGCCGGCCAGTTCACCGCCGCCTGCCGGGTGCCGGGCGCGACCAGCGAGGGCGTCCTGGTCGACGTCCTGCCCGCCCTGCCCGCCACCATCGTCCTCGGCAAGCAGCCGGATCAATCGGTGTACGGGGTGGGCGACGTCGTCGAGATCACCCACGTGGTCACCGACGCCTTCGGCAACACGATCCCCGACGCGGTGGTCGACAAGACCACGACGCCGATCACCGGAAGCGGGCCGACCAGCAAGGTCGACGCCAACTCGTTCCGCTACGACGGCGAGGGCCTGTACCAGGTCGACGCCGCGGTGATGCCGCCGACCGAGGGGGATCAGCCGGTGACCGCGTCGATCGAGGTCCTGGTCAACAGCTTCGGCCCCGCCATCCTGTGCGACGCCCCGCTCGACGGCTCGATGATCAACGCCGCGCCCGGCTCGCAGATCGCCTTCCAGGGCACGGTCAACGACGAGAACGGCATCTCCGCGGTCACCGTCAACGGCACCGGCGCCACCATCGCGGCCGACGGCACCTTCACCGCGCCGCTCACCGTCCGCTTCGGCATCAACTTCGTCGAGATCGAGGCGACCGACGGACCCGGGGCGGGGTCGAGCGCGGTGTGCGCGTTCTTGGCCGCCAACCAGTGGGTCGGCTCCAGCGACCAGCTCGCCGGCGCGGTGACGCTGCAGCTCCGCCAGGAGGCGTGGGACGACGGCACCCGCTCCGGGCCGATCGACGACTTCACCGACATCCTCACCCGGGTGATCAACAGCACCGGCCTGCGCGACACGCTGCACGACATGCTCGATTCCAACAACCCGCTCAAGCCGCGGAGCTGCGACCAGGAGATCTTCGGTGCCTGCGTGCTGCGCACCCAGGTCGACTACCTCGACTCGAGGATCGACGGCCCCAACACCACCCAGCTCACCCTGACGACCAACGGTGTGCGGGCGCGGGTGCGCATCCAGAACATCGGCGTGCAGCTCCGGGTCTCGGGTGACAGGCCGTGGGACTTCGACTCGACCGGCTGGGTGGACATCGAGTTCGCCGAGATCTCGCTCACCCTCGACACCCGGCTGGTCGGCGGCCAGCCGAGCGTGACGGTCCGGCCGGGCTCGGTGACGGTCTCGATCGGCGACATCGACACCGACTTCTCCGGCCTCACCGGCGCGATCATCGACGTCGTGGCCGGCATCGCCGAGGGGCAGATCCGCAGCGTCCTGGCGAACGCCGTCAGCGCATACATCACCGACGACTTCAACGGGCTGCTCGACGATCTGGTCGGCAACCTCGATATCAGCACGCTCGCCACCAGCTTCGCCGTCCCGACCCTGGACGGCGGCAGCATCCAGGTCGGCTTCTCGGTCGGCTTCTCGTCGCTCTTGACGTCGGTCAACCGGATGCTGTTCGGCGTGTCGACCCGCTTCTCCGCCCCGATCGCGGTGAGCTACCCGACCCTGGGCGCGCCGCTGCCGTCCGGCTCGGTGTTCGTCGATCCGCCGGGCACCACCCCTGCCGGGGTCGGCGCCCACATCGGCATTCTCAATCAGCTCGCCCACACCCTGTGGCGCGCCG
>Ga0079224_100005565_pt1 | contig 16562 bp, 14 predicted proteins | sample Stecom2015_FD_80414 | JGI IMG/M metagenome (GOLD analysis project Ga0079224, IMG submission 80414) | Agricultural soil microbial communities from Utah to study Nitrogen management - Steer compost 2015 | ecosystem: Environmental > Terrestrial > Soil > Agricultural land | place: USA: Utah... | reverse complement strand
GGCGCGGGGACGGCCTGCCCTTCTCCGGGCAGGTCCAGGAAGCGCTGCTGGAACGGCTCCTTGGGCGCCGTCTCCTCGGCCTGCTTTTTCGGCGGCGGGTAGTCGGGCCGGCTGACTGGATACTGGACGTCAATGTGCTGCTCCAAGGCCAACGCGGCGTCGAGCACCGCTTCCACCCGCCGCAGGCCATGAGCCTCGATGGCGGCGTCAATGCGCTGGGCGTGGGCCGCAGCCTGCTCGACGATGTGGTCGCCGGCCTCCCGCTGGCTGCGCACAAACAGAGCGTTGTTGTGGGAGAAATCGGCATGTCCCAGCACGTGGGCGGTCACCAGGCAGTTCTCTTCCAGGCTGTTGCTGTTGACCAGATAGGCGCGGTTGGGATTGCCGGGGAAGACCACCTCGAAGATGCGGGAGTGGCCCATCTTGTGCTGCACCATCTGGTAAATCCAGCGCACCCCGAACGACCAGTGCGGCATCCGCACCGGCAGACCGTAGACAGCCACTTCCATCATGAAGCTGGGCGGCACCAGCTCGAAATCGATGGGGTGGTAGCGCAGCCCCTGCTCCCTCGCCAGATCCTCGATGCGAGCGACGTAATCCTGCAGTTTTCCGGGCATCAGCTCTCCACCTCGTCCGCCTGTTCCGTGAAGAAGGCCCTGATCGCCGGCCAGATGTCGGCCTCGGACGAAATCGCGTAGCTGCCGCAGGGTGCTCCCAGCTCCGCCAGGCGTCGGAACAGCACGCCGACTTCCGTGTTGAGCCGCTGGTGGTGACGGCTGGAGACCTCGGCATAGCCGAGGAAATTCATCCGCGTGGCCAACTCTTCCAGCAGCGCGCGGGCCCGATGACGGTCCTCCATGAAGTTGTCGCCGTCGGAGGCGTAAAACAGATAGCTGTTGTAGCGCGACGGATCGTAGCGCTCGGCGGCGACTTCCAAGGCTTTCTGGAAAGCGGTGGAGGATTGGGTGCCGCCCTCGCCGCGCACCTGGAAGAATTCTTCCTCCTGGAATTCCCAGGCGCTGACGGTATGGGCAATGAACACTGTCTCGACCCTGGCGAACTGCCGCCGGATGCCCTGCAGCACCCAGAAGAAAAAGGTCTTGGCCAACCGCCGGCACTGCTCGTCCATGGAGGACGACACGTCCAGCAGGAAGAACACCACGGCGTTGGTCGACGGCTGCTGCCGCCGCACCAACTGGCGGAAGCGCAAATCCTCGTTGACGATGGGCAGGGCGGCGCGGCCCTGTACGGCGCGCCGCTTCACCGCCTCCTTGAGGGTGCGACGCCGGTCGAGCCGGGAACGGGCGCCTTTTCTGTCCCAGCCCTCGCGCACATAGTCTTCGTCGTCCAGGCTGGCGGCATCGCGCGGCTTGAGGTTGGGCAGCTGCAGCTCCTCCCACAACCAGTCGAGGATATCGTCGACCCGAAACTCCATGACGAAGCTGACGCCGCCGTCGTCGTTGCCGCCGGCGCCGCCGCTGCCGCCGATCTGCCCCCGGCCCGGCCGCAGCACGTCCCCGGGCTCGGCCTTGCCCTGGCCGGCGCCCTGTTGCTGCTGTGGGGTAAGCAGGCGGAAACGGTAGTGCTCCATGAACCGCACCGGTACCTGCACAGTACGGTTGTCCGGCCGCGACAGCACATCGGAGCGGGCGATCAGATCCGGCAGCGCCTGCTGCACCGCCTCGCGGATCTTCTCGTTGTGCCGCAGCCAGTCCCGGGTGCCGCGTGAGAACAGGTCATACCAGCGGTTGCCATGCTCACCGGCGAGGGTATCAGACAGACTCATGGAAGCTTACCTCTCGCAACCACTACTCCTGGGACAGCAGCGTGGTTACGTAATTGAGCGCCTCGCGGGCGCTATGCGTATCGTAGCCGTACTCGTCGATCAGCCGCTGCTCCACGGCGGCGATCTTCTCGCGCGCCTCCTCGTCCGGGCGCGCCACCGAGGTCACCAGCCGCAGCACGTCGCGGCGCTCCTCGAACAGATATTTCTCCACCGCTTCCTTGAGGCGGCTATGGCTCTCCAGCGTGAACTTCTCGCCGCGCTTAAAGGCCACCATCGCCTTGCGCACCACCTCCTGCCGGAAGGACAGCTTGCCGGCGTCGGAGACGCCGATCTTCTCCTCCACCGAGCGCAGGAAGCGGGCATCCGGCTCGCGGCTCTCGCCGGTAATGGGGTCGATCACCTCGCGCTTGTCGAGCGACGCCTCCACCTCGTCCAAATACTTGTCCAGCAGGGCCTGCGCTTCTTCCTCGAAGGAGGCGAACAGAGCCTTGTGCACGTCTTCCTTGACCCAGTGGTTGTAGAAGTCCTTACGCACCGTCACCAGGAAATCGATCCAGGTCCGCTTCTGCTTGGGATCGATGCGGGCGTCGGCCTCGATCGCATCCTTGAGCGTCAGCAGCACCTGCATGCTGGTGAGGCTCTTGGCCTCGCTGGTCGAGATCGCGTTCGACAAGGCGTTGACCACGAACCGCGGCGAGATCCCAGACAAGCCCTCGTCCGGCGCCTCGGCGCGGATGCGCTCGGCGTCGGCGGGCGTGAAGCCCTCGACATCCTGGCCGGCGTACAGCTTGGCCTTCTTGGCCAGATCCAGGTCCTCGCGCTCGGACGGCTTGAGCCGGGACAGCACCGCAAACACCGCCGCCACTTCCAGCGCATGCGGATCCAGGTGCACCTCGCGGAAGGTCGGTGCTGCCGCGATCAGCTTGCGGTAGATCTTGGCCTCGTCCTTGTAGTTGAGCGTGTAGGGCACCTGCACGATCACCATGCGGTCGAGCAGTGCCTCGTTCTCGCTCTCCTGCAGGAACTTGCGAAACTCCGCCAGGTTGGTATGGGCGATGATGGTCTCGTCCAGATAGATGAGCGGGAAGCGGGAGACCTTGACGTTCTTTTCCTGCGTGAGTGTGAGGAGCAGATACAGGAACTCCCGCTTGACCTTGAGGATCTCGATCATCTCGAGGAGCCCGCGCGAGGCGGCGTAGACCGCACCCGACCAGCTCCAGGCGCGCGGATCGCCCTCGTCGCCATACTGCGAAACCTTGGACAGGTCCACCGAGCCGATGAGGTCGGCCAGATCGGCCGTGGTCGGGTCGTGCGGCGCGTAGGTGCCCACCCCCACCCGGTCGGCCTCGGAGATGAAGATGCGCTCCACCGGTACTGTCATGAAGTCGCGCTCGAACTCGTGTTCCAGCCGAGCGCGACAGTACGGGCACAGCTCGCCAATCACCTCGACGCCGTAGGTGTCGCGGAACTCGGCGCGCAGGGTATGCGGAATCAGATGCAGCGGGGATTCGTGCAAGGGGCAGCCCTTGATGCCGTACAGCGCTCCCTCCTCGGTGTGGCTGTACTCCTCCAGGCCGCGCTTGAGCAGGATCACTAGGCTGGACTTGCCGCCCGACGGCGGCCCGAGCAGCAGCAGCAAGCGCCGGCCGACCTCGGAGCCGGCGCTGGCGGCCTTAAAATACTCCATCACCCGCCGCAGCGGCTCCTCCATGCCGAACAGCTCATGCGAGAACAGCCGAAACTCGCCGTCCTCGGCGTCCTGACTTTCCCACTGACGCCGCCAGCGCAGCATGTCCCACAGATACTGGTGGCTGGTCCTGCTGACAGCCGCGGCCCGCTGCGACACGATTTCCTCCAGGAACGTGCCGAAAGTCCCCTCCCAATACCGCGCCTGGTGCTCTTTGGTAAAAGCCGCCAGGGAATCGAGGAACTTCTGGTGTCCGCCACCGCTATTGCCGTGGACCGTCATAAGGCACCCCTTGTGCGTCCGACCGCCCTTCCTGGGCAGTGCCATAGAACGATTTAAGAGTTGGTTGCTGTCGGGTTGACGAACAGCCGCGCGCGGAAATCGTTCGTGAGCATGCGCTCAACCCACCTGCCTTCAAAGATGGGGACAGCCGAGCGTGGAGTTAAACGGGCTGCCGCACTTTGCTCTAAGAATTTGACCTTCCCCCTGCCGGCAGTCGTTCCGCGCTGTGCAGGCCGAAAGGATCGCGCTTGTTCCGCTGTCGCCTTCGCGTCCAGAACCCGTTCCTGGCCGAAGCCGCGGCAGTCGTCATCCTGAAATCGCACAACCCGAATATTAGAAACAGGCACTGCACACCTTGAGGGCATCGGCTCAAAACTCAAGTGGGAAGACGGCGGAATGCGGACCGCTGCCCGGCTCCCGACCGGCGCGGCGCAGTCAGGCCTGGCTCGTGCCGCCGGCAGCGCTGCCGGCGCTCGGTCGCGGCAGGGTAAACAGCACGGTGGTCCCCTGGGCGGGCGTGGACTCCAGCCAAATCCGACCGCCGTGCGCCTCGACGATGCGCTTGCAGACCGGCAGTCCGATCCCGATGCCGGGATAGGCTTCGCGGGCGTGCAGGCGCTGAAAGACCTCGAACACGCGCTGCTGCTGCTCGGGGGCGATGCCGATGCCATTGTCGGCGACCGAGATCAACCACTCCTGCCCGCTCCGCTCCGCGCCAATCCGCACTTGCGGCGGAGCCGTGCCGCGGAACTTGAGCGCGTTTCCCACCAGGTGCTGAAAGAGCAGCAACAGCCGCTGCGAATCGCCCGCGACTTCCGGCAGCGAGCCGCACTCCAGCGTGCCGCCGGTTTCCTCCAGCACCGCGACGTATTGCATCCGCACCCGCGCCAGCAGGGGCTGCAGCGCCACCGGCTGGGGCCGCTCCAGCGGCGCACCTGCGCGCGAATACTCCAGCAGGCCGTCGATCATGGCCTGCAGCTGACGACTGCCGTCGACGATGAACTCGAGATAGCCCTGCGCCTCGTCCGGCAGCTCCGGCCCCAGCCGTCGCCGCAGCAACTCGGAGAAGCCAGTGATGGAGCGCAGCGGTGCCTTGAGATCGTGCGAAACGATGTAGGCGAAGCGATCGTACTCGGCCCGCAGCCGCGCCAGCTCGCCGGCGAGAGCGCGGGCCTCGGCGCTGCAGCGAGCCAGGCGCCGCTCCAGATCCTGCCGCCGGTCAGCCGCCGCCTGCTGGCGGCTGCCGCGCCTTTGCAGCACCAGCGCGCCCGTCACGGCCAGGGCAAGCGCGGGTATTCCGAGGAACAAAGGAAGGCTTAGGCCAGGCATTGCCACCATCCCTGTGGACGCAGCATCTTCCATGCTGCCCATGAAGGTAGCACGCGTCGCCGACAAGGCACAGTCGGGCACCCCAGTGAACCTGCCAGATGCAGTCCGGCCTGCGGGGGGCTAACATGCCCATTAACTGCAATTCAACGAGGAGTAGCCATGGACAAGCAGACCATGATCGAAGCGGCAGTCTTCCGCCGCCTGCTCGAGCATCTCGACTCGCGCAAGGACGTGCAGAACATCGACTTGATGAATCTGGCCGGTTTCTGTCGCAACTGCCTGGCCAAGTGGTACGTCGCCGCGGCCGAGGAGCGGGGCGTCGCCATCGATTACGAGGAGGCCCGCCGGCGTATCTACGGCATGCCGTACGACGAATGGAAGCGCAAGTATCAGAAGGAGGCCTCTCCCGAAGCGCTGGCCAAGTTCCAGGCTTCCCAAGCCGCGCAGGAATAGCCGACCGCAGGAGGGCTTGGACATGCACGTCAGCAACGGCCCGGAGAGCGAAACCGGCGTCGTCTTGTCGCAGGCCGCAGCTTGGCTCGAGGCCGGCGAGGACGTCGCGCTAGCAACCGTCATCACCACCTGGGGCTCGTCTCCCCGGCCGGTCGGCTCGCTGCTGGCAGTGAACGCCAGCGGCGCCTTCGTTGGCTCGGTCTCGGGCGGCTGCGTCGAAGGCGCGGTCATCGCCGCCGCTGCCGACGTCATCGGCAGCGGCCGGCCGCAGCAGCTCGAGTTCGGCGTCAGCGACGAGCAGGCCTGGGACGTGGGACTTGCCTGCGGCGGGACGGTCAAAATCTATCTGGAGAAGCTGCAGCGGGATGCGCTACCGCCGCTGCTCGACGCCATCGAGCGGCGCCATGCCATCGCCCGGCTGGTGGAGCTGGCAAACGGCCGGAGCGCGTTGTATCCGCTGGCAGCGTCGCCCGCCACGGAGAGTCTTGGCCCTGCCCATGAGCAGGCTGCCCAACGCGCCCTGGCCGCTCGCCGCAGCGAGCTGACCGAGGTCGACGGTCAAACCGTCTTCGTCCGCAGCTTTCTGCCGGCTCCGCGCATGATCGTCATCGGTGCCGTGCACATTGCCCAGTATCTGGCCACTATCGCCGGCCTCGCCGGTTTCGACGTCACCGTGGTCGATCCGCGCCGCGCCTTCGCCACGCCCGAGCGCTTCCCACAGACCAAGCTGCTCGACCTGTGGCCGGACAAGGCGCTGAAGCGGCTTGGCCTGGACGCCCACACGGCTGTGGTGGCCCTGACCCACGACGCCAAGCTGGACGAGCCGGCCCTGATTGCCGCCCTGCGCTCGCCGGCCTTCTACGTCGGCGCTCTGGGCAGCAAGAAAACCCATGCCGCCCGGCTGCAGCGGCTGCAGGCGGCCGGCTTGACCGCCGAACAGCTGCAGCGCATCCGGGCGCCGATCGGACTTGATTTGGGCGGTCGCTCTCCGGCCGAGATCGCGATCGCCATCGTCGCCGAGGCGATCCAACTCTGGCACCGCCCACCGGCCGCCGCCTGAGCGCTGCAACCGGCGGCGCCGGTACGCTTGCCCAGCAGTGGAGGGAACCGTATTGTTATCAAACGATAATTAAAATCGATCCCCAAGCCGTGCTAACGAGAGCCCGCCACCGATTGCCGTGAACCCGCTGCTCGCATGCTCAGTGACGCTGACCTCACAGCGCTGCTATTGACGCTGCGGCTTGCCGCCGTCACCACGCTCATCCTGCTGGTGCTGGGCACCCCCCTGGCCTGGTGGCTGGTGCACGCGCGCTTTCGCGGCAAGGCCGTGCTGGAAGCCATCGTCGCGCTGCCGTTGGTGTTGCCGCCGACCGTGCTGGGCTTTTACCTGCTGCTGGCGCTAGGACCGGACGGGCCCATCGGCCGGCTGATGCTGGCCCTCGGCAGCCAGCCGCTGGTGTTCACCTTCTCCGGCCTGGTAGTCGGCTCGGTGATTTATTCACTGCCCTTCGTGGTGCAGCCACTGCAGAACGCCTTTAACCTGATCGGCAAGGCGCCGCTGGAAGCGGCTGCCACCCTGCGCGCCGGGCCCTGGGACCGCTTTTTCACGGTGGCGGTGCCGCTGGCGCGGCGCGGCTTCGTTACCGCCGCCACGCTGGGTTTCGCCCATACCCTGGGCGAGTTCGGCGTGGTACTGATGTTGGGCGGTAACATCCCCGGCCGCACCCAGGTGGTCTCGATCGCCATCTACGATCACGTCGAGGCGCTCAACTACGACAGCGCGCACATGCTGGCCGGCACGCTGCTGCTGCTTTCCTTTCTGCTGCTGTTCGTGGTCTACGCGGCCAACCGCCGTATCGGCGTGGTCAAGCCATGAGCCTGAACGCCGCGTTCCGCTATCGACAGGGCCAGTTCACACTGGACGCGGCGCTGGACCTACCGGCCGGAGTCACGGCCCTGTTCGGCCCTTCCGGCTGCGGCAAAAGCACCTTGCTGCGCTGCCTGGCCGGCCTGGTGCGCCCCCGTGGACACTGCCGCGTCAACGGCGAGACCTGGCAGGACGACGATCGCAGGCTGTTCCTGCCCACCCACCGGCGAGCAGTGGGTCTGGTGTTCCAGGACGCCCGCCTGTTCGACCATCTGGACGTGTTCGGCAATCTGCGCTTCGCCGCCCGCCGCGCAAAGACCCTGGACCGACTCGACGAGCTCATCCGGTTGTTCGACCTGGCGCCGCTGTTGCACCGGCGCAGTGCCACACTCTCCGGCGGCGAGCGGCAGCGGGTGGCGCTGGCCCGCGCCTTGCTGACTCGGCCCAAGCTGCTGCTGCTGGACGAACCGCTGGCCGCCCTAGACGCGCGGCGCAAGGCCGAGATCCTGCCTTACCTAGCCCGCCTGCCGGAACAGCAGCCGATTCCCATCCTCTACGTCACCCACAATCTGGATGAGGTCTTGCACCTGGCGCAGCGGATCGCACTGATGGAAGGCGGACAGATCCTGGCGGCCGGTCCGCTGGACGCGCTGCTGACCCGGCTGGACCTGCCGCTAGCGCTGCGGCCCGACGCCAGCGTGCTGCTGCCGGTCGAGGTCGAGAACCACCAACCCGAGCATCATCTGAGCGCTCTGCGCCTCGGTCGGCAGCGGCTATGGACCACGCTGCTGGCGCTGCCGGTGGGAGCGCGGACCCAGCTCCGGGTCCAGGCCCGCGATGTCGAGCTCAGCCTGGATCCGCCGTCCCGCAGCGCCGTCCTCAATGTCTTGCCGGCGACCGTCATGGCCATCGCGCCGCACCGGCCCGGCCAATGCATCGTTCGCTTGGCGATCGAGCAGCAGCCGCTGCTGGCCTGGGTCAGCGAACGCTCACGGCAAGCGCTGGAGCTGGAACCGGGCAAGCAAGTCTATGCACAGATCCGCGGCCTGGAGGTGGCCTGAGCGGCACGCCGCCTCAGGCGGCGTCGCCGCTGCCGCGGGCGTCGGCGAGTAAGCCGCGCAGCCGCTCCCGCAACGGACTGCGGCGCGGGAAATGGGCGCGCAGGAATTCCATCTGATCGGCCAGGATGCGCCGGCCCTGCAGGAAGACGTATTCGGCATGCGTGGGCGTGAATGGCACCGCCAACAGCTGCAAGCCGCATTCCTCGGGGCGGCGGTTTCCCTTGTAGCTGTTGCAGGGCTTGCAGGCCGCGACCACGTTGTTCCAGGTGTCCTGACCGCCGCGACTGAGCGGCGTGACATGGTCGCGGGAGAGCTGGCTGTCGGGGAAACGCTGGCCGCAGTAAAGGCAGAAATTGTCGTCGCGGCGGAATAGGGCCTTGTTGTTGAGCGGCGGCACGTAGGCGGCGTGGCTTTTCATGGAAGCCTGCACCGAGCCTTGGGTAGCGATGATGGAATTCAGTTCGATGATGCTGCGCCGACCGGTCTTGGCGTTGATGCCGCCGCGGATCCGATAGAGCAGGCGGCCGCAGGCGTAAGCGACTTCCTCGAGATAATAGAGGCGCACCGCCTCCTGGTAGGAAATCCACTCCAGCGGCATTCCCGAGATGTCGGTACGCAGGATTTGGTAATCCAGCCTCAGCACGGCCGCCTCCCTGCTGCTCACGGATTTTTCTGTACATCCGTCACGAGCGTATGTCAATTTATGTGCAAACGATCGCGGAACGCAACGCCCGGCTTCGATTAATCAACCGCATCCAGGACTTTTTACATCCGCAACCGTTGCGGTAGTATGACGCGTTTTGCTTTTCCGAGGGCTGCGAGGGGGCAGGGAGGGCACGCGCAGCCTCGCTCCAAAGCGGATAGTTCAGCTGGGAGAAACACAATCATGACGATAAAGATAGGCGTGCCTAAGGAAACGCTGGAGGGAGAGCGTCGGGTCGCGGTAGTACCCAGCATCCTCAAGCAGCTGGGCAAGCTTGGCGTCGAGGTCCTGCTGGAGCAAGGCGCCGGCGTGGACAGCGGCTTCGCCGACGGCGACTACGAGGATGCCACCCTGGTCGACGGCGCCGACGCGCTCTATGCCCAGGCCGATGTCGTCCTCAAGGTCCAGCCGCCGAGCGTGGAGGAGGCCGCCAAGCTGAAGGAAGGCTCGCTGCTGATCGGCTTTCTCGCGCCCCACCAAAGTGACGAGCTCATCAAGGTGCTGCAGCAGCGCCGCGTCACCGCACTGGCCATGGAGCTGGTGCCACGTATCTCCCGCGCGCAGTCCATCGACGCCCTGTCTTCGCAGGCCAACATCGCCGGCTACAAGGCGGTGCTGATGGCGGCCAATCTGTCACCACGCCTGTTCCCCATGTTGACCACCGCCGCCGGCACCATACGCCCGGCCAAGGTCGTGGTCATTGGCGCCGGCGTGGCCGGGCTGCAGGCCATCGCCACCGCGCGCCGCCTGGGAGCCATCGTGGAAGCTTACGACGTGCGCTCGGCCACCAAGGAGCAGTGCGAATCCCTGGGCGCCCGCTTCATCGAAACCGGCGTCACGGCCGAAGGCGCCGGCGGTTATGCCCGCGAGTTGACCGAAGAGGAAAAGGCGCAGCAGGCGCGGGTGCTGGCCAACCATATCGCCGAAGCCGATGCGGTCATCAGCACCGCAGCAGTTCCCGGCCGGCCGGCGCCCAAGATCATCGACACCGCCACGGTGAAGCGCATGAAACGCGGCGCCGTCATCGTCGACCTGGCGGCCGAGACCGGCGGCAACTGTGAGCTGACCCGCCCAGGCGCAACCGTGGAGCACAATGGCGTGCTGATCCACGGCCCGCGCAACGTGCCTTCCACGGCCGCGGTGCATGCCAGCGAGATGTACGCTCGCAACCTGTACAACCTGCTGACACTGCTCATCAAGGACGGGCAGCTCACGCTGGACTTCGACGACGAGGTCATCCGCGACAGCTGTCTGACGCATGCCGGCGAAATCCGTCATGAACCGACGCGGCAACGCCTGCAAGGAGAAAACTAACCATGTTGATCGAAGGCTACACGGCGCTTTACATCTTCATGCTCGCCGCCATCGCCGGCTATGAGGTGATCGCCCGGGTGCCGGTGATTCTGCACACCCCGCTGATGTCCGGCTCCAACTTCATTCACGGCATCGTGGTAGTCGGCGCCATCGTCGCGCTGGGCCACGCCGAAGGCTTCTGGGAGCTGTTGATCGGCTTTATCGCCGTCCTGCTGGCCACCGGCAACGCCGTCGGCGGCTATGTGGTGACCGAGCGCATGCTCGAGATGTTCAAGAGCAGCAAGCAGCAGTAACGGGGGCCGATCGTGAGCACGAATTTCATCGTCCAAATCAGCTATCTCGCGGCCGCGGCCCTGTTCATCTTCGGTCTCAAGGGCATGAGTTCGCCCCGGACCGCCCGCCGCGGCATCGTCTGGGCCGGGATCGGCATGCTGATCGCCACCCTGGTCACCTTCATCCATCCAGACCTGCTGGCGCTCGACGGCATCGCCATCAACTACGTGTTGATCGTGCTGGCGCTGGTCATCGGCGCCGCCTGGGCCTGGCGTGCCGGCAAGACCGTAGCCATGACCGACATGCCGCAGATGGTGGCGCTGTTCAACGGCATGGGCGGCGGCGCCGCGGCAGCCATTGCCGCGATCGAGCTGCTCCGAGCCCAGACGACCATCGCCGCCGATCCTGCCGCCGGTCTCGTCATCGGCCAGGTCATGCGCATCGACGTCGCCATCCTGGGCATCCTGGGGGCGCTGATCGGCAGCGTCGCCTTCACCGGCTCGCTGATCGCCTGGGCCAAGCTCGATGGCCGCATGCGACGCAACCGCGTCGTGCCGGCTCAGCAGCTGATCAACCTGGCGCTGTTCGTGGCCACCATCCTCTGCGGCATTTGGGTGTTCTTCACCGGTGAGCTGCTGCCCATCCTGCTGTTCTTCGCCCTAGCGCTGGTGCTAGGCGCATTCATCGCCATTCCGATTGGCGGCGCCGACATGCCAGTGGTGATTTCACTGTTCAACGCCCTCACCGGCCTTGCGGTGGGCTTCGAGGGCTACGTCCTCGGTAATCCGGCCATGATCATCGCCGGCACCGTGGTCGGCGCGGCCGGCAGCCTGCTCACCCACCTGATGGCCAAGGCTATGAACCGACCGCTGACCAATGTGCTCTTCAGCGGCTTCGGCACCGGTCCGGCAGCGGCAGCGGGCGCCACGGAAGGAGAGCAGAAGGAAATCCAGGCCGAGGACGCTGGCATCATGATGGCCTATGCCGAGCAGGTGGTGATCGTGCCCGGCTATGGCATGGCGGTGGCGCAGGCCCAGCACAAGATCTGGGAGCTGGTGCAGCTGCTGCAAGCCCGAGGGGTGCGAGTCAAGTTCGCCATTCACCCGGTGGCGGGCCGCATGCCGGGCCACATGAACGTGCTGCTGGCGGAAGCCGGGGTTCCCTACGATCTCATCTTCGACATGGACGAGATCAACCCCGAGTTTCCCAAGACCACGGTGGCGCTGGTCATCGGCGCCAACGACGTGGTCAACCCGTCCGCCCGCACCGATGCCTCCAGCCCCATTTACGGCATGCCGATTCTCGACGTCGACAAGGCCGAGAACATCATCGTGGTCAAACGCGGCAAGGGCACCGGCTTCTCCGGGCTCGAGAACCCGCTGTTCTACCACGACAAGACCCGCATGCTGTACGGGGACGGTCAGGAAGTGGCCAATCAGCTGGTCCAAGTCCTCAAGGAACTGTGACTGCAAAGCCGCCTTCGGGCGGCTTTTTTTTGCTTCCGACGCTACACTGATGCGGCTTGCTCCGGCCGCCGACACGCTGCCTGCACACCGGTCCAGACCTTGCCGCACGGAATGTCGCCCTATGCAGAAAGACCCTCTGGAACTGTGGAACTTCGCCGTCGCCCTTTACGAAGAGGAAGACGTCAAAGCTGCCTGCCTGCGCGTGCAGGCCCGCTACGGCCTCAGTATCAGTCTGTTGCTGGGCGCGATCTGGATCGGCATCAATGGCTTCGGCCGGTTCGGCGCAACCGATATGGAGATGGTGATCCGCCGTGCCATGGAATGGCACCGGGAAGTGATCGAGCCGATCCGAGCGCTGCGTCGTCAGCTGCGGCGGGAACCGCCGCAGGGCGTGGAAGAGCAAACCCATGCCCTGCGCCATCAGCTGGTCGAGGCCGAGTTGGAAGCGGAACGCATCGAGATGCGCCTGCTGCTGCAGGACCTGCCGGACGATTTGCCTGTCTCCCCGCCGGCGGAGCGCTGGCGCGACGCCGCCATCAACGCCTCCCTGCTGATGCGCAAGCACTGCCCGCGGCTCGAGCGCGAGGCGGAAGAAGCGCTGGTGCGTATCATTCTCGCCGCCAGTCCAGACACGCCCCAGGTTCTGCTGTGCCAGCAAATCCGCTCGCTATGGCTGGTCGGCTGAACGGCGGGGCGGCAGGCCTCACTGCCGGCGGTGCCGGTGTCCTCGCGCCGGTTTTATGCACAACGCAAGCAGAACTGTCAGGCAAGGTCAAGGACGTCCGCGGGCTAGCGCAGCGCTCCCCGCGAATGAACGCAAGCTGCTGTTTTTAAAAGACTATATTGTACTGTCGAGTTTATAGACAATTTGACGGAGAGCTTGGAGTGATGCGGCTTTGCCGCTTCTATCAGCAACTCTTCCACAGACTTATCCACAGGTTTTGTGGATAAGCCGAAATTTTCTTAGCGTAGCTGAACATAGCGCGGCTCTGCTGACAAACTACCTTAACCAACGACGCTAACTTTGATGTCCGCCCCCACAGACGCCCCGACAGCTGCCTTGCAGCGCGCAACCATCGCCCGGGTCGCGGTCCCGTCGCCGCTCAACCAGCTCTTCGACTACCGCCTGCCGGACCGCTGCGCGGTCGAGCCGGGCATGCGGGTCACGGTCCCCTTCGGTCGCAGCACCCGCACCGGCGTAGTAGTCGACTGCCGGCGGGACAGCGAGCTCGCGCCGGAGCGGCTCAAGCCCATCCACGCCGTGCTCGACGAGACGCCGGTGCTACCGGCCGAGCTGCTCGGCTTCGTGCTATGGGCCAGCCGCTACTATCACCATCCGCCGGGCGAAGCACTGGCCACCGCGCTGCCGGTGCTGCTGCGCCAGGGCGCGCCGGCCCGCCCACAACAGCAGTCCGTGCTGCGCCAGACCGCGGCCGGCGCGACGGTCGAGCTCAGTGAACTGGCCAGGCGGGCGCCGCGCCAGGCAGAGCTGCTGGCGCTCCTGCGCCAGGCTGGCGGCCAGCTGACGGCGGACGGGCTGGGGGGGCTGCGCGCCAGCGCCAAGGCGCTGGCCGAGAAAGGCTGGCTGCAAATCGAGCAGCGCCCGGCCTACGGCTTCGTGCCCGCCGAGGCTGCGCTGCAGCCGCCGCCGCGGCTCAACTCACACCAGGCCCAGGCCTGCGCCGCGGTACGGGAGCGAGCTGGCTTCGCCTGCCACCTACTGGACGGCGTTACCGGCAGCGGCAAGACCGAGGTCTATCTGGAATTGGTAGCGGATGCGGTCGACGCCGGCCGCCGGGCGCTGGTCCTGGTTCCCGAGATCGGCCTTACGCCGCAGCTGATTCGCCGCTTCAGCCGCCGCTTCCGCGTTCCCATCGTCGCCTTGCACTCCGGGCTTAGCGACCGCGAGCGCCTCAACGCCTGGCTGGCGGCCCGCGACGGCCTGGCCGCCATCGTCATCGGCACCCGTTCCGCCATCTTCACGCCGCTGGCCCGGCCCGGCCTGATCGTGGTGGACGAGGAACACGATCTCTCCTTCAAGCAGCAGGACGGCTTTCGCTACAACGCCCGTGACCTGGCCGTGGTGCGCGCCAGCCGGCTCGGCATCCCGGTGGTGCTGGGCTCGGCGACGCCGTCGCTGGAAAGCCTGGCCAACGTCGAGCGTGGCCGCTACCACCACCTGCGGCTGCCGCAGCGGGCCGGCGCCGCCGGCATGCCTGCCATCCAGCTGCTCGACATCCGCAGCAAGCCGCTGCATGCCGGCCTCTCCGACCCACTGCTGGCACGCATGCGCGAGCATCTCGACCGTGGGGGCCAGGCCCTGGTTTTCCTCAACCGCCGCGGCTATGCCCCGGTGGTGATGTGCCACGACTGCGCCTGGACCGGCACCTGCAACCGCTGCGACGCCCGGCTGACCTTCCATCGCCACGACCGCCGCCTGCGCTGCCACCATTGCGGACACGAGCGACCGCTGCCGCCGGCCTGCCCGTCCTGCGGCAACGGCGAGCTGTTCCCCCTGGGGCAGGGCACCGAGCGGCTGGAGCAGGAACTGGCGGCCCGCTTCCCGGAGCACGGCATCGTCCGCATCGACCGCGATAGCACCCGCCGCAAAGGCGCCATGTCACGCCTGTTGGAAAGCGCCCAGCGCGGGGAAGGGCGCATCCTGGTCGGCACCCAGATGCTGGCCAAGGGCCATCATCTGCCAGAGATCTCCCTGGTGGCCATCGTCGATGCTGACCAGGGCCTGTTCGGGACCGATTTTCGCTCCATCGAGCGCCTGGCGCAGCAGGTCATCCAGGTCGCCGGCCGCGCCGGCCGCGCCGAGCGTCCTGGCGAGGTCATCATCCAGACCCACTATCCGGATCACCCGCTGCTGCACACCCTGCTGCGCGACGGCTACGCTGCCCTGGCCCGGCAACTGCTGGACGAGCGCCGTCAGATGGCTCTGCCGCCCTATGCTGCGTTGGCCCTGCTGCGTGCCGAGTCCCCCACGGCCGAGCCGCCGCTGGTATTCTTGGAGGAAGCGCGCCAACAGGCAGAGGCGCTGGCGCCGGACGGGGTCGAGCTGATGGGGCCGGTGCCGGCGCCCATGGAACGCCGCGCCGGCCGCTTCCGCGCCCAACTGCTGCTGCAGGCGGCTCGCCGCCAGAATCTGCAGCGGCTACTGGAGCGCTGGGTCGACCGGCTCGCGCAGCTGCGCAGCGGCCGCCGGGTCCGCTGGTCGCTGGACGTGGATCCCATGGAGATGCTGTAGCGGGCGAACTGTCTGCTGCGCAATATAATTTGGTGCCGCGGCCCCTTGCATGCTGCAACCCGAGGCCGATAATAGGCGGCCGCGCGAAGGACTCGCCGCACGCCAAGGTAGGTTGACGATGGGCAGAGATTACAAGAACAGTGGCCGCCGCTCCGGGAACAAGGCGGCGGTGCGAAAAGGGCAGGGCGCGCCCGGCGCGGTCTATTTCCTCGCCGGTCTGGCGCTGGGGCTGGGCTGCACTCTGGCGGTGCACCTGTACCACAGCGAAGTGGCGCCGCGCCTGCAGACCCCGGAAATCGCCGACAACCAACCGGTGCCCGCGACCGAGAGCCGGACGCCGGCCGTCGACACCCGGCCACGCTTCGAGTTCTACAAGATCCTGCCGGAGCTGGAGGTGGTGGTGCCGGAAGAAGAGGAGCAGGCGCTGCTCGCCCAGCCGAGCCCGCCGCCGGCCAGCCCGGCACCGGCGCCTGAGGCCAAGAAGCCGGCCGCCGGCGGCCAGGAGCGCTATCTGCTGCAAGTCGCTTCCTTCCGCGGCTATGCCGAGGCCGACCGCCTCAAGGCCCAGCTGGCCCTGCTCGGCCTGCAGGCCAGCATCCAGACCGTGGAGATCCAGGACGGCCAGACCTGGCATCGGGTCCGGGTCGGTCCCTTCACCGACCGCGAGGAAATCGCCAGCGTCCGCCAGCAGCTGAAGTCCAACGGCATCGACGCGGTGCTGCTCAAGCTGAGCAGCTAGTGGCGGCGCGGCCGCGCCGCCATGCCCGCTTACAGGCTCTTCTTGTTGCCTTGCGCGAACAGCTCGTGCTTGAGTCGATAGAGGGCGGAAATGTCTTCCTCGCCGTGGCCGGCCTGCATCAGGCGCTGATAGTGATGCAGAGTCATTTCCACCAGCGGCAGCGCCACGTTCTTCTCGGCCGCCATCGCCCGGCAGATCTCCAGGTCCTTGTGATGCAGCGCCACCTTGAAGCCTGGCTCGAAGTGGTCGCGGATCATGGTCGGCCCGCGGTGGGTGACAAACCAATTGCCGGCGGCGCCGCCACCGACCACCTCGATCACCTTGTCCAGCTCCAGCCCCATGGCGGCGC
>Ga0079224_100005564_pt1 | contig 16563 bp, 16 predicted proteins | sample Stecom2015_FD_80414 | JGI IMG/M metagenome (GOLD analysis project Ga0079224, IMG submission 80414) | Agricultural soil microbial communities from Utah to study Nitrogen management - Steer compost 2015 | ecosystem: Environmental > Terrestrial > Soil > Agricultural land | place: USA: Utah... | reverse complement strand
GGGCTGCCGAAGAAGACCGCGCGCGCATTGCTCGACATCGAGGACCGCCAGTACGTCCCCATCATTCGCGATCCGGCGCGCACGACGAGCGAGTCCGAGGCGGTGTTCTATTTTCCGGGTTGCGGCTCCGAGCGTCTGTTCTCGCAAGTCGGGCTCGCGACGCAAGCCATGCTGTGGGAAGTCGGTGTGCAGACCGTGCTGCCGCCGGGCTACGTGTGTTGCGGCTACCCTCAGCGCGGCACGGGGCAGTTCGACAAAGCCGAGAAGATGATCACGGACAATCGCGTCTTGTTTCACCGCGTCGCCACGACGCTCAACTATCTCGACATCAAGACGGTCGTCGTGAGCTGCGGTACGTGCTTCGATCAACTGCAAGGATACAATTTCGACGAGATCTTCCCCGGCTGTCGCATCGTCGATATCCACGAGCTCCTGATGGAGCGCGGCGTGAAGCTCGACGGCGTGACCGGTGTTCGCTACATGTATCACGATCCTTGTCACACGCCCATCAAGAGCTACGATCCGCTCAAGGTCGTCAACACGCTCATGAACGACGGACTGAACGGCAGGATCGAGAAGAACGATCGCTGCTGCGGCGAATCCGGCACGTTCGCGATCAGCCGTCCGGACGTGGCCACGCAGGTGCGCTTTCGCAAGGAACAAGAGATGAAAGCGGGCGCGGCGAAGTTGCGGGAAGACGGCTTCAAGGGCGACGTCAAAATCCTCACGTCGTGCCCGTCGTGCTTACAGGGTCTCAAGCGCTACAACGACGACGCCGATACCGAGGCCGACTACATCGTCGTCGAGATCGCGCGCCACGTTTTGGGCGAAAACTGGCTGCCGAACTATGTGAAGGCGGCGAACAGCGGCGGGATCGAGCGCGTCCTGCTTTGAGGCTGCAGGACGTCGGCTACAAACAGCGGGTGGCAGCGCACCTCTTCCGCCCGCTCTGCTACGCATGCCCGTGGCAGACCGGTCCACAAATCTCGACTCGATTCTTCCTCGTGCTGTTGCATGCTTACGCCATGCTGTCATTGCGCGCGGAGGAGCAACGATGATCAAGTCGAAAGTTCTAGCCGGAGCGGCCTTTCTCACGGTGCTCTTGCATTCGAATGCGCTCGCCGAGCAAAGCGTGCAGGAGCGCTATCAGCTCGAGGAGGCCGCGACACCCCTTCGCGAGCAAGCAGGATGGCGCAAACCTGAGCGGATTCTCGTCATCGGTGCCGAGCCTGGGGTCGTCCAGCGACTCGAAGCCGACTCTCCTGATGTCGAGTTCCTGCGCGCGAGCAGCCCCGCGGAGGCCATTTCGCTCGCGAAGAGCGCCGACGCGCTCGTGGGTACGTGTAATCCCGCTATTCTCGCAGCGGGCAAATCCATCCGTTGGGTTCAGGTCTATAACGCAGGCGTCGAAGACTGCGTTTCGGTCCCGGCGCTGCGCGAGCGCGGCATTCTCGTGACGAACATGCAGCGAATCATGGGGCCGGTCATCGCAGAGCATGCGACCGCCATGATGCTCGCGCTCACTCGTCGTCTCGATGCCTTCATCCCGGCACAGCGCGAACGCGCGTGGCGGCCTCAAGCGGCCGAAGGAAGACTGACTCTCGTCGAGGGGAAGACGCTGCTCGTCGTCGGCCTCGGTGGGATCGGTACCGAGATTGCTAGGCGCGGACATGCATTGGGTATGCGCGTGATCGCAACGCGTGCAAGCGGGCGCACTGGACCGGAATTCGTCAGCTATGTCGGTTTGCCGGATGAGTTGCTCAAGTTGGCGAGCGAAGCTGATGTCATTGTGAATGCAACGCCGCTGACACCGGAGACGACAGATATCTTCGACGCGGACTTCTTCGCGCAGATGAAACCGACCGCCTACTTCATCAATATCGCTCGAGGTAAGAGTGTCGTCACGTCCGCGCTCGTCGATGCGCTGGAGAACGGCAAGATCGCCGGCGCCGGACTCGATGTGACCGAGCCCGAGCCGCTGCCCCCTAATCACCCGCTTTGGACGTTGCCGAATGTCATCATCACGCCGCATGTCGCCGGGCGCTCGCATCTCGGATTCTCGGCGCAGATGGACGTCGTGGTGGAGAACGTCAAACGTTACGTCGCGGGCGATCGGATGTTGTCGGTCGTAGATGTGGCTCGCGGTTATTAGGCGGCTTCGCAGCGTGTAGCGTGCGAGGGGACGTGTAGACGTCAGAGCACGAGCTCCGCCTTCTGACGTCTACACGATTGCACGCCCACACGTCTACACGTCCGCAAGAGGAACCGCGCACGCTCTGCAAGCGTTCTTCGGACAACTCTAATGCGGTCACTCCATGTCCGAGAACGCGGTTTCTACCGGCCTGTTCGACGCGGGCCGAAATTGTTGGCGCATCGAGCGTGCGGAACGCGCCGCGTTCTTGATCGACGCCGATGCGTACTTCAAGGCCTTCGTCGCGGCCGCGCGCAAGGCGCATCGTTCCATCCTGATTACGGGCTGGGACTTTCATAGTCGCACGCGTCTCTTGTGCGCGGACGAGCGGGGGAGGGAGCTCGAGCTCGGCCGTTTCTTGAACGACCTCGTGCGGCGCAAACGCGGGCTGCAGATACACATTCTGATCTGGGACTATCCGATGATCTTCGGCCTGGATCGCGAGTGGGCGCCGACCTACGGATTCGGCTGGAAGCCGCGCAGGCGCATTCAGTTCAGATACGACAATACGCATCCGGTCGGCGCATCGCACCATCAAAAGATCGTCGTCATCGACGATGCGCTCGCGTTCTGCGGCGGGATCGATCTGACGTGCAAGCGGTGGGATACCTGCGATCACGCGCCGAACGATGCGAGACGCGTCGTGCTGGGTGCCCCCTACCCGCCCTTTCACGATTTGATGATGGCGGTCGACAGCGATGCGGCGAAGTCGCTCGGAGATCTCGTGCGCGAGCGCTGGCGGCGTGCGACGGGCGAAACGCTTGCACCTGCCTATGTGCGCGGCGCGGATCCGTGGCCCGATACATTGCAGCCGTCGGTGCGGCGGAATCTGCGCGTCGCGGTGTCGCGCAGCGCGCCGCCGTGCGAGGACGCCGAGGCGATCAGGGAGGTGGAGACGCTTTACCTCGATATGATTGCCGCGGCCCGCACATTCATCTACATCGAGAATCAATATTTCACGGCGGAGAAGGTCGGCGACGCGCTTGCTGCTCGTTTGGCCGAGTCCGATGGTCCCGAGATCATCGTCGTGCTGCGCCAACTGAGTCACGGCTGGCTCGAGGAGCTCACGATGCAGACGCTGCGCACGCGCCTCATCGAGAAGCTGCGCGCCGCCGATCGTCACGACCGGTTTCGCGTGTTTTATCCGTACATCGGCGGGCTGAAGGAGGGAACGTGCATCGACGTGCATGCGAAGCTGATGATCGTCGATGACGAGCTCGTGCGTATCGGCTCGGCGAATCTCGCGAATCGCTCGATGGGGTTGGATACGGAATGCGACCTCACGATCGCTGCCGAGGGGCGAGCCGATATCGCGCAGGCGATCGAGGCGCTGCGCTGCGAATTGCTCGGCGAGCATCTCGGCTGCGAGCCGGAGCGAGTGCGCGACGTCGTTCGCGAGAAAGGCAGTCTTCGAGCGGCAATCGACGCGTTGCAGAACGACGAGCGGACGCTCGAGCCGCTGCGCGACCTTGCGCAGGCATCCGATGCCGTGATGAGCGTTGCGAGCGTGGCGGACCCGGAAAAGCCCGTAGCACTCAGCAATCTCGCAACGCTGTTCGGCGCAGATGTGCCCGCGCGTCGCGGCGGGCCCGCGTGGGGAAAGATCGCAACGATCGTCTTTTCGATCGCGGCGCTCGCAGCGCTGTGGAAGCTCACGCCGCTTGCGGAGCTGCTCGAAGCGAATCGCGTGACGCAGTGGGCGCGCGATTTCGGTTCGAAGTGGTGGGCGCCGCTATTGACCGTGTTGGCGTACACGCCGGCCGCCGTCACGATGTTCCCGCGCCCGCTGATCACGTTGTTCGCCGTCGTGGCGTTCGGGCCGTGGCTCGGCTTTCTCTACGCCATGCTCGGCATCGAGCTTTCCGCGTGGCTTACGTTCGTCGCGGGCAAGCGGCTCGATCGCGAAGCCGTGCGCCGTGTCGCGGGCGCGAAGCTCAACGACATCATTCAAGTTCTGCGTCGGCGCGGGCTGCTCGCGATCACCGCGCTCAGGCTCGTGCCGCTCGCGCCCTTTGCCGTCGAAGGCGTCGTTGCCGGCGCGGTGCGCGTGAAGCTGTGGCATTTCATGCTCGGAACGGCAATCGGCATTCTGCCCGGAACGCTCACCTCGACCGTCTTCGGCGACCAGCTCACGGCGGCGATGGAGGATCCGAGCAAAGTGAACTACTGGTTGATCGGCTCGGCGCTCCTCCTGCTCGCATCCGCGACATGGTTTGTGCGCCGCTGGCTCGTGAGCTCCGCTTCCGATCTATCGCGGCCCGATGAGGTGGGCGGCGCGCGTGCCGCCTGAAAGCGATCGGTGCGCGCGTCTGCGAGCAATCGGCAGGAGCGCCGAATTCACGTCTCGATCGCGTCGTACAACGTACACAGTTGCGTCGGCATGGATCGGCGGCGCAAACCTGCGCGCATCGCTCAGGTCATTCGCGAGATGAACGTCGATGTGCTGGCGTTGCAGGAGGTCGACAATCAGCCCGGCGATGACGTCGAATCGATGCAGCTCGAGTACTTGTCGGACGTGCTCGAGATGGCGGCCGTGCCCGGGCTACGGATGATTCGCAGAACGGGCGAGTACGGCAATGCGATCTTGACGCGCTTTCCGATCCTCGCCGTGCGCCGCCACGACTTGAGCTTCCCATTGTGCGAGCCGCGCGGCGCGATCGACGTTCATCTCGACGTGTATGGTCGCACTGTGCGCGTCATCGCCGCGCACCTGGGCTTGCGCCGTCGCGAGCGGCGCTTTCAATGGCAGCGCGTGCTCGAGGCTGTCGCGAGCGAGAAGGACATTCCGACCTGCGTGCTCGGCGATATGAACGAGTGGTATCGCGGCGCGCAGACGCTCAAGGAGGCGCATGCCGTGTTCGGCGAGCCACCCGCGCCCCCGGCGTTTCCATCGTTTCTGCCTCTCCTGGCATTGGCGCGCATCTGGGTGCGTCCGCCGGAGGCGATCGTTGCGATCGAAGCGCACCGTTCGTCGCTCGCTAAAGTGGCATCCGATCACTTGCCGGTGAGAGCGACGATCGATGTTCGTCGTTTAGGCGGCGTCGAGAACGTCAAGAGGGGCGCTGGGCTCTGGGCGCTGGGCTCTGGCCAGAAAGAGCAGCGACGCTGACTCGCATCGAGCTGGGTCTCGACACGCAAATTCGTATTCTGATCTAGATTCCTAAAGCCCAGCCCAGCGCCCGGGCGCGGAGCGCCCCCTTCAGCTGTGCGCGCTCAAGATCCGCATCTTGCTCGCTTCGTACTCTGCTTCCGTCAGTACGCCGAGCTCTCGCAAGCGATGGTGCTCGCGCATTTCATCTCGCAAGAACTGGGGCTTCTCTTGCGGTCGCGCCGCCTTCGCGGCATTGATGTCCTTGATGAGCTCGACGAAGAAGAGCTTGCCGCCGCGCGCGCTGCCGATCCCTCCGGTCACGCTCACGAGCGTTGCGTTGCCGTGCACGCTGCGAAATTGCAGCGACTCCGTCGTGCGGCGAAGAAACAGCAGGAAGGTTCCGACGCTGACGAGCAGCGTGATGAGGGCGGCAATGAATCCCGGGCGGTCCCACGGCGTCGCCGTTGCGGACAAGGCGGAGAGGATCGCGCCCGCCGCAAGCACGACGAGGCCGATCGTCACGATGAGCCAGGTCCAGGAAATCTCGCGTACGCGCACCGGCTTTGCGTTCGCGAAGCGCAGGTCGACGTCGTACTTCTTCGGCAATCCATCCGGTCGTACGGAGCGAACTGAGAGAAAATGATCGTCCAGCAGCGCGAGCTCCGTTTCACATCCCCGCAGCGTGCTCTTGAGAGCGTACGTCGCACGGATCTTGCCGCGCGCACGGCGCACGGAAGGCGGAGCTTCTTCGGGTGCGGATTCAATGGAGATGTGTTCGGCGCGCGCGATCGGCATCCGTGCGACGGTAGGTAAGATCTCTGCTCGCGCGTTCATTGCAGCCCTCGCCGTGCCATGTCCAAGAGCAAGATTCCCTGCTCACAATTTCCCACGCACCGGGCGAGGGAGCGATCGAAATGCTAGGGCGCGCGTGCCGCTCGCAATGAGAACTTCGTCACACGCGTCGCAATACACCGACAATGCTTCAGGGGGGCGTCAGGGGAAAGAGGAAGGGAGGCGGCAACTGTTAAGTCGATTTTTTATGGGCTCTGGGCGATGGGCTCTGGGCTCTGGCCAGAAGTGGAGACGTTGGCTAGATATCAGGCCCCGGCTCCGTGACACATAGCTTCGAGTTTCAGAACCCAGCATTCAGAGAGCAGGCGCATAGCCCATCGCCCAGAGCCCACCGCCTCACTCCATTCCGTCGATGAATCTCAAGAATTCCGCGCGCGTGCGGGCGTCCTCGCGAAAGTCTCCGAGCATCTTGCTCGTGACCATCGACACGCCACGCTTGTGCACGCCGCGAGTCGTCATGCATTGATGAACCGCGTCGATGACGACGCCGACGCCGCGAGGCTTCAAGACTTCGTCGATACAGCGTGCGATTTGCGCCGTTAGCTTTTCTTGCACTTGGAAGCGCCGAGCGTAGCCGTCAACGACGCGCGCGAGCTTGCTGATCCCGACGACTTTGTTCGTGGGCAGATATCCCACGTGCGCGCGTCCTATGATGGGCGCCATGTGATGCTCGCAGTGCGATTCGAACTCGATGTCGCGCAGCACGATCATCTCATCATAGCCTTCGACTTCCTCGAAGGTTCGCCGCAGGTAATCGGCTGGGTCGCTCAAGTATCCCGAGAACCAATCGCGATATGCGCGCACGACGCGCTTGGGCGTGTCCCTGAGCCCCTCCCGTTCGGGATCCTCGCCGGACCAGCGTAGCAGCGTGCGAATGGCTTCTTCTGCCTGTTGCTGAGTAACGGTCGGCGCGAGAGCGTTGGTTTTAGCGGTTTTCTTGTTGGTCATGAGATCAGCGTAGCACCTCGGATAAAAATGCGACGAGCGTCGTCCATGCGCGATGGTCGGCAACGGGGTTGTAGACGAGTCCAGCCGCGGGATTCGCCGCATTGGGGTTCGTGAAAGCGTGTTGTGTGCCGCCGTAGACGTGCACCTGCCAATCCGCACCGGCTCGTGTCATTTCTTCTTCGAAGGCACGAACGTCCTCGGGCGGCGCGAGAGGATCTTCGTGCCCATGCAACGCGAGCACCTTGGCGGTGATGCGCTCTTTAGGTAGATCGTGCGCTTTCAGAAGGCCGTGCGTGCTCACGACGCCGCGAACGTCCGCGCCGCTTCGCGCGAGATCGAGCACGCACAACCCGCCGAAGCAGTAGCCGACCGCCGCAATTCTCTGCGGATCGACTTCCTCGAGCGTGCGCACGGCCGAGAGTGCGGCCCGTATTCTTCGAGCGAGAAGCGCACGATCGTTCAGCAGCGAATTCATGAGAGCGCGGTTCTCTTCGGGCGTCGCGTTCGATGGGCGCTCGCCATACATATCCAACGCAAAGCCCGCGTAGCCTAGCTCGGCGATCCGACGCGCCTTGTTCTCCACGAACTCATCGCGGCCGGCTATCGTATGGCTCACGAGCACGGCGGGACGGCGGCCCGGTCGCGAAGCGTCGAAGGCCAGATACCCTTTGCACAGGATGTCTTCATCTCGATAGGCGATCTCACGCGTCTGAATCATGGCTGCTCCATTGGCTGTTCCAGTCGTACCGCACTGCCTCGACCGTCCGCTGCGGGAAGTCCACGAAGCGCGACGCTGTAAACGTGCGCGGCAGGCGGACGCCGGCTACCATTCGGCGTCGCTCGCCAGAAGGACGAAAAGATGCGCAAAAAGGTTCTCGCGATCGTGGTCGCCCTCGCCGGGACGTCTTCGGCGCAGGCGGAGATACTCAGTGCTGCGGCGAATGGTTTCAACATTCGCCATGTCGTGGAAGCCCCCAATGTTGCGCCGCCGGTGGTGTGGGCTGCCCTCGCGGACGTTGCGAAGTGGTGGGATCCCGACCACACCTACTCCGGCGATGCCAACAATTTGCGCTTGGACCCGTATGTGCAGGGGTGCTTCTGCGAGAAGCTGAGCCTTTACGCGGGAATCGAACACGCCCGCGTCGTCTATGCTCAACCCGCGAAGACGTTGAGATTGAGCGGAGCGCTAGGGCCGCTCCAAGAGTTCGGCATCAACGGCAGCATGACGTGGCAGATCGAGGCTGCCGGCGGCGGCTCGCGCATCACGTTTACTTATAATGTCGGCGGGTTCGCCGATCGCCCGCTTGCCGACTGGGCGCCGATCGTCGATGAGGTGCTCGGCGGTCAGGTGGCGCGGCTCGGACGATATCTCACGGCGGGCAGTCCGGAGGAGAAGGCGTCCGAAGACGCGACGCCCTAGCGGCGCGCCACCGTCGCCAGAGGAACTCCGGTAGGGAGTCGACGTTCCAATTGCTGTTCTTCAACGAGACGTTGGTCATGTTCATTCGCCGCCTTCTTCTAATAGTCGCGCTCGCGTTCACGGGTACTGCCTGTCAAACGGTGCAAACGACTCAGCCCGGTGCGGTCGGCGTAGAGCGCAAGCAGCTCATGCTCGTCTCCGAGGAGCAAGTCGAAAAAGGCGCTCAGGAGGCTTATCAGCAGGAGCTGAACAAGGCTCGCAGTCAGAAGGCGCTCAACGCGAATCCGGAGCACTATCGACGCGTGCAGCGGATCGCGCAGCAGCTCATTCCCCATACGGCCGTCTTTCGACCGGATGCCACGCAGTGGAAATGGGAAATCAACGTGCAGACATCCGAAGACGTCAACGCGTACTGCATGCCCGGCGGCAAGATCATGGTTTATACGGGTCTCATCGAGGCGCTCGATGCGACCGATGCGGAGCTTGCCGCCGTCATCGGGCACGAGATTGCGCATGCGCTGCGCGAGCATTCGAGAGAACGCATTTCGCGCGCTTACGCGGAGCAATTGGCGTTGACGGGCGTAGCGGTCGCGACGGGTGCGAGCGACAGCGTGATGTCGATCGCAAGTCAAGTCTCCGCCGTGACGTTTACGCTGCCGCACAGTCGCGAGCAGGAGGCAGAGGCCGACCGCATCGGACTCGAGCTGATGGCGCGGGCCGGCTTCGACCCGAATGCTGCGATCACCTTGTGGCAGAAGATGGGCAAGCTAGGCGGAGGCGGTCCCCCGGAGTTCCTGAGCACGCATCCTTCGAGCGCATCGCGCATCCGGGATCTGGAAGCGAATGTGCCGAGAGTCCTCCCGCTCTACAACGCCGCGTTGAAGTGACGCGCTCCGCCGCGAAGCGGGGAAGCGTTTTCGGCGACTGACGCTTCGTTGCAAGAGAATGTAGCCGTCACCCGTCACCTCAACGCCACGCCCAGCGCGATGAACGCGACGATCAGCGATATCCCAGATCCGACGGTCAGCCATAGGAGCCGGCGATGCAGCACCGTCACCGCTTTCGTCAGCGTCGCGATCTGCTCGGCCATCTGACTGACCAACTCGGCCTGCCGCCGCTCGTTCTCCACGAGCGCGGCGACGCGGGCGGCCAACTCGTCCGTCGTTTGCGGCGTTCCGGGCGCGATGCCCTGCGCGGGGGACTTGGTCTTCCGCAGCAGTTCGCGCGAGACATCCAGAATCGAAGGGACGAGGTGAACGATTTGTAGCCAAGGGACGGCCATGAGGCGGTGCTCCACGTCGACGGACGGCCCATCCTAAGGCATAAGCGTCGCCAGAGTATCCTCGAACCGCCTAGGCTCGTCGGCGCCGCACGTTGCCGCAGATCGTAGAAGGTCTCTTCGAGCGCGAACGAGCGAAGCCTCAGGTGGGATCGCGTGCGTTCTCGATCTGAGCGAGATATTCGCTACGGCTGATGAACCCGTCGCCGTCCGTATCGATGTACGCGAAATTATCGGATAGCTCCCTGTCGACGCCCGCTTCGGTTCTGCTGATCTGGTTGTCCGCGTTCCGATCGAGCGAAGCGAACGTCTCGGCATCGACTTTGGCCTTTGCGACTTGGGGCTTGTCGCCCGCGGTCGCAGAGGTGCACAGCGATAGGGCTGCGAGTGCGCCGATGAGCTGCTTCATAGTGAGGTTTCTCCTGAAACTGCCTTGTTGCGTGGCTCGCCTTCTGAGCATCTCGACGAGGCCGCTATAGATAGCGGTGCTCCTGTGAACGGATACTGAACTCGCCCTCGTGCGACCTGTCCGCCGTTCAACGCAGTCCGTTGTCTCGGAGTTCCTACAACGTCCATCCGGCGGGCATTTTCGGTTCGTGGCGCGAAAGACTGTCGCAGGGCGCGCACAGTGGGATCATACGTCACTGTCCAACGCCCCAACGTGGGGATTCAGCCTTTTGCCGCTCTTTAGAAAACTTCACCCGAGACCGGGGGAGAGTAGGGCGGAACAGGCGACCATTGCGCCCGTGCGAGCCGCGAGGTAAACATCGCGGCACCCGCCGCAGATAGCGGCTTTCAGCGGTAGCACGAGCGGCCGTGTCAACGAACTTGCACAAACTGGACCCCCGTTTTTCCATGACCCAGCCTCCTTCCTTGCTGATCGTCGATGATGACCGCGAATTGGGGCAGATGCTCACCGAATATCTGAGCGGAGAGGGCTTCAATGTGTCCGTTCTGCGCGACGGCGCAGAGGCGCTCGAACATTTGATCAACGAGCCGAATCCCGCGGATCTCGTGATTCTCGACGTCATGCTGCCCTCTTTGAGCGGCTTCGAGGTGCTGCGGCGCTTGCGAAGAAGCCTTTCCGTGCCGGTCATCATGCTGACGGCGCACGGTGCGGACGTCGATCGCATCATCGGGTTAGAGCTCGGTGCCGACGATTATCTCGCGAAACCCTTCAATCCGCGCGAGCTCGTCGCGCGTGTGCGGGCCGTGCTACGACGCTTCTCTCCGCGCGATACGGACGCGCCCGCGCATCCGGTTTCGATCGGCCCGCTACGGCTCGATCCCGCGATTTTCGAAGTGACGCTTTCGGGTGAGGCCGTGCGGCTCACGGGAACGGAGCTCAGGTTGCTGGAGGTGCTCATGCGCTCCGCCGGTCAAGTGCAGTCGCGCGAATCGCTGACCGAGCGCGTGCTCGGCAGACGCCTGACGCCCTACGACCGCAGCATCGACACGCACGTGAGCAACTTGCGCCGCAAGCTCGGTCTCGGCGAGAACGGGTTGCCCGAAATTCGCAGCATTCGAGGTGCAGGCTACGTCTTGATCCCGAACGGCGAGGCGCGAGCGGAAGCAGCCCGATCATGAAGACGCTCTTTCTACGCATCTTCTTTGCGTTCTGGGCGGCGATGCTCGTTGTGCTCGGGACGACCGCCGGCGTCGCATACTATCGATTCCACGAGGTCAAGCGCGTCAACGTCGATATCAAGGAGCTCGCGAACGAGGCCGCGGCACTCCTTCGATCCGACGGTACGCAGGCGCTTCCCGCATGGATCGCGGATTCCGAGCGCAAGTACAAGGAGCGGAGCATCTTCATCGTCGACTCGACCGGCGATGACGTGCTCAAGCGTCCGCTGCCGCATCACCTGCGCAAGTATGTGGGTCGATTGCAGGATGCCGGGCTGCTCGGTCGAAACAAAATAGACAGCCGCGACATCGACGATCCGCTCCTGCTCACGCCGCTGTTCACCGACCGCGACGGTACGGTGTACTCGCTCATGATCAGCGGGCCGAGCTGGCCCATGAACATGTTGAACGCCACGGACGTGCGTATCGTCGTGCTCGCATTCGCGTTGCTCACGAGCGCTTTCGTGTGTTGGTGGCTCGCGCGTTACGTGAGCAAGCCGGTCGAGCGGCTACAGTCGAGCGCTCGCTCGATCGCCGCGGGCAATCTGGAAGCCCGCGTCGGAACGGAATTCTCTCGCCGCAAGGACGAGCTTGGCGTGCTCGCTCGAGACTTCGACGCCATGGCCGATCACGTCCGTGCTCTGATCGCATCGAAGGAAGACCTGCTGCGCGGCATGTCGCACGAGCTGCGCTCGCCGCTCGCGCGCCTACGCGTGGCGCTCGGCCTTGCACGTCGCTCGGGCGAAGATCTCGCGAGACAACTCGATCGTATCGAGCTCGAAACGGAGCGCCTGGATACGTTGATCGGACAGATGCTGCAGCTCTCGCAGCTGCGCGCGGCGGAGCCGGTCCATACGCGCGAGCCCGTTGACGTGGCAACGCTCTTGGGCGAGGTCGTGGAGGACGCGCGGCTCGAGGCGAGCGCGGTGAACAAGCGGGTGGAGGGTGCCGAGCGCCGGAATCATCGTCGACGGCGAGCAACGCTTGCTGCGAAGCGCGATCGAGAATGTATTGCGCAATGCCATCCGATTCGCGGACACCGGAACGGCCGTGATGGTGAAGCTGCGCTTCGAGCACGGCCGAGCGACGATCTTGATCGAGGATCGAGGGCCCGGCGTACCGCCCGCGGAGCTCGACAACATCTTCGAGCCTTTCTACCGCGTCGCGGCCTCCCGCGATCGCGACAGCGGCGGCACGGGGCTTGGCCTTGCGATCACGTGGCGAGTCGTCGCGCTGCACGGCGGTCATGTCGTTGCGCGCAACGCGTCGGGCGGCGGCTTGATCGTGCAGATCGAGCTGCCGGCGCGTTCGGTGCACGCGAGCGCAGCATAACTATGGGCCTGGGGCTCGGGGCGTGGGGCTTGGGTCAGAGCGCCTCGGAATCGGCGTCGATGACACCTAGTCGATGACACCTAGAGTTTATTCGCAACTGCGCGAGTCCACGCGTCTGCTGCTCTGAGTAGCATTCGTGGTTCTGGCCCAATCCCCACGCCCCGAGCCCCAGGCCCATAGCTCATTTTCCATGCGTTCGCGACACCTGCTGCGCGAGCGCATGATTCCGCAGGAGCTGGGCGCGGGTGCGAATCGCGCTGATCTGCTCCTGCGTCGCGGCGGCGTCGTCGTGACGTGCCGTCAGGACTTTTCCTTGTAAGTCGAATTCCAACAAGAGCGTGCCGGCACCAGCGAGCGGCGCACCCTCGTAGCGCATCAAGCGCGCGCCCTGAAAGGTGTAGCTGCCGGGTACGGACTCCGCGCCTCGTTCGCGCTGCTCCTCGATACGCACGAGCGACTCTCCGCGAAAGCGCGGCGTATAGCGGCTCGTGATACCGCCCGCGTTGGTCGTGAGCTGCCAGCTTTTCTCTGCATCGGCAGCGGGTGGGGCGACCACGAGCGGTGCGGTGGGCGCTTCGCTCCGACTCATGCCGGATTCCTTCGCGGCGTCGCAAGCCGCCATCGACATGCATGCGGTGAAGCTCAAGAGCAGAGGAACCCATTCACGGCGAGTCGCGTTCATGGCTTCGTTCTTCGCAGATGTAGTACACGGTGTGCAAGACGTAGTGCGTCTGTCTGCGGCGACAAGCGCTGAACATAAGTGGAGTCTCGATTCATCGGATCGACGCACTGAGGTGCTCCGCTGTGGCGAACGTGATGCAGCTCACGCGACGAGATTCGTCGTTCCTCTAGGCTGCCGACGTCCACGCTGTCCCATCCTCGGAGGAATTTGATGAGCGTTCCCAACTCTCAAGCCGTGCGCCGCGACGTCGCGTCCAACTTGCGTGCTGCCCCTGCCGCGCAGCGGCCGGTCGCACGAGCCGGCACGCCGCGCATCGGCTTCGCGCCAAAGGATAGCGATGGCGAAGGCTCATTCAAGATCAATCTATCCGACCTCGACATCCCTCGTCCGCAGGATCAACTGGAAGTCGACGGTTTGAAGCCTACGCTGCTCAGCCGATTGCTCAATTTGTTCTCGTGACGGGATGACGCGTGGCTCGTGACTCGTGATTAGCGGGTCGAAAGAGAGGGTCGCGCGGGCGCTTGAGCACCCTCTTACGAATCACGAGTCACGAGTCACGAGCGGGCTCCGTCCTGCTCCGCTCGCCGGTGGCGAGCCGCAACTCGCCGGTAAATATTTCTCTGCTCCTGGTTTTAGGTATGCTTGCCTCGCGCATCGGGCAGCTCTACGCGGAGAATGTTTATGGCAGGTTGGATCCTCTTGGCGGTCATCGTCCTCGTCGCGTTCTTCTTCATCTCGATCTACAACCGACTCATTGCCGGGCGGAACGCATACAAGAATGCGTTTGCTCAGATCGACGTGCAACTGACGCGCCGGCACGATCTCATCCCGAATCTCGTCGAAACCGCCAAGGGCTACATCAAGCACGAGCGCGAGACGCTGGAAGCCGTCATCGCGGCACGTAACGCTGCAGTGACCGGGCTCAAGAACGCGGCGGCGCATCCGGACGATCCGAATGCGGTTCAGCAGCTCGCCGGCGCGGAGAACGCGCTGACGGGCGCGCTCGGCAGACTGTTCGCGCTCGCCGAGGCCTATCCTGATCTCAAGGCGAATCAGAACATGATGCAGCTCTCCGAGGAGCTCACCTCGACGGAGAACAAAGTCGCGTTCGCACGGCAGGCATTCAACGATGCGGTCATGAACTACAACAACCTGCGCGAAGTGTTTCCGAACAGCATCGTCGCAGGCATGTTCTCCTTCCAGCCCGCTCAGCTGCTCGAGATCGAATCGCCCGAGAAGCGCGCGGTGCCGCAGGTGAAGTTCACCTGAACAATGGCTGGAGGCTGGGAGCTGGAGCTAGAGCACGCTCTGCGTGTTTCTTCTCTGCCTGCTCCAGCCCCCAGCCGCGTCTGCCCATGAACTTCTTCCAGCGCCAAGACGAAGCCCGTCGCGCCTCGCGACGGCTCGTGGTTTTGTTCGGACTTGCGGTGATCGCCGTCGTCGTTGCCGTCGATCTCGTCGTGGCGTTCGCACTTGCGCAAGCGCAGACCTATTCGAGCGGTGTCTCGCCGTCGCTGTCGGAGTGGATGCGCGCGAACGCGGATACCCTCGTCGCGACTTCGCTCATCGTCGTCGCCATCATCGGCTTTGCGAGTCTTTACAAGACCGTCGTGCTGAGCGGCGGCGGCGGAGTCGTGGCGCAGGCCTTGGGCGGCGTGCGCGTCTCGGCGGATACGACCGATCCCGATGAGCGGCGTCTGCTGAACGTCGTCGAGGAAATGTCGATCGCATCCGGCGTGCCGATGCCGGAGGTCTATCTCCTCGAGCACGAAAGCGGCATCAACGCCTTTGCAGCCGGGCACAATCCGGCGAACGCCGCGATCGGCGTGACTCGGGGGGCGATCGAAACGCTCAACCGTTCGGAGCTGCAGGGCGTCATCGCTCACGAGTTCAGTCACATTCTGAACGGCGATATGCGCCTCAACGTACGGCTCATGGGCTTGCTCTTCGGGTTGCTGGTGATCGCGGTCATCGCGCGGACGGTCATGCGCGTCGCACCGCGCGGGCGCGATCAGAAAGGAGTCGGTCCGGCGATCGTTCTCGTTGCGCTCGCGGTCCTCGTCATCGGCTACGTCGGGCTCTTCTTCGGGCGTTTGATTCAGGCGGCGGTCTCGCGCCGTCGCGAAGCGCTCGCGGATGCCTCCGCCGTGCAGTTCACGCGCGATCCGACGGGGTTGCGCAACGCGCTCGTGAAGATCGGTGCGGCTTCCTCCGGATCGCGGCTTGCGCATCCCGAAGTCGATGAAGTCGCGCACATGCTCTTTGCGCCGGGCATGCGGCGCTTGTTCGCGACCCATCCGCCGTTGCTCGAGCGTTTGAAAGCGATCGATCCGCATTTCGATCCTGCCGAGATCGACCGTGTGCGCGCGCAGCAGCTCGAGCAACGCTCGGCCGCGGCGGCCCCGAAGAGGACGCAGCCGGATGCCCAAGAGCGGCTCGCAGCGGTGCTCACCGTACCGCTCGCGGCTGTTGCGGGCTCGGTCGCAAACCCGTCGACCGAACATCTGCTGCTCGCGCGCGATATACGCGAGTCGCTGCCGGAAGCCATCACGCGGGCCGCCCGCCATCCGTCCACGGCTCGAGCGCTACTGCTCACGCTTGCGCTCGATGGCCGCGGCGATGCGCGGGAGCGTCAGAGGCGATACATCGAGCAGCAGCTCGATGCGCAGACGGTCGCAATCATGAGCGAACTGGAGGCGAGCGTGGACGCGCTTCAGCCCGAGCAGCGCCTTCCTGCGCTCTCGAGCAGCTTCCCTGCGCTGCGGCAGCTATCGCGCGACGAGCGCCTGCGTTTGATGGCGTGTCTCAACGGCATGTTGCAGCGAGAAGGGGAACTTTCTCTGCATCGATACGTGCTGCGCAAGCTGGCGCAGGTCCATCTGCGCGACTCGGTCGAGCCCGCGGCACGCGCTCGATCACTGTCGCTCGACCAAGTGCGCAACGACGCGCAAGTTCTGTTCGCGGTGCTCGCGCGGCATGGGCATCACGGCGAGGCGGAGTCGAGGCGGGCGTACGAAGCGGGGATGCATCATCTGTATCCGCGCGTACGACCTGAATACGCGCTCCCTTCACCGTGGGTTGCCCCGCTCGACGTGGCGCTCAGCCGGCTCGATCAGCTCCCGTCCGCGGGAAAAGAGCAGCT
>Ga0079224_100005563_pt1 | contig 16564 bp, 11 predicted proteins | sample Stecom2015_FD_80414 | JGI IMG/M metagenome (GOLD analysis project Ga0079224, IMG submission 80414) | Agricultural soil microbial communities from Utah to study Nitrogen management - Steer compost 2015 | ecosystem: Environmental > Terrestrial > Soil > Agricultural land | place: USA: Utah... | reverse complement strand
GCGAGGCGCTCCTGGACCGGGGCGCCGGAGTCCAGCGCCAGGTCGCGGCCGGTGATGCCGAGGTCGAGCTCGCCGGAGCCGACGTAGACGGCGATGTCCTTGGGCCGCAGGAAGTAGAACTCGACCTGGTTCTGCGGGTCGAGGACGCTCAGCTCGCGGGAATCGGTGCGCTTGCGGTAGCCGGCCTCGGCGAGGATGGAGGTGGCCGATTCCGACAGCGAGCCTTTGTTGGGGACTGCTACGCGCAGCATGGGGAGGATTGTCCTTCCGAAGGGTGGAGGTATCGGGCGGAGAACGCGTCCGTCACAGATGTCGGTACACGTCGTCGAGCGTCAGCCCCCGGCCCACCATCAGCACCTGGACCCAGTACAGCAGCTGCGAGATCTCCTCGGCCAGGGACTCGTCGCTCTCGTGTTCCGCGGCGAGCCAGACCTCGCCTGCCTCCTCGAGAACCTTCTTACCCTGGGTATGCACGCCGGCGTCCAGGGCGGCCACGGTGCCGGACCCCTCGGGACGGGTGACGGCACGCTCCTGCAGCTCGGCGAACAGGGATTCGAAAGTCTTCACGGGGGACATTCTCTCAGATCCCGGCATCCGCCCCGCACACGCCACCGGGTTCACCCCGCCGACTGTCCCCCGCACCCGGTCCCGGCCTCGGCGATCGAGGTCGGACCGGGTGCGGGGAGACCGTCTCAGCGGTGGCGGTTCACTCCCCCGGCGCCAGCAGCGCCGCCAGTTCGGCCACCGCGATCCGCAGCTGCTCGGCGAAGGCGTGCATCTGGTCGGCGACCGTGGCCGGGGTGGCCAGGTACAGGTTCCAGCGATCCGGCAGCAGCACGTAGGCGATGCCGATGCAGCGCGAGCTGGTGGAACCGAAACCGAAGTACTCGATGTTCACCGAGGGCGCGGAGCTGGTGCTCAGGTAGTCGTCACGCATGATCGTCCAGCCCGGGCTGTCGTAGAGCGCGATGGGCTCGGTGACGCCGAGCTCGGCGCCGCGGCGACGCTGGATCCACTGCAGCTCCCACAGATGCTGCTCGGGCGCGTCGCCGGCCTGGCACTGCTGGGCGCGGGCCACGTGCTTGTCGGCGGCGGTGCGGGCCGCCGCCAGCCTGGCCGCGTGGTCGGCGGCCGGGTCGAGCATGGCGTCGACGAAGGCGATCATCTCCGGGGTGACCACGCGCATGGCCTCGGTGCGGCCGTTGCGGTACTGCCTGGTCGCGATGGATTCATAGGTTGCCCCGGTCACACCTTTGCTGCGCCGGTGCGCCAGCTGGTAGGCCAGCTGGGCGAAGGCGTCGGGAGAGATCTTCAGCCGCTTGGCCGCGGCCGTGCCGAAGTCGGGGAAGCTGACCGTGGTGGTCGCGGTGGCGGCGGCGTAGTCGGCGAAGTCCTTGCCCGCGGCCTTGATGCGCTGGCGCAGCTCGGCGTCGAGCACGAACTCCACGCGCTCGATCTCGGGCGTGCCCTGCGAGCGCGCCCCCGCCGACTCGGCGTGGTCGGCGGCGGTCCGTTCGAGCAGTGTGTCGACGAAGGACAGGATCGTGGTGCCGTCCAGGCCGCAGTGCTCGACGTTGATGCCCGCGCTGCCGTCGGCGAAGACGATGAACGAGATCGACTTGTCGAAGTAGCGGTTGGCGCTGTCGCCGTGCAGCAACTGGTCGCAGGCGTGCAGGGTGTCGCGGGGCGCGAAGTCTTCCAGGCACACGCAGAACAGCGCGGTCTCGATGGTGTCGAGCGCGGCCACGTTCGCGGGCTCGGCGCGCAGCAGCTCGCGGTCGGCGGCCCATTCGGCACGGGCCTTGGTGGTCAGGTGGCCCACGCTGGTGTCGGGCTCGGCGGGCCGCGCGCCGGCCTCCAGCACCGCGCGCAGCCCCGCGGCCAGCTCGTCGAGGGTGTGGGGGACGCCCTCGGCGCCGATGACGTCGAGCCGGAACACGTGCCCGTGGTGGAAGACCGCGATGTGGCGCTCCCGCGAGGGGCCGGGCCAGGCGTCGGTGTAGGGCACGCGCACGGTGTCCTGCTCGGCGCCGGGGATGCGGGTCTCGGAGAACAGGTACTTGTTCTGCCACATCGACAGCCGCTTGCCGCGCTGGGTGGCGGGCGGGATCTCCTCGCGGTCCAGCGCCAGCTTGTAGTCCACCGCCGCCAGGGTGAGGGCGGCCGCGCGCGAGATCTGGTCGGGCGGGGTCGAGGCGGCCAGGGTGGTGTCGTCGCGGAAGAGGAAGAAGAAGTTGGCGTTCAACGCGATCCGGTCCCGCCTGCCCAGGTAGCGCGAGGGCCAGAACTGGTCGAGCCAGCTGCCGACGCCGGGGGTGGCGTCGTACTCGGCCAGCGCCGCGTGCAGGACGGGGCCCGGCCCGTCGAGCAGCTCGCGCACCGCCGTCTCGGTGGCGGCCAGTTCGTCGGCGGTCAGCAGCGGCGAGCACCACTCGAGGAAGCGCTCGGCGCTGGCCTCGAGGGTGGGCAGCGGTACGCGGGGCAGCTCGTCTTCGGCGGCGAAAGTGCGTTCGGTCAACTCGAGTCCTCGTCTCGGGAGGTGCGCCGGCCTCGGCGGGCGGCGCGGGGGTAGGCGGAAAAGGGTCGCTCGTGCCGGAGGATCACGTGTGTCCTCGATCCTCCGGCACGAGCGGGTGTTTCGCCAAGGCCCTGCGCGGGTCCGCGATCGGGCACTGCGGCCCGGACGGTGACCGGGGCGCGGCGGGGTGGGTGGTCGTCGGGTGGCGTCGGCTCAGGCGCGACGCCCCTGGTCGGGGCGGGAGACGAACAGCCGGGCGCACAGCCAGCCCTCGCTCTCGTTGCCCTCGGTGTCGATGCCGTTGTCGGCCAGGCTGTTCAGCACGTGCCGTTGTTCGGTCGCGGAGGCGAACCGGCGCTGCCGGAACAGGCCGGGCCGCTGTTCGGTGCGGTAGCCGAGGGCGTCGAGTTCGGCCGCGATCGGGCCGAAGTCGAACATGCGCAGCACAAAGTGCGCCATCCACGGCAGCCGGTCACCGCTCGCCGCGGCGATCCTGGTGACGGTCTTCTCGGTGACGTAGCCGATGCAACCGGTGGAGACGACGAGGTCGGCGCGGGAGAGGATCGCGCGCTGTTCGTCGGTGGGATCGGCGGATTCCAAGTCGGCGTGCACGCTCTCGTGCAACAGTCCGGCCTCGGCGGCATAGTCGAGCGCCGGGCGGGAGGCGTCGATGCCGACGAAACGCACGCCGGGCCAGGCGTCGCGGGCGGCGAGCCGGGCGCGGTCGCGCTCGATGAGAGTGGCGCGGTCGACGTCCTCGCCTGCGGCGCGATAGTGCCCGGCCAGTTCCCCGATGCCGGTGTCGAAGCGCAGCAGAGCGGCGTTGACGCCGTAGGAGCAGCCGATGTCGAGCACGGTCACCGGGCCGTCGGCATCCGCGGCGCCGTAGGTCGCGGCGCGGAAGTCGCGGATCTGTTGTTCGAAGAAGGGTCTTGCCAGTTCCGGTATCCGATAGTCCAGTTCGGACATCCGGGCGTAGTACTCGCGAGGGTCGGGACGGTCGTAGATGTCGTCGAACGAGGCTTTCCCGGTGGTGTGTAACGGCACTGGCACGTGTCTCGGTTTCCCTTCGGGTCGGAACTGACTCAGTCGAGTAGTCGGTCGCTCCTGACGGCCTCCGCCGCGGCGACGTGCTCGGGCAGGACGCGGCCGAACAGCTGACGGGTGCGTTCGACGGTGCCGATGACGCCGGGACGGTCGGTGTAGGCGAAGATCGCCGAATGGCGTTGCGAGGCGCCGGAGACCGTGGACACGCGGTGCAGGGAGTAGCGGCCCTGGAACAACTGCAGATCGCCGGGGCGCAGGTCGAGGCGGCGCACCAGGTGCCCGCCGGAGCCGGTGAGCACCGCCCGCACGTCGTCGAAGTGTTCCTCGGCCGGGGTGCGGATGCCGGGGCAGTACTCGAAGACGCCGCCCGCGTCGGGCTCACGGGTCAGCATGGAGACGGTGAACTCGTTGGTGTCGAAGTGCCAGGGGTGCGACATGCCCGGGGCCACCACGTTCAGGCACAGCCCGGCCAGCGGGTCGGCGTATTCGTGCAGTTCGTCGCGGCCGAAGCAGTCGGCGACGAAGCGCTGGAAGTGCGCGTCGACGTAGAGCCGGTGGATCAGCGAGTCGGCGGGGATGCGGTCGCGCGGGACGAAGGCGTTGCCGCGCTCGAGCACGATGCGGCCGGGATGGTCCGACGGCAGTTCGGTGTCGAGCGGGATGTTGTAGGCGTTGACCCGCTCGGTGCGGTAGTAGGCGTGCGGGGCCATCCCCTCACCCTGCTCACGCAGGGTGTCGAGCAGTTCGGGGCGGATGAACTCGCGGAGCACGGTGCACCCGGATTCGGCGAGCTCGGCCCGCGCTGTCGCGACCGCCTCCCGCCACCGCGCGCCGCCCGGCTCCCGCAGCGGATACCTTGCGGTGTCGACGATTTCGTCCAGCACGCCGATCGTTGCCATACCGATATTGTCGGTCAGCGCGTCTCGGACACGCCCGGAATCGGGAAAGATCATCGGTGAAGACCGTCACAGCGCGATTTTTCGGCTATCCGCGCGCGGATTCGGCTGGCGCACAGTCGGTTACCGAAAGACCGACCGGGCGGTTCAGCGAGCGAGCAGCAACGCCTCGTGCAGATGGTCGACGGTCAGGCCCATGAGCGAATCGCGCAGCACCCGTCCCGGCGCGCGCGGAACCGGGATCTCGCAGGGCACCACGATCACCGCGCAGCCTGCCGCGGCCGCGGCCCTCGCCCCGGTCGGCGAGTCCTCCACGGCGACGCAGTGGCGCGGATCGACGCCGAGCAACTCGGCGGCACGCAGGTAGGGATCGGGCGCCGGCTTGCCCTCGGCGACCTCGTCCCCGCACACCGAGACGTCGAAGTGGTGCCTGCCGATGGTGTCGAGGCCGAACTCGGTGAGCGAGCGGATGGTGTTGGTCACCAGCGCCATGGGCAAGCCGCTGTCGCGCACCACAGCGAGCGCGTCGGCGGCGCCGGGACGCCACGGGATGTCGCCGGTCATCAGCTCGGCCACCCGCCGCTCCAGGAAGTCACCGGCCTCGGTCAGCGCTCGCGGGGTCGGGTCGGCGCAGAGGCCGTCGAACATGATCCGCAGCGCGTTCGGCCCGGACGCGCCGATCAGCGCGTGCCGCAGCTCGTCGGTCATCTCACCGCCGAGCCGCACCGCCAGCTCGCGCACCGCCACATCCCACAGCTTCTCCGAGTCCAGCAGCGTGCCGTCCATGTCCCACAGGACCGCCGCGAGTCGCCCCGTCATCTGCGTCCTCCCACCATCTGTCCGCCCACGCCCTCAGAGGCCGGAGCCGGAGATCAGCGTGCGATCGCCCTCGCGGGTGACGGTGATCCAGCGGTTCTCCGCCGCGACCGTGCCGTCGGTCTTGACGTAGGTGAGCGAGACGGTCGCGCGGTCGGGCCCGTTCGGGGTGACCGCGTCCACGCTGACCGAGCGGATGGACGACCAGAACGACGAGTAGGAGCCGAAGCCGCCGGTCTGCGCCTGATAACCGGGCGAGAGCTGCGCCCACGCGCCCGCGATGTCGCCGGGCAGCATGGCGTAGTAGTCGCGCGCGAACTCCGCCGCGTCGGCGGGCGCAGGCGCGGCGGTCGTGGTGGTCGGCGCGGCCGTCGTCGTGGTCTGTTCCTCGTCGGAGGTGGCGGATCCGCCGGTGTCGCTGAAGGTACCGGCCGCGGAGGTGGCGCCGGCGGGCACCGAGGGACCGGCCAGGTTCTCCCCCTCGCCGGATTGCCTGGTCAGCAGCAGGACCACCGCCAGCGCGAGCACCGCCACCGCGGCGACGGCGGCCAGCAGCAGCGTGGTCCGGCGCGAACCCTCCCGTTGCGCGGGGGCGGACTGCTGCCCATGACCGCCCACCGGCGCGATCGGCGGGGCGGCGGGCCCGGCGACGGGCGCGGGCGGGGCGGGCTGTGGTCGCGGCTGCGGCGGCCTGGCCTGGGCGGGCCGCGCCGAGGCGGCCGCGGGACCGGAGAGCACCGCGGTGGCCTCGGCCCCGGGCGATGGCAGCACCTTGGTCGCCCCCGGCGGGCCGGGCAGCCGGGGCGCGCGACCCGCGGCCACGTCGGCCAGGGCGCGCGCCGCCTCCCGCATGGTCGGCCTGGCCCCCACGTCCACCGACAGCAGGCTCATCAGCACCGGCGCGAGCGGGCCCGCGTTGCGCGGCGGGCTCACCTCGCCGAGGGCGACGGCGTGCAGGACCGCCAGCGGGTTGTCGCCCTCACCGAAGGGCGGCGCGCCCTCGACGGCGGTGTAGAGCGTGGCGCCGAGGGCGAACACGTCCGAGCCGGGCAGCGGGTCCTCGCCGCGTGCCACCTCCGGTGCGAGATAGGCGGGGGTGCCCGCGAGCAGGCCGGTCGCGGTGACCGTGACATCGCCGACGGCCCGCGAGATGCCGAAGTCGGTGAGTTTGACCGTGCCGTCGTCGGCCACCAGCAGATTGGCCGGCTTGACGTCGCGGTGCATGATGCCCGCGTCGTGCGCGGCGGCCAGCGCGGAGGCCGCCTGCGCGCCGATCTCGGCGACCGCGAGCGGCGGCAGGGTGTGCCCGCCTGCGATCTTCACCGCCAGGCTCGGCGCGTCCATGTACTCCATCACCAGCCACGGCTGGCCGTCCTCCTCGGCGACGTCGAAGACGGTGATGGCATTGGGGTGGTGCAGCCGGGCGGCGATGCGGCCCTCGCGCATGGCGCGCCGCTTGGCCTCCTTGGCCTGCTCGGGAGTGAGGCCGGGGGTGAGCAGCAGCTGCTTGACCGCGACCACGCGCTCCAGCCGCTCGTCGGTGGCGCGCCACACCACCCCCATGGCACCGCTGCCCACCTTCTCGGCCAGCCGGTACCGTCCCGCGATCAGCCGGTCCGCCGTCATCTGGTCGTGCCCTTCCTCACCCGAGCGTCCACCCGAAAGAACCCTCCACCCCGCGCCGGGTCTCAGGCGTTGAAGTACTTGGCCTCTGGGTGCAGCAGCACGAACGCGTCGGTCGACTGCTCGGGATGCAACTGCAATTCCTCGGACAGGACCACGCCGATGCGGTCCGCCTCGAGCAACTCGACCAGCTTGGCGCGGTCCTCGAGGTCGGGGCACGCGCCGTAGCCGAAGGAGTACCGCGCGCCACGGTAACCCAGTTTGAAGTACTCCTGCACATCGTCGGGATCGGATTCGGCGACCGGACGGCCGTCGAGCACCAGTTCCTCGCGCACCCGCCGGTGCCAGTACTCGGCCAGCGCCTCGGTCAACTGCACGCCGATGCCGTGCACCTCGAGGTAATCGCGATAGTTGTCGGCGGCGAACAGCTCGTTGGCGAAGTCGGCGATGGGCTGGCCCATGGTGACCAGCTGGAACGGCAGCACGTCGACCTGCCCTCGTTCACGCGCGTGCGCCCTGGACCGGATGAAGTCGGCGATGCACAGGAACCGGTCGCGCTGCTGGCGCGGGAAGGCGAACCGGAACCGTTCCGGCGCATCGGGTTCCGGCTCGGTGAGCACGATCACCTCGTCGCCCTCCGACACGGCGGGGAAGTAGCCGTAGACCACCGCCGCGTGCTGGAGCACGCCCTCGGTGGCCAGCCGGTCCAGCCACGCGCGCAGCCGAGGACGGCCCTCGGTCTCCACCAGCTCCTCGTAGGTGGGACCGTCGCCGCCGCGCTGCCCGCGCAGACCCCACTGGCCGAGGAACAGCGCGCGCTCGTCGATGAGACCCGAATACTCGTGCAGGGCAAGACCCTTCACCACGCGGGTGCCCCAGAACGGCGGCACCGGCACCGGCACGTCGGCGGCCACGTCCGAACGCTCGGGCACCACGACCGGGGTCTCGGCGGCCTTGCGCTTCTCGGCGATGCGCTTGGAGCGCTCGTGGCGGGCCTTGCGTTCGGCGGCGCGCTCGCGCTCGGCGATCGCCTCCGGGCTGTTCGGGTCCTTGGCCTCGCCGCGCTTGGCGGCCATGATCTCGTCCATCAGCCGCAGGCCCTCGAAGGCGTCGCGCGCGTAGTGCACCTCGCCCTCGTAGACCTCGGTCAGGTCGTTCTCGACGTAGGCGCGGGTGAGCGCGGCGCCGCCGAGCAGCACCGGGAACTGGTCGGCCACTCCCCTGGAGTTGAGCTCCTCCAGGTTCTCCTTCATCACCACGGTCGACTTGACCAGCAGGCCGGACATGCCGATGACGTCGGCCTTCTTGTCCACCGCGGCGTCGAGGATGGCGCCGATGGGCTGCTTGATGCCGAGGTTGACCACCTCGTAGCCGTTGTTGGACAGGATGATGTCGACCAGGTTCTTGCCGATGTCGTGCACGTCGCCCTTGACGGTGGCCAGCACGATGCGGCCCTTGCCCGCGTCGTCGGTGGACTCCATGTGCGGTTCCAGGTAGGCCACCGCCGCCTTCATCGCCTCGGCCGACTGCAACACGAACGGCAACTGCATCTGACCGGAGCCGAACAGCTCGCCGACGGTCTTCATGCCCGACAGCAGGGTCTCGTTGATGATCCGCAACGGCGGCACCTCGCGCATGGCCTCGTCGAGGTCGGCCTCCATGCCCGCCTTCTCCCCGTCGACGATGCGCCGCTCCAGGCGCTCGAACAGCGGCAACGCGGCCAGCTCCTCGGCGCGCGAGGCCTTCGACGAAGACGCCGAGACGCCCTCGAACAGCGCCATCAGTTTCTGCAGCGGATCGTAGCCGGGACGGCGGCGGTCGTAGACCAGGTCGAGGGCGACCTCGCGCTGCTCTTCCGGGATGCGGCTGATCGGCAGGATCTTGGAGGCGTGCACGATGGCCGAGTCGAGGCCCGCCTGCACGCACTCGTGCATGAACACCGAGTTCAGCACCTGCCTGGCGGCCGGGTTGAGGCCGAAGGAGATGTTGGACAGGCCGAGGGTGGTCTGCACCTGCGGGTGCCTGCGCTTGAGTTCGCGGATGGCCTCGATGGTCTCCAGGCCGTCGCGGCGCGACTCCTCCTGACCGGTGCCGAGGGTGAAGGTCAGGGTGTCGATGATGATGTCGGACTCGCGCAGGCCCCAGTTGCCGGTGATGTCGGCGATCAGCCGCTCGGCGATCTCGACCTTGTGTTCGGCGGTGCGGGCCTGCCCGTTCTCGTCGATGGTCAGCGCCACGACCGCGGCGCCGTGCTCGGCCACCAGCGCCATGATCTGCTGGAACCGCGAGCCGGGGCCCGCGCCGTCCTCGTAGTTCACCGAGTTCACCGCGCAACGGCCGCCCAGGTGCTCCAGGCCTGCCTGCAGCACCGCGGGCTCGGTGGAGTCGAGCATGATCGGCAGCGTCGAGGCCGTGGCCAGCCTGCTCGCCAGCTCGTTCATGTCCTGCGCGCCGTCGCGGCCGACGTAGTCAACGCACAGGTCGAGCATGTGCGCGCCGTCGCGGGTCTGGTCCTTGGCGATGTCGAGGCACTTCTGCCAGTCCTGGGCGAGCATGGCCTCGCGGAAGGCCTTCGAACCGTTGGCGTTGGTGCGCTCGCCGATCATCAGGATCGAGGCGTCCTGCTCGAACGGCACCGCCGTGTACATGCTCGACACCGCGGGCTCCGGCTGCGGGGCGCGCCGCTGCCGCGGCTCGGGCAGGCCGATCTCGACCTCGCGCACCGCGTCGGCCACCTGCCGGATGTGCTCGGGGGTGGTGCCGCAGCAGCCGCCGACCAGGGCCAGACCGAACTCGGCGACGAACCCGCGCAGCGCCTCGGCCAGCTCCTCGGCAGTCAGCGGGTACTCCGCGCCGTTGGCGCCGAGCACCGGCAGGCCCGCGTTGGGCATGACCGAGACGGGCACCCTGGCGTGGCGCGACAGGTGCCGCAGGTGCTCGCTCATCTCGTCGGGCCCGGTGGCGCAGTTCAGGCCGATCATGTCGATGCCGAGCGGCTCGAGCGCGGTGAGCGCGGCGCCGATCTCGCTGCCGACCAGCATGGTGCCGGTGGTCTCCACGGTCACGTGGGTGATGATCGGGATGCGCCTGCCCGCCCGTTCCATGGCGCGCTTGCTGCCGGTGACCGCGGCCTTGACCTGCAGGAGGTCCTGGCAGGTCTCGATGAGGATGGCGTCGGCGCCGCCGTCGAGCATGCCGAGGGCGGACTCGACGTAGGCGTCGCGCAGCGCGGCGTAGGGCGCGTGGCCGAGGGTGGGCAGCTTGGTGCCCGGCCCCATCGAGCCGAGGACGTAGCGCGGGGTGCCGTCGGGGCTCGGGCCCATCTCGTCGGCGACCTCGCGGGCCAGCCGGGTGCCGCGCTCGGACAGGTCGCGAATGCGGTCGGCGATGTCGTAGTCGCCGAGATTGGACAGGTTGCAGCCGAAGGTGTTGGTCTCCACGGCGTCGGCGCCCGCCTCGAAGTAGGCGCGGTGGATGCCGCGCAGCACGTCGGGACGGGTCTCGTTCAGGATCTCGTTGCATCCCTCCAGGCCGCGGAAATCGTCGAGGGTGAGATCCGCGGCCTGCAACATCGTGCCCATCGCACCGTCGCCGATGACGACACGCCGACGGAGCGTGTCGAGGAGGGTGGTATCGAACCCGGCGGAATCGGACACAGACATAGGTACAAGCCTAGTGGTACCTCCCGACGGCCGGGCGCCGGTATCGCGAGCCGGGTGCGCGCGTGCCCCCCGCCACTGTCGCGCCGCACACCCCGAGCGGTAATCGGCACCACAGTCGCTGCGAGTAAGCCGTAGGCTCAGCGGGGTGAACCCCAGTGATACCTCCGATTCGGAATTGCCGACGTTGCGGGATCCGGTCCTGATCGCCGCCTTCGAGGGCTGGAACGACGCGGGCGACGCGGCCAGTGGCGCGGTCGAGCATCTGGAACTGATCTGGGACGCCGAACCGCTGGCCGAGCTGGACTCCGAGGACTACTACGACTATCAGGTGAACCGGCCGACGGTCCGCCAGGTCGACGGGGTCACCAGGGAGATCCAGTGGCCCGCGACCAGCCTTTCGGTGTGCTCGCCGCCCGGCAGCGATCGCGACGTGGTGCTGCTGCGCGGCATCGAGCCGAACATGCGCTGGCGCAGCTTCTGCGCCGAGCTGCTGGAGTTCGTCGACCAGCTCGGGGTCCAGACCGTGGTGATCCTCGGCGCGCTGCTGGCCGACACCCCGCACACCCGGCCGGTGCCGGTCACCGGCTCGGCCTACAGCAGCGAGGCCGCCGAGCGGTTCAACCTCGAGCAGACCCGCTACGAGGGACCAACCGGCATCACCGGGGTGCTGCAGGACCAGTGCGTGAAGGCGGGCGTGCCCGCGGTGTCGTTCTGGGCCGCGGTGCCGCACTACGTGTCGCAGCCGCCCAACCCGAAGGCGACCATCGCCCTGCTGCACCGCGTCGAGGAGGTGCTCGACATCGAGGTGCCGCTCGGCGAGCTGCCCGCCCAGGCCGAGGAGTGGGAGGCGGCGGTCAGCGAGATGACCGAGGGCGACGAGGAGATCACCGAGTACGTGCGCTCGCTGGAGGAGCGCGGGGACGCGGCCGTCGACATGAAGGAGGCCATCGCCAAGATCGACGGCGACGCGATCGCGGCGGAGTTCGAGAAGTATCTGCGCAGGCGGGGCCCTGGCAGCTTCGGCCTGTGAGGCCGGCGCGCTCGTCGGGCCCGATGCGGCGCGAGCGCCGGTCGCCGGACGGTCGCTGCGGGTTCGCCGCGCGAAGGCTCCGGCGGATGATTCCGCCTGTCGGCGTGTCCTTTCCGGCGGGCGGTTATCGCGCCGGAGTAGATGCCGTCCGGCCGGTTCGGTAACTCTCCGGCAACACGCCCGCCCTGCCGGACGTCCCGGCCACCGGCTCGCAATCGGCACCGGCCGGTGCGCCCGCGAGCGGGCCACAGCAGGGCACGGCGTGCAGGCCGTTCTCGATGGTCCAGACCCGGGCCGCCGCGTCCTGGGCCAGCTTGGCGATCAGGATGTCGCGCGGAATGGTGTGCCCGGCAAGGTGTTCCAGCGAGGGCACGACCACGTGATGGGCGTCGGCCCTGCGCAGTTCCTGGGTGAGCTCGACGAAGGCCGCCCCGTCGCCGCCGGTCTCCTCGTGGAAGGTGGCGGCGAAGCACATGCCCTCCTCCCGCGCCAGCGAGCTCATCTTCGCCTCGAGCTCCTCGCGGTGTCCCTCCGCGAGATCGTCACGTAAATATCCGTAGATCAACGCTTCCACCCGAACCTCCGTTGGATAGGGCCGTTTGGATAGGGCCGTTGTCACTGAGGTGAGCATCCCCGCGGGTTGCCCTGCGGGGCAGTGCGATCCGGCGTGCGCGCGGCCTTGCAGGTGTACCCGACAGGTGTACTTGCATCTGTACGACCGGCAACTCGTCGGCTCTTCTTTCAGAATGACTGACGCCAAACTGCGAATGCAGGTGTCAACCCGGGGACATCTTCGTGCCCTATCCGGTGCACCAGAGGTTAACTGGTGCGATACTACAGCGGTGACCGCGAGTGACGAACGACCCGTGTGGGCTGTCCGGATGCGCTCTGAACGTGACGCGAGGGGGTGGTCGCAGGCCGACGCCGTTCGCGCGATGAGAGCGAAGACGTCGCACAACCTGCCGACCGACTCGACCCTGCTACGCAATTGGCGCCGTTGGGAATCGGGCGAGTCGCGCCCCGACGACTTCTACGCGCCGATCATCGCCGCCACCTTCGACACCGTGACAGCGGCCTTCTTCCCCAAGGCCAGGCCGAATCGCGACGACGAACTGCTGTCGGCGACGGGCATGGACACGCTCGAATTCATCGGCAGGCTACGGATGTCGGACGTCTCCGCCTCGACCCTGGACGCCATCCGCATCACCGCCGAGCGGCTGTGCTGCGAGTACTCCTACGCCGATCCCTACCAACTGCACGCCGAGGGCACCGCCTGGCTGCGCCGCATCACCTCCCTGCTCGACGGCAGGCTCACCCTGGCCCAGCACCGCGAGATCCTGGTGCTGGCGGGCTGGGTCGCGCTGCTGGTCGGATGCGTCGACTACGACCTGGGCAGGCGCACCGCCGCCGAGGCCACCCGGCGCGCGGCCTGGTCGCTCGGCCAGGAGGCCGACAATCCCGAGATCATCGGCTGGGCGGCGGAAATGGCGGCCTGGTTCGCGCTCACGCAGGGTAACTACGTGGGTGCTGTCGAGGCGGTCGACGCGGTGCTGGAGGACACCCGACATATCGGCGTCGGCGTCCAGCTGGCGGCCCAGCGGGCCAAGGCGTACGCCCGGCTCGGCGACGTCGCCGAGGTCGACCGCTCGCTCGGCATCGGCCGGGCGATCCTCGACAGCCTCGAGCATCCAGCCAATCTGGACAACCACTTCGTGGTCGACCCGCAGAAGTTCGATTTCTACGCCATGGACTGCTGCCGGGCCTCCGGCCAGGACAAGCTCGCGAAAAGTTATGCGCAGCAGGTGATCCGGGAGTCGACCCAGGCCGACGGCACCGTGTTCAACCCGATGCGGGTCTCCGAGGCGCATCTGACCCTGTCGGTGGTGGCGGTGCGCGAACGCGACCTGGAGCGCTCGATCGACGAGGGCATGAAGGCCTTCGCCACCAAGCGCCGCTCGCTGCCCTCGCTGATGTGGATCGCCGGCGAGGCGGCCAGGGAGATGGCCGAGCACTACCCGGGCGATCCGCGCACCAAGTCCTACCTGGACCAGTTGCGCGCCATCACCGCGGAGGCCTGAGCCTTCGACCGGGCGGCCCGGACACCCCTCGACCGCGTCGAGCGTGTCCGGGCCGCCGTCGCGTCGAACCGGCGCCGATCTCGGGTCGAATCCGCACGTGACAGAACGCGCGGCACCCTCCGAGTACCGGTAGCGGCGAGTCGGCGAACACCGGGTAATCGTGGTCGGCCACGCCGAACGCCCGCCGGTGCCGCCGGGGGCGATCGGCCCGCTACTACCCTGTTGCCGTGACCGACTCCGATGACCGGCCCGACGGCGACGAGGCAGAGCGGCGGCTGCGGCTGTTCTCCTTCTCGACGGCGGACAAGCGCGCGGACTACCTGCGGGTGCTGCGCGCCTTCGACAGCGCCCGCGCCGCCTACGTGGTGTTGCTGCACGCCGACGACGTGGCCGAATGGGTGCGGCGCTGCGGCGGCGGGCAGCTCTCGGCCGCCGAGGCCGCCCCGCTGCTCGATCAGTTGCACCGCTGGGGCGTGCTGGAACGCAGCTACGACGGCACCCGCGCGGCGACGCTGGCCGAGTACCGCAACCGGCACTACGTCTACCAGTTCACCCAGCCGGGCTTCCAGGCCTTCCGCGCGATCGCCGATGTGCTCGACGCCCGCGGCGAGGAGGCCTCGCTGTCGCGCCTGGTGCTGCCGGAGCTGCTGGCCGATCTCGAGGCGCTGGCACGAGCCAATCGCGCGGGCGACGCCGAACTCGTCTATCGCACGCTGCGCAGGTTGGACACGGCGCTGTCGGATCTGGCGGGCCGCGCCGCCCACTTCTACCTCTCGCTGGGCGATCTGCTGCGCACCACCGAGGTCACGCCGGAATCCTTTCTGGCGCACAAGGACACGCTGCTGGCCCACATGCGCGAATTCGGCATGGATCTGGCGCGCTTCGCGCCCGGGCTGGCCACGGCCATCGCGGCGGTCGAGGAGACCGGCGTCGAGGCCATGCTCGCGCGGGCGGCGCGCTGCGACGAGCGGGTCCTGGTGAGCGCGGCCGACCGCGAGGCCGACTGGCGGGCGCGCTGGCGCGGCCTGCGCGGCTGGTTCGTGCCCGCCGAGGGCGCGGCGGACGGTTCCGGCGCCGCCACCGAGGCCGAGCGGTTGCGCGAGGCCACCATGAGCGCGATCGCGGCAGTGCTCGCTCTGCTGCGCCGGGTCACCGAAACCAGGCGCGGCGGGGTGAGCCGGGAGTCGGCCCTGCGACATCTGGCCGCCTGGTTCACCGCCGCCCCGAGCACCGAGAGCGCGCACGCGCTGTTCGACGCGGTCTTCGGTCTCGGCCGGCCCCGGCATCTGGCGATGGAGCACCCGGACGCGGATCTGGTGCCGCCGAGCCGGTCCTGGTGGGAGGCGCCGCCGTTGGAGATCGCGCGCACCCTCGCCGAGACCGGCCGCCCGCCCGCCGCGGCGGCGCCCGGCCGCATCCAGCGCGACCAGGCGAGCGTGCGCAGGCTGCGGGAAGCGCAACTGGCCACGCAGCGTGCCCGCGCCGAGGCCGCACGGGCGCTGGCCGGGGCCGATGTGCACGAGCGGGTGCTCGACGACCGCGAGACCGAGGTGCTGTTGCGGCTGCTGGACGCCGCGTCGACGGCTTGGGTACCGGTCAGCGGCCGGGTGGCGGGCACCTCGGGCAGCGACAGCGGCGTCACCCTGACGGTTTCCGAGCACGCTGGGTCCACGGTGGTGCGCACCACGCGCGGGCTGCTGCACCTGAACAATCGCAGGCTCGAGGTGCGGGCCACCGCGAGGGGCGGCGCTCGATGAACACGTCCCTCACCTCGGCGGCGACGCCGCACGCGCACCGCATCGACCCGCTGGAGCTCGACTCCTATCAGCGCGCGGCCCGGCTGGTGCTGGCCAACCACCTGGTGACCGCCGACCATCCCGACCGGGCCGCGCTCCCGCTCATCCGCCGCTGGACCACCGAGCTGCGCGAGGATCTGGCCGCGCTGTTCGGCTACCGCCTCGAGGTCACCGAGACCACCGCCCGGCTGTTCCCGGTGACCGACGCCCTGGACGGGGGCAGGCCGGCCCGCACGGTCACCGACCGGGTGTTCGACCGGCGGCGCTACGCCTATCTGGCGTTGGCGCTGGCCGCGCTCGGCCGTGCGGGCGAGCAGATCACCCTGTCCGAGCTGGCCGAGCAGGTGCGCGACCACAGCGCCAGGATCGACGGGCTCGAACTGTCGCCCGAGCGGGCCGCCGATCGCGACGCCTTCGTCGACGCGGTCGGCTGGCTGGCCGCACGCGGGGCGCTGTCGCTCGCCGACGGCGACGCGACCGGCTGGGCCGCCGACCCCGAGGCGGGCGAGGCCCTCTACGACATCGACCGCACCGTGGTGTTCGCGTTGTTCCGGCCCGCGCGCGCGGTGCAGCATCTGCGCAGCGTCGCCGAGCTGCTCGGCGAAGACCATCCGGGTGAGGGCGCGCGGGCGGCGGACCCGGCCGCGATCGCCAGGCAGGTCCGCCGGGCGGTGGTGGAGCAGCCGGTGGTCTACGCCGCCGAACTCACCGCCCCGCAGCGGGAAGCGCTCGCCACGGACGCGGTGATCGCCGGTGTGGAGGCGTTCACCGGCTTGCGCGCCGAGCGCAGGGCCGAGGGCGTCGCGCTGATCGACACCTCGGGACGGCTGTCGGATGTGCGCTTCCCCGGGACGGGCACGCTCGCCCAGGTCGGACTGTTGCTCATCACCGAGATCGCCGATCTGGTGGCGGATCTCGACAACCCGCTGCCCCGCCGGCCGTGGCTGCCCGGTCCCTCGGACGATCTGCTCGCCGCGCTCGACGGCGCGATCCCGGAGGGAACCCTGTTCGCCCCGATGCTCGACAGCTCCGGCGACCCGTTCGCCGACGAGACCGCACCGCGGGACCCGTTCGGCACGGACGAGCGGCCGGAGCCCG
>Ga0079224_100005561_pt1 | contig 16566 bp, 15 predicted proteins | sample Stecom2015_FD_80414 | JGI IMG/M metagenome (GOLD analysis project Ga0079224, IMG submission 80414) | Agricultural soil microbial communities from Utah to study Nitrogen management - Steer compost 2015 | ecosystem: Environmental > Terrestrial > Soil > Agricultural land | place: USA: Utah... | reverse complement strand
TGGTCCTTGCCGGCGAGCAGCGCGCTGCGCTGGGCATCGGTGATCTCCACGTTGCCATAGGCTTCTGCCAGTCTGGCCGGAGGGAGCGCGCCGAGGCGGCTTGCGGCCTCCGCTGCAGCGAGCCGCGTATCGGCGTCGGCCTTCTCGTATCCGGCGAGTTCTGCCAGAACCGCCGGCGCGGCGATCTCCAGCCAGTTTTTCGGCACCGGCCGGCCGGCCGCGCGCAGCGTCGCCAGATGCAGCGGGCTCACCGCGTCGCCAAGTCCGTCTAGCTTCACTTTGGTGTCGCCGCGCAGGGCGGCGGCCAGCGCGCTGAAAGCGGCATCGTCGCCACCGCCATCGCGCCACAGAGTGAGCGCCAGATCGCCGCCGGCGATGTCCTTGGCGTGATAGCGGCAGAGCACGATGGCCTTCTGCCAGTAAGGCGCGCCGTCCTCGCGGAGTCCCTGCTGGATCAGTTCACAGGCCCGCATGAGATCCTGCTGCAGCAGGGCCGCATCCACCGGTACCTGGAGAAACACGGTATCTTTCAGCAGGGGCGGCTTCGGCACTGCCAGCTGTCCGGCGGCGTCAACATCGCCAAGCTCGTAGAGCTGCGCGATGCGCCGACCGAGCAGACTCGGCGTTTGCGGCTCGCCGGACGGCACTTCGGCGATGGTCAGCAGCAACCGCCGCTGCAACTCGCGCAGGGCCGGCGAGGGCACGGGCGCCGGCAGCACGCTCAGGGCCTGGGCCGCCTGGCGGCGGGTCGAGCCCTGCCACATATCGGCGCCGAGGCCGCCATTGCCATCGTCCAGCAGGCCGGCCGAGGACGGATCAGGCGCCGTCAACGGCTGGATCACGAAACCGTTCGGCATGGCCGCGGCGGTATCGCCGGGCGGGGTGGACGTATTCGCCGGCGGGACTGCGGGCGTCACGCCCACAGGCGGCACATTGCCCTGCGGCACGGACGGGAGCTGCGGAGCCGCCTCGTTCTGCGGTGCGGTCTGTGCGGGCGATTCGCCGCCATCCGACGGGATCAGCCGGATCGGCTGGGCCGTGGCTTCGGCGCAGGCGGCAGCGGCCAGAAGAGCGGCTAGGCCCCAGCGCCTGGCCTGCAGCATGACTGGCCGCATCGGCTATTTGCCCAGTCGGTCGGCCGGGATCACCTTTTCGACCTTGGCGCGAGGGGCAGGAATGTCCCAGGTGGCAAGAAAGGCGGCGCCGCCGCCGATCAGCAGCACGAGCAGGGCAATGAAGAAGACTGACATGCGGGCCATGCGGCGCGGCTCCGTAATCGGGGCGCAGCCGGCCATCGGGCCGGGACCGCGCTGGAAATGTGACGCGATTGCTTTATTCTGCCGGCATTCTATCGGCGCGGCGCGGCGCAGGCAATGTGCTAGCCCGGTAACGGAGACGATGTGAGTATCATTGCCATGACGCCGGATTCCGCCGGTGAGCAGCATGCAGCAGGGCCCGGACGGAGCGACAGCGGCGAGGTCTCGGAACAGGACGCACCGCGCAGTCTCGTGCTGGTCGGACTGATGGGGGCCGGGAAGAGTTCCGTGGGCCGCCGGCTGGCCCAGGCGATCGGATTCGATTTCGTCGATGCCGATACCGAGATCGAGAAGGCTGCCGGTGCGACGATCCCGGAAATTTTCGCCGAGCATGGCGAGGCTGCCTTCCGCGATGGCGAGCGCAAGGTGATCGCCCGGCTGCTTGGCCAGAAGCGCATCGTGCTGGCGACCGGCGGCGGCGCCTACATGAATCCGGAGACGCGGCGCCGGATCGCGGCCAGCGGCATCTCGATCTGGCTCAAGGCTGATCTCGACGTGCTGGTGCGCCGCTGCGCCCGGCGCGGGCACCGGCCGCTGCTGCAGAATGGCGATATCCGCGGCACGCTGGCGCGCCTGATGGAGGAACGCTATCCGGTCTATGCCGAGGCGGACATCACGGTGATTTCCAGCGACGTGCCGCATGAAGAGGTGGTGGACGAGATCCTGCGGCACCTGCCTGAGACATACCGCGCGCTGGCGGAGAAGGCGGGGCATCAGTCATGACGCAGCATCGGGTTCGCGTGGCGCTGGGCGAGCGCGCCTATGACATTCTGGTCGGCGGCGGCCTGCTGGATCGTGCCGGCGAACATATCGCGCCGCTGCTGCGACGATCTTTCGCCGTGATTGTTACCGACGAGAATGTCGCCGCCCGGCATCTCGAGCCGCTGAAGCGCGCGCTGGCGCAGCAGGGTATCGGCAGCGAAGCAATCATTCTGCCGCCCGGCGAGGCGCAGAAATCCTATGCCGGTTTCGAGCACCTCTGCGAGGCGCTGCTGGCGCTGAAGGTCGAGCGCCGCGATCATCTGATCGCGCTCGGCGGCGGCGTGATCGGCGACCTGGTCGGGTTCGCGGCCTCCGTCCTGCGCCGCGGCATGGATTTCATTCAGGTGCCGACCTCGCTGCTGGCGCAGGTCGATTCCTCGGTCGGCGGCAAGACGGCAATCAATTCGCGGCAAGGCAAGAACCTGATCGGCGCCTTTCACCAGCCGCGCCTGGTGCTGGCCGATGTCGACCTGCTGCGGACGCTGCCGCCGCGTGAACTGCGTGCCGGCTATGCCGAAGTGGTGAAATACGGCCTGCTGGGCGATGCCGAGTTCTATGCCTGGCTGGAAGCCAACGGCACGAAGCTGCTGAGCGGCGATGCCGCATTGCTGGCCGAGGCGGTGGCGCGGTGCTGTGCGCACAAGGCGCGCATCGTTGCCGCCGACGAACGCGAGGAGGGCGAGCGCGCGCTGCTCAATCTCGGCCATACATTCGGCCACGCGCTGGAAGCCGAAACCGGCTATTCCCAGCGCCTGCTGCATGGCGAGGGGGTTGCGGTCGGCATGGCTCTGGCCTTCCGCCTTTCAGGTACGCTGGGGCTTTGCGACGCAGATCTGGCGCCGCGCGTCGAGCGGCATCTCGCCGAAACCGGCCTGCCGGCACGCCTCGCCGATGTGGACGGGGCGCAGGCCTTTTCCGCCGAGCGCCTGCTCGATCATATGAGGCAGGACAAGAAGGTCCGTGACGGCAAGCTGGTCTTCATACTTGCCGAAGCGATCGGCCGCGCCGTGCAGCGCGACGACGTGCCGGTCGAGGCCGTGCAGGGGCTGCTGAGCGAACAGCTGGACCGCAGGGCGGCCTGAGCATATGCCGCTGGCGGCGCTTGCCGAAATTTTTCCCGTCATCGCTCCGCTTTTCGTGCTGGCCGGCATGGGCTGGCTCTGGGCCAAGCGGGGGCGTCCCTTCCAGGTCGAGACGGTCAGCCTGCTGGCGACCAATATCGGCACGCCCTGTCTGGTTCTGCATACGCTGCTGGCGACCCAGTTCGAGCGCAGCATCATCTTCGTCATGCTTCTGGCCTGCGTGCTGGCGCTGGCGGTCTTCATGGCGGCCAGCGCGCTTGCGCTGAAGCTCCTGCATATGCCGGTGCGCACCTTTGTTTCCTCGCTGACATTCCCCAATGCCGGCAATGCCGGGCTGTCTCTCTGCCTGTTCGCCTTCGGCCAGCAGGGGCTGGCTCTGGGTATCCTGTTTTTCGCCGTTTCGTCGCTGGGCAATTTCACCATCGGTCAGGCGCTGATGGCCGGCCGCGGCCAGCTGGGCACCGTACTGCGCTCGCCGATGATCTATGCCGTGCTGGCCGGCATCATCGGCAATCTGACCGACGTCCAGCTGCCGCAATGGATGATGCGCAGCCTGCAGGTTGCCGGCGGCATCGCCATCCCGCTGATGCTGCTGACACTGGGTGTCTCGCTGGCGACGCTGAAGGTGCAGGACGTGCGCAACGGCATCATCCTGTCGGTGCTGCGGCTCGGGATCGGCGTTGCGGTCGGCCTCGGCCTGACCATGCTGCTCGGACTGGAGGGGCCGGCGCGCGGGGTGCTGATCATCCAGTGCGCCATGCCGGCCGCCGTGATCAACTACGTCTTCGCCGCCCGCTACAACCGCGACCCGCCCGCCATCGCCAGCCTGGTCGTGCTCTCGACGCTGATCAGCTTCGCGTCTCTTCCGGCGTTGCTGCTTCTGGTCCTGAACTGACGAACTCGCGCACGAGCCGGCTGCCCATTCCCGGGATGCTCATGCCCGCCCGCGCGACGAAATAGGTCAGGATGGCGCTGCGCACCCTTGAGGTGAGCGTCTTCTCTTTGCGCGCCGGATCGCGGTCGACCAGGCTGGCAAAGGCGTGGCGGTCCAAGCCCTCGGCCCGGCAGATGGCATCCAGCGCTGCCCATTCCAGTCGCTCGAGGCGGATGCTGGTGCGCCCCCTGTGAAGACGGATATTCCGGGTAATCAGACTGGGACCCGAGATGGCGCCGCTATGCTGCGGATTGCGGGTGATTGGCATGCCACAACTCTTAATAGCCCGCCCCGAGTCCAGTCAAATGAAAAGGTTGTAATTCTGGAATTAAGCGCCTGAAAAAGTTGAATGAGAATGACTTTGGTTCGCTCCGGCTGTAGCTGCTATGGCTCCCGGGCGGCGCCGGGTTCATCCGGGGTCAGGGCAGTGATCGCAAGGGCGTGGATGCCTTCTGCCAGTTCCGCCTCCAGTGCCTTGTGGACAAGCCGCTGCCGCTGGACACGCGACAGGCCCCGGAAACCTTCGGCCACCACGAGCAGGCGGAAATGCGTTTCCTCCGGCTGCAGGCCTTTCATCGCCGCATGACCGGCATGGCGGGCCGATTCGTCGACCAGTTCGACGCGCTCCGGGGCCAGTGCGGCGGCGAGACTTCTGCGGATCCGGTCAGCCATGCCCATCGTCAGACTCCCTGTGTTCCATAGGAAAACCGCAATTCGGTGCGACGTTAAATCAGCCGCTATTGCCTTGCCAGTGCATCGCCCGGAAACCATACTTTCGCGACCATGAACAAAGCCCGCGCCGCACAGCGCAAAGCCGCTCTTGAAGCTGATCTGGAGGCTGCTTTCGGCCGCAGCCGGCCGAACCGCTGCAATCATCCGGGATGCAGCGAAGAGGGGCTGTATCCGGCCCCAAGAAGCCGGGAACCACGGGACGGGCGCTGGTTTTTCTGTCTGCCCCATGTGCGGCAGTATAATGCCGGATGGGATTTTTTTCGGGGCATGAGTCCCGATGAGATCGAGCGCTACCAGCGCGAAGACGTGCTGGGGCACCGCCCGACCTGGCGGCTCGGGACCAAGCCTCAGCGCGAGGAGCCGCAGGTCTGGGTGAAGGACGATCTGGGCATCCTCGCCGATGTGGGGATCCGGATCGGGGCCGGGCGACGCAAGAGCGAGGCCGAGCTGCGGCTGCCTCCGGATGTCCGGGAAGCGCTGGTGACGCTGGGGTTCGAGCTGGCCAAGCTGACCCTGCCGTTACGAAAAGCCGTGATAAAGGCGCAATACAAGACGATGGTGAAGCGGTATCACCCCGATACAAGGGGTGGCGACCGGGCCGCCGAGGAACAGCTGAAAAGCATCAACCAGGCCTATGCCTTCCTGCAATCGCGCGGTTATACTTGAGCGATTTCCAGGCGGGCCGCTACTCAGGCCCCACGAAAAGGCCAAGCAAGCCACCAGACGACCGAGAGTGAGATGACGGCCCTCCAGACCAAGTCCATTGCCACGCCGGCCACCGATCTGCCGGATATCACCGTTTCCGTCCGCGACGTGTTCGGTATCGACAGCGACATGAAAGTGCCCGGCTTCAGCCAGCCGACCGAGCATGTCCCCGATCTCGACAGCGCCTACCGGTTCGACCGCGAAACCACGCTCGCGATCCTGGCGGGCTTTGCCTATAACCGCCGCGTCATGGTGCAGGGCTACCACGGCACCGGCAAGTCGACCCATATCGAGCAGGTCGCCGCCCGGCTTAACTGGCCCTGCGTGCGCGTCAATCTCGACAGCCATATCAGCCGCATCGACCTGGTGGGCAAGGACGCCATCGTGCTGCGCGACGGCAAGCAGGTGACGGAGTTCCGTGAAGGCATCCTGCCGTGGGCGCTGCAGTCGCCGGTGGCGCTGGTCTTCGACGAATACGATGCCGGCCGCCCGGATGTAATGTTCGTCATCCAGCGCGTGCTGGAAGTCGAGGGCAAGCTGACCCTGCTCGACCAGAACCGCGTCATCCGGCCGCATAAGGCCTTCCGCCTGTTCGCGACTGCCAACACAGTCGGCCTCGGCGACACCACCGGCCTCTATCACGGCACGCAGCAGATCAACCAGGGCCAGATGGACCGCTGGAGCATCGTCTGCACGCTCAACTATCTGCCGGCCGAGGATGAAGTCGCGATCGTGCTCGCCAAGTCGCCGACCTATACCGGCGAGGCGGGCAAGAAGACGGTGCGCAACATGGTGGCCGTGGCGGAACTGACCCGCGCCGGCTTCATCAATGGCGATATCTCCACGGTGATGAGCCCGCGCACGGTGATCACCTGGGCCGAGAATGCGCGCATCTTCGGCGATGTCGGCTTTGCCTTCCGGCTCACCTTCCTCAACAAGTGCGACGAGCTCGAGCGGCCGATGGTGGCGGAATACTACCAGCGCTGCTTCGGCGAGGAGCTGCCCGAGACGGCGGCGAAGGCCGATCTCAGGTAAGGCATATCCGGCGCGATGGCCAAGCCAGAGAGTCCCGCAGAACCGTTCAAGCGTGCCCTGACTGCCGCCACCCGGGCGATCTCCCAGGACCGTGACCTCCAGGTCAGCTTCGGTCCGGAAACGCCCGGACTGCGCGGCAAGCGGGCCCGCCTGCCGGTGCCCGGTCGCGACCTGCCGGCGGAAGAAGTCGCGCAGATCCGCGGCATGGCGGATGCGATGGCCCTGCGGCTGCGCCATCACGACGATGCACTACATTCAAGGCTGCTGCCGCAGGGCAGCACGGCCCGTGCGGTATTCGACGCCATCGAACAGGCGCGCGTCGAGGCGATCGGCGCCAACCGCATGTCCGGCGTGGCGAAGAATCTGGCGGCTGCGCTGGAAGACCGCTGCAAAAGCCGCGGCTATGCCAAGGTCAAGGACCGTTCGGAGGCGCCGCTCGCCGACGTGGTCGGCCTGATCGCGCGCGAACGCCTGACCGGCGAGAAAATTCCGGAATCGGCCCAGAAGATGGTGGCGCTGTGGCGCGACTGGGTCGAGGAGAAGGGCGGCGAGGATCTCGACCGGCTGTTCGAGAACATCGACAGCCAGCGGGCTTTCGCCAAGGTGGCCCGCAAGCTGATCAAGGATCTCGATCTGCTTGATGAGGACGGCAACGACCTCGACGAGGAAGACGAGGGCGAATCCGAGGACAGCCAGGGCGACCAGCCGCAGAGCCAGTCCGAGGGCCAGGATTCCGAGCAGGGCGAGGCCGCCAGCGCCGGCATGGACCAGTCCGACGCGGCTGATGCGTCCGGCGGCGAAGCAGCCGAGATGGAAGCCGAAGCCGGCATGGAGCAGGAGGTTGCGGGCTCCGGAGAAGAGGCCGGCAAGGGCCGCCGTCCGCCGCAATCGGATCTCACCGGCCATAACCGCGAGCCGACCTACAAGGCATTCACCAAGCAGTTCGACGAGGTCATCAGCGCCGACGATCTGTGCGACGCCGAGGAGCTCGCGCGGCTGCGCCATCATCTCGATCAGCAGCTCAGCCACCTGCAATCGGTCGTCGGCAAGCTGGCCAACCGCCTGCAGCGCCGCCTGATGGCGAAGCAGTCGCGCTCCTGGCATTTCGACCTCGAGGAAGGCATCCTCGACGCCGCCCGTCTCGCGCGCGTGGTCGCCAACCCGACCCTGCCGCTCTCCTACAAGCAGGAAAGCGATACCGAATTCCGCGACACCGTCGTGACGCTGCTGATCGACAATTCCGGCTCGATGCGCGGCCGCCCCATCACCGTCGCGGCGATGTGCGCCGACATCCTCGCCCGCACGCTGGAACGCTGCGCGGTGAAGGTGGAAATCCTCGGCTTCACGACGCGTGCCTGGAAGGGCGGCCAGAGCCGCGAGAAATGGCTGTCCGAGAACAAGCCGCCGCAGCCGGGTCGTCTCAACGACCTGCGGCACATCGTCTACAAGGCGGCCGACGCGCCGTGGCGGCGCGCGCGGCGCAATCTCGGCCTGATGCTGCGCGAGGGGCTGCTGAAGGAGAATATCGACGGCGAAGCGCTGCTCTGGGCCCACGACCGCCTGCTCGCCCGGCCCGAACAGCGCCGCATCCTGATGGTGATTTCCGATGGCGCTCCCGTTGACGACTCGACGCTGTCGGTCAATCCGGGCAACTACCTCGACCGCCATCTGCGCGAGGTGATCGAATGGATCGAGCGCCGCTCGCCGGTCGAACTGACCGCCATCGGCATCGGCCATGACGTCACCCGCTACTACAAGCGCGCGGTCACCATCGTGGACGCTGAGCAGCTCGGCGGCGCGATGATGGAGCGGCTGGCCGAACTCTTCGACGAGACGCCGGCTGCATCGCAGCCGCGCGGCCCCGGACGATCCCGCCGCGCCGCCTGATTCCGCGGCCTACCGCTTCAGCTTTTTCAGCGATGCCAGCAGGTCGCCGAGGCCGGCCTTCGCGGCTTCGCTCAGGCCCTGTTCGCCCTGCGGCCCGGCCTCCGGCGTTGCCGATCCGGCCGTGATGACCGGGCGATCCAGCACGCGGTTCATGGCCGCCAGAAGCTGCGGCAGCGCGATCGGCTTGGCGACGTAATCGTTCATGCCCGCAGCAAGATAGGTTTCGCGGTCACCCTCCATGGCATTCGCTGTAAGCGCGATGATTGGGATGCCGGAGCATCGCGCCGGCAGGCTGCGGATCGCCTGGGTCGCGGCGATGCCGTCCATCTCGGGCATCTGGACATCCATCAGCACGAGATCGTAGGGCGCCTTCTGGACCTGTTCGCAGGCCTCGATGCCGTTGGTCACTACGTCGACCTGATGGCCGATCTGCCGCAGCATCATGCTGATCACCATCTGGTTCACCTGATTGTCCTCGGCGACCAGCACGCGCAGCGGGCCCCGGGCCGCCGATGCCGTTGCTGTCTCGGCCGGTGCCGCCGGCGTCGCCATCTCCACCGGCGCGCCTTCCGGCAGCAGCACGGCGAACCAGAAGGTGCTGCCCTGTCCGGGCTCACTGGTGACGCCGATCTCGCCGTCCATCAGCTCGACCAGCTGCTTGGAGATCGCGAGACCAAGTCCGGTGCCGCCGAAGCGCCGCGCGATCGAACTGTCGGCCTGGCTGAACCGGCTGAACAACAGGTCCAGCTTGTCGGCGGCGATGCCGAGGCCGGTGTCGCGCACCCTGAAGGTCAGCCGGTGCCGGCCGTCCGGTTCCGCCGCGCTCTCGACGAGAATGTTGACCTCGCCCTTGGCGGTGAACTTGATCGCATTGCCGAGCAGGTTGAACAGCACCTGGCGCAGCCGGCCCGGATCGCCGTTGAGGAAGCGCGGTGCGTCGGGTGAGAGCCAGCTCGACAGCCGCAGGCCCTTCATCACGGCGCGCGGGTTCATCATCGACACCACGCTTTCGATCAGGTGCGGCAGGTCGAAATCGATGGCTTCGAGATCGATGCGGCCCGCTTCCAGCTTGGAGAAGTCGAGGATGTCGTTGATCAGCGTCAGCAGGTGCTCGGCCGAGCCGCGGGCAGTGGTCACCAGCTTGTGCTGGTGCGGCGACAGCTGGGTGTTGAGCAGCAGGCCGATGGTGCCCAGCACGCCGTTCATCGGCGTGCGGATCTCGTGGCTCATCATGGCGAGGAATTCCGACTTCGCGCGGTTGGCGCTTTCGGCGCGGTCCTTCTCGATGGCGAAGCGGTCCGCCAGTTCGCGCAGCTGGAAGGCCTGCTGTTCGACCTGGCGGTTGGCAGCCTCCAGTTCCGAGACATGGCGCTGCAGCGCCGCCTGCTGGCTCTTCAGCGCCGTGATGTCGCGGGCGATCGCCACGATGCCGCCATCAGCGGTGCGCTGCTCCTGCACCAGCATCCAGCGGCCGTCGGTGGTCTGCCGTTCCATGACCGGGCCGGGATTGCGGTGCGTCCGCAGGCGCTCCTCGATCCATTCTTCGACATCGCCGTCGATGACGATCTGGCCGCGGGCGACGGCGCCGCGCAGCATTTCCTCGAAGGTGGCGCCGGGCCGGATCAGGTTCTTCGTCGCCGGATAGTAGTCCAGCATCCGCTGGTTGAACATCACGACGCGGTCGTTCCTGTCGTACAGCATGAAGGCTTCGGAGATCGCCTCGATGCCGTCGCGCAGCTGCCGCTCGGCGCGCTTGATGGCGGTGATGTCAGTGCCGATGCCGACGATGCCGCCATCGGCGGTGGGGTGTTCGCGGACCAGCAGCCAGCGTCCGTCGGGCAGGCGCCGCTCGATCGGGCCCGAGGGGTTGCGGTGGTCGGCCTTGCGGTCGGCCAGCCAGGTTTCCAGTTCCCTGCCGCCGGTATCGAAGACGCCGCGCTCGACGCCGACGCGCAGCAGTTCGTCGAAGCTGAGGCCCGGCTCGATGATGTCGGCCAGCACCCAGAAGTAATCGACGAACCGCTGGTTGAAGAGGCGGATCCTGTCCTCGGAATCGTACAGCACGAAGCCTTCGTTGATGGCGCTGATGGCGTCGCGCAGGCGCTGCTCGGCCAGCTTCAGGTCGGTGATGTCATCGATGATCGAAATGACGCCGCCATCGGCAGTGCGCCGCCGCTGTATGCGCAGCCAGCGGCCGGGAAACACCTCCGCGTCGATTGGCTTGCCGCTCGGATTCCAGAAATCCTTCCGCAGCGTCTCGATGAAGTTGTCGAGATTGAGTCCCGGCGCCAGCCGATCGCGGTACTGCGCGATCAGGCGCATCTCCTCGTCGTTGTGGGTGCCGACCCTGACCCTGTTGGGGTCATGGCCGGTCAGGGTATAGAAATGCCGGTTGACCATGACGAGATAGCCGTCGCGGTCGTAGAGCGCGAAGCCCTCGCCGAGCGCTTCCACGGCATCGCGCAGCCGCAGTCCGGCCAGCTTGAGATCGGTGATGTCGGTGACGACGGAAATGGTGCTGCCGTCCGCGGTCCGGTGCCGCACGCTGCGCAGCCAGCGCCCGGGCAGGTACTCCCGGTCGATCGGACGGCCCGTCGGATGGCGCTGCTGCATCCGCAGTGCCTCGATATAGGCGTCATGGTCGACGTCGGGCCAGAAGGCCTCGCGCCGCCTTCGCACGATCTCGATGATCTCGTCGTGGTTGTTGCCGGGCTTGACCACGTTGGGGTCGTGGCCGGTCAGCTCGTAGAGAGAGCGGTTCGCGAGCACGAGGCGGTTGTCCGGCCCGTAGAGCGCGAAGCCGTCCGACAGGCTGTCGATGGCGTCGCGCAGCCGCTGCTCGGCCCGTTTCAGCGCAGTGACGTCGGTGACGATGTCGACGGCGCCGCCGTCGCGCGTCGGACTCATCGAGAAACGCAGCCAGCGGCCATCCCTCAGCCGGGCCTCGAAGGAAAAGGGTTCCCGGCGCCGGAACAGCGTTTCCTGCCGGAGCGCCAGATGGCGCGCGCGACGCTCTGCGGTGGAAGCCGCGCCGAATTCGTCGGCCACCGCCAGCATGACATTCTCGAAGGGTACCGGCAGCTTGCCGGCAAACTGCGCAAGCGCGGGCAGCAGTTCGACGGCCTGGCGGTTGAAGCGCGTCAGCCGGTTCTGATGGTCGTAGAGCAGCAGGCCATCGCCCATCGATTCCACTGCATCGCTCAGCAGCATCTCGGCCGCATGGGCGCGATGGATCTGGCGGCGCAGCATGGCGAGGAAGACCATCGCCGCTGCCGCTGCGACGACGATGGCGAAAATGCCGGACAACACGTTCTGGTACCAGGTCGCCAGAATATCGGCGACCGAAAGGCTGCTGGAGACGACCAGCGGCAGGCCGCCGACGCGCCGGTAGGCGACGTAGCGCTGCGCGTTGTCGGACTGCCGGGTTGCGAGGAATACGCCGCTGTTCGACAGCTTGAGGTGCTCGGTGAACAGCGCGAGGTGGGCGGCCGAGCTGCCGGTGCTGAACTCGTTGAACGGTACGCGCGCGAGCCGCGTGCCGTCCTCGTGATACAGCACCAGCGCGGCATCCTCGGTCGGCTGCGCCGCGCGGTAGAAACTGTGGAAGTAACCGGGATCCACCGCGGCGACGATGACGCCGCCGAAGCTGCCGTCGGGCTTGCTGAAGCGGCGGCTGACGCTGATCGCCCATTTGCCGTTGATCCGGCTCTGCACCGGTTCGCCGACGAACAGGCCGGCATGGGCATTGGCGACATGGATCCGGAAATACTTCCGGTCGGCGCCGTTGAACGGCCGGGGCGTCAGGCTGTCACTGTCGATGATGGTGTCGCCGTTCTCGTCGAGAACCAGGAAGGCGCGCACCTGGGGCAGTTCCGCGAGCCGGGCATTCATCCGCTCGCGCAGCGCCGACAGGCCGGTCAGCGGTGTGGCGCCGGCCATGCCGCTCAGACCGTCGGCGTGGCTGAGCAGGAAAATGTCGACGGCGCCGAAGGTACGGCTGGCATGTTCGTCCAGCGCGGTCGCCAGCGAGCGGACTGCCCCCTGGCCGCGCGCGATTTCCTGGCCGTATTGCTGATAGAGATGCCAGCCGAAGACGCCGGCCAGGATCAGCAGCAGCATGCAGACAAAGAAAATCGAGGCCCGGATCGCATTGGCCGGGCTGCTGACCCGGGACTGGGTATCCGGGATATCGCTGGCGGTTCTGACCGGCATATGCTGCCATCCCATTCGACGCGCGAGGAAAGCATAACGGATGCCTGCTCCCCTGCACTATAGACTCATGCCGGTCCTGTTGCTTCCGGCCCTGCTGGCGCTGGCATTCTGCGGTTTCATCCGGCCGGCGGCGGCCGAGCCGATCACGGTGCGCAGCGCGATTCTGGAACTCAATCCCGAACAGCCGTCCGAAAAGACCCTGGGCCGGCTGGATTATCTCGGTGGACTGATACTGGCTGGCGAGGATTCGCGGTTTGGCGGCTATTCCGGGCTTGTCGTCGATGCGGATGGCGGCGGGTTATGGGCCATTTCCGATACCGGTCACTGGCTGCGTCTCGAATTCGCTGCGAACGAGGCGGTCCCGACTGGCATCGCGCGCGCTGAAATTCTGCCGCTGCTTGATCAGGCCGGCCGACCCGTCGCGACGCGTCGCGACAGGGATGCCGAGGCGCTGCGCCGCACCGGCGATGGCCGCTGGCTGGTGGCGTTCGAACGCTCGCACAGGATCTGGACCTACGCGCAGCCCGGCGGCCCGGCCACCGGAGAAGTGGCGCTGCCACTTGCCGCCGTTGAACAGCCGAGCAATGGCGGCGTCGAAGCCATCGCGGCTCTGCCCGGCGGAGCGCTGCTGCTGTTCAGCGAGGAGCTGGCGGCGGGCGAGGAGGCAAGCGCGGCCTGGTTGCAGAGCGGCACAGGATGGCGCGATCTCGCATGGCCGCTGCGCGATGGATTCCGGCCCACCGATGCCGCGGTCATCCCGGCGAATGTTGCAGGCGCGGGCGACGTGCTGGTGCTCGAGCGCTTTTTCACGCTGCTGGAAGGTCCGAAGGCGCGCCTGCGCCGCACACCTGCGGCGGCGCTCGCCATACCGGGGCCGCTGCCCTCCGGCGTCGTTGCGGAATGGGCCCGGCCCTGGTCCGTCGACAACATGGAGGCACTGGATGTCCGCCGCGCGGCGGACGGCTCGGCCTGGCTCTATGTAATGTCGGACGACAACCGAAACCCGCTGCAGCGGACGCTGCTGATGGTCTTCCGGCTGCGGCCCTGATCCGGAAAAAAGAACGCCCGCCGGAGAGGCGGGCGTCCGAAACTCTGCCTGTGCGGCAGCGCGGATCAGGCGGCCTGCTTGGCAGCCAGCGCCTTCTTGATCTTGCGCTTCAGCACCCGGGCCTCGTCCGAGAGGCGGGAGTCGCTGGTCTTCAGCAGCCAGTTGTCGATGCCGCCGTTATGCTCGACCGAGCGCAGGCCGTGGCTCGACACCCGCAGGCGCACGTCGCGGCCGAGGGCCTCGCTGATCAGCGTGACGACCTTCAGATTCGGCAGGAACCGACGCCGGGTCTTGTTGTTGGCGTGGCTCACATTGTTTCCGGTCTGAACGCCCTTGCCGGTAACCTCGCAACGACGAGCCATGATAAAATCCTCTTGAACTTCCGTGTTTCCGCAAAATTGGCGGCCGGTTATAGGGTCTGGCCCCCGGCGCGTCAACCGGCATTGCCCGGTTGCGCGCGGCTTCCGCCCGGCAGGGCCGGCGATCCCGCGTTGACTCTGTTGATATGACCCCGTATACAGCGGGACCGATTTTGCCGGGGGTCCTCGCGGGCCCCCGCAGTTCTATATGCGTGTTTTCGTCTTTTTCGCGGTTTTCCGCGATAAAAGGCGGCAGTCAGACGGAGAGCCGCTGTGAAACGGACCTATCAACCCAGCAAGCTGGAGCGCAAGCGCCGCCATGGTTTCCGCGCCCGCATGGCGACCACGGGCGGCCGCAAGGTCATCGCCAGCCGCCGGGCTGCCGGCCGCAAGAAGCTCTCGGCCTGATCAACCCGCTATGGCGTCGGGCGGCGTCGATCGACTCCGCCGCCGCGCGGATTATCTCCGGGTGCAGGCGGCCGAACGGCGGGTAGCCCTGCCGGGCCTGCTGCTGCAGGTCGCGCCCGGGCCTACCGGCAGCCGCCGGATCGGCTTCACCGCTTCCCGCAAGGTCGGCAATGCCGTGGCCCGTAACCGGGCACGGCGGCGACTCAAGGCGCTCGCTGCCGAAATCATGCCAGGCCATGCCGCTGCCGGCCATGACTATGTTCTCGTTGCCCGGAAGGCGACGCCGTCGCGGGACTACGCCGCCCTGCGGCGGGATCTGGAATCGGCCCTGCGCAGGCTGAAGCTGTGGCAGGGCGAAACGCCCGACGCGGCGTCCGGTGCGGCATGACGCCGCTCGCCCGCCTCGCTGCTCTCCCCATCCAGGCCTACCGGTTGTTCCTGTCGCCCTGGATCGGGCATAACTGCCGCTACCAGCCGACCTGCTCCTGCTATGCGCTGGAAGCGCTGGAGCGGCACGGTGGCCTGAAGGGCAGCTATCTCGCGGTGCGCCGTCTGGCGCGCTGCAATCCTTTCGGCGGCAGCGGCTACGATCCCGTACCGCCTGCCGGCCAAACGTCTTCCGTACAGCAAGGCTCAGTCTGATGTCCGACCAGAAGAATCTCATCATCGCGATCGCCCTGTCGGTGGCGATCCTGCTTGGCTTCCAGCTGCTGGTCGAGGCGCCGAAGCAGGAGCGCCTGCGCCAGCAGCAGGCGGTGCAGCAGAGCGAGCAGCAGGCCAGCGTGCCGCAGCCGTCGCCGGGTCAGGAGGGAACCACTGCGCTGCCGCAGCTGCCCAGCCTGGCGCAGCAGGTGGCCGAAACCATCACGCGCGAGAAGGCGCTGGCTGCGGCGCCCCGCGTGAAGATCGAGGGCAAGCGGCTGGTCGGCTCGCTCAACCTTGTCGGTGGCCGCATCGATGACATCACGCTGCCGGAATACAAGGAAACCATCAAACCCGACAGCCAGCCGATCCATCTGCTTTCGCCGGCCGGCGGGCCGTCGCCGTATTACGCCGAGTTCGGCTGGACGGCGGCTGGCAGCGGCGTTGCCGTTCCGGACGGCCAGACGCGGTGGACGGCCGACAGGGACGTGCTGCGGCCGGGGCAGCCTGTGACGCTGACCTGGGACAACGGCCAGGGCCTGGTGTTCACGCGCGTCATCAATCTCGACGACAACTATCTCTTCACCGTGACGCAGAAGGTGGAGAATCGCGGCGGCGCGGCCGTCACGCTGTTCCCCTATGCGCTGGCCTCGCGTCATGGCCTGCCGAAGACCGACGGTCTCTATATTCTGTATGAAGGCCCGCTCGGCGTGTTCCGCGACGCCGCCGGCGATGAGGGCACCAAGCAGGAGCATGCCTATGGCGATCTCGCGCCGGGCGAGCCCGTCGAAGTGAATTCGGTCGGCGGCTGGATCGGCTTTACCGACAAGTACTGGCTGACCGCCCTGGTGCCCGCTCCGGAGCAGAATGCGAAGGCGCGCTTCACCGTCGCCAAGGGCAACGGGCCCGACCGCTTCCAGGTCGATTATCTCGGCGGCGGCCAGCAGCTCGAGCCGGGCAAGAGCATCGAATCCACCAGCCTGCTGTTTGCCGGCGCCAAGGAAGTGAAGCTGATCGACCGCTACGAGGAGCAGCACCGCATTCCGCGTTTCGAGCTGGCGATCGACTGGGGCTGGTTCCACTTCCTGACCAAGCCGATGTTCCACGCCATCGACTTCCTGAAGGGCCTGCTCGGCAATATCGGCCTGGCGATGCTGGCGCTCACCGTCATCGTCAAGCTGATCTTCTTCCCGCTCGCCTACAAGTCCTATGTGGCGATGAGCGCGATGAAGAAACTGCAGCCCGAAATGCAGAAGCTGCGCGAGCGCTACGGCGAAAACCGCGAGATGATGCAGAAGGAACTGATGGCACTGTACAAGCGGGAGAAGGTCAATCCCGCCGCCGGCTGCCTGCCGATCCTGCTGCAGATCCCCGTCTTCTTCGCGCTGTACAAGGTGCTCTACATCACCATCGAATTGCGGCATGCGCCGTTCTACGGCTGGAT
>Ga0079224_100005560_pt1 | contig 16571 bp, 15 predicted proteins | sample Stecom2015_FD_80414 | JGI IMG/M metagenome (GOLD analysis project Ga0079224, IMG submission 80414) | Agricultural soil microbial communities from Utah to study Nitrogen management - Steer compost 2015 | ecosystem: Environmental > Terrestrial > Soil > Agricultural land | place: USA: Utah... | reverse complement strand
GGCCGGACCTGCTGTTCCTCGACGAGCCCACCAGCGCAGTGGACCCGGAATCGCGGCGCGACTTCTGGGAAGCGCTGTTCGCGCTCGCCGACGAAGGCGCCACGCTGCTGGTCTCGACCCATTACATGGACGAGGCCGAGCGCTGCCACCGGCTCGCCATCCTCGACCGCGGCCGACTGGTGGCGGAAGGCACGCCCGAGGCGCTGCGGGCGGCGCTGGCCGGCCGTACCCTGGTGGTGGACAGTGCGCAGCCGCGGCAGGCACGCGGTCGGCTGCTGGCGCTGGCGGGCATCCAGGGCGTGGCCCAGGTCGGCACCGAGCTGCGGGTGCTGGCGCGTGACGGCGAGGGCCTGGAAACGCGCGTCGCCACGGCGCTGCGCGAGGCCGGCATCAGCGCGCGCGTGCGCCCGGCCCCGGCCAACCTCGAGGACGTGTTCGTGGCCGCCACCCAGGGCCGAACGGCGGAGGCGGCGTGAACGCGCGGCGCTTCTTCGCCGTGGTGGTGAAGGAACTGCGCCAGCTGGCCCGCGACCGCATGACGGTGGCGCTGATGGTCGGCATCCCGGCACTGCAGCTGGTGTTGTTCGGCTATGCGATCAACCTCGACGTGCGCAACCTGCCCGCCACCAGCGTGGACATGGCCGCCACCACCGGCTCGCGCGCGGTGCTGGCGGACCTCCATGCCACCGGCGTACTGGAGCCGGTGGCGCGCGCGAACTCGCCCCGGGAAGCGATGGCGCAGCTGCGCCGCGGCGAGGCCGCCGTGGCGCTGGTGGTGCCGGCCGACTTCGAGCGCCGCGCCGCCGAGGGCCGGCCGGTATTGCAGGTGCTGGTGGACGGCAGCGACGCCAGCGTGCAGCAGGCGGCGCTCCGGCTCGCCGAATACCCGTTCGACGGCACCGCCACGCCGCCGCGGGTGTCGGTGCTGCCGCTGTACAACCCGGAGCGGCGTTCCGCGGTCAACATCGTGCCGGCGCTGATCGGCGTGATCCTCACCCTCACCATGGTGCTGTTCACGGCGGTTGCGCTGGTGCGCGAGCGCGAGCGCGGCAACCTCGAACTGCTGATCGCCACGCCAGTGACGCGGCTCGAGCTGATGGGCGGCAAGGTGCTGCCCTACATCGGCATCGGCCTGGTGCAGACCAGCATCGTGCTCGGGCTCGGGATGCTGCTGTTCGCGGTCCCGGTGCGCGGCAGCCTGCTCGACGTGTACCTGGCGGCGCTGTTGCTGATCGCCGCCAACCTGGCGCTGGGACTACTGATCTCGACCCGCTCGCGGACGCAGTTCCAGGCCATGCAGATGACCTTCTTCGTGTTCCTGCCCTCGCTGCTGCTGTCGGGCTTCATGTTCCCCTTCGCCGGCATGCCGAAGCCCGCGCAGTGGATCGCGGAGATCCTGCCGCTCACGCATTTCGTGCGCCTGATCCGCGGCGTGATGCTGCGCGGCGCGGGGCTCGGCGAGCAGTGGCCGGAGGTGCTGGCACTGCTCGCCTTCGCGGTGCTGGTGATGGCGGTCGCGACGCTGCGCTTCCGCAAGCGGCTGGATTGAGGCGCGCGCCCGGTCCGGGATCGACGGCGAGCACGGCGGCCCGACCGTGCCCCGGGCGGAGCCGATGACCGCCCGCAAGGCCTCGCCGGTCAGCGACCCCGGATCCGGGCGATCCCGGCGACCAGCAGCAGCACCAGCGTCCCGAGCAGCACCCCGGCGACGCCCTGCAGCAACACGGCCGCCAGCGTGGCGAGGTCGCCGAGCGCGTGTGCCCAGCCTTCGACCAGATGGTGCAGCGGCGGGATGCTGTGCACCACGATGCCGCCGCCGACCAGGAACATGGCCGCGGTGCCAAGCACCGACAGTCCCTTCATCAGCCACGGCGCGGCGGCCAGGATGGCGGCGCCGAGCCCCCGCTGCAGGCGCTGGAAACCCGATTCGCCGCGGCGCGCGCTCAGCAGCACGCCAGCGTCGTCCAGCTTGACGATGCCGGCGACCAGCCCGTACACGCCGACGGTCATGATGAGTGCGATGCCCACCAGCACCAGCACGCGGGTGGCGAAGGGCGAATTGGCGACGGTGCCGAGGGCGATGACGATGATCTCGGCCGACAGGATGAAGTCGGTGCGGATCGCGCCCCGCACCTTCTGCTTCTCCACCGCGACGATGTCCACCGCGGGGTCGTTGATCGCGGCCACGTGCTCGGCATGGTGCTGCGCGTCCTCGTCGGGATCGTGCAGGAAGCGGTGCGCCAGCTTTTCCACGCCTTCGTAGCAGAGGTAGGCGCCACCCAGCACCATCAGCGGCGTCACCAGCCAGGGCACGAAGCTGCTGATCAGCAGTGCCGCCGGCACCAGGATGGCCTTGTTGAGCAGCGAGCCCCTGGCGACCGCCCACACCACCGGCAGTTCGCGGTCGGCGTTGACGCCCGAAACCTGGTGGGCGTTGAGCGCGAGGTCGTCGCCCAGCACGCCCGCGGTCTTCTTGGCGGCCACCTTGGTCATCACCGAGACGTCGTCGAGCACGCTGGCGATGTCGTCGAGCAGGGTCAGCAGGCTGGCACCGGCCATCGGCGCTCCGGGTGGTGGAAGGATGCCGATTCTGGCACGCGGCTCCCCGGCCGCGTCAGCCGGCCGCGAACCGCGCCAGGCTGGCGCGCAAGCGCTGCTGGTCCACCGGCTTGGTCAGGTGCAGGTCGAAGCCGGCCGCGCGTGCCCGCTCCCGGTCGGCGTCCTGGCCCCAGCCGGTGATCGCCACCAGCCGCAGCGCCTCGCCGCCCGGCGCCGCGCGCAGTCGCCGTGCCACCTCGTAACCGTTCAGGCCGGGCAGGCCGATGTCGAGCAGCACCAGTTGCGGGTGGAACAGCCGTGCCAGCGCCAGCGCCTGCGGGCCATCGTGCGCCAGCGCCACGGTATGGCCGTCGAGCCGCAAGGCCGCGGACAGCGACTCGGCGGCGTCGGCGTTGTCGTCCACCAGCAGCACGCGGCGCGGCGACACCGCCGCGGCGTCCACGGATTCCGGGGTCGCGGTCGTCGCGTCGGCGCCCGTTGCGGCGAGTGGAAGCCGCACGGAGAAGCAGCTGCCCTGCCCCGGGCCGTCGCTGTGCGCCGACACGCTGCCTCCGTGCAGCTGCACCAGCTGCCGCACGAGGGTGAGGCCGATGCCGAGCCCGCCGTGGCCCTCGATGCCCTCGCCGGCCTGCACGAACATCTCGAACACCGCCTCGAGCTGCTCCGGCGCGATGCCGGCACCGGTGTCGCTGACCTCCGCCACTGCCTCGTTGCCGTCGCGGCGCAGCGCGACCCGTACCTCGCCGCCCGGCTCGGTGTAGCGCGCGGCGTTGTTGAGCAGGTTGGAGAAGACCTGCGACAGGCGCGTCGGGTCCCCGTCCACCAGCAGCGTATCCGGCACGGGACCGAGCACCAGCCGGTGCTGGCGCGCTTCCAGCAAGGGACGGCTGGTCTCGACCGCGCTTGCCACGGTGCGCGCCAGCGGCAACGTTTCGCGCTGCAGCACGATGGTGCCACGCGAGATCCGCGACAGGTCGAGCAGGTCGTCGATCAGCCGCACCATGTGCCGGGCCTGGCGGCCTGCCACTTCGCGCGCGCGTTCGACCTGCACCGGGTCGCGGCTGCGCTGCATCACGTCGAGCGAGCTCACGATCGGCGCCAGCGGGTTGCGCAGCTCGTGCGCCAGCGTGGCCAGGAACTCGTCCTTGCGACGGTCGGCCGCGCGCAGCCGGGCCGCGAGCTGCTGCAGGCGGGCGGAGCGCTCGCGTTCGCGCGCCTCGCTGGCGCGCAGCTCCGCGGCGTGGGCGCGCCGCTCGGCGGCGGCCAGCTCGGCGAACTGCCGTGCCCGCACCTGCACCCAGGTGATCCAGGCCAGCAGCAGGCTGGTGCCGACGGCGACCGCGGCCAGCCACGGCAACAGCCACCAGTTCGACAGCAATTCGAAGTCGGCGCGGCTGGTGAAACGCAGCAGCCAGGGACGCCCGGCCACGTCGAGCACGCGCTCGGCCACGAAGCGCGGCTGGTGGCTGCTGTCGGCCGGGCGGGTGGACAGCATCAAGGCCCCGGGCGCACGCTCGCCGTCGTAGACGCTGTAGTCGATCTCCGCCAGGCCGGTGCCACGGACGCCACGCAGCAGGTCGCCGATGCGCAGCGGGCTGTAGACGAAGCCTTCGAGCAGCGCGCGCCGCGCGGCGACGCTGTCCGGAGCGGTGCCACCGCGGTACACCGGCAGGTAGATCAGGAACCCGGCCTGCTTGTCCGGCTCGATCTCCTGCACCAGCGTGACCTTGCCGGAGGCGAAGGCGACGGCACCGTCGCGGGCTGCGTCCATGGCGGCGCGGCGCACGGCATGGGTGTGCATGTCGAAGCCGAAGGCAGCGCGGTTGCGCGCGTCGAAGGGCTCCAGGTAGACGATGGCGTGGTACTCGGGGCGCGGCCCGGCGGGCCAGACCCGGAAATCCGCCATGCCCTGTGCACGCATCCCCTCCACCAGTGCCGGCAGCTCCGCCGGCGTGATGCGCCGGCTGAAGCCGATGCCCAGGATGCCCGGATAGCGCTCGCGCAGCAGCAGCCGCTCGATGTAGTCGCGGAACTCGTCGCGCCCGACCACCTCGCTGGCACTGAACAGGCCGGCGGCGCCGCGCAGCAGGGTGACGGTGGTGTCCACCCGCTCGCGCACCGACTCCAGCGTTCGCGCGACCTCGTTCTCGAACGCGGTGCGGTCCTGCATGTCGATGCTGCGCAGCAGCCAGGCCACCATGCTGCCGGTGACCAGCAGCGCCAGCGCGAACACCAGCAGCGGCTCGCGCCATGGACGCGGCGGGCGTGGGTCGGCGGGGCTGTCCGCGGGCGCGGGCACGCGCAGGAAGCCTCAGGCGCGGCGCGGGCCCGGCGTGCCGCCGGGGGCGCCGGGCGGGCGGTGGTCGGAGCGGGACGACGGGCTTTGGCGCATGGCGGGTCCTGTGCAGGCAGTGGGCCGTGCGCGTGCGCACGCCAGCGCATTCTGCACGCGTGCGCGAGCCGCTACCCGAATCCCGGCTCAACGGCGCACGGCACGGAGCCCCGCGCGGGGGTTTTTCCTCAGGCCGGCTCTTCGGCGCGGGGCGAGAGGTCGAAGGCGATGCGCTGGCCGCCGCGCGCTAGCACCAGCGCGTTCCACAGCACCGCGAGGGTGCCGAAGGCGAGCGTCAGCACCACCGCCTGGTGATGCAGCGTGCCGAGGAACAGCAGGCCGGTGATGCCGGCCGCCGCGGCCGCCTCGCAGGCGAACGCGAGCAGTGCCAGGATGACCACGTTGCGCTGGTGCCAGTCCACCCGCAGGCGATGCCGGCGGGCGAGGCCAACCAGGCCCATCTCGGCCGCCACCAGGCGCACGCCGGCGAACCAGGCCAGCGCCGCCCCCAGGCAGACGACGGCGAACCGGGCACCCTGGCCCCACTCACTGCCGAACAGCAGGGCCAGGCCCAGCATGATCGCGAGCAGATGGAGGGCGCAGGCCGAAGCCTGGTGGCGCAGGGCGCGCCAGTCGGACAGGGAGCTTGGCGTGGGAGTCATCGGACGGCGGCGGGAAGCGGCGACTGCGCCCGCATCCTAGGCGGCCCGCCCCGCGCAATCCTCGGCCTGCGTCCCAGTCCGCGCATGCCAATGGTCGAGTCGGGCCTGGAAGTGTGAAGGGGGATGGGTCGGCGCGATCGCGCCGACCCGCTGCCATCACGCGGTGCGGTAGTAGTCCTGCATCGGGTAGCGCTTCGCGTACCACGCGAACGCCGCCGCCGCCAGGAAGGCGAAGCCGGCGAAGAAGAACATCAGGAAGGCGTTCTCGCTGAGCCCCGTGCTGGCGATCTGCCCGGTCACGGTGTCGTTGCGCACGGCGGCATTGGTCAGCAGCACCCACAGGTTGCCGTAGGACACCGACAGCATCCAGAAGCTCATGATCACGCCCTTCATGGCGTGCGGCGCCTGGCTGTAGGCGAACTCGAGGCCGGTGGCGGACACCAGCACTTCGCCGAAGGTCAGCAGCAGGTAGGGCAGGATCTGCCAGGCGATCGAGGTCGGATTGCCGCCATCGATCGACAGCTGCAGCCAGCCGGCGATGACCCAGGCGACGCCGGAGAAGGCAATGCCCCAGCCCATGCGCCTGAGCGCAGTGACCTGGAAGCCCATGCGTCGCAGCGCCGGGTACAGCACCAGGTTGTTGAACGGGATCAGCAGCATGACCATGATCGGGTTCAGCGCCTGCATCTGCGCCGGCTCGCGCACCAGCCAGCTCGGCCACCACCAGAGGTGGTGCGGCATCTCCATGGCGCGGCCCTGGATGATCCAGGTCGAGGCCTTCTGGTCGAACAGCGACCAGAACGGCGTCACCAGCGCGAACACGATCAGGATCCTGAGCACCGCGCGCACGCCGTCCACCGCCTGGTCGGGATGGCTACCGCGGGCCAGGTCGAGCTGCATCGAGGCACCGATGCCGGCGCCGGCGATCAACAGCCCCAGCGCCACCAGCACCGCGATCACGAAGTCGCCGTGGCCGATCCAGAGCCAGCCGAGCGCGGCCAGCCCGACCAGGAGCGAGGCGCCCGCGAGCACCAGGCCGGCCGTGCCGCCGGGCGCGAACAGCGCGGTACGCACCACCCGCAGGAAGGAATGCGGATCGGGCGGCGTCGGCGGCACGTGCACGTACTTCTTCCGGCCCATCCAGAAGATCAGCGTGGCCAGCGCCATCAGCACGCCCGGGATGCCGAAGGCGACCGAGGGCCCGTGTTCGCGGAGGAAGATCGGCATCAGCAGCGAGGCGAAGAAGGAGCCGAAGTTGATGGTCCAGTAGAAGGCGTCGTAGACCACCTTGGCCTTGTGCTTGTTGCTCTGGTCGAACTGGTCGCCGACGAAGGCCGAGACCAATGGCTTGATGCCGCCGGAACCGAGCGCGATCAGGAACAGGCCGGTGTAGAAACCGGTGGGGTTCTGCTCGAAGATCGCGAGGCAGGCGTGGCCGGCGACGTACACCAGCGACAGCCACAGCACGGTGTTGTACTTGCCGAAGAAGCGGTCGGAGATCCAGCCGCCCAGCAAGGGGAAGAAGTACACGCCGATGACGAAGGTGTGGAAAATGTCCTTCGCCGCGCCCTCGCGGTCGCCGGCCGGCAGGTAGGCGAGCAGCACGCTGCTGATCAGGAACGGCACCAGGATGTTGCGCATGCCGTAGAAGCTGAAGCGCTCGCAGGCTTCGTTGCCGATGATGTAGGGGATCTGGCGCGGTAGCCTGGCCTTCGGGTCTTCGACGGTGGTGCTCATGCGGGGGTCCGTGCTTCAAGCGAAGGGCGGAGCATACAAGGCTTCGGCATGGGGTGGATGTGAAGTTGCGCTTCGGCTTCGTAGCCGAAGCGGAGGCCGGGGCGGGGGCGGGGGCGCTTTGCAGGATGCTCGAAAACAGGATGTTTTCGCGCAAGGGCTACAGGACGTACTCGCGCCCGGTCCTGGAACACGTCACCCGGCCCGGCGGGCGCGGACCCTGCGGAGCGCAATGGGGCACCGCCTACGGGGACGCCGGTGCAGCGGCGAAGTCGGGGTCCTGGGTGGTGACGCGGTTGCGGCCGGCGGACTTGGCGCGGTAGAGAACGCGGTCGGCGGATTCGAGCCATTCGCGCAGGCCGAGGTCGTCGTCGCGCGCCGGTGCCAGGCCCAGGCTGACCGAGGTCGCGACCCCGGGGAGGTGCGGCAGCCGGATCGCCGCGACCTCGTCGCGGATCCGCTCGGCGATGGCCGCGGCCTCGGCGGCGGTGGCGCGCAGCACCAGCGCGAACTCGTCGCCGCCCAGCCGCCCGGCCTCGTCGCCCGGACGCAGTGCGCGACGCAGCACCGCGGCGATCATGCGCAGCACGTCGTCGCCGGCGGCGTGGCCGTGGCTGTCGTTGATCGCCTTGAAATGGTCCACGTCCACCATCAGCAGTGCGACTGGCGCGCCGCCGGCGTGGCGCTGCGCCAGCAGCTCGGTGGCGCGCTGCTCGAAATGGCGGCGCCCGGCGAGGCCGGTGAGCACGTCCATCCGGCTCAGCTCGTCGAGTCGCCGGTTCTGCCGCTGCACCTTGCGCACCAGGCGGTAGCTGGCCAGCGACACCGCGATAGTGTGGATCAGCAGCATCGGCAGGCAGGCCAGCATCACCGGCAGGCTGGTCTCGAGGTCCATCGCGAAGCCGGTCAGGAACGCCACGCCGAGGCAGCCGCCGACCATGCCCGGCAAGGACCACAGCCACAGCCCGCGGATACCGGTGTGGATCTTGTCCACCGTGGCCAGCGTCACCAGCAGCGTGGACGGCAGCAGGTCGAAGCGCAGCAGCGGCACCCAGATGCCGGCCAGTGCCGAGTCCAGCAGCAGGTTGCGCAGCTCGGCGCGGAACGGGTCGCGGGACTGGCGCGCCAGCAACATGGCGAGCTGCGGCCAGAGCAGTCCGGTGAACGCCATCCAGGCCCAGTAGCCGGCCGGTGCGCGGTGCTCCAGCAGCACCACCGCGATCGGCGGCACGGCAAGGCCGAAGCCGAGCATGCGCAGCCGGTAGATCCGGCGCGGCAACAGCGTGAGGTCGCTGAGCGCCGACGGCTCGACGGTGGCTGGCGTGTGCCCTTGCATGCGCGCACTGTACCGTGCCGCACGGATGGCAGCGTGCCGCCGGTCCCGCGCCACGGCACCGTTCGGCTTCGCACCTGCAAACAATGGTCACGACGATGCCGTGCCGCGACTGCGCGTTCGCCGACGCCATGTTGTGGCGGCGCCGCCGGCCACGGTATACCGCCCCCATGGACGCTTCGCGGCGACGGATGGGCGCGGCGCGGGCGCGGCGATGGTGCTGCGCCGCCTGGCTGCTGCTGGCCGGCCAGGCCGCGGGCGCGATCCCGACCGAACCGGGCTGGCACCGCGAGCTGGTGTTCGATGCCTATTCGCCGCTGGCCGCCAAGTGGGCCTTCTCGGAGCGCGTGTTCGCGCCCACGGTGGTCGACCGCCTGCGCCGCTTCGAACAGGCCAGCGGCGTGGTCGCGGTCGAGCACACGGTCGACCTGGCCCGGGAACGCTACGACCTCTACGTGCCGCGGCGCCGTCCCGAGGCCGGCTACGGCGTGATCGTGTTCGTATCGCCGATGCCGGACTTCCCGCTGCCACGCGACTGGCATGCCGAGCTCGACCGCCGCGGGCTGCTGTTCGTCACCGCGCACCGCAGCGGCAACCGCCAGAACGCCTTCGAGCGGCGCATGCCGCTGGCGCTGCACGGGCTTGCCAACGTCGCCGCGCGCTTTCCGCTCGACGCCTCGCGCGTGTACGTGGCCGGATTCTCCGGCGGCTCGCGGGTAGCGCAGCGGCTGGCGCTCGGCTGGCCGGACGTGTTCGGCGGGGTGATCCTGTTCGCCAGCAGCGACCCGATCGGGGTGGACGGCTTCGTGCCGCCGCCGCGCGAGCTGATGCGGCGCTTCCAGCGCCGCTCGCGGGTGGTGTTCGCGACCGGCAGCAGCGACCTGCCCAACCGCAACCTGGACCGCATCGCGCGCGCCTCGCTCGAGGCCTATTGCGTCGCCAACGTGAGCACGGTGGTGCCGCGCATCGGCCACTGGGTGCCGGACCGCCGCGGCCTCGCCAAGGCGCTGCAGGCGCTGGAACGCCCGCCCGTTACCCGCGCGGAGGACGAGGCCTGCATCCGCCGCCTCGAGGCCGAGGCCGACGCCGGCCTGGCCGAGGTCGAGGCGCTGGTCGCCGCCGGCCGCGTCCGCGAAGCCGGCGAGCGACTCGGCGCGCTCGAGGACCGTTTCGGAGGCATGCTGGATCCGCGCGCGGTGGCGCTGGCGCGGGAGGTCGCCGCGGCGCAGGGTCCGTAGCGGCGGCTGGCGATTCAGGCCCCGGCGGTCTGCCGCACGCAGTCGCGGCCGGCGTGCTTGGCGGCGTAGAGGGCGTGGTCGGCGCGGGTCAGCACGTCGCGCAGCGCCCAGGCCGGGTCATCCACCTCGCAGATGCCGATGCTGACGGTGACCCGCACCACGCGTTCGCCGATGTCGATGGCGAGGTCGCGCACGCGCCGGCGCATGGCGTCGCCCACCATGGCCGCCTGGCTTGCGGGCGCGTCGGACAGCACCACCATGAATTCCTCGCCGCCGATCCGCGACAGCGCCGCGCCCTCCGGCAGCGCCGCGCGCAACGCGCCGGCCACCGCCACCAGCACCTGGTCGCCAGCCAGGTGGCCGTGGCGGTCGTTGATGGCCTTGAAGTGGTCCACGTCGATCATCAGCAGCGCCGGCCGGGTGCCGAACTCGGCGCGCCGCGCCAGCGCCTCGGCCAGCAGCTGCATGCCGTGGCTGCGGCTGGCCAGCCCGGTCAGGCCGTCGGTCTGGCTGCGCGCCAGCAGCTCGCGCGAATGCTCGGTGAGCTCGGCGTTGGCGCGCGCCAGTTCACGGCCCTGGGCCTCGATCTTCAGGTTCTTCTCGCGCAGCAGCGCGTAGAGCCGGCGGATGCTGACGTGGCGCCAGGCCAGCACCAGCAGCGCCAGCGCAATCGCCACCGCCAGCAGGAACAGCGTGCCGCGGGTGCGCTGCTCGTTGGCGAGTCGTACCTCGGCCAGCGCATTCTCCTGGCGCAGGCGCTCGTTGCGCAGGCGCTCCTCCCCGAGCATGAAGTTGCTGAGCAGCTCGCCGAGCTTGCCCGATGCATTGCTGCCGAGCAGCTGGTTGCGCAGCAGGTAGTGCTCGCGGCCGGAGCGCAGCGCTTCCAGCTCGTCGCCGCGGGCCGCGTGCAGCTGCTCGAGCACGGCGTGGACCTTGATCAGCCGGTGGCGGTTGCCCTGGCGCTCGTATTCCTCGCGCGCCTCGTTGACCAGTGCCAGCGCCGCATCCAGGTCGCCGCGCAGGAACTCGAGCTCGCCACGGCGGAACTGCACGTGCGCCCACAGCGAGCGCGATTCGGCTTCCTCGGCGCGCACCAGCGCCTCGGCCAGCACCGTGCCCGCGTCCTCCAGCCGGCCCAGGTTGAGCAGCGCCCGGCCCTTCTGCAGGGTGGCGGAGCCGAGCCGCGCCTGGTCGATCTCGGCGTCAAGCAGCGCCAGCGCGCGCTCGGCCATGGCCAGGGCCTGGGCGGCATCGCGGCGGCCGAAGTCATTGAGGAAACCGGCGTAGCCGTACAGCACCCGCGCCACCGAGCGCGGATCGCCATCCTGCTCGGCCTCGGCCAGCGCTTCGGCGTAGCGGCGCCGCGATTCGTCGAACAGTTCGATCTGCTCGTACAGCACGGCGATGTTGAGCAGCGAGCGCCACAGCTCCGGCGTCCGCGGCAGCTCTCGCCGGAGCGACAGCGAGGCCAGCTCCTCGCGCAGGGCCGACAGGTAGTCGCCCACCCGCCGCTCCAGCCGCGACAGCTCCGAGTGCGCGTTGGCGGCCTGCATCGGTTCGCCGATCTCCAGGAACAGCTCCAGCGCCTCGCGCAGCCGCTCGCGGGCGAGGTCGAACTCGCCGCGACTGATCAGCAGGGTGCCCAGGCGGGCGGCCGCCTGCGCGCGGTGCGCGTCCAGGCCCTGGCGCGCGGCAAGGCCGAGCCGCCGCTGCTCGATGGCATAGATGCCTTCACTGTCGCCGGCATCGCGCGCGGCGATCGACCATTCGACCAGGGCCTCGGCCTGGTCGGCGGCGGCGGCGTCGCCGCAGGCGGCAATGGCGTCCACCAGCGCGCCCCAGCGCTGGTGCAGCAGCTGCACGGATTCGCCCTGCGCGGCGCGCGCCGCATCACGCAGCGCGGCGCGCCCGGCGCCATCGGCGCAAGCGGGCGCCTGCGCGGCCGCAGCCAGCGGACTCAGCAGGACGGTCGCGGCGATCCGCCGCACCCAGCGCTGCGCGCTCCCCTGCACCTGGGACCCCCCGGACATTCCCGGCGCCAGCATGCCCGCGCCGGCGGCCTGGCCGCAAGCACCGTCACACGCGTTCCCGCGCCGGCGTCTGGACCGGCGAACCCCAAGGAGGCCGCCATGAACCCGGTCCGCACCGTCCGAGACGCCGTCACCCTGCCGTTCACCGCGGTGTTCGTGGTCGGCCTGTGCGCGGCCATCAACTGGTGGACCTCGCCCGGCCACTGGTGGGTGCAGTGGGTGGCGCTGGGCATGGGCATCGCCGTCGCTGCCGCCTGGTGGCGGGCGCTGAAACTGGCCGTGGCCGCCGGCGCGTTGGCGGTGGTGGGCAGCTGGGCCTACCGCCGATGGGGCGAAGCCGGCCGCAGCCAGGTGCAGGCCTGGCTGGCCGAAGGCAAGCCGCCGCCGCCGCCGCGCTGATCCGCCCGGCTAGCGGAGCGCGCGCCATCCATGGCGGATGTCGCGCAGCTCCACCGCCCAGGGACCGGTCTCGCGCCGGTCCCGCCCGAGGCCGATCAGCACCCCGGTGGCGCCGGCGGCCACCGGGTGCTCGTGGCTGTCCTGCACGCAGGCGTCCGGATGCAGCGCGTGGCCGTCGGCGTCGCGGATCCGGAAGCGGATCCTGCGCGCGTCGTCCACCTCCAGTTCGACGCCGTACCAGCGTCGCTCGGTCAGGCCCTCGGGCAACACCGCGGTATCCCGGTACAGGAAGTTGCCGCCCGGCCAGAAGCTCTCGGCAGCGGCGCCGCGCGCACCGCCAAAACCCGGCCGGTCGGAGAGCGGATGCCCCGGCGGCGGCATCGCCGCCGAGGTATCGCCGAGCGTCATGCCGCGACCCGAGATCGCCATGGGCCAACCCCGCGCGTCACGCAGCAGGCGCGCGCGCAGGACCACGGCGAAGTGGGAACCGGGCGAATGGGTGAGCAGGCCGTCGCTGCGGAACCGGAACGCCAGCCACTGCAGCGCCGGTCCCGGCGGTCGCGGCGTTTCCGGCACCTCGTAGAGCGTCGTGCGCTCGTCGTCGTCGCTGGCCAGCAACAGGTCCGTCACCCGGCGAGTCTAGCGCCGGTAGCAGCCCGCCACCGGCACCACCCGACTGAGCGGCACGCTGCCGCTCAGCCCGCCCTCGAAGGCGTAGCCCAGCGTTGCCGTATTGCAATCGCTGAAGTGCAAGCTGGCCTCGCCGACCGGCACCGTCTCGACCGGGGCTGGCTGGCGGAAGCCGCCGCCACTGGTCAGGTGCAGCGCCACCTGCACCGCGTCGCCGGCGTAGTCGCCGAGGCCGGTCCACCAGCGCTGCGTGCCGGGTGCCGCCGGATCGAACGCGAACCAGCCGAAGCCAAGCTGACTGCGGTCGCCGTACACGTCGAGGAACAGTCCCTGGCCGGAAGTGGCCGGGTCGTACCATGCACCGTCCAGGCCCTCGTGGATGGCGAAGGCCGGCGCTTCCTCGAGCTCCGCCACCACGGTGTAGCCCCAGAAGCAGAGCTGGCCCTGGGTGTTGGCGACGAAAGCGTCCACGTCCTGTTCGACGAAGCTCGGCCAGCCGTCGCAGACCTCGATGGCGAGGTCGTAGAAGCCGTGGAACCCGTTCACGTGCCAGGACCACAGCGGCTGGCCCTGGTGCAGCACGTCCCGATTGAAGCCGTCGCCGCCGGCGGCGATCGACACGCTGACGATACTGCCGACGCCGTGGCCCGGGCCCTCCGCGACCAGCACGCGCGCCGCGGCGATGTCGTCGGGATCGGTGAGCGGCAGCAGGAAGGAATCGCCGTGCTCCGGCCGGGTCCCGGCGACCACGAACCAGACCGGCGCGGGCGTCGCCCAGGCGGCCATGCCCGCAAGCATCAGCAAGGCGGCGCCAGCGGATCGGAACAGCGTCATGTTCGGAAGTCCTCGCGATCGTGGGACGGGGGAATACGCGGGAGAGGACGCGGCTCCGCCAGCGCCCGTCGCAGGCTCGACGCCGGCCCACGGCGGAGTTAGGCTGGCCGCCCGTGGAGCATGGAGGAGGCAGCCATGCCGCAGGACCCGCGTCCGCCAGGGACGCCCTACTTCGGCCCCGAGCGCCGAAGTGGCAAGGACCGCCGCGAGGGCGGCGATCGCCGCGAGCAGTTCCGTTTCGAGCCGGCGACCCCCGGTCGCCGCAGCGGCCACGACCGCCGTCGCCACCACGGCTGGGACGGCACCCTGGTCCGGTGAGCCCGGAAGCCGCGGCACGGGCGCAGTGCCTGGCCTTTCCCGGGGCCGAGGAATTCACCTCCCACGGCTCGCCCAACTTCCGCGTCCGCGGCGGCAAGGTGTTCGCGATCCTGGCGGCGAACCACCACGGCGACGGCCGCCTGGCGCTGTGGCTGAAGGCGGAGTCCGGCGCGCAGGAGGCCTGGGTCGAGGACGACCCCGAGCACTATTTCGTCCCACCCTACGTCGGCAAGCGCGGCTGGATCGGCGTGCGGCTGGACCGCGCACTGCCGTGGCGCGCCGTGCGCGACCGCATCTGCGAGTCCTACCTCGCCGTCGCGCCGCCGCGGCTGCACGATCCGGCGCGGGCCACGCCGACGCTGCCGGCACCGGACGCGCCGCCCGGAGCCGGGACACTGGATCCGCTGGCGGCACCGCGCGCGCGGGCGGTGCTGGAGCGGATGCGCGCGATCTGCCTCGCCTTCCCCGAGACCAGCGAGGCACGGCAGTTCGGCAGCCCGGTGTGGAAGGCGGGTCGGAAGACCTTCGCCGGAATGCACGCCTACCGCGGTCCGCTGCAGCTCGCGTTCTGGGTGGGCGTGGACCGCCAGGCGCTGATGTGCGCGGATCCACGCTTCAGCGTGCCGCCCTACATCGGCCACGCCGGCTGGATCCACCTTGAGGTCGAAGCGGAAGCCGACTGGGAGGAAGTGCGCGCGCTCGCCGAGGACAGCTACCGCCACTTCGCCCTCAAGCGCATGCTCAGGCAGCTGCCCTGAGCGCGCGCGGGCGGCGGCGCCGGAGCCGGGAATCCCGGGCGCGGGGACGCGGGCGGATTCAGTCCGAACCGCCGCGCGCGCCGCTGCCGCGGGTCCAGCCGTGGCGGCCCATGCAGGCCTGGTAGGCCAGGTCGCGCTCGGCGGGCGACAGGTCGCGGGTTTCCGCGGCGCAGGTGCTGTCGGCGCTGCCGAAGACGCTGGCGTCCTGGCCCTGCCAGCCTGGATCGCGGGTGGCGGCGCAGGCCTGCAGCACCAGCAGCATGCACGCGGCGGGAACCAGGCGAAGGATGCGGGGCATGGTGTCGTCGCTCCGGTGGGGGCTGGTTCCATCTTGGCGGTTTCGTCCCGACCGCGGCAACATCGCTGGCGGGCGCTGCCGCCGGCCTGCGTACTCCGGCATCGAACGCGCCGCCCTGTCCGGCGCCTGCGATGCCAGGAGAGGACCATGCACCGATCGCACGCCATCGCCGCCGCGTTGCTGCTCATGCTCGCGTTGGCGCCGCAGCCCGCCACCGCCGCCGGCGCCGTGCCCGACCCGGACATGCTGACGCCGAGCTTCCTCGCCGCCCACCCCGACATCGACTTCCGCCTGCGCGGTCTCGAGGCCTACGAGGCCGGACGCCATGCCGCCGCGCTGGACGCCTTCGAGGAGGCTGCGCGCTGGTCCGACAAACTGTCGGCGGCGATGGTGGCCGAGATGTACTGGAACGGCACCGGCGCGCCGGTCGATCGCGCCCTGGCCCAGGCCTGGGCGGAAATCGCCGCCGAGCGCGGCTTCCCGCGCCTGGTAGCCCTGCGCGACCGCTACTGGGCCGCGCTCGAGGACACCGAGCGCGCCCGCGCACGCGAGCTGTTGCCGACCCTGCTCGAACAGTACGGTGACGCGGTCGCGATGGAGCGACTGGCCGACCGCCTGGGGCCCCGGCTTCACGCCTCGCGGGATTCGCGCGACACCTCCGGCGGCAGCCGCGGTGCGCTGCACGTCTACGTACCGACCGCCCGCGGCTGGAAGCGCTTCAGTGGCCACACCTATTACAACCGCAAGTTCTGGGATCCGGCGCGCTATGGCGAATGGCAGGCCGAGGAGGCCAACCGGCCGATCCCGCGGGTGGAGGTGGCGGAGCCGGTGGCCGCGCCGGACGCCGCCGCGGCGACAGGCCAGGACTGAGCGACCGCGCTATCGCCGCCGGCACCTCCGAGAATGGCGTCGCCCGCGCCGTGCGCGACGCCCTCCGCACCGCGGTGGGGCACGACTACGACGTGGAACTGGACGACGGCGAGGACGTGCTGCTCAACCGGCGCCTGTTCCGGCGCCGGTTCGAGGTCCGCATCGAATCCAACGGCGTGCGCGGCGTACGCATCAACCGCGACCAGGAATAGTCCCGCCCTCCGCTTCGCCAGCGGCCACGCCCGGCGGCCGGGCGCCGGCGGCGAACTGGAACAGCGTCGCCGAGAGCAGCCAGCAGCCGACGAAGAAGGCATTGATCAGCAGCACCTGGGGCCGGGTCTCCAGGCCGCCCAGGTACGCCCAGGCTGCCACCCCGGCGTGCGCCACCGCTGCGGCCACCAGTGCCCAGGCCATGCCCCGGGGCCGGAACCGCACCAGCAGGGCGATCGCGGCGCCGAGCGCGATCACGCCGAAGAACAGCAGGTTGGCCGGATGCTCCTCGCTGCCGATGATTCCCACCGCCAGGTTGGACCACACCAGCAGGAAGCCGGCACCGATCGCCACCGCAAAGCCGGC